>Ga0209023_10002336_pt1 | contig 23956 bp, 28 predicted proteins | sample LakOneMetagenome_FD_187468 | JGI IMG/M metagenome (GOLD analysis project Ga0209023, IMG submission 187468) | Freshwater and sediment microbial communities from Lake Erie, Canada (SPAdes) (version 2) | ecosystem: Environmental > Aquatic > Freshwater > Lentic | place: Lake Erie, Canada... | reverse complement strand
AAGCCGAGGGCGAACGCGTTCAGCGCGGGGGCGACCCGGGTGATGAGGCCGAGGCCGGCATCCGCCAGGAAGAGCACCACGAGCAGTGGGCCGGCTATCTGTACCGCGGCCAGAAACATCTGGCTCACGGCACCGATCAGGGCTTGCACCGGCGCGGCCATGTCGATGCCGCCCCCGAGGGGCAGCGCGTTGAACGAACGCACGAGCCCGCCGATGATGAGCTGGTAACCGCCGGAGGCGAAGAGCAGGGCGAGGGCCGTCATCTGGAACAGTCGGGTGAACTGGGCGCCGTTGACCATTGACTGCGGGTCATAGCCCTGGGCCATTTGGAACCCGCTGAACATATCGATCAGGCCACCGGCCGATTGCACCGCGGCGAAAATGACGTAAACGAGAAAACCCAGCAGCGCGCCGACCACGATCTCGAGCACGAGGGCGCCGAAGAACCCCGAGGTGCTCAGCGACTCGTAGGTCGCGGTCACCCGGGGGGAAACGGCAAGAGCCAGTCCGATGCCGAGCATGGCCTTGATTCGCAGCGGGAAGGCGTTGTACGAAAACGGCGGGGCGATCACGAGAAATGCGACCATGCGCACACCGGCGAGCATGACCGCTTCGATCCAGGCCTGATTGAGAAAGACTTCCACCTAGCCGCCACCGATCAGCGCCGGAATCTTGTCGAACATGGCATAGGTGAAAGCCACCGATTCGGCAATCATCCAGTGCCCCGTGATCAAGAGCGCGATGGCCACGGCGATGGCCTTCGGCACGAACGACAGCGTCACCTCCTGAATCTGCGTGATCGATTGCAACAAGGAGATGGCGAATCCCACGACCAGGGCTGTGATGAGCACGGGCGCAGATAGCTTTGCGGCGAGCCACAGCGCCTGCAGGCCGATGTCGAGAACGGCGTTGGGATCCATCAGCCGACCCGATAACTTCCGATGAGCGAGGTGATGATCAGTCCCCAGCCGTCGACGAGAACGAAGAGCAGAATCTTGAATGGAAGGGAGATCATCACGGGCGGGAGCATCATCATGCCCATCGACATCAGCGCCGCTGACACCACGATGTCGATGACCAGGAACGGGATGAAGATAACGAAGCCGATGATGAACGCGGCACGGAGTTCGGAAATCATGAAGGCGGGAATCAGCGTGAGCAAGCCGACGTCGTCGGGGGTCGCCGGGTTCTCCTGGCCCGCGGCGCGCAGCATCAGGGCGAGGTCTTCCTCGCGGGTATTGGCCATCATGAAGTTCTGCAGGGGTCCCGATGCCGCAGCGAGGGCATCCGTGAACGTCGTCGCTCCGTCCAAATACGGCGTGACCGCGAGGGTGTTGATGTCGGTGAGCACGGGAGCCATGATGAACAGGGAGAGAAAGAGCGCGAGACCGGCGAGCACCTGGTTGGGCGGGATCGACGGCAGTGCGAGGGCGTTGCGGGTCATGGCCAGCACCACGAAGATCTTGGTGAAGCTCGTCATCATGAGCAACAACGCGGGAGCCACCGAGAGCAGCGTGATGCCCAGGAGGGTGACGATGGCCGACGACGGAGCGCCGTTGGGCCCGTTGATGTCAATTGTCAGGCCGCCCTCGCCATTGCTCGGATCGAGCGGGTCGATGGGAGCGGTGGGGTCCAGCGGATCGGTCGGCATCTTCGGGTCGACCGGCAGGGCGTGACCGGCGGAGGCAGTGAACCACAGCAGTGCAGCCGTGACGAGCAGGACAGTGACCAGCAACAGGGCCAGCCGCAGGTAAAAACGTCGATGCAGCGCGGCGGCCGAATGATCAGGCCTCAGGACCGCGGCGTTCACCGACCCTGCCGAAAGGCTGCAGCGGCTTGCTGCCAGGTGGATGCCGAGAGGATCGATCCGTTGAGCGCTGCGGCCGATTCCGGCTTGCGGCGGGGCCTGAACACGAGGGGAGCACCGACTTCGGCGTCGTTCTGGGTTGCGGTGGTCATCGAACGGGCGAAGGCCTCGTGGCCCTCGACCGGGACCGGCGTTTCACTGCCGTGCAAAACCGTGACGGATTGCTCGGTCACACCCAGCACCAGGCGCTGGCCGTCAATGTCGACAACCACGACGGATGCCTTCTGGCCGAGTCCCTGCCGGCCCACCACGGTGACGAGGTTCGCTCCCCCGCGCGCGCGAACGCCCTTCGTGAAGCGACGCTGCAGATACCAGAGGAGCGCGAGCACGACGGAGAGGGACAGCACCACCCGAAGTGCCACTATCAGGGTGTCCACCTTAGGAATCGCCCTCAACAACGTCAAGAATCTGGGTGATGCGAATGGCGTAGTCCTGGTCGACGACAACGATCTCACCGTGGGCGATAAGCCGTCCATTGAGCATCACGTCGGCAGGCGCTCCGGCTGAGCGGTCCAGTTCGATGACGGCTCCGGGCTCCAGCGACAGAACGTCGCGCACGGGCATGCGCGTGTGGCCGATCTCGACCGTCAGCGCCATCCAGACGTTGTTGATGCGCCCAAGGTTGCTCACCGCGGCGGCCGTCATCCCGGTCGACGTGCCCACGGCCGTACCATTCTTGCGCACCCGGAGCGCGAACCAGCCGGTCACCCGGCCGTCGGCGGCGAGTTCGTACACACGCGTTTCGGCGTCCGTGAACAGTGCCGACGCGTCTTCCAGGCGGGTGTCCCCCAGCACGCCGAAGCCCAGGACGCTGGCGGCATTTTCGAGCGACGGCCGCAAAACGTCGTGACTCGCTACAAGGGCCGATGTCGAGCCGGATGCGGCGTCGAACGCCGCAGGATCCATCAGCACTATGGCCAGATCAGCCGAAGTCGCTCCGACAAAGGAAGCCACGACAGCGGAGCCGACGCGCGCGGCGAGGTCGGTACCACCACGCGACTCCGACGCTCGCAGGGGAGCACCGGTCGGTAGAACACGGATCAGGGCCTCAACGGCGGCTGCAGACAACACTCCGGTGTCGGTCATTATGGTTTCTCCTCGGTGTCGATCACGATGCAGGCAAGGCGGGAGCCGTTCACTCCCGCGGCGGCGGTGGCCAGGATCTGCCCGTTGACGACAAGGTCAAGTGGCCGATGCTGTGGGTGCGGGATGGAGAGCAAGTCTCCGACGGCGAGGTTGAGGATTCGATGCGGGAGCACCTGGATGGGATTGAGCCGGAGGGACACATCGACGGGCACGAGGGTGAGCTGGTGTTCGAGGAGTTCCCTCGCATTCTCGGCGAGGCTTGTGGGATTCGCCTCGCCAAGCTGGGGCATCAGCGCGATCTCGGGGATGGCAATGGTTGCGATCGCCAGCGCGTCGCTTCCCGCTCGGATACTGAAGGTGGCCACGATCATCAAGTCTGCGGTGGCGGCAGCCTGCGCGAATTGTGAGTTGTACTGGATGCCGTCCATGGTCACGTCAGTGACCAACACATCGCCGAGCGAGTAGCGGAGGTCCTCGAGCGCCTCGTCCACGAGGTGTCTCACAAGAGCCAGTTCAATCGGTGTGAATTTGCGCTCGTGCTTTGCTGCTTTGCTGCCGTTACCGCCGAGCATGTGGTCGACCCAACCCAGGGCGGCCATCGTGGGAAACTGCATCACGGTTTTGGCCGAGATTCCGTCGATGCTGCACAGCACCATGGCAGTTGTAGACGGCAGGCTCGACGCGTACTCGTCGTAGGTCTGCATCAGGACCAGATCGCAGGTCACCTGGCACAACAGACGCACCCGAGCGGTGAGCTGCGTCCCCCACTGGCGAGCAAACGTTTCGAAGGCAAGTTCAAGAACTCTGGCGTGTTCACGCGCCAGCGTCGTGGGCCGACGGAAGTCATACACTTCGACCGTTTTGGCTGGCCTGTCGGGCACACCTCTGCTTACCTGTTCCTGGACCGTCACGTTTGGCACTATCGGCAGGTATCCCCGGGACGTTAGCTGCTATCCCCCGCCGGTTACCGCAGGTGTGGTGGTTCCGGAGACGACGTCCGGGATCAGCGAACGAACTGAATCCGGCAGGGTCGAGAGCAGCACCACATCGACACGGCGGTTCATGGCCATATCGGCGAGAGCGGAGCCGGTGGACGCCGGCCGGGCCGCACCGTAGCCGATAGCGGCAATCCGCTCTTGCTGCACGCCGCCCTGTTCGACCAGACGACGAAGCACCCTCGTGCTTCGCCCGGCCGACAGTTCCCAGTCGGTGGCGAAGTTCACCGTTTCTCCATGCTTGTCGGCGTGCCCCTCGACGGAGACCTCACGGTCGCTCGCGACGAGTATCGGCGCCATGGCATCCAGAATGGCAATCGCCGTCGCACTCAGATCTGCCCGGTCAGGGGCAAAGAATGTTTCAGACCCGACGAGACCCACCGTGAGCCCACGTTCGTCGACGGCAAACTGCACGAGGTCGGCGAGGCCGGCGGCCGCAAGGTTACCCGTGATCTGCTCCTGGAGCTCAGAGAGGTCCACCACCTCCGCCGTGGCGAGTTGCGCGTCAGTGGCGGCGGTATCCGTGGGCGCCGCCCCCGCAAACGCCTCGCCCTCCTGATCGACCAGATCAGACGCAACCACCACGCCGGTGGCGGTGTCGATAGAGCCCAACTCGACGCTGCCGAAGCCGGTGGCGAGTGAGTTGCGCAGCTGGTCGAACTTGTCCTGGTCCACCGTCGACATGGCGAAAAGCACAATAAACATACACATCAGCACCGTGACCATGTCCATGTAGGACGCCATCCAGCGTTCGTCGGGATGTTCCTCTGCCTCACCGCCGAAATCTCGGCGAGCCTTGCGGCCGCTCATGCGGCTTCGGGAAGCGTGTCGTCGTCCTGCTTGGCTGCTTTGGCAGGCTTGGCAGGCTTGCCGAGGGCACTGTCGGGAACCATGGCGCGCAGGCGTTCACCGAGGAGGCGCGGCTGGCTCCCGGACTGCACGGCGAGGGCACCCTCCATGAGCAGGGTCATGCGGTCGACCTCGATATCCGCGAGCCGCTTGAGTCGGGAGCCGATGGGCAGCCAGAGGAAGTTGGCCGACAAAAGACCCCACAGCGTCGCCACGAAGGCCGCGGCGATCATCGGCCCGAGCGTATCCGGCGTGTCCAGGTTCTCCAGCACGTGCGTGAGCGATACGACGGTTCCCACGATACCGATCGTCGGGGCATAGCCCCCGAGGCTCGTGAAGAATTTCGCGGCCGCTCGGTCAGACCGAGCTCGGGTGGCGATCTCGTCTTCCAGCAGCATTCGCAGCTCGTCGCCATCCGTCCCGTCGGCGATGTTCTGCAGAGCACCCCGCAGGAAGGGATCGTTGACGTTGTCGGCCTCCTGCTCCAGGGAGAGCAGCCCGGATGTTCGGGCGGTTTCGGCCAGATGAACCACCTGGTCGATGACCTGGGTGGGTGGGGTGGTCTTTCCCCTGAAGGCACTCGGCAAGGCCTTGAAGGCGAGAACCGCGTCCTGAATCGTGCCACCGGCGATGCCGACGGCAATCGTCGCCACGAAGACCAGGATCATGGGCGCGGGCAGCAGAATGCTCGAGACGTACGATCCCTCGAGGGTGATCATGGCAAAGAGCGCCCCGAAGGCGATGACAATGCCGATCAGTGTCGCCGGATCCATCAGATCCTCCGCGGGCCGCGCGGCAGTTCGTCCGCGTCGGGATCGTAGGCGAGGGAGATCACGCGCGCACGGTACTGCGCAATGCGTTCGATCACCTCATCCATCGATTCGGTCACGATGAAGTTAGCCCCGTCGACCATCACGAGAGTCGTGTCGGGATTGGCATGAATGCGTTCAATCAGATCGGGATTAATCGCAAAATGGCTCTCGTTCAGCCGCGTGACAACGATCATGAGCCCATCCCCTGGTAACGAACGACTCGCGTGAGGCGCTACTGCGTACTGTCGGCCGCGGGGCCCCCGGCGTTAGCTGCCGGGTGGCGGCTATTCAGGGATTTTGCGGGAGCTCCGTCGAAATGGCCCGCTCAGTGATGGCCCGCTCAGTGATGGCCCCACACGGTAGCGTGCGGCCATCACTGCGAGAAAGGATTACCGCTTGAGGTTGGTGAGCTCCTGCAGAACCTCGTCAGACGTGGTGATGATGCGGGCGTTGGCCTGGAAACCGCGCTGGGCAACGATCAGGTTGGTGAATTCCTGCGACAGATCCACATTCGACATCTCTAGGGCACCGCTCTGCAGCGAACCCAGTCCGGCAGCACCAGGGGTACCCAGCTGCGCCAGTCCGGAGTTGAATGTGGCACGGTATCCCGAGGCCCCGGCTTTCTCGAGGCCGCCCGGGTTTGTGAAGTTGGCCAGAGCGATACGACCAATGGCCTGCTGGCCACCGTTGCTGAACAGACCCACGAGGGTTCCGTCGGCGCCAAGGGCGAATGACTCGAGGGTTCCCGCTGATGAACCGTCCTGCTCGGTGATGGCCACGGTCGTGAGACCGGCGAATCCTCCGATCCCAGACAGGTCCATTTCGATACCACTTGCGGTGATCGACGCACCACCGACGGTCTGGACGCCCTCGTCGAACGTGAGGTCGACGGCGTCCGCCGGGTTGCCACCGACCTCGGACACGGTCCAGGTGTCGGCAGTGGACTTGACGAACTTGAGCGAAACAGTGCTAGCGGCCCCGGAAACGTCGAAGACCTCGATGTCGCGGATGAGCTCGGTTCCGATGGCAGCGTCGGACGGCAGGTTGCCGGTGACGGTCGCGGTTTCTGTCGCCTGCGCGGGAATCACTGCGGCGACCGGCAGGGAGATGTCGCCGGTGGCGCCGCCCGTGTTGATCACGCCGTCAACAGCGTTCCAGCCCTGCACGATAGCGCCATCCGGCGACACGAGACGGCCCTGAGCGTCGAAGTCGAACGCTCCGGCGCGCGTAAACAGCGTCTCGCCGCCGAGCTGCGTAACGAAGAAGCCGTCACCCGCGATCATAAGATCCGTCGCGCGCCCAGTGGACTGGGCAGAGCCCTGCGCGAAGTTGGTCGAGATACCGGCGACCTGCACGCCGAGGCCGACCTGAGCCGGGTTCGTGCCACCGACCGTGGCCTGCGGTCCGCCCGCGGCTTGGGTCATCTGCGAAAGCGTGTCTTGGAATTGCGCGGCGGAGGCCTTGAACGCGGTGGTGTTGACGTTGGCGATGTTGTTGCCGGTCACGTCGAGCATTGCCTGGTGGGCACGGAGGCCGGAGATGCCGGAGTAGAGAGAGCGGAGCATGGGTGCTGCCTTTCGATAGGTCAGAAAAACGGATGGTGCGAAGCTAAGCGGTGGGGGCGGTGGCGCCGGTCACCCCGGAGATGGCATCGAGGGCGATGGTTTGACCGTTGACCGTGACCTGTGGAACGGCTCCGGCGTAGGACACGGCGGTGGCCTGCCCGGTGGATTCCACGCCGTCGGCATCGGTGAAGGTCACCTCTTGCCCCACCAGCGCGGCCGCGGCCATCCGCATCTGCAGCGAAAAGTTCTCCTCATTGGTGACGGCGAGGGCGTTGAGCTTCTCCATCATGGCCAGTTGCGTGGTCTGCGCGATCATCTGGTTGGTATCCATCGGGGAACTCGGATCCTGGTTGCGCAGCTGGGTGACCAGCAGCGACATGAAGACCTCCGAGTCCATCGTCTGCTTCGGGGCACGTGTGACCGTGGTGGAATACATTCCGGTCGTAGGTGCGGTGGTAACTGCGGGGATTGTCACGGGCGACCTTTCTGCTAAGCCATCACGTCGATGGTGGATGAAGAGTGGGAGAGAAAACTGAGGGGCGAACGCGGCGCGGGTTCGTCAGCGGGACCATCGCGCATGCCTGGCGGCGGCCGTTGCTGACGGCTGCTCTGGGCATCCGCTCGGGCGTCGTTAGCCTGGCTCTGCGACGACAGGTCGAGTTGGGCGTTGAGCCCGCCACCGGCAAGGTCTCGGCGCAGCTCGGGGAGGATGGCCCGAAGCGCCTCCCGGGCAAGCTCGGTTGGCGCGAAGAGTTCCACGCGGATGTGCTCGCCGGTCACGTGGGCACGCACCGTGAGTGGGCCCAGGTTTTCCGGGGTCACATTGATGGTGAGCACATGCTCCCCCGGCTTGACACCACTCAGAGTGAAGAGCGGCTTGGCGACCTGCGTTGCCAGCGGAACCGGGACGGTCGGCAGAGCTGATGCGCTTGGCGCCGCCGGCGCCAGGGCGATGGGCGGTGTCGCCGGGACCGCGGCAGGAACAGGTGTTGTCGAGGCCGACGCCGCAGGCACCGCTCCGTCCGTCTGCAGGGCGATGAGCGACTCGATTTTCGAAGCACCCGTTGGGCGCACGGGCACGTCGATGCGGTTGCCTGTCATCTCGACCGCGGATGATGACTGTGCAATCTTGGCCGAAACTGCAGGGGGCCTCACCGTTGCGGGCGGCTGCACAACGACAGGCTGCACAACAGCAGGCTGCACAACAGCAGGCTGCACAACGACAGGCTGCATAACGACAGGCTGCACAACAGCAGGCTGCACAAGCGGTAGGGCCTGTGCTGCCGTGGTACCTGACGCCGATGGAAGGGCGGCGCCAGATACGCTTCCCTTGTCCATGACCGGAGACCGTACGGAGAGCGATGTGCTGAGCACGGTCATCGCGGCAACAGCGCCGGACGCAGCCGCATCCACCGGAGCTTCGACGGCCGTGGTCGTCCCAGACTGTGCCGGTACGACAGCCGGGCGTGGCGTTATCCCCTCCGGTGCCGGGACGAGAGACAGCAGATTATCGGTCGACTGATCCCCGACGGCATCCGTCGCGACCAAGCTGAACGCCGGCCAGACCGTGGTGGTCGCTTCCGGACTCGCCGGGTGGGGAGGATCGACGATATCGCGGTGGAATGCGGGCCAGGCGAACGCCGGGATCGAAGCTGACGGCCCGGCGTCACCGGGTGTTTCACGGGCCGCCGTGATGTCTGTGGTGGGCCCGGTTGACGGGAGTTTCGGTGCGTCCATGACCGGCGTGGAGGCTGTCACGGAATCAGCCGGGGAAGCCTCGGGCAGCGGCCACGTGTCCGGCAAGATCAGCTCGACCGGCTCGGGCGCCGAACGAGGACCATCCGTCGTCGGTTCGGTGGAGGGGGCTGTCAGGGCAGCGACCGGCGCACTCGCGCTGTCCATGGCGCCGCGCGTGACGAGAGTCGGTGCCGAAGGCTCGAAACTCGACTCCTGCAGGACCGCCGCGAAACCGGCGGCGCGCTCGGCGGCGCCGGGGCGCGCCGGGACCACAGGATGACCGCTGAGTTGAGCCGCCGTCCGGCCTGCGCCATTATTCACGAGTGTCATCGCGCACCTCCCGTGCCGAGCGAAGCCAGCGCGGCGCTGAACATGTCTGCGGTGGTGCCGCCGGCGGTCGCCGGCGGCGTCGTGGGGATCACCCGTCGGATCGTGTCGATGTCGGCATCCGTCATATAAGCGTCGACAAGGCAAACCGTGCGCCCTGCATACGGTGCGTGGATCACCTTGTTGTTGCCCGCGTAGATCAAAATGTGCTCGCCGCCCCCGGTGACGATCAGGTCGCCGGGCTGGGCCTCGGCCAGAGAGCCCACCTCGGTACCGATCTTCATCTGCCCGGACACCAGGCGTGGAACCTCTATTCCAACATCGGCATATACCTTCTGCACGAGCCCGGAGCAGTCCATTCCGCTCGCGTCTTCGCCGCCGAAGACGTAGGGGACACCGAGGTATTTCTGCGCGGCGTTGCTCACGTCCGTGCCGGTGACTCCCGTGCTTCCGGGCAGCGCCGCGGTTCCGGTGGCCGAGGCCCCCGTGGCGCCGAGGCTTGAGGCCAGGGTGGCCGCGAACGCGTCAGCGGAGGATGCGGTGCCGGCAGCGGATGCCACGGGCTTCGCAGCCGACTGCGTGCCGGACACACGCAGCAGCATCGACTGGATCTGGTCGATGCGGCTCATGGCGTCGGACATGGAGATCGTCATCGCGCACCTCCGTCATCGGACTCGTCGTGCGCGGCCTGATCGCGGTGCCAGCGGGTGGACGCGATCTCGTCGAGCACGATCTGCTCGGCATGCAGATCGGCCGCGGCCACGGCGGCGATGTGTCGCGCTTCGAGCTTCTCCAGCCCGATCGCCTCGGCGCGGGCTGCATCGAAAGCGGTCTGCGCCAGCGCCAGCGTGGCGAGGTGCCCCTGCCCGAGGGCGTCGAGGTCGGAGAGCATGCTGCGCGACGATGCCCGAGCGGCCGCCATGGCGTTCATCGAAGCAGCGCTCGTCGGCGTGTGGGCGCCGGTGTGCAATAGGGCGCGAGCACGGTCACGGCGCGTCTCGTTGTCCTGCACGCGGGAGTTGGCTGCGGCCAGCTTGCCGGCGGCTTCGTCCTGCTGCAGGTGACGCAGGCGCAGCAGGCCGGCGAGTGGGAAGATGCGCTTCATCAGGCCACCCCCAGCTGACGGGTGAGGGCGGTCAGGCGGTCCCAGGCGAGGGCGGTGGGCGTCTGGTCGTCCATGCGCTGCTGCAGGAAGTTCTTGATGGCGGTCTCGTTGGCCACCGCGGCGTCCACGAGCGCATTTGTGCCGGCGCGGTACGCGCCCACGTCGAGAAGGTCCTGCGCACCCTGGCGGGCGGCGAGCACCGTGCGCAGCCCGGCGGCAACGTGGTTGTGCACGGGAGTGTTCACCCGCGACGCCACGCGGGAGATGGAGGCCAGTACGTCGATCGACGGAAAATGGCCCGTGATGGCGAGCTTGCGATCGAGCACGACGTGTCCGTCGAGAATCGACCGTGCGGCATCCGCGATGGGTTCGTTGTGATCGTCGCCGTCCACGAGCACCGTGTAGATGCCCGTGATGGAACCGGTCTCCCCTGTTCCGGCGCGCTCCAGCAACTGCGCCAGCACGGAGAAGGTCGACGGCGGGTAGCCGCGGGTGGCCGGGGGCTCCCCCACCGAGAGACCGATCTCGCGCTGGGCCATGGCCACGCGGGTGAGCGAATCCATCATCAGCACCACGTCGGAGCCGCGGTCGCGGAACGATTCCGCGATCCGGGTGGCGGTGAAGGCGGCGCGCAGGCGCATCATGGCCGGTTCATCGCTCGTGGACACCACCACGATGGAGCGAGCGAGGCCCTCGAGGCCGAGGTCGTCTTCAAGGAACTCACGCACCTCTCGGCCGCGCTCCCCCACCAGGGCGATGACCGACACCTCGGCATCCGTTCCCCGGGCGATCATGGAGAGCAGCGATGATTTTCCCACGCCGGAGCCGGCGAACAGTCCCAGGCGCTGCCCCTTGCCCACGGCGGTGAGGGTGTCGAGGGCACGCACGCCGAGCTGCAGTTGTTCGGTGATGCGCGTGCGCTGCATGGCCGAGGGGCTCTCGTTGTTCAGGGCCACCGCGCCGTCACTCATGAGCGGGCCCTTGCCGTCGATGGGGCGACCGAGTCCGTCGATCACCCGGCCGAACAGGCCCGTTCCGGTGGGTACGAGCAGGGGCGTGCTCGAGGCGCGCGCCGGGGCGCCGGCGCGCAGCCCGGTGAGACGGCCCAGCGGCATGCAGCGGATGCCGCCGGCTCCGGTCGCCACGACCTCCGCGTCGATTCCGGGATGGTCACCGAGGTTCACGAGGTCGCCAATGGCGGCTTCGAGGCCGCGCACCTCCACACCGAGCCCGACAATGGAGCTGACCGTTCCCACGCGTTCCGGCCGGGCGGCGAAACGGGCCGTGGCGAGAGCCACGTCGAGCAGGCTGAGCGCGCTCATGCGATGCCGTCCAACATGGCATGCTTCACCCGGGTGAACGCCGTGCCGATGCGGGCGTCAAGAAATCCGTCCTCAAACCGGGTGACCGCGTCGCCACGAGAGAGCGTGGTGTCGGCGACGAAGGACACGCCGGGAATATTCTGGATGGAATCTCCCAAAACGACCAGATCATCGGGATGCATGTGAACCGTGTGCGGCTCCATGTGCTCACCCTGACCAAGGGCACGCTCAAGCGCGCGTCTCGCGGAGATCTCGCCCTGGCCCCGCTCCACGCCGAGCACCGCCTCCGCCAGATCGAGGGCGGTTTGCACCAGCATTCCCTCGGCTTCCTGCAGCAAAGGAATGGTGCGTTTGTCGAGCGCTTCGGCGGCTGCGGCGAGCAGCCGCACGGCGCGGTCGGATCGTGCCTCCGTGTGGCGCAAAACGGCCGCGTGCTCGGCTGCCTGGCTGACGGCAATTGCCTCGGCGGTAATCACAGCGTCGCGTAAACCGGCCGCGTAGCCTGCGGCATGGCCGGCGGCGCGGTTCCTCGCGGTGGCACGCTCGTCTGCCACGACGGTGAGTCGAGGGAAGGCCACGCTGGAGAAACCGGTCTCAGCTGACATATTCTTCCTCCACCCCTCGTTGCACGGTGATGGTGCCCTGGGCTTCCATATCGCGGATGGCGCGAACCACTTCGGCGCGCGCGTCCTCGACCTGGCTGACGCGAACGGGGCCCAGCGTCTTGGTCTCGTCGTCGAGCAGGTCGAGGTTGCGCTCGGAGAGGTTGGCCCGGATCACGGTGAGCACCGCGCCCGACGTGCCCTTCATCGCGATGGCCAGCACGGTGGTATTGATGCCGCGGAGAACCTGCTGCACGTCCCGGCTCTCGAGCTTGACGATGTCGGCGAAGGTGAGCATGCGCGACCGCACTTCCTCCGCCAGAATCGGGTCGCGTTCTTCCAGGGCTTCGAGCAGGGCACGTTCCGTGGCGGCGTCGGCGCGGTTCATGATCTCAACCAGCGGCTGCACTCCCCCGACAACCTCCACGGTCTCCCGTGCCACCACCGTGCGGGCACCCATCTTCAGGGTGTCCGTCACGATGCGGATCGCCTCGGGTGCGGCGCTTCCCATGGTGGCAATGCACTGCGCCACGTCGATGCGCAGCTCCGGCGGCATTCCAGAGAGAATGGCGGACGCCTGTTCCCGCCGCAGGTGCGCAAGCACGAGGGCGATGGTCTGCGGCATTTCCGACTCAAGCAGGTTCAGCACGTCGCTCGACTCAGCGCTGTCCAGGAATTCGAACGCTTTTCCAGCCATCGACGTGGCTACACGGGTCAGCACACCGGCGGCACGTTCTGCGCCGAATGACGCCTCCAGAAGTCCCTGGGCAAAATCATGGCCGCCCCGGCCGGGACGGGAACTGCTCCGCGTGATCTCGTGGAATTCCGTCAAGGCGTTTTCCGCGACCTGGGCGTCCACCTTGCGAAGCTGGATGATCTCGGACGCGATCACCTCGGCCTCGGCCTCGGAGAATTGCTTCATCACAACGGATGCGAGGTCGTGGTCCATGTTCATCAGAACCACGGCCACCTTCTGGGTGCCCGTCAACACGGTCGTCGTCTCGCTCATGCGTTCTGCCGGTCATCCATCATGTTGCGCAGGAACTCCGCCGTGCGTTTGGGGTCACTCTGCGCGAGCTGATCGATCTCGGCGCGGCGCGTGTCCGCCTCAGTCAGCGTGTAACTTGACGGGGGCAGCACCGGCAGCTTCTGCGGTATGGACGGGATGAGCATGGTCGGCGCATCAGTGGAATCGAGAACGTTCTGCATCTCGGTCAGGTCGCCTACATCAACAGCTTCCCGGCTCTGCCGACGTGAGCGACGTGCATAGAGAAGAAGACTAGCCACGATTGTGATCACGATGCCGGCCGTGATGATGCCGACGCGAAGCACGCTCGCCAGCTGCGCAGAAGCGGCGGCCTTTTCGGCGGCGGCCAGGGCCGCCGCGGCTTCAGCGGCGCCGGTCTGGTTGAACGACACGACCTCCACCGTGACGGCGTCGCCTCGGGCGGGGTCTATCCCGGCAGCAGAGGCGACGAGGCTCGTGACGTCGGCGACGTTCATGCCGGCGGCCGCATCCTGGTCCACGGCAACGGATATAGTCTGGCGGTCGACGGCGCCGGCGGGTATGGTTCGAGATTCAGTGACCTTGTTCACCGCATTGTTGCGGGTGGTGTCCTCGGAGGTGAACGTGCCGTCCCCGCTGCCGTTCGTCGCCACCGCGATGTTGTCGGCGCCGAGAACCCCGGCCGCACCGCCGCCGGTCCCGGCATAGGTCTCGGTCTTGACGGACTCGTTGAGGGCCGGAGCATCCGCTGGCGTCGTGAAGGATTCCTCGGTGCGCTGTGCGGACTCGTAGCTCATGTCGGCCGCCACAACGACGGTGGCGTTGCCCGGGCCGACAACGCGATCTAGCATGTTCTGCACTGAATCGCGCACGCGGGTCTCGTAGTCGGAGGCCTGTTGGCTGGTGGAACCGGTGGCGCCCACGCCGACGGCGGAGAGCACCGTACCCGAGGCGTCGACGACGGATACGTCTTCGGGGGCCATACCGTCTATGGACGCGCTCGTGAGATGCACAATGGCCTGCACCTGGCTGTTGTTGAGGGTGACGCCGTTTTGGGTCTGAACGAAAACAGAGGCCGTGGGGTCGTTCTTGGTGGACACGAACACGCTGTCCTCGGGGATGGCGAGTTTGACGGAGGCCGTCTGCACGCCGTCGAGTGCTTGAATTGTGGCCGCCAGTTCGCCTTCGAGAGCACGCTTGTATGTGACGGACTGCTGAAACTCTGAGGAAGTGACGCCCATGGTGTCCAGCAGCGAGTATCCGCCGGTACTGGACGTGGGAAGGCCGGCCGCGGCGGCCTTGAGACGCTCGTCGTAGACGTTGGCCTCGGGCACCATGATGGTGGCGCCGCCATCGCTGAGTTCGTAGGCCACGCCATCCGCCCGGAGCTGCTCCACGATGGAGTTGGCGTCCACACCGCTGAGCCCGGAGAACAGGGGGGTGTAGGCGGGCTTGGTGACCCACATACCAATCGCGGCAATACCGAGAACGAGCACGGCCACGCCGATGATGGCGACGGTGCGCTGTGCCACGGTGAACGCACGGATGGCATCCGTGAAGCGACGAAACGCCGAGGTGACCTGGGCGGGCATCAGGCCTGCATCCTCATGATCTCGTTGAATGCGTCGACGCCCTTGTTACGCACGGCGGCCACGAGCTCCATGGTGACTTGGGCGCGGGTGCTCGCGATGGTTGCGGAATGGATGTCGGTGAGGTCGCCGGTGACGGCCTTGATGGCGAGCTCGTTGGAAGCGCTCGACATCTGCTGCAGGCCGTCGACCGCGCCGGTGAGGGCGCCGGCAAAGTCGGAGCCGTCCGTGCCCCGCGTGGCCGCGGTGCCGGTGACACCCTGCACACCCGACATGCCCTGAATCATCTGGATCGAGCTCAGGGGCATTAGGAACGTCCGATCTGGAGTGCTGCTTCATACGTAGTCTTGGCGCGGTCAACAACGGCGGCGTTGGCCTGGTAGCCGCGTTGGGCCATGATGAGCTGGCCCATCTGCTCGGCAAGATCGATTTCGGGGTAACGCACGTAGCCTTCGGCATCGGCGATCGGGTTATTCGGCTCGAAAACCATTCGGCCTTCGGCCGGACCGAGTTCCACGCCCGTGGCATAGACGCCAGTGACGCCCTCACCCTCCTGCGCGGCGATGTACCGCGCCTGGAATGCGCTGCCATCGGTGCCGGTGGCGGTGTTCACGTTGGCCATATTGTCGGCGAGGGCGTCGAGCCACTGGCGGTGAACCGTGAGCGCGCTGCCGGCGATACCGATTGCGTCGAAGGTCATCAGCTGGTCCGCATCGCCGTGCGCATCGAGGTGAACGGGCCTTCTACAGCCCGGGCCGCGAACTGGTACCGCAGCACGGTGTCGATGTTGGAAAGGGTCTCGGTGTCGAGGTTGACGTTGTTGCCGTTGACATTTGTGGGATCCATTGAACGCTTGGTGGTCGCGGACACCGCACCGGAGCGCTCCGAGACCGACTGCGCCAAGGCGTTCTCGAATGAGACACGCTGAGCGTGGTAGTTCGGCGTGTTCACGTTGGCGATGTTGTTTGCAATGGTGCGCTGGCGCAGGGCCAGGCCGTCCAGTGCACTGGTGAGCGCGGCGGAGGTCACGGATTCAAGCACAGGTTCCCGTTTCGTCGACAAAGGTTCGACGGCCAATCCCTGGCCAGTGAGTGAGCGATCCATGCTCACCATCAGCTATCGGCCGAACGGGGGTACTGGTTAGCAGCTGGTTGAAAGAATTCCGTAAGACTCTTTACGAATCAGAAGCACGACGCGTCACCCCGTGACGTCGAGGTAGACCGACCGCTTCGCTTCACGCGCCGACGGAACCGACCGGAGTGCGGCAAGGTGACGTAATGTCACCCGGCGGGCACCGTCGATCTCGCCCGCCAGTTTCTGTTGGCATACCAACAGGTCACGGGCGCGCTCCTCAAGGTGGTGCGGGATGGGCCCGATTCCCGCCGGGGGCTCCCACGGGGATTCCGCAGCGAGGTCCGCGGCATCCGCAGTAGGGTTCTCCGTGGAGTGCGTGGCCGCCGCCCGATTGGCGTTGTCGAGCCTCAGCTCCAGATCATCCAGAACTCCCAACCAAGCCGCCGTGTTGAGTGCATTCTTAGCCAAAGCCGAGCGCGCCGCCCGTCGGGCTGGTCTCAACCGGCTGGGACGGAAGCGATGCCGCGGCCTCGTGCCACGTGAGGCGAAGCGGCTCCAGCAGGGCGATGCTCTCCTGGGTGCGAGCAACGTCGCGGTGCGTGTTCGCGCGCATCAGGGCGGTTGACACATAGGTGTAGAGAGCGAAGAGTCCCTCTGCTCCGTTCCAGGCTTCCACGTTGAGTGAGGTGGTGAGCTCCGAGATGATGGCCTGTGCATGCAACAGGTTCTCACTCGCCACGCCCCAGTTCTCGTCGACCTGGGCCGCTTCGGCGCGGTTCAGGTCGAGCAGCAGGCGGTCGTAGAGCATGGTGAGCAGACGCACCGGGGTGGCACTCAGCACGGCTTCGCGGTTGTAACGGGCACGGCGGGCTTCGGCGTTAGGCATCATGAGGAGGGTCATCAATTACTCTTCGAGTTGGTCAACGCGGATAGCTGCGAGGTAAGCCAGGATGATTGTGAGTTCATCGCGCTCAGCTGAACCTCGAGCGCGGAATAGGTGCGTTCAAGGGTGCTGCGGCGGGAGGCCAACCGGCGATCCCAGTCCATGATCTGGTTCCCGAGGTCCTTGACCATGGATTCCTGGCCGGTGATTCTGGACGTGATCTGGCCGTCGTACTTGTCTGATGCGTTCGTGGAAGTATCGGCGATACGTGAGGCGATCTCTTTCATGGTCGCCTCAACGCGAGCTGGGTCGGCCTTGAGCGCTGCTGCGAACTTCGTGGCGTCGAACTCCATCGTGCCGCTCTTGGAAATAATGATGCCGATTTCACTGGGCGATCGGCCGTCAACCGGAGCGGATGCCGCTGACAGCAGCCGCTGGTTCACGTCGCGAATCGTGCTGTCGCCCGTGAACGGGCCACTGGAGAGCACTGCGGCACCCGAGGAGTTAGTGCTGTTGACCACAGCAGACTTGGTCGAAATCAGCGCAAGGACACCGTTCAGGCTCGATACCAAGTCACTGGCCATCGTGCTGATGGCCGCGTCATCCCGGCTGACCGTGATGCTCACCGACTCGGCCGAGGCCTTGGTTGCTGTCACCGTGACGCCGGGCAGGAGGTTGTCGAAGGTGTTGGTGGCGGAGCTGATGCTCTGGGCGGCCGAGGTGCCGGCCCACAGCGTGACCTTGGCGTCTTGGGCCACTCGGGTGTCCACCATCATCGGGTTGCCGGACTCGTCCGGCTGATCGACGGTGAATGCTCCGGCCGCGCCGGTGCTGCTGGCCGAGAACTGCACGCGATAGAGGTTGGCCCCGCTGCCGTCCACCCCTGCGGACACTTTAACAGCCGTCACTCCAGCAGAAGAGGCGTTGACCGCCGTCACGATATCGTCGAGATTCGTCGAGGAAGCTTTGATCTCCACAGCGTTTCCGCCGGTGGTGATGGTGAAGCTGGAACTGGGCCAGGCTGCGCGGGCATCCGAAACAGACACCTGACGCTGAGCCAGCTGGTCGACCACGATGTCGATCTGGCCGGCACTCGCACCGGTGGTGGCGGTCACAGCCGCGGCGGTGGAACTACTGCTGGCTGAATACACATCGAAGGCGCCGTCCTTGGCGGTCTTCGTGGCGAGCGTGGCGAGGCCGGCGATGCTTGAGTTGAGCCCCTGCAGGGCGGAGATGAAGGTGGTGGACTCGGAGACCTTGCGCTGCAGCAGCGCCTGGGGAACAGCCTCAAGCTGCATGAGTGAGTTGATCAGGGAGGTGGTGTCCAGGCCACTGACCAGTCCGTCGATAGCCATCGACATGGTGGTTCCTCTCGTGCGGTGAATTCTGCGGTATGACAGGGAACGCCGGGAAGCGGCCATGGTGCGAGGTCCAGATCACCCCACGGCCACTACCCAGCGCAGTTCACACGTTCTTGTGCGCTCCTAGTTACTGGAGGAGCTGCAGAACGCCCTGGTTGGACTGGTTGGCCTGCGCGAGCATGGCGGTTCCGGCCTGCGTGAGGATGTTCGCACGGGTGTACTTGACCATTTCCTCGGCCATGTCGGTGTCGCGGATACGCGAACCGGCAGCGGTGAGGTTTTCCTTCGAGACGGCCAGGTTCTTGATAACGCTCTCGAACCGGTTCTGGTCGGCACCGATCGACGCACGCGACGTCGAGACATCCTTGATGTGTCCGTCGATTTCCGAAATAGTCGTCAGCGCGTCAGCCGACGATGAGAAACCGGTGGTTGCCAAGGTGGTGACCGCGGCACCAATTGCTCCGACGTCGGTCAGGGCGACCTCGATCTGGTCCGCAGTAGCATTGCTGCCAGCGCCGATCTGGAACGTCAGCGGCGTTGTCGCAGCCGCAGCGTCGAGCAGGTTAATGCCGTTGAAGTTGGTTGACGCACTGATTCGAGTCAGTTCCGCTCCCAGCGCCTCGACCTCGGTGGCGATAGCACCACGGGAGTCGGCGTTGTTCGAGCCGTTACCTGCCTGCACAGCCAGGTCGCGAACGCGCTGCAGAATGGAGTGGACTTCGTTGAGCGAACCTTCAGCGGTCTGAATGACGCTGATGCCGTCCTGGGCGTTACGGGCCGCGACCGTCAGGCCGCCGACCTGTGACTTCAGGCCTTCGGAGATTGCCAGGCCTGCTGCGTCGTCCGCTGCGCGGTTGATGCGAAGGCCGCTGGAGAGCTTCTCCAGCGACTTGGACAGGTCATTCTGTGTTGTTGCGAGGTTGCGGTAAGCGTTGTTAGCCGCGACGTTGGTGTTTACCTGCATGCCCATGATGATTCCTCCATGATTGGGTATATGTACGCCAGGCCATCCATAGCCTGACTCTTAGAGCTATCGGTCGGTCCGACGGCAGCGTTAGCAGTCGCAGGGTGAAAGTTCTCGCGGCACGGGCGACAGATAAGCGATGCTCGGGCCGGGCTCGATCAGGTCGGTTGGATCGTCTGCCCGGATTCATCCCCGCACGTGCGCGCAGGAAAGTAACGTCATCGCACAAAAGACAGAGGTGCACTGAGCGCAGTCCGGGCTGCCTGGTGCCCCGACGGGCTCGACACCAGCTCCGTCTGCGACGACGTGACGCGCGCTTTGACCGAGCCGGTCGAGATCCTGGGGTTAGGAGGCTACGGGGATGGTGCGGGCGTGGGCGGCGCGGGTCATGGCCACGGCGGAGTGGTCGGCCAGGCGGGCCAGGTAGGCGCTGCGACGGGCCGGGGCAATGCGGGACTCGGGCACGTACTCGGTTTCGGCGTCATCGGAGTAGTGCGTGCCGAGCCCGTCGCGCAGCAGGCGGATGGCCTCTGCGCGGGTCTGGGACACGGCGGAGTGCGTGGTGCCGAGTTCAACGGCGATGTCTTTGACAGCGCGGTCTTCGAAGTAGATCTGCTCGACCACGTAACGGTACTTCTCCGGAAGGGACTCTATAGAGGAGCGCAGATACCCAAGCCGCTCGGCGGTGAGCAGCGATTCCTCGGGAAGGATGGTGTCGGCAATGAGGAATTCAGCCGTGGCGTCATCGATGGTGGACACGGTGCGGGCGGCGTCAGAGATGCCCGCGAGGGCCGTTTCACGGTCTACCCCTAATGAAGCTGCGATCTCCTCCACGTTGGGTGTGCGGCCGAGAGCAGCGGAGAGGGTTTCCTGCACGGCAAGGGTCTCTTTGATGCGACGGCGGGCGCCACGGGTGGCCCAGTCATTGGAGCGCATCTCGTCGGCGAATGCGCCAATAATGCGGCGCCGGGCGAAAGCACCGAATGGTACGCCGAGGTCGGCGTTGAATGCATCCGCTGAGGTAATCAGGGCCATGGCGCCGGCCGAAGCCAGATCGTCACGCGACAGGTGACGGGCCTTGGCCCATACCTCGGAGACCAGGTAGCCCACCAAGGGAAGGTTTTCGACGACGATTCGGTTTCGCTCTGAACGGTTCACGTGCGATTCCCCCGATATCTCAAATTCCAACAATGACCGTAAAAAACAACACACATTCGCGCGGGCACCATACGACTTACTCTTCGCCCTGCGAGAACGCATTCACCAGCGATTCACAGCCTAGGGCGACATTGCACCATTTTTGTACCAAATCACCCCTGAATCGGGGCAGAACGTGTCGGCATTTCAGAGGACATGATTTGACCCCAATTCGGGTTTTATCCAGCCCCTAGTGGCTAACGTGGAGTAATTGCCTGCCGATAGTGCCTACGAATGCGCTGAATGTCCTGCACTTGCGGGGGCCACGGCACGAATCTGAAAGGGTGGTTGATGCACATGGGTGCCAATGAACTGTCCGCATTGTTGTGGCGTGAACGTGAGTTATTGGAGTTGCTCGTCTTCAAGCTCGAAGAAGAACAGCTTCTGCTGCAGGGTGGCAAGAGCCGCTGGCTGCAACATGCCACCCGCGAGGTGGAGCAGGTGCTCACCCTTGTTCGTGAAGCCGGGCTTGGCCGTTCCGTCGAAGTCGCGGCCCTCGCCACCGAATGGGGCAGCGACGAAGACGCCACGCTGCGTGAACTGGCCGCAAGTGCCCCCTCCGGCCCGTGGGCCGAGATTCTGGCCGCACACCTCACAGCCCTGGCTGATCTCACCACGCAGATCAAGCAATTACGTGATGTAAACGAGCAGTTCATTCGTGCCGCCAGCAGGTCCACCCAGGAAACACTGGCGGGACTGAACCTCAACGTGAAAACCTACGACGCCCGAGGAACGACAGACGCGACCTCCAGCGCTGCACGCCTCGTCGACCGGAACCTTTAAGGAGCCCTGATGAGTACCTTCAGCGGACTGAACACGGCATACAGCGGCCTCGTCGCTGCACGCATGGGCCTCGACGTGGTGGGTCAGAACATCGCTAACGCCAACACCCAGGGCTACACCCGTCAGCGCATCGAGACCTCAGCGCTGAGCCCAACGGCGCAGACGGGCCTGTTCAGCAACGGGATCAGTGTCGGGCAGGGCGTCACCGTTGACGGCGTAGCCCGTCTGGGCAGCGCACAGCTGGATGCCCAGGTGCGTTTTTCCTCCGGCACGGCCGGGTACACGGCCGTGCGTGCGAACTCACTGAGTGCCATCGAGGCATCGCTCAACGAACCGGGCGAGAGCGGCCTCTCCGCCAAGCTGGGTGAATTCTGGGCGAGTTGGCAAGACCTCGCAAATGGCGCCGACTCTCCTGCCGCGGCACCCCTGCTATTGGGGGCCAGCAGTGAGGTCGTAGGCCAGATCAAGGAGGGTTATCAGGCCGTATCAAGCGAGTGGTCGAGCGTGCGTAACGACCTCAACGGCATGGTCAGCGAGCTCAACAGTGCCGCCGGCCAAGTAGCCGACTTGAACAGAAGCATCCGCGCCACCCTCGCTTCCGGCGGTTCCGGCGGTTCCGTCAACGAGATGATCGACCAGCGCAGCACACTCACCACGACCATCGCGGCCCTCACCGGTGCAACAGTGCGCGAGTTGGCCGATGGGACGGTCGACGTGATTATTGGCGGCAACGCTCTCGTCTCCGGCGATCGGGCACACGCTCTTGACTCGTCTGGTGCAGCCGGCATATCAGATGCGATGTCCGACGCGGCGAATAATCCCCACCTGGTGTGGCGGGAATCCAGTCGTGCCGGCACACCGGTCATGGTCGACAGTGGGGAGATTGCCGGCGCGCTTTCCATGCTCGCCAACGGCGGTCCGCTCACCGCTGCGGCCGATTCATATAACTCTTTCGCTGTGCACCTGGCCACGACGGTCAATGACATCTACGGCGAACCACCGTATTTCGACCTCGGTACCGGCCCGGCCGCCACGGGCCTGGCCGTCGTCCCCACGACCGGATCCGAGGTGCGCGCGGGCGACCCAACCGTCGGACCGTATGACGGGTCGATCGCCGACGCGATCGCACAGCTCGGTGCGGGGAAAGCAGTGGATGAATTCGGTGTTGCCATCGAGTCCCCCGACTCCGTCTGGGCGAGGTTCGTCACGGGCCTCGGTGTTTCGACGCAGGGCGAACTGCAGCAGGCTACCGTGGCCAGCTCCAGTGCCACATCCGCTGCCGGCAGACAACTCGCTAACGCCTCCGTAGACCTCGATGAAGAAAACGTGAACCTACTCATGTTCCAGCACGCTTATCAGGGGGCGGCCCGAGTGTTGACCGCCGTTGATGAGATGCTCGACACCCTGATCAACCGCACCGGATTGGTGGGAAGATAGCCGATGATTTCACGCGTCACAAGCCAGACCCAGATGCGCACCGCGCAGCAGAACTTGCAACAGAATATGGCCAATATGTCGAAATTGCAGGAGCAAGCCAGCTCGCTCAAAGCTCTCAGCCGAGCTTCCGACGATCCGACCGCGGCTGCCGCCGCGCTTTCGGTGCGTTCCGAGGCCCGTGCCGTTACCCAGTACAGCCGCAACGCCGATAATGGCAACGACTGGCTCACCACCCTCGATTCCGCCCTCGGCGCGTCAACTGACATCATGAACCGCGTGCGAGACCTCACCGTTCAGGGCGGCAACGGTGCGCTTTCACCCGCAGCCAAGGAGGCCATCGCACTCGAACTCGACGGCCTCAAAGAAGACCTGCTCGGCGTCGCCAACACGTCCTACCTCGGCCGCACGGTTTTCGCGGGCAACTCAGATTCCGGTGCTGCCTTCCGCAGCGACTACAGCTTCACCGGGCTGCCGGACAGCGTCGTTACGCGACGCATCGGTGCCGAAACGACCGTGCGAGTGGATGCCGATGGCGCGGCCGTTTTCGGCACGGACGATCCGGCGAATCCCTCGGTCTTCGCCCTGATCGATACGATTACGAGCAACCTCCGCGACGGCACGCCGGTGAGTGGCAACCTGACTGACGTGGACGGACGTTTGAACGCGATTATTGGTGAGCGTTCCGAGGTGGGCGCCCGGCAGGCTCGCATGGAACGTGCTCAGGGCACGCTCCTCGAGCAGACCGGGTCACTGGAAGCACGGCGTTCGGGGCTCGAAGACATCGACCTCGCCAAGGTGATTCTGGACCTCAAACTGCAGGAGGTCACCTACCAGTCCGCCCTCGCGGTGACCGCCCGAGTGTTGCAACCAACCCTGATGGACTTTCTACGATGAACCCCGCGCTTACCTTCGTCACACCTCCTCCCGGCCTCGAGCCGATCACGGACTTCACCCTTAATAGAGTGGAAGGTGCGGCTGGGCTGTACTCGTTGCAGGCGGTGCCCAATCCGGATACGCGTCTCTACGTGCTCGACGCATCCGTGCACCTGCCCGACTACACCCCGTACATCTCCACGGAGCAGTCCAACGCCCTGTCGCTGACTACCCCGGCGGATGCGCTGGTGTTCGTTGTTGTGAACCCGGGCGAGGACAGCACCACCGTGAACCTGATGGCTCCGATCGTGGTGAACGCTGTCACCGGCGTGTGCGCCCAGCTGATTCTTGAGGGCCAGGACTGGCCCCTGCGCGCCGAGCTCAACACCGCCGCCTAAGGCCCACCACAGACCCAGCCGGCGCGAGGGATTACTGCGTGAGCTGGTGGGCGCGCTGGGGAGAAATTCCAAAGGCCCGGGCCACGGCGTCGAGGGTGTAGCCCTGCTCGCGGAGGCTCTGCAC
>Ga0209023_10002335_pt1 | contig 23960 bp, 23 predicted proteins | sample LakOneMetagenome_FD_187468 | JGI IMG/M metagenome (GOLD analysis project Ga0209023, IMG submission 187468) | Freshwater and sediment microbial communities from Lake Erie, Canada (SPAdes) (version 2) | ecosystem: Environmental > Aquatic > Freshwater > Lentic | place: Lake Erie, Canada... | reverse complement strand
ATGGGCAACGGCGACGTGGTCATCAAGCGCGACGGCAAGCTGCTGCGTCCGAAGCGCCTGCCGAGCAACCTGTTCCAGTTCCGCGAAGGCACCGGCGAGGCGCGCTGCGTCCTCGACTGCATCACCTCGCTGCAGAACGGCGCCGACCTGCTGTGGATCGAAACCGAGAAGCCGCACATCGCCCAGATCGGCGGCATGGTGAAGGAAATCCGCAAGGTGATCCCGAACGCGAAGCTGGTCTACAACAACAGCCCTTCGTTCAACTGGACCCTGAACTTCCGCCAGCAGGTCTTCGACAGCATGAAGGCCGAGGGCGCCGACGTGTCGCGCTACGAGCGTTCGCAGCTGATGAGCGCCGAATACGACGATTCCGAACTGGCGCGCCTCGCCGACGAGCGCATCCGCACGTTCCAGGCGGACGCCGCGCGCGAAGCCGGCATTTTCCACCACCTGATCACGCTGCCGACCTACCATACCGCCGCGCTGTCGACCGATAACCTGGCCAAGGAATACTTCGGCGAGCAGGGGATGCTGGGCTACGTGGCCGGCGTGCAGCGCAAGGAGATCCGCCAGGGCATCGCCTGCGTCAAGCACCAGAACATGTCGGGGTCCGACCTGGGCGACGACCACAAGGAATACTTCAGCGGCGAAGCGGCACTGAAGGCATCCGGCAAGCTCAACACCATGAACCAGTTCTGAGGACAGCCGCATCCACCAGGGAGGCCATATGAATCACATGCAAATTGGACGGGTGGGCATCGTCGGCGCCAACGCCACGGGCATCGCCGTTGCCATGGGGCTGGCCGATGCCGGGATCCCGGTCACGCTCTTCGATGCCGGGCGCGAGTCGCTCGACAAGAGCCTGGCGCAGGCCCGCGCGGCCGGGGGAGATGCGCGCATGGCGCTGCTGGCAACGACGGTCAACCTCCACCATCTGAAGGACTGCGACCTGATCGTCGATACGGAGGACGGCGACCGCAGCGCCAAGGAGGCGCTGTTTCGCCGGCTCGACCAGGTAGCGCGCCTGGGCGCAGTACTGGCGACCTGCAGGCCCGAGGTGGGACTCGATGCCATCGCGGGCAGCACCAGGCGTTCCGGCGAGGTGATCGGCCTGCTGGTCGGGCAGTCCGCACCGACGGTGTGGGGCGTCGTGCCGACCAGGCACACGTCGGCCGACACCGTGGACGCGGTGAGCGCACTCTTGCAGCAACTGCAGGACGCCGTGAGTCCGGCGCTCGCTGCCTAAGTCGTCCGGCGGCGCACGACCTGCGCCGCTGGACCGAACGGCCAGAAATACGTCGTTCAGGTATCCATTTCTGCAGCTCATCGCAATATGTATTGAACATTGCTTTTAGTTAGGCGTAAATTATCCAGAAGGAAAGATTCCTCGACAACTTCTGGAGAGCCCGATGCTATCGATCAAGCAGCTGAACAAGACGTATGCCAATGGCGTAAAGGCCATCAACAATGTCAGCCTCGAGATCCCGAACGGCATGTTCGGGCTGCTCGGTCCGAACGGCGCCGGCAAGTCCTCGCTCATGCGCACCCTCGCCACGCTGCAGGATCCCGACAGCGGCAGCATCCACTTCAACGGCATCGACGTCCTGAAGGACAAGGAAGCGCTGCTGCGCCAGCTCGGCTACCTGCCGCAGGACTTCGGGGTCTATCCCAAGGTCAGCGCGGAGCGGCTGCTGAACCACTTCGCCATCCTCAAGGGCCTGACCGGCAAGGGCGAGCGCAAGGAAGCCGTCGAAGCCCTGCTGCAGCAGACCAACCTGTGGGAGGCGCGCAAGCGCCAGCTCGGCACCTTCTCGGGCGGCATGCGCCAGCGCTTCGGCATCGCCCAGGCGCTGCTGGGCGCGCCGCGCCTGGTGATCGTCGACGAGCCGACCGCCGGCCTCGATCCGGACGAACGCAACCGCTTCCTCAACCTGCTGGCCAAGATCGGCGAGCAGGTGGTCGTCATCCTGTCCACCCACATCGTCGAGGACGTGACCGACCTGTGCCCGCGCATGGCGATGATCGCCAGGGGCACGGTGCTGCTGCAGGGCGAGCCGCAAGCCGCCATCGACACGCTGAAGAACCGCGTCTGGCGCCGCACCGTCAGCCAGGAAGCCCTGCCGGCCTACCAGGAGCGCTTCAACGTCCTGTCGACCCGCCTGGTCGCGGGCCGGCCGCAGATCAACGTGTATGCCGAGTCGCAGCCGGACGACGGCTTCGTGTCCGTCGAGCCGGACCTGGAAGACGTCTACTTCCTGCAGATCCGCACCGCCGCGCGCGCGGCCAACGCGGCCCCCGCTGCGGCGACGGCGCCGGTCGCGGCTTAAGGAGCAGCCATGTTGAGAGAATTCTTCCGTTTCGAACTGGGCACCCAGCTGCGCCAGCCTTTGCTATGGGTCTGCGCGCTGGTGCTGGGCGCGCTGGCCTTCGGCGCCACCACCACCGACGCGGTGCAGGTCGGCGGCAGCATCGGCAACGTGAACCGCAACGCGCCGCTGGTGGTCGCCAACCTGCTCGGCGCCTTCAGCCTGATGTCGATGTTCGTCGTCACCATCTTCATCGCCGGCACCGTCCTGCGCGACAGCGAAGTCGGCATTGCCGAGATGCTGTTCGCCACGCCGATGAAGAAGCGCGATTACCTGGTCGGGCGTTTTTCCGCCGGCCTGTTGGCCTGCCTGTTCATCTTCGCGGTCATCGTCATCGGCATGCTGCTCGGCCCGCAGATGCCCTGGGTCGACCCGCAGCGCGTCGGTCCTTTCCCCGCCAGCGCCTATCTGTGGTCGCTCGGCGTCATCGTCGTGCCCAACCTGTTCTTCATCGGCGCGCTGCTGATGCTGCTGGCCTCGACCACGCGCTCGATGATGCTGGTCTACGTGGGCGTGCTGGGCTTCTTCGTGCTGTGGATCGTGGCCGGGCGCTTCACCCAGAACCTCGACAACGAATGGATCGCGGTCCTGAGCGATCCCTTCGGCATCCGCGCGCTGGGCCGCGCGACCCGCTACTTTTCCACCGCCGAGGCCAATGCCGGCCTGCCGGACTTTTCCGGCTACCTGCTCGCCAACCGTGCGCTCTGGAGCGTGGTGGCGCTGGCGCTGTTCGGCCTGACCCTGGCGCTGTTCAAGCCGCAGCGCGCCGGCACCGGCAAGCGCCTGTTCGGCAAGGCCAGGGCGCAGGCCGCGCCGGCGCCGCTGCCCGCGCACCTCGCCCTGCCGCGCATCGAGCCGCGCTTCACCGGCGCCACGCGCTGGGTGCAGTGCTGGCACATCTTCCGCTTCGACGCCGTGGCGGTGTTCCGCAGCGTGCCTTTCCTGGTCATGCTGCTGTTCGGCGTGCTGAACATGGTCGGTGCGGCTTCGCAGATGGGCAAGCTGTTCGGCACCGCCGTGTATCCGGTGACCCATCTGCTGGTCGAGCTGATGAACGGCGCCTTCAACTTCTTCCTGATCCTCATCGTCACCTTCTACGCCGGTGAACTGATCTTCAGGGAGCGCCAGGCCCGCATCGCCGACGTCAACGACGCCATGCCGGTGCCGAACTGGGCGCCGCTGCTCGCCAAGAGCCTGGCACTGGCCGGCGTGGTGCTGGTCTTCCTGCTGAGCGGTAGCCTGGCCGCGATGGCGATCCAGCTGGTCCGCGGCGGGGCGCCGGTCGAGGGCCTTTTGTATTTGAAGGGCGCCCTGATTGCCGGCCTGCCTTTCATCCTGATGGGGCTCGTCGCCGTGGTGCTGCAGGTGGTCACGAACAACAAGTTCCTGGGCTACCTGCTGATGGTCATGCTGCTGGTGTCGCGGATCGTCGCCAGCGTCATGCACCTCGACCACAACCTGCTCAACATCGGCAGCCTGCCGCTGACCCCGTACTCGGACATGAACGGCTACGGCCACTTCATCGCAGGCTGGGCCTGGTTCGCGCTGTACTGGAGCCTGTTCACCGCAGCGGCCCTGATCGTAGCCCAGGCCTTCTGGGTGCGCGGCCTGTCCCTGGACTGGCGCTCGCGCGCGCGCGAAGCGGGCCGCCGCCTGAAGGGTGGAGCCGGCGTGGCGCTGGCTTTGTGCCTGGCCGCGTTTGCCGGCACCGGCGCGTGGATTTACCACAACGCGAACACCCTGGCGCACTACGAAGCCGGCGACGTGGCCATGGACAAGCGCGCGGACTACGAAAAGACCTACCGCAAGTACAAGGACCTGCCGCACGCGAAGATCACGGACGTCAGCGCCGCGGCCGACATCTACCCGGACGCGCGCCGCGTGCTGATCAAGGGGCACTACGTCCTGCAGAACAAGACCGGCCAGCCGCTCGACACCCTGCGCCTGCAGCTCAATCCGGACGTCGAAACCACCTTGTCCGGCCTGCCGGCGCACAAGATAGAGCTGGACGACAAAAAGTTCGGCTTCCGTATCATCAAGCTGGCGCAAGCCTTGCCGCCGGGCGGACGCCTGCCGCTGGACTTCACGGTCGACGTGCGCCGGCAGGGCTTCACCAACAACGGCGATGCCGACACGATCAATTACAACGGCACCTTCTTCAACAACCGCGCCTTCTTCCCGCTGATCGGCTACCAGCGCGACCAGGAGCTGACCGACCGTAACGAGCGTCGCAAGCGCGGCCTGGGCGAACCCGAGCGCATGGCCAAGCTGGAAGACCAGGGCGCCCGCGCCAACTCGATGTTCGGCGCCGATGCGGACTGGATCAACTTCGACACCGTGGTATCGACCAGCGGCGACCAGATCGCGCTGGCGCCGGGCTACCTGCAGAAGTCGTGGAAGGAAAACGGCCGCAGCTACTTCCAGTACAGGATGGACCAGAAGATGATGCCGTTCTTCGCCTACCTGTCGGCCAAGTGGCAGGTGAAGAAGGGCGACTGGCACGGCATTCCGATCGAGATCTACCACGATCCCAAGCACCGCTACAACGTCGACCGCATGATCGAGGCCACGCAGAAGTCGCTGGACTACTACACGACCCAGTTCACGCCTTACCAGCACAAGCAGGTGCGCATCCTGGAGTTCCCGAACTACGCCAGTTTCGCCCAGTCGTTCGCGAACACCATTCCGTTCTCGGAATCGATCGGCTTCATCGCCGACCTGCGCGACAAGGAAGACATCGACTATGTGTTCTACGTGACCGCCCACGAGATGGCGCACCAGTGGTGGGGCCACCAGATCGCCGCCGCCGGCGTGCAGGGGTCGACCATGCTGATCGAATCGCTGTCCCAGTACTCGGCATTGATGGTGATGGAGAAGGAATACGGCCCGCACAAGATGCGGCGCTTCCTGCGCTACGAACTGGACCGCTACCTGAGCTCGCGCGGCGCCGAGGCGATCGAGGAACTGCCCTTGATGCGCGTGGAGAACCAGCAGTACATCCACTACCGCAAGGGCAGCCTGGTCTTCTACCGCCTGCGCGACGAAATCGGCGAGGAAGCGCTGAACCGCGCGCTGAAGCGCTACTTGCAAGACAAGGGCTACCAGGAATCGCCGTTCACGACCTCCGCCGAACTGGTTGCCTACATCCGTGCCGAAGCGCCGGCCGACAAGCAGGCCTTGATCACCGACCTGTTCGAGAAGATCGTCTTCTACGACAACCGCGTGCTCGAAGCCAGCGCCAAAAAGCGCAGCGACGGCCAGTGGGACGTGACGATGAAGCTGCACCTGGCGAAAATGCAGGCGGATGGCAAGGGCAAGGAAAGCGCGCGCGCTTACGACGAACCGGTCGAGATTGGCGTGTTCGCCCGCGCCAAGGGCGCCAAGGAGGCGGACGAGAAGGTGCTGCTGCTGGAGAAACGCAGGCTGAGCGGCGACAACCCGGTGCTGACGGTGACCGTCAAGGAACGTCCCTTCGAGGTCGGCGTCGACCCCTACAACAAGCTGATCGACCGTGTGTCGAGCGACAACCGCAAGGAAGTCAGCGTCGACTGAGCACGCACAGGCCGGCGCGCCGGCCTAGGACGTCCAGCGGCGCATGATCTGCGTCGCTGGACGGTGCCGCTCGATCATGGCGATCACGCCCTTGGCGGCAAACAGCACGATCAGGATGCCGACGGTATCGCCGATAATCATCACGGCCAGCCCGGTCCAGTCCACGGTCCCGCGCAGCACCCACGCGAGCGCATGGTGGAAGACCGGGCTCATGACCCCGCACAGCAGGCCGGTGAACAGCAGGCGCTGCGGGGTCAATCCCTTCAGGCGCGGGCGCAGGTCGAACCAGTGCCTGGCAAACACGGAGGCCAGATAGGGCGCCAGCGCACCCGCGACGGCGCCGCTCCAGGCGCGATAGTCGCTGCCGAAATCGAAGTGGTGGAAATTCAGGTAGAGGCCCGCCAACAGCAGGCCTTCGAAGCCCGCCAGCCCGAACAGAAGCGTCGACAGCAGGCGGATGCCGGCCGGGAGAAACACCCAGTTGATGCCAGAGCTCTGTTCGAAGCGGAGGAATGCGAGTTCGTTCAACCAGTTGAGCACAAGAAAAGTAACCAGTGTGATCCCGACACAGCCGAGATGCTCGAGGATTGTTTTTATCACCGGTTCAGGCCATCGGGCTGCATTGCTCGGTCCCGGCCGCCAGCGCTTTCAGGCGCGCCGGATCGAGCAGGGTGACCTCGCGCTTGTCGATGGTCAGCAGGCCCATCTTCTTGAAGCGCGACAGCAGGCGGCTGATGCTCTCGATGGTCAGGCCCAGGTAATTGCCGATGTCTTCGCGCGACATGCGCAGGGCGAACTGGGTCGGCGAATAGCCGCGCGCGGCATAGCGGGCCGATTTGTTCACCAGGAACACCGCAAAGCGCTGTTCGGCGCGCATATTGCCCAGCAAGAGCATGGCGTTCTGCTCGCGCGTGATCTCGCTGCTCATCATGCGATGGAAGTGGCGCAGCAGGGTCGGCACCTGGCCGAACAGCTCTTCCAGGTTGGCGAAGGGGATCTCGCAGACTTCGCTGTCTTCCAGCGCCACCGCGTCGCACTGGTGGCGCTCGGTGCTGATGGCGTCCATGCCCAGCAGTTCGCCGGCCATCTGGAAACCCGTGATCTGGGTCTCGCCGGCGGCGTTCACCTGGTAGGTCTTGAAATGTCCGAAGCGCACCGCGTACAGGTTGCGAAAAGGGTCGCCCTTGCGGTACAGGGGCTCGTCGCGGGCCACCCGGCGGCGCCGGCCGATGATCTTGTCGAGGCGGTCGATGTCGGCGTCTTCCAGACCCATCGGCAAACAGAGCTGGTGCATGCTGCAGGCCGAGCAGCTGGCCTTGAGCGCCTGAATGTTGGTCTGGGTCATCGTTCTGAGTGTCGCGTGGCTGTCGATATTCACGATTATACGGTCGCTGTTCAAGGACTGGACATAGCCCGCGGCATTTTTAGTGCAGGCCAAACTTGCCTCCCTGGCAATCGTGCGCGCCCTGACGCGTGCTAGATTCGGTACACGACCATACGAGGGAGATCACATGTTCGGCTTGGCGGCATTGGACCTTGCACGCCTGCAATTCGCGTTCACGATGTCGTTCCACATCATGTTTCCCGCGATCACGATTGGCCTGGCCAGCTACCTGGCCGTGCTGGAATTGTGCTGGCTGAAGACCAAGCGCCAGGTCTTCGTCGACCTCTACCATTTCTGGCTGAAGATCTTCGCCGTCTGCTTCGGCATGGGCGTGGTCTCCGGCATCGTCATGGCTTACCAGTTCGGCACCAACTGGAGCTATTTCTCCGACTACGCCGGCGCCATCACCGGGCCGCTGCTGGCTTACGAGGTGCTGACCGCCTTCTTCCTGGAGGCCGGCTTCCTGGGCGTGATGCTGTTCGGCTGGACCCGGGTCGGGCCCGGGCTGCACTTCCTGGCCACCTGCATGGTGGCGCTGGGCACGCTGATCTCCACCTCCTGGATCCTCGGTTCGAACAGCTGGATGCAGACGCCGCAGGGCTATGCCATCGTCGAAGGCCGCATGGTGCCGGTCGACTGGTTCAAGATCGTCTTCAATCCTTCCTTCCCGTACCGCCTGACGCATATGGCGATTGCCGCCTTCCTGTCGACGGCGCTGTTCGTGGGCAGCTCGGCCGCCTGGCACTTGCTCAAAGGGCGCGGCAATGAAGCGGTGCGCACCATGCTGTCGATGGCGATGTGGCTGGTGCTGATCGTCGCACCGATCCAGGCGCTGGTCGGCGACATGCACGGCCTGAACACCCTGCAGCACCAGCCGGCCAAGATCGCCGCCTTGGAGGGCCATTGGGAGAACGAAGGCGACAAACCTTTGCCGCTGCTGCTGTTCGGCATTCCGTCGATGAAGGACGAGGAAACCAAGCTGGCCGTCGGCATCCCGCGCGTGGGCAGCTGGATCCTGACCCATACCTGGGGCGGGCAGATCAAGGGTTTGAAGGAATTCCCGAAGAACGAGCGGCCGAATTCCCTGATCCTGTTCTGGAGCTTCCGCACGATGGTCGGCCTGGGCCTCCTGATGATCGCGCTGGGCGCCTGGAGCCTGTGGCTGCGGCATAAAAAACGGCTGTTCGAGGACCGCTGCTTTCTGACCATGGCCAAGTGGATGGGACCGGCCGGCCTGGTGGCGGTGCTGGCCGGCTGGATCACCACCGAGGTCGGCCGCCAGCCCTGGATCGTCTACGGCGTGCTGCGCACCGCGGACGGCGCCTCGAAGATTTCGGCCGGTCCGCTGGCCCTGAGCCTGGCACTGTTCGTGGTGGCCTACCTGTTCGTGTTCGGGGTCGGCATCGCCTATGTGCTGCGGCTGATACGCAAGGGTCCGCAGGCCTTCGACACCACCGGCATCCCGCAGGGCGGACCGGGCAGGGGACGCACGCCGGCGCGGCCGCTGTCGGTGCCGGAAGCCGATGCCTCGGTCAACGAAGACAACATGACCTAGCTATGGACATCGACATCACCGCGCTCTGGGCAGCGATCATCTTCTTCTCCGTCTTCATGTACGTGGTGCTGGACGGCTTCGACCTCGGCATCGGCATGCTCTATCCCTTCGTGCCGGCCAGGCGCGACCGCGACACGATGATGAACTCCGTGGCGCCGATCTGGGACGGCAACGAGACCTGGCTGGTGCTGGGCGGGGAAGGGCTGCTGGCGGCCTTCCCGATCGCTTATGCGGTGATCCTGCCGGGCCTCTACCTGCCGCTGATCTTCATGCTGGTGGGGTTGATCTTCCGCGGCGTCGCCTTCGAATTCCGCTTCAAGGCCAACGACCGCGAACGGCCGGTCTGGGACCTGGCCTTCATCGTCGGCTCGATGATGGCGGCCTTCTTCCAGGGCGTGTCGCTGGGCGCTTTCCTGTCCGGGATTCCGGTGTCCGGCCGCAGCTACGCGGGCGGGCCGCTGGACTGGTTCGCGCCGTTTCCGCTGGCGGCCGGCTGCGGCGTGATGATCGCCTATGCGCTGCTGGGCGCGACCTGGCTGGTGATGAAGACCGAGGACGATCTTCACCAGCGCATGGTGAAACTGGCGCGGCCCTTGACCTTGCTGCTGCTGGGCGCCATCGCCGTGGTCAGCGTATGGACGCCGCTGTCCCAGCACCAGGTGGCCGAGCGCTGGTTCAGCTTCCCGAACCTTTTGATCCTGTCGCCGGTGCCGCTGCTGGTGGCCGCGTGCAGCTTCTGGCTGCTGTGGGCGCTCAAGCGCCGTGCGCACTGGCAGCCCTTCGCCGCCGCGCTGGCGCTGGTGCTGTTGGGCTTCACGGGCATGGCGATCAGCATCTGGCCGCACATCGTCCCGCCCTACATCACGATCTGGGAAGCAGCCGCGCCGCCCGCGACCCAGCACTTCGCGCTGGTCGGCACCTTGATCGTGCTGCCGCTGATCCTGGCCTACACCGGCTGGGCTTATTACGTATTCCGTGGCAAGGTCGGCGATGCCGGGGGCTACCACTGATGGCGGTCCTCTGGCTGCGCCGGCTGGGCTGGATGCTGGCCCTTTGGGCGGGTGGGGTGGCCGCGCTGGGCGTGGTCGCATGGCTGCTACGGGTGCTCATGCATGCGGCCGGGATGAAGTAGGGGCGTCAACCGTGCGCGCCCCTTGGCTTCCTAGGGACTACACTTTCAATGAAGATTTATTAACGGGAGAACCGCTCAGTGCAACTGGATGCCGCGTCATTACAAACGATCGCCTTGCCCTTGTCCGATGAAGACCAGGCCAGGGCCGATTTTTACGCACTGATTGCACGCCTGATGCTGGCGCCGCCCAACGCCGGCCTGCTCGCCGCCCTCGGCGCCGCCGAGCCGATCCGCGCCGACGGCCTCGCCGAAGCGGGACGCGCGCTGGAAGACGCCTGGCTGAAGCTGACCCAGGCCGCCAGCGTGATGGATGCCGAGGGCGTGGCCGACGAATTCGCGGCCTTGTTCATCAGCACCGGCAACCCGCTCATCAATCCCAACGGCTCCTTCTACCTGTCCGGGCACCTGAACGACGTGCCGCTGGCCGAGCTGCGCCAGGACCTGTCCCGGCTGCGCATTGCACGCGCGCGCGGCGTCGGCGAGTTCGAGGACCACCTCGGCGCCCTGTGCGAGACCATGCGCGTCCTGATCGCCGGTGCGCCGGGCATCGCGCGCCAATCGCTGGACGAGCAGAAGCGCATCTTCACAGCCCACATCCAGCCCTGGTACGCGGCATGCCTGAGCGACATCGCCGGGGCCGAACCAGCCAATTTCTACCGGGTCGTTGCCGCTTTCGTCGGCGCCTTCCTGGCGGTCGAAGCGCTTGCCTTTTCGATGTGGCAGCCGGCCGATACCGATGCACCCATTGCCGCATGAGGAAGACCATGGCCGACGAAGACAGCAAAGCTCCCGATCCCGCCCGCCGCAGCCTGCTGAAGGCCGCGCCGCTGGGCGCCCTGACCGTGGTGGCGGCGCGCGCGAGCGCTGCCGAGACGGCGCCCGCGCCGGTTCCCGCGCCCGAGGAGCCGGCCAAGCCCAAGGGCTACCACGAGACCGAACACATCCGCCGTTACTACCAGACGGCCGCATACTGGTAATTCAAAGGAAGAGCAGCCATGACCCTGGTGAAGACTTCGCGCGACAGCGGGCTGAAACGACGCAAATTCCTGGTCGGCGCCGGCGTGACGGCCGGTGCGGCCGCGGTTGCGCGCCACCTGCCGCTGAACGTCATCGAGCCGGCCAGCGCGGCCGACCCGGTGAGCACGGAAGCGCCGAAAACCGAGATCAAGCACACCGTCTGCAGCCACTGCTCGGTCGGCTGCTCAGTGGAGGCGGTGGTCAGCAACGGGGTCTGGGTGCGCCAGGAAGCGGCCTTCGATTCGCCGATCAACATGGGCGCGCACTGCGCGAAAGGCGCGTCGGTGCGCGAGCACGGTTTCGGCGAGCACCGCCTGCGCTATCCGATGAAGCTGGTCAACGGCAAGTACGAGCGCATCTCCTGGGACCAGGCCATCAACGAGATCGGCGACAAGCTGATCCAGCTGCGCCAGCAGTCCGGCCCGGACGCGCTGATGGTCATCGGCTCTTCGAAGCACAACAACGAACAGTCCTACCTGCTGCGCAAGTTCGTCTCGTTCTGGGGTTCGAACAACTGCGACCACCAGGCGCGCATCTGCCACTCGACCACGGTCGCGGGCGTGGCCCAGACCTTCGGTTACGGCGCGATGACGAACTCCTTCAACGACCTGCACTACAGCAAGGCCGTGATGTTCATCGGTTCGAACCCGGCCGAAGCCCACCCGATCTCGATGCTGCACTTCCTGCACGCCAAGGAACTGGGCGCGAAGATGATCGTCGTCGACCCGCGCTTCACGCGCACGGCGCGCTTCGCCCACCACTACGTGCGCGTGCGCCCGGGTACCGACATCCCGCTGGTGTGGGGCATCCTGTGGCACATCTTCGAGAACGGCTGGGAAGACAAGGAATACATCGCCGCCCGCACCTACGGCATGGACGACGTGCGCAAGGAAGTGGCGAAATGGACGCCGGATAAAGTGACCGACGTGACCGGCGTGCCGGAAGCGAGCGTGCGCATGGCGGCCGAGATGCTGGCCAAGAACCGGCCTTCGTCGGTGGTCTGGTGCATGGGCATCACCCAGCACCACGTCGGCACCGCCAACGTGCGCGCGCTGTCGATCCTGCAGCTGGCGCTGGGCAACATCGGCAAGATGGGCGGCGGCGCCAACATCTACCGCGGCCACGACAACGTGCAGGGCGCGACCGACGTCGGCCCGAACGGCGATTCGCTGCCGGGCTATTACGGCATCGCCGAAGGCGCCTGGAAGCACTTCGCCAATGTCTGGGGCGTCGATTACGACTGGATCAAGTCCCGTTTCGGCTCCAAGGAGCTGATGGAAAAGCCGGGCATCACGGTCTCGCGCTGGTTCGACGCCGTACTCGAGGATAACCAGTACGTCGACCAGCCAAGCAACCTGCGCGCGGTGTTCTACTGGGGCCATGCGCCGAACAGCCAGACCCGCCTGCCAGACATGAAGAAGGCCATGCAGAAGCTGGACATGCTGGTCGTGATCGACCCCTACCCGAGCATGACGGCCTCGATGCACGGGCGCGAGAACGGCGTCTACCTGCTGCCGGCGGCCTCGCAGTTCGAGACCCAGGGTTCGGTGACGGCCTCGAACCGCTCGATCCAGTGGCGCGAGCGCGTGATCCAGCCGCTGTTCGAGTGCAAGACCGACCACGAGATCATGTACCTGTTCGCCAGGAAGCTGGGCTTTGCCGAGCAGCTGGTCAAGAACATCAAGGTGGTCAACAACGAGCCGGTGATCGAGGACATCCTCCGCGAAATCAACCGCTCCTGCTGGACCATCGGCTACACCGGCTGCTCGCCGGAGCGCCTGAAGCTGCACATGCAGAACAAGCACACCTTCAACCCGACCACGATGCGCGCGGACGACGGCCCCTGCAAGGGCGACTACTACGGCCTGCCGTGGCCGTGCTGGGGCACGCCGGAGATGAAGCACCCGGGTACGCCCATCCTCTACGACATCAATAAATCGGTGGCCGAGGGCGGCCTGCCGTTCCGCGCCAACTGGGGCGTCGAGCACAATGGAGAGAGCCTGCTGGCGGCGGACGGCTCGACCAACAAGGACAGCGAACTGGACGTCGGCTACCCTGAGTTCGACCACGTGTTCCTGAAAAAGCTGGGCTGGTGGGGCGACCTGACGCCGGAAGAGCAGGCCGCGGCCGAAGGCAAGAACTGGAAGACCGACCTGTCGGGCGGCATCATCCGCGTAGTGATCGCCCATGGCTGCGCGCCGTGGGGCAATGCACGGGCGCGCGCCAACGTCTGGAACTTCCCGGACCCGGTGCCGACCCACCGCGAGCCGCTGGTCTCGCCGCGCCGCGACCTGGTCGCCAAGTACCCGACCTACGACGACAAGGCCGCGTTCTGGCGCCTGCCGACGCTGTACAAATCGGTGCAGCAGGTCGACTTCTCGAAGGACTATCCGCTGATCATGACCTCCGGCCGCCTGGTCGAGTACGAGGGCGGCGGCGACGAGACCCGTTCCAACCCCTGGCTGGCCGAGCTGCAGCAGAACATGTTCTGCGAGGTGAATCCCAACGATGCGGCGCAGATCGGCGTCAAGCTGGGCGACTTCATGTGGGTCGAAACGCCGACCGGTGCGCGGCTCAAGCTGATGGCCATGGTCACCGAGCGCGTGCCGGTCGGCCTGGTGTGGATGCCGTTCCACTTCGGTGGCTGGTGGATGGGCGAGGACCTCGAAAAACATTATCCGGAAGGCGGCGCCCCGACCGTGCGCGGGGAGGCGGTCAATACCGGCTGGACCTATGGCTATGACGCTGTGACCATGATGCAGGAAACCAAAGTATCGCTGTGCCGCCTGGTGCGCGCTTAAAAAAATTACGTCGCCCCCGCGCAGGCGGGGGTCCAAGGTTTGGGGGACTTATGTCGGCACGAATGAAATTTATCTGCGACACGGAGCGCTGCATCGACTGCAACGGCTGCGTGACGGCCTGCAAGAACGAGAACGAAACGCCCTGGGGCGTGAATCGGCGCCGCGTGGTGACCATCAACGACGGCATCCCTGGCGAACGCTCGATCTCGGTGGCCTGCATGCACTGCACCGACGCGCCCTGCCTGGCGGTGTGCCCGACCAACTGCATCTACCACACCGAAGACGGCATCGTGCTGCACTCGAAGGACCAGTGCATCGGCTGCGGCTACTGCTACTACGCCTGCCCCTTCGGCGCGCCGCAGTTCCCGGAAACCGGCCTGTTCAACCACCGCGGCAAGATGGACAAGTGCACCTTCTGCGCCGGCGGACCGGAACCCGACACCTCGGAAGCCGAGTTCAAGAAATACGGCCGCAACCGCATCGCCGAAGGCAAGCTGCCGGCCTGCGCCGAGATGTGCGGCACCAAGGCCCTGCTGGCCGGCGACGCGGGTATCGTCTCCGACATCTACCGCCAGCGTGTCGAAACCCGCGGCTACGGCCCGGAACTGTGGGGCTGGAAGATCGCCTACGGCAAGCCGAAGCGCGGCGGCGACATCAAGGCCACCGGCGACGGCCCGCGCGTGAACCAGAATCTCATGGATTCGCAGAACGACACGGGGAGGCTGCTCCCATGAAACGACTCCTGCTCATGCTCGTTCCGATGGCGCTGCTGGCCGGCTGCCTGGAGGTCGACCAGCACCCGCACTGGATCAAGGGCCAGTACGCGGGCAAGACCGACAACCGCCAGTCCGACGTGCACTTCCATCACGATAAATTCAGCTGGTGGGGCACGATCAGCAACCGCAACCAGCACCAGAACGAATACAACCGGGCCAATCCCTGAGGAGCCGACAATGCGATCGTCGAACTGGATCTTGTCCTGCCTGATTGGCTTGTTGATGGCGTTCAGCCTGTCCTCGGCCTGGGCGGGCGTGCCGAACAACCGCGCCGAGCCGGCCTATGCCGAAGAGCAGACCATCCTGCAGGCCGAAAAGGATTCGAAGTCGCCCGAGCCGGGCCTGGCCTCGAAGGATTCCGGCCGCGTGCACATCGACCGCCACTACCTCGGCCAGTACGGCAGCAAGGAGGGCACGGTGATCGTCCAGCGCGGCGGCAACCAGTGGCGTGTGTGGCGCAACGGCCCGCTGGCGACCCTGTCCGGCACCATCCTCGTGCTGGCGCTGGTGGCCGTGCTGCTGGTGGCGAAGGTGATCGGCAAGCTGACCTCCGATCCCGATACCGGGCGCCGCATCCAGCGCTTCACCGCCTGGGAGCGCCACGTGCACTGGGCCACGGCGATCACCTTCATCATCCTGGCCGTGACCGGCATCGTGATCCTGTTCGGCAAGAAGCTGCTGATCCCGCTGGTCGGGCACGACGTCTTCGCCTTCATCGCCTACATCTTCAAATACCTGCACAACTTCGTCGGCCCGCTGTTCATCGTGTGCTCGGTGCTGATGTTCTTCACCTTCCTGCGCCGCAATTTCTTCCGGAAGATCGACTGGCAGTGGTTCAAAAAGGGCGGCGGCATGCTGACCCATGAGCACGTGCCGGCCGGCTTCTTCAATGCCGGCGAGAAGAGCTGGTTCTGGTTCGGCGTGACCCTGCTGGGCCTGGTGATGTCGATCAGCGGCCTGATCCTGGACTTCATCAGCTTCGGCCAGACCCGCTACGTGCTGCAGATCGCGAATTACCTGCACCTGATCGGCGCCACCTTCTACATCGCCGCCGCCATGGGCCACATCTACATCGGCACCTGGGGCACGCCGGGCGCCTACCACGCGATGCGCCATGGCGACGTCGACGAAGCCTGGGCCCGCTCGCACCACGGCATCTGGCTCGACGAAGTGAAGGCGGGCGTGCCGGTCGGCACCTTCGACAAGCGCGAGCCACCGCCTGATCACCCGCCTGCCGGCGGTGCGCCGCGCGATCTGCCGCCGGGAGTACGTCCATGAAAGCATTAACTTTTCTTATGCATGCGGGGGCGGTAGCGCTGTTGTTGAGCGCAGCCGGCTGCAAGGAGCACGGCGATGAAGCCATGCGCGAGACCAAGTTTCCCGGCATGGTTTCGGCCGGCGGCGGCACCAGCGGCCAGGTGATGGCGCGCAACGGCGGACCGAAGACCGACGCCACCTATGCGGGCGGTACGCCGGGCATTGCCGGCGGCGCGGGCGGCAACAACGCCGGCGCCGGTATGGGCGGCACCACCCGCGAAACCGGACAGGGACCGAGCAATGGCGTCACCACGCCTGCCAATGGCTCCGCGCAGATGGGCGCTACCCAGACGAATTCGGGCGACAGCGGCAACAACCCGGTCAAGCCCGAGGCCGCGCCGCCACAGCCGGCCGCCGCCCACCGCGATCCGGGCGCGAACAGCGCAGCGCCGGGACGCTGACAGCCAAGGTATGGAGCACGCCATGAGGAATACGCAGTTATCGAAGACACACACGGGACGGCATCCCGCGCTCAAGACCGCCTTGCTGATCGCTGGCCTGCTGCTGGCCAGCGTGGCCTGGGCCGCGCTGCCGCAGCCGACCCCGGCCCAGCAGCAGGCGGCCGCCGCCAAGAAAGCGGCTGCCGATGCGCAGGCCGCCAAGGACAAGGCCAGCCTGGCGGCATCGATGGATGCCGTCACGGCGCGCTGGCGTACGCGCGCGGCGCAGGAAGGCTGGAAGTCGCACCCGGCGGTGGCGATTGCCGCCGCTGCGCCTGCTGCGGGCGCCGCGCCGGTCACCACGGCCGGACCGGCAGTCGCGCCGCCCGGCACGCTGGGCGCCGGCGCGACCACCCCCGCCGGCCAGGCATCCGCGAATCCTGGCGTGAAGAGCGAAAAACTGGGCACCGCGCCGCCGAGCGAGGACGTCAAGAAGGCGCCGACCCGCGCCCAGCCGCGCGATGCGAAACCGACTGTCGACAAAGGCACGCCCGACGTGAAGAACAAATGAAGATGGGCAGCATGCCGATTGCGGTGCTGATGCAGCGCCGCAGCGTCAAGCACATCTGGGCCGACGAAGCCTGGGAAGCGGTGGGCGTCGTGCCCGACCGCGGCAACCTGCCGCAGGTGCAGATGCTGAGCCAGACGCCGGAACGCGACTACTACCTGGTCTCGGGACTGGAGCTGGAACTCTACCCGGACGAGAACGAAGGCTATTTCGAGAACGTGATGGCGCCCGAATCCAAGGTCTTCGTGCTGTGGCGCATGGAAGACGGCCGGGCGATGCCGGTGCGCGCCTCGGTCAGCTACGTCGAGGGCACGCGCATGTTCGACTCCGGCGAGAGCGCTGACGGCGTGACCATGCCGGCTGATGTCTACGCCTGGGTGGCCGGCTACCTGCGCGAACACTACCAGCCCAAGCCGCGCCGCGGCCGCCAGCATGGTTAAGGAAGGGCATGGCTGAAGAAGGTTTCCTGCGCCGCTGGGCGCGCCGAAAGACCGAAGTCCTGGAAGGGCGCGCGCCTTTGCCCGAACCGGTGCCGGACGTCCAGCCGCCCGTGTCGCTGGCTGCCACGGCTTTGGTGGCCGAGGCTGTACCGCAAGCCGCGGCGGTGCCCGTGGCCGAGCCGGCGCCCGAGCGCCCACTGCCCACCATGGACGACGTCGCCACGCTGGACAAGGATTCCGACTTCTCCGCCTTCGTCGCCCGCGGCGTCGACCAGGCCGTGCGCCGCAGCGCGCTGAAAAAGCTGTTCGCCGATCCGCATTTCAACGTGATGGACAAGCTGGACGTCTACATCGACGACTACACCAAGCCGAGCCCGATGTCGGAAGCGATGCTGGCTTCGCTCGAGCACGCGAAGAGCGTGTTCGCGAAGATGCTCGAGGACGAGCCGGAAGACCCGGAACAAGAACCAAAAACACAAACACAACAACCACCTGAACAAGAGACACAATGAATATCCGTTTCATCGAAGGGCAGGGCGCCGATCCGGCCCGGGAGGCGCGGGACCTGCTCGCCAGGACCGCCGCCATCGCCTCGCTCGGCAGCATCGAAGCGCCTGAGCCGCTCGACACGGTCGGCTACAAATCCGCCGGCCATACCCTGGTCATCGGCAGCAGCGAAGAGGCGCTGCCCTGGGCCGACCGCCTGGCCGGCGGGCTCAATGTGACCGTGCTGCTGTTGGACGCAGATGAGAAGCCGCCGCTGCGCATCTACCCGGTGTTCCCGGCGCGCGCCGTCGTGCTGTCCGGCTGGCTGGGCGCTTTCCAGGCGACCTGGCAGGCGCCCAACCGCGCGCCCGAACACGGCAAGTTCGACCTGGTGCTGGACCTGGGCGGCTCACCGCAGATTACGACCCACCAGCGCCCGCACGGCTATTACGCGCCGGGCCCGGATGAAGCCGCACGTGCGGAAGCGGTCGAAGAGCTGCTGGAGATGGTCGGCGAATTCGAAAAGCCGAAATACTTCGCCTACAAGGAGCGCCTGTGCGCGCACAGCCGCAATCAGCTGGTTGGTTGCAATGCCTGCGTCGAGATCTGCTCGGCCGGTGCCATCGAAGGCGCTGGGGACCTGATCAAGGTAAACCCATATCTGTGCGCCGGCTGCGGCGCCTGCACCACGGTCTGCCCGACCGGCGCGATCTCCTACGCCTACCCGGCGGCCAGCCACACAGGCGGGCGCATCAAGGCCGTGCTGCAGGCCTATGCGGAAGCGGGCGGCGAGGAGCCGGTCCTGCTGCTGCACAGCCTCGAAGGCGCGGCGCTGCTGGCCCAGCTGGGCGAAGCCGTCCCCGGACGCCTGCTGCCGCTCGGCCTGCACCACACGGCATCGACCGGCATCGACGTCTGGCTCAGCGCGCTGGCCTATGGCGCGGCCGGCATCACGGTCCTGATGACCGAGGCCGAAGCGCCCCAGTACGCGGCCGCGCTCGGCCAGCAGATGGAGATCGCCCAGGCCATCCTCGACGGTCTCGGTTACGCCGGTCCGCACCTGCAGCTGCTGCGGGCGAGCAGCCCGGACGAACTGGCGGTCGCGCTGCAGCACGCGCCGCGCGGCGAAGTGCCGCTGCAGCGCGCCGGCTTCAACCTCGCCGCGGACAAGCGCAACACGCTCGACTACGCGCTCGACCATCTGGTCAAGCATGCGCCGGTGAAGGCCGAGCAGATAGCGCTGCCGGCGGGCGCCCCGTTCGGCACGCTGGCGGTGGACAGCGCCGCCTGCAGCCTGTGCATGTCCTGCGTCGGCGCCTGCCCGAGTTCGGCGCTGATGGACGGCCAGAACGCGCCCCAACTGCGCTTCGTCGAGAAGAACTGCGTGCAGTGCGGCCTGTGCGCCACCACCTGCCCGGAAGATGCGATCCGCCTGGTGCCGCGCATGAACCTGACGGAATCGCGCAAGCAGACCGTGGTGCTGAACGAGACCCACCCCTTCCACTGCATCCGCTGCAGCAAGCCTTTCGGCACGCTGCGCATGGTCGAGACGATGCTGGCGCGCCTGGCCTCGCACCCGGCCTTCGCCGGCAACCTGGACCGCATGCGCATGTGCGGCGACTGCCGCGTGATCGACATGATGACGCCGAAGGACGAGGTCAGCGTCAGCGAGTTGAAGCGCATGTAGGGTGGGCTCCCCGAGCCCACGTACAAGGTTCGTGTCACCGCACGGCCATAAGCCATGGCAGAATGTTCGAAACAGAACATACAAGGAGACTGCCATGGCCGCATCCCCCCACGAGCGCTTCATCCAGGCGCGCGACTTCCTGCAACAGCACCGCCTCGACTACGACACCGCCTACCGCGACTATCGCGCGCCCGAACTCGATGAGTTCAACTGGGCGCTCGACTATTTCGACGTGCAGGCGAAAGGCAACGACACCCCGGCGCTGTGGGTGGTCGAGGAAGACGGCAGCGAAAGGAAGATCAGCTACGCCGACATGTCGGCACGTTCCGATCAGGTGGCCAACTGGCTGCGCGACCAGGGCGTCCGGCGCAGCGACCGCGTGCTACTCATGCTGCCCAACCGCGTCGAGCTGTGGGAGATCATGCTGGCCGGGATCAAGCTGGGCGCGGTGCTGGTGCCGACCACCATGCTGGTCTCGCCCGCCGACCTCGAAGACCGCCTGCAGCGCGGCCGGATCCGCCACGTAATCGCGCAGGCATCGGAGACGCACAAGTTCGCGACCCTGCCCGGCGACTACACCCGCATCGCCATCGGCGCCAGGCCGGATGGCTGGCAGGACTTCGCAGACAGCGCCTCTGCGCCGCAGCAGTTCACGCCTGAAGGCACGGCCAAAGCCACGGACCCGCTGCTGCTCTACTTCACCTCGGGCACGACGGCCAAGCCCAAGCTGGTGCTGCACAGCCACCAGAGCTACCCGGTCGGCCATTTGTCGACCATGTACTGGATCGGCCTGAAGCAGGGCGACGTCCACTGGAACATCAGCTCGCCCGGCTGGGCCAAGCATGCCTGGAGCTGCTTCTTCGCGCCCTGGAACGCCGGCGCCACCATCTTCGTCTACAACTACGAGCGCTTTTCGGCGCGCGCCTGCCTGGACGTGATCTGCCGCTGCGGCGTGACCTCGCTGTGCGCGCCGCCGACCGTCTGGCGCATGATGATCAAGGAAGACCTGAGTGCCTGGAAGCCGCCGCTGCGCGAGCTGGTCGGCGCCGGCGAGCCGCTGAACCCGGAAGTCATCGAGCAGGTCGAACGCGCCTGGGGCATCCGCATCCGTGACGGCTTCGGCCAGTCCGAGACCACCTGCCAGATCGGCAATCCGCCGGGCCAGGTCGTCAAGCCGGGCTCGATGGGGCGCCCGCTGCCGGGCTACCGGGTGACCCTGCTGGACCTCGACGAGCAGCCGGCGCAGGAGGGGGAGATCTCGCTGGTTCTCGATCCGAACCCGCTTGGCCTGATGCTGTGCTACGAGGGCGACGAAGCCAAGACCGCCGACGTGATGCGCGGCGGCCACTACCACACCGGCGACACCGCGACCGTCGACGAAGACGGCTACTACTTCTACGTCGGCCGTAACGACGACGTCTTCAAATCCTCCGACTACCGCATCAGCCCCTTCGAGCTGGAGAGCGTGCTGATCGAGCACCCGGACGTGCTGGAAGCGGCGATCGTGCCGAGCCCCGATCCGCTGCGCCTGTCGGTGCCGAAAGCCTTCGTTACGCTGCGCCCAGGCGTCGAGCCGACCCGTGAGCTAGCCGGGGCGATCTTCGCGTTTGCGCGCGAGCGGCTGTCGCCTTATAAACGGATCCGCCGCATGGAATTCACGGAGCTGCCGAAGACGATCTCCGGCAAGATCCGCCGCGTCGAGTTGCGCAAGGCGGAGCAGGCGGGTGGGCGGGCAGGGACCGAGTATCGAGAGGAAGATTTCGTGGCCTGAAGAGGACGCCTGACCATACTGGCATCGATAGCTCAGGGCTTACGAAACACGATCGCATGCTGGATTGGCAGCGATTCGATACTGCGTTCCCACTTCAAGCCATGCGCCGTGGCTTCACGCCGGATTTGCGGCGCGCTCATCTTATGCAAGGGCTTGATCGCAACTGCCGGATCCTCGGCCCGGTATTCGACGAAGACGACGCGCCCGCCTGGCTTCAGGGCGTCGACAATGCTGTCGAGGACCTCCGAGGGATAGGCGAGCTCGTGATAGACGTCGACCATGATTGCCAGGTCGACGCTGGCCGGCGCCAGTTTGACAGTGGTTTCGCTGCCTAGCACCGAGACCACGTTGCGCACGCCGCGCTTTGCCTTCTGGCTGTCGAGCATGCTGATCATTTCCGGCTGCACGTCAACCGCATACACGCGTCCACCGGGCCCGACCTGTTTCGCCAGCTGCCAGGTGTAATAGCCGGTGCCGGCGCTGATGTCGGCCACCGTCATGCCGGGCGCCAGCGCCAGTTCCCGCAGGAGCAATTCCGGCCGTTCTTCACGCGCGCGGCTTTCGCGCTCGAGCCATTGCGCGCCCTCCCATCCCATCACGCTGGCGATCTCACGGCCCATATAGCGCTTGCCGATGCCATCCGGGCTGGGTACGACGCGTTCATAGCGCGTATCGGCCGCCGCTGGCTGCGCCGCGGCATCGATATTCGCGGATGACAGCAGCGTCAGAGCCGATAGGCAGGCCAGCAGCATGAGTAGCATACGCTTAGTGCGGGAGGTGCGGCCATGATGCGAGCGGGTGCGGTGCATGATCGGTTTCCGTAAGAAGTAGCTGCCTGCAACTGCGCCGGCAGTCTTGCCGTAAATGGAAGTGATCAGTGTAGCGGCGTTGGCTGCCCGACGTGCGTTGGTTACATTCGAGTTTCGTGGTTATATCGTGTTGACTGGTCAGTTGCCGCGGGTCGGATTGCCTGTATCGCAAGCTGGTTGTCGTGACAGTTGGCGAGTTTTTCACTGAATCGACTACGGTTCCCTAGACACTCACGAGCCGTTCAAAATATCGCTTTTCAAAATCGATTGGCGACAGTTTTTCGTTGAAGCCGTGCCGGCGCTTCGGATTGTAGAACATCTCGATGTAATCAAAGACGTCCTGCCTTGCTTCGTTTCTGGTTCCATAAATTTTGCGGCGAATGCGTTCCCGCTTGAGCAATTGGAAGAAGCTTTCGGCGACGGCGTTATCGTGGCAGTTCCCACGCCGGCTCATACTCTGCTCCAGATTGTGCGCTTGCAGAAAATCTCGCCAGTCGTAGCTGCTGAATTGACTGCCCTGGTCCGAATGTACCAGCACGGTATTGCTCGGCTGGCGGCGCCAGACAGCCATTAGCAAGGCGTTCATGGCCAGTTCCCGGTCGATTCTTGAACTCATGGACCAACCGATGACCTGGCGCGATAACAGATCAAGCACCACGGCCAGGTAAAGCCATCCTTCGTAAGTCCGAATGTAGGTGATGTCGGTCACCCATACCCGATTCGGCTCCTGGACATCAAACTGCCGCTGCAAGTGATTTGGCGCGATCAATGCCGGTGCTCCACTACGCCTGCTTCTTCGCTTCGCGTAGCCTGTATGAGACCGCAGTCCTGCTGTGCGCATGAGCCGCTGCACGCGCCGCGTACTGCATTGCTCGCCCAGCTCACGTAAATCATCCGTGACCTTCCTGTAGCCATACACGGCGCCGCTTTCAATCCAGGACTCCTTGATATGGCCAAGCAACCGTCGATCTTCGATCGCCCTCGTACTCTCAGGCTCGACACGCCAAGCGTAGAAGCCGCTGGGATGCACGCCCATCATCTTGCAAAGTAGTCGCACTGGATACTGCTCGACCAAGTCTTGAATCAAGGCGTACCTTACCCGGACAGCTTGGCAAAGTACGCGGCGGCCTTTTTTAAGATATCCCGTTCATCCGTCACACGCTTCAGCTCCGCTTTTAACCGACGCACCTCGTCGGCCTGCGCATCGGCGGCAATGCGTTCCTCATCTGGGACGCTATAGCGCTTTATCCAGCTGTACATGCTGTGAATGCTCACCCCGAGCCGCTCAGCAACATCGTGAGCCGCGTGGCCGCGCACTGTCACTTGCTTGACCGCTGCAATCTTGAATTCGTCCGTGTACCGCTTTCCACTCATAGTTTCTCCTTAAGCCTAGAATTATGGCTCAGGACTGTCTACGATTGTCGTGGCGATTCACCCAGTGTTATAAAACGGACTACAAATAGCGCCAGCTCGGCCTGTGCTCGATTTGCTCAACAAAGCCGTTCTGACAGGTCCCCGTCTGCACATCTGCGATCCAACTGCAAACAACCGAAACGAACTGCTGCTGTCTCTACCAATATTTCTTGCTTGCCCTGTGAGCAACATCGCCATATACTATACTGAAGCGCTTTTACCATACGGTATTGGCTGCGCATTCAATCGGTATCGGTCCTTCGCTAGCGAACTGCTTTCGGGCACGTGAAGAAAGTCGCTTCGCCGCAAGTGATGGCGGTCCGGTCATCATTGCATTCGGCTCGCTGGAAAATGCGTGAATTGCTGTCTGTTTAATAATAGGAGATATGTCATGGTCAAACTCGCGTTGTTCGTTCGTCTTGAAGCCAAGCCAGGTAAGGAGAAAGACGTAGAAAGCTTTCTGTTAAGTGGTCTTCCCCTCGTTCAGGCAGAGCCAGCTACTACAG
>Ga0209023_10002334_pt1 | contig 23970 bp, 22 predicted proteins | sample LakOneMetagenome_FD_187468 | JGI IMG/M metagenome (GOLD analysis project Ga0209023, IMG submission 187468) | Freshwater and sediment microbial communities from Lake Erie, Canada (SPAdes) (version 2) | ecosystem: Environmental > Aquatic > Freshwater > Lentic | place: Lake Erie, Canada... | reverse complement strand
AGGAAATAGATTCAACCCGCTTCCCTGCAAGCGGGTTTTTTTTGCCCGACGACGGGAAACCAGCCCCTCCCGCGCACGGAAGCGAAAAAGCAACACTGTGGCATTTGGTGTACGATGACCGCCATGTTTTCGTCCCCACAACACCCCGCCCATGCCTGAGAACGTCCTGTCCCCGCGCACCGCCGCTTCCTATGACTGGTCCACCAGCGTTCTGGGCGAGCCCGCGCGCTGGCCCGCCCCGCTGCGCGTGGCCACCGATCTCCTGCTCAACTCTCCCCTGCCCGGCCTGCTGGTCTGGGGCCGGGAGACCGTGCTGGTCTTCAACGAAGCCTACGCCGCCCTGGCCGGCATCGGCTGCGGACGCGTACCGGGCGGCTCGGTTCCCTCGGTGCTGCCCCCGCCCCTGGCGAGCGCGGGCGCCGCCCTGCAGCAGGCCTGGTCCGGCCAGCCGGCCCTGGTCGCCGGCGCCGCGCCCGCCTTCCGCCATCCGGACGGCCCGCGCGAGCACCGCTGCGACCTGTGGCTCACGCCCGTCCACGACGGCGCCCTGGTCGCCGGCGTCGTGCTCACTCTGGCCCCGCCCGCCGCCGCGGCGGCCGTCCCCGACGCCGCGCCCGAAGACGCCAGCCTGCGCATCCTGGTGGTCGAGGACAACCTCGATTCCCAGTACCTGGTGTGCGAGATGCTCAAGGCCTTCGGCCACGAGGCGGACGGCGTGGCGCACCCGAACGACGCCCTCGCGCTGCTCGGCAGCCGGCGCTACGACGTGCTGTTCTCCGACGTCAGCTTGCCCGGCATGTCCGGGGTCGACCTGGCGCGCCAGGCCATCGGCGACCGGCCGGGCCTGAAAGTGATCTTCGCGTCGGGCTATGGCGACACCCTGTTGCGCCACCTCGACTTCCCCTGCCTGTCGCTGCAGAAGCCCTACGAGCTGGACCAGCTCCAGGATGCCCTGGCCAAGGTCGCGCGCCTGCCGGCGCACGGCGGATGAGGGGCGCAGGCCGGCTCCTGCCTGCCGCGCACGCGCCCCAGGCCCGCTCGGCTGGGCTACAATGGCCCGGCCCGGATTCTCCTCAAGCGCCGGCCCGGCCCGGCGCAGCGCATTCCTAGCCAAGCCAGCGATGATGATCCCGACAGAACCCATCGGCAGCATCCCCCGCCCGCCCGAACTGGTCGCCGCCGTGCGCGCCGGTGTCGCGGCGGGCGCGCTTGCGCCGCTGCTCGACGAGGCGGTGCGCGCGACCGTGGCCGCGCTGGAAGCGACGGGCGCGCCGGTGGTCTGCGACGGCGAACAGGGCAAGCTGGAGAATTTCTGGAGCTACCCGGTCCACGGCGCCCCCAATGCGGCGCCGGACGGCTTCCGCATCCCGGCCCGCCTGTCCCCGGTCGACGCCGCCCTGCACCGCATGCCGCGCCTGACGCGCGGCCCCTTCCGCTACCAGTGCTATGCCGACAGCTTCCTGGCGGCGGCGCGCCGCCATGCCACCTTGCCGCTCAAGCAGGCCGTGATCTCGCCCTCGGCGCTGTCGCTGATGTACCCGCCCGACGGCATCCCCGGCTATTCGCGCGAGCAATTCCTGGATGACCTCGTGCGCGAGCACGAGACCGAGATCAGGCGCTGCCTGGAGGCCGGCGCGCACAAGGTGCAGGTCGATTTCGCCGAAGGCCCGCTGGCCATGCGGCTCGACCCGAGCGGCGCCCTGCTGGCCAGTTTCGTCCACCTGAACAACCTGGCGCTGCGGCGCTTTTCGGGCGCCGAGCGGGCCCTGATCGGCCTGCACGTCTCGCCCCTGGGCATCCAGCCGCCCGGCGGCATGGACGCCGCGCCGGCCGCCGACTTCGACTACGCCGAGCTGCTGCCGGCGCTGTTCGAGATCCGCGCCGGCAGCGTCTACATCGCCATGGCCGGCCAGCCCGACCCGGCACGGGTGCTGCGCATCGCGCGCGACTACGCCCGTCCCGATCAGCGCGTCTTCGTCGGCGTCACCGACCCCGCCGACCCGCAGGTCGAAAGCGTGCGCCAGGTGGCCGACCGGGTGCTGCTGGCCGCCGAATACCTGGGCACGGAGCGCCTGGGCAGCACCGACGACAGCGGCTTCGCGCCCTTCTACGACGACACCCGCATTTCGCGCGAGACCGCCTTCGCCAAGATCCGGGCGCGGGTCGAGGGCACGGTGCTCGCGGGCAGCATCCTGGAGCAGGCCGCATGAGCGAAGAACACGAGCTCGAGATGATGCGCTCCGCCGCCCTGCGCAACGCCCAGAGCGTGCTGGCCGCGCGCGAGCGCGCCGAGGAAGAGCTGATCGCGGCCCAGGACGCGCTGCGCCGCGCCAGCGAGCGCATGGAAAACATGCTCGAGAGCCTGTCCGACGGTTTCTGCGCGGTCGACCGCGACTGGCGCATCACCTATATCAACGGGCGCGCGCTGCAGATGATCGCCCCGCTCGACAAGAGCCGCGCGGGCCTGGTCGGCCGCAATCTGTGGGAAGAATTCGAGGACCTGCGCGGCACCTCGGTGGCCCAGGACTGCCTGCGCGCGATGCAGCAGCGCGAGACCGTGGTGCGCGACTTCCATTACCGGCGCCTGGGCTGCTGGCTGGAGATGCGCCTGCACCCCTCGCCCGACGGCCTGACCCTCTACTTCCAGGACATCACCCAGCGTAAACTCGACCAGCAGGCCCTGGTCGAGAACAATACCCGGCTGCAGGTGGCGCTGGCCGCCGGGCGCCTGGGCGACTGGCGCTGGGATGCGGCCAGCGACCGGGTGCTGCTGGGGCCGCGCGCGGCCGCCATCCTCGGCCTGCCGGCCGACAGCCCGCTGCCCTGGCCGCAGCTGCGCGCCCGCCTGCATCCCGAGCACCGGCTGCAGGTACGGCGCGCGGTCCTGAAGGCCTTCAAGGCGCGGGCCGACCTGAACATCGAATGCAGGATCGCGCCGGATGCCCCCGGCCAGAGCGAGGCGCGCTGGATCGCCCTGGTCGGCCGCCCCGACTATGCCGGCGCCCAGGACCAGCTGGCCGGCATGACCGGGGTGGTGCAGGACATCAGCGGCAGGAAGAGCGCCGAGGACACCCTGCGCCAGAGCGAAGAGCTGCTGCGCGCGCTGGCCAACACCATCCCGCAGCTGGCCTGGATGGCGGGCACGGACGGCGCCATCGTCTGGTTCAACGACCGCTGGTACGCCTACACCGGCCGCACGCCCGAGCAGAGCGTGGGCTGGGCCTGGCAGGACGCGGTGGCGCCGGATGCGCTGGCCCAGCTCGACCAGCGCTGGCGCGAAACCATGGGCCGGGGCGAGCCCTTCGAGATGGAGTTCCCCCTGCGCGGCGCCGACGGCCAGTACCGCTGGTACCTGACCCGGGTCAGCGCGGTGCGCGACCGCCAGGGACGGGTGCAGCGCTGGTTCGGCACCAATACCGACGTCGACCACGTCAAGCGCACCGAACAGGCCCTGCGCGACGAATCCCACGTCCTCGAGCTGCTCAACAGCACCGGCAGCATCCTGGCCTCGACCCGCGACCTGCGCTCGCTGCTGCGCGCCGCCACCGAGGCGGCCCTCGGCGTCAGCGGAGCGCGCTTCGGCGCCTTCTACCACGTCGCCGAGGAAGGCGACGGCACCCTGTTCTCGACCACCGCGCCGGGCGGCGACGCCATGGCCCGGTTCACACAACTGCCCCTGGGCGTAGCGCTCGAACGCTTCGGTCCCGCGCTGCAGGCGCGGCGCACGCTGCGCAGCGCCGACCTCGGGCGCGATCCCGCCCTGGCCGGCCCCGCGCTCCCCTTCGGACCGGCCGCCAGCTTCATGGCGGTGCCGGTGCTGGCCCCGTCGGGCGAGCTGCTCGGCGCCATGCTGTTCGGCCACCCGGATGCCGAGGTATTCAGCGAACGCAGCGAGCGTATCGTCACCGGCATCGCCGCCCAGGCCGCGATCGCGGTCGACAACGCCCGCCTGTACGAAGCCACGGCGCGCGCCGCCGAGGAGCGCAAGGTACTGCTCGAGAACGAGCGCGCGGCGCGCGCCGAGGCCGAGCGCAGCAGCCAGATGAAGGACGAATTCCTGGCCACCCTCTCGCACGAGCTGCGCACCCCGCTGTCGGCCATCCTCGGCTGGTCGCAGGTGCTGCGGCGCGGCAGCCGCGACGGCGCCGACCTGCAGCGCGGCCTCTCGACCATCGAGCGCAATGCGCGCGCCCAGGCCCAGCTGATCGAAGACCTGCTCGACATGAGCCGCATCACCTCGGGCAAGGTGCTGCTCGACATGCAGACCCTGAACCCCGCCACCTTCATCGACGCCGCCATCGAGACGGTGCGTCCGGCGGCCGACGCCAAGCACATCGCGCTCGAGAAGCGCTACGACCCGCAGGCGGGCGGCCTGCGGGTGGCGGGCGACAGCGGCCGCCTGCAGCAGGTGATCTGGAACCTGCTGTCGAACGCGATCAAGTTCACGCCGCGCGAAGGCATGGTGGCGGTGGAGATCGAGCGCGGCGAGCAGGAAGGCGCGGACACGGTCGCGATCACGGTGCGCGACAACGGCGCCGGCATCCGCTCGGAATTCATCACCCACGTGTTCGAACGCTTCCGCCAGGAAGACGCCTCGATGACGCGCCGCCACGGCGGCCTGGGCCTGGGCCTGTCGATCGTCAAGCACCTGGTCGAGCAGCACGGCGGCACGGTGCGCGCCGAAAGCCCGGGCGAAGGCCAGGGCGCCAGCTTCACGATCGAACTGCCGCGCGCGCAGGCCGCGACAGCCCGTCCCGAGCAGACCGCCGCCACCGCCGCGCCAGGCAAGCCGGCGCCGCAGGAAGCGGCGGCGCACGACCTGGCTGGCCTCACGGTGCTGGTGGTCGACGATGCGCGCGACGGCCGCGAGCTGATTGCGCGTATCCTGACGGATTGCCACGCACGGGTGCGGGTGGCGGCCAGCGCGCGCGAAGCGTTCGACGCCTTGCGCGCCGACCGGCCCGATGTCTTGATCAGCGACCTGGGCATGCCGGAATTCGACGGGTTCGAACTGATCGGCTGGGTGCGGGCCTTGCCGCGCGAGGCCGGCGGCCAGCTGCCGGCCATCGCCCTGACGGCGTTTGCCCGTCCCGAAGACCGGCTCCGGGCGCTCGAAGCGGGATTTTCGACCCATATTTCGAAGCCGGTCGAGCCCGGGGAGCTGATCGCGGCGGTGGCTTCGGTGGCCGGTCCGGGCATGCGCCCGGGCGGCGGAAACACCCGCGTCCACGGTCCTTGACGCTCCTACCCGGACACGCGGCGCTGTCCTACAAGAAATTTTGTAGGGTTTGCTAGACTATGAAAAGTTGGGATGTGCCTGTTCCCGTTGGAAATGTGGCGATCCCCTACAGCGTAGAAGAGACGAGCATGCCGAGCAGACAAGACATTTTGAACGCGAAGATCCTGGTAGTGGACGACTCGCCCGACAATATCGAACTGATGGAAGAGATATTGCGCGAGGAAGGCTATACCTGCGTCAGTTCGACGATGTTGCCCGAGCAGGTCTGCCCCTTGCATCGGGAACACAACTACGACTTGATCCTGCTCGACCTGCAGATGCCCGGCCTGAACGGCTTCCAGGTCATGAAGGGCCTGAAGGAGATCGAACAGGGCGGCTACCTGCCGGTCCTGGCCCTGACCGCCCAGCCCAGCTTCAAGATCGCCGCCCTGGAAGCGGGCGCGCGTGACTTCATCAGCAAGCCCTTCGACCTGCTGGAAGTGCACAAGCGCATCCACAACATGCTCGAAGTGCGCCTGCTCTACAAGGAACTGGCCCAGTATTCCAAGGCCCAGCAGGAACTGGCGCTGCACGACGCCCTCACCGGCCTACCCAACCGCCGCCTGCTCGAAGACCGCATCGAGACCGCCCTCCAGCACGCCAACCGCAGCCACTCGAAGGCCGCGGTCATGTACCTCGACCTGGACGGCTTCAAGGCGATCAACGACACCTACGGCCACGCCTATGGCGACGACATCCTCAAGATGGTGTCCCAGCGCCTGCTGTCGAGCTCGCGCAAGGAAGACACGGTGGCGCGCCTCGGCGGCGACGAATTCATGGTCGTGCTGGCCGACATCCACACCCTGGCCGACGCCCAGGGCCCGGCCGCCAAGCTGGTCGAAGCCCTGTCGGAACCCTACTTCATCAACGACCTGACCCTGCGCCTGTCGACCTCGATCGGGATCAGCATCTACCCGGACGACGCCGAAACCGTGGACGCCCTGATCAATATCGCCGACTACGCCCTGTACGAAGCCAAGCGCGCCGGCAAGAACCGCTTCTGCTCGCCGGCGGCGAACCGCCAGGGCGCGGCCAAGATGCCTCAAGCCCCAGCCGCCACGCCGGCCGTGGAAATGGCGGCGCCGCACCGCTGAGTCATCCGGCCGCCCCGCAGGGTGTGCGGCTCTCCCCTTGAACGTGCATGCCCTGCAGCGTTGACGCCGCACGCGCGGTCAACCAGCTCCTGAACAGCCGTTCTCTCCATTCTTGCGGGATGTGAACGCGTGTGCGGCATCGACACCGCGGCGATGCATTCTTCCAGGCATTGCCGCACACCCTGCAAGAACAAAAGGCCACCGGTGGCTTGCACCACCGGTGGCCTTTCACGTCAAGCCAGGTTACGTGCTCAGCGGTTGCCGCCCTCTTCCTTCTGCAGGTAGCCGGTACGAATCGCCGCATTGCCCAGCGCTTCCTCGTTGTGCGCCTCGATCGATTGCACGTGCTGGTGGTCGGTGCTGGCCTCGACCTTGTCCGGCGCCACTTCGATGCGGGTGATGCCGGAGTCGACCGAGATCGGGTCGCTGGCCGGGAAGGTCATTTCGACGGCGTCGTCGAGCAGCCCTTCTTCCGCCTGCTGCTTGGAAGACATGCCCTCGCAGCCGGCCAGGGCCTTGATCGCGATGGCATAGTTCACGATCTGCAGCTTGGCCAGGTCGCCGACCGTGTGCACGCCGATGCCGGCGAAGGCTTGCGCCTGTTGTACGTTGACACCGCACAGGGCGGTCAAGGGCGCATTGACTAGCTCGCTAAAAGATTTGCCGTGGAATTGTTGATTTACGATAGTGTCGATATTCATAAGATGTCCTTTCATGTAGGCAGCCCCGTCCTTCGTGGATACGGTTGAACTGGACGATTCCACTATCGCACAAGCCCTTTGTGGCGTATGTGCGGCACCGTACATCGTTCCCGCGCACGATTGAGTTTTTTGCTTATTTGCACTGATTTGGGCGTGATATCATTCTTTGTTGTTATGGCCAATTTCTTTAACGAAACATTCTTGCTCTGATATTCTCTTTGCTGAAGGCAGCAAGCTGAGGCGAAAGACTCGCAACCATCGTGGCACACACCGATAAACCAAAGATCTTGGTCGTCAACGACGACGCCGCCAGCCTCCTCGCGCTGACCAGCCTGCTCGACCAGTGGGCAGAGGAAAGCAATTACTCCGTTCATTCGGCGCGCTCCGGCCAGGAAGCCCTGCGCCAGGTGCTGCTGCACGATTTCGCCGTGATCCTGCTCGACGTGAACATGCCCGGCATGGACGGCTTCGAGACCGCCGAGGCCATCCACCAGCGCGCGCGCTCGGCCGACATCCCGATCATTTTCGTCACCGCCTTCCTGGCCGACGAGATCGACCGCCTGAAGGCCTACCAGCGCGGCGCCGCCGACTTCCTGTTCACCCCGGTGATCCCGCAGATCCTGCACGCCAAGGTCTCGGTATTCGTGGCCCTGGCGATGAAGAACGAGCAGCTCAAGCGCCAGGCCGAGAAACTGTCCCAGCGCACCACCGAACTGACCGCGACCAACCGCCGCCTCGTGCGCGAGATGGAAGAGCGCCGCGACGCCGAGCGCAAGAGCCACGCCAAGGACGAGTTCCTGGCCATGCTGGGGCACGAGCTGAGAAATCCGCTGTCGGCGATCAGCAGCGCGTCTTCCCTGATCGGCCTGCCGGGCGCGAACCTGGAAACCGTCGGGCGCGCCAAGCAGATCATCCAGCGCCAGAGCCAGCATCTGTCGCGCATCGTCGACGACCTGCTCGACCTGTCGCGCGCCATGTCCGGCAAGATCCTGCTGGCGCGTAGACCGACCGACCTGGCCAACCTCGTCGCCGGCTGCATGGAAACCTTCCGCGCTACCGGGCGCACTGCGGGCTACCGCTTCAGCGTCGACCTCAGCCCCGGCTGGGTCGACGGCGACCCCACCCGCCTCGAGCAGATCACCTCCAACCTGCTCGACAATGCGCTCAAGTACACGCCGAGCGGCGGCAGCATCGACATCGGACTGGCACAGGAGGGCGAAGACGTTATCTTGAGCGTGCGCGACAGCGGCGTCGGCATCCCGGCCGAGCTGCTGCCCCAGGTGTTCGACGTCTTCGTACAGGGCGCGATCTCGATCGACCGCTCGCAGGGCGGCCTGGGCATCGGCCTGTCCCTGGTGCGCCGCCTGGTGGAACTGCACGGCGGCAGCGTCAGCGCGCACAGCGAAGGCAGCGGCATGGGCAGCACCTTCACCATCCGCATGCCGCGCACCGAGCCGGCGATTGCCCCGCAGGCGCCGCAGACGACCCACGGCGACAACAGCGGCAAGCCCTCGGTCCTGCTCATCGAAGACAATGAAGACGGCCGCGAGATGATGGCGACCATGCTGGCCGCCCACGGCTTCCCGGTGGACCAGGCGGCCGACGGCCTGCTGGGCGTGGCCGCCGCGAAAGAAAAACTGCCGGCGGCGGCGCTGGTGGACATCGGCCTACCCGGCATCGACGGCTACGAAGTGGCGCGCCGCCTGCGCCAGGACCCGGCCACGCGCGGCATCCGCCTGATCGCCCTCACCGGCTATGGCCTGGCGGAAGACCAGCGGCGCGTGCTGGAAGCCGGCTTCGACCAGCACCTGGTGAAACCGGTCAGCATGGACCAGCTGCTCGAAGCGCTGGCGCCGGCCAGCCTGCAGGCGCACGCGGCATAGCAACTGGCCGGCCCACGTGGGGTGGGCGGGAAAGCCGCCCGCCCCACGAACAACCTTACTGCAGTTCCGCGGCGCGCGCCGCCATCTCCGCGCCCAGCGCCTTCAGGTCCAGCTTGAGTTCCTTCATCTTCGAGAACATTTCCTGCTCTTCTTCCTCGACGTGGTGGTCGACCAGTTCGCCCAGCACCTTCACCTTGGCGTCGTACAGGTCGTCGCCCGGGTCCATCTCCTGGATCTGGGCGATCAGGTCCTTGGCCGAGGCGTGTTCGACCACGGCCTCGTCCACCATGTCCTCGGTTTCCTCGGTCGCTTCGCGCACCGCCGGATACAGGATCTCCTCTTCGATCGTGGTGTGCATGATCAGGGCCTGGCAGATCTCGTCGGCCAGCTTCTTCTTGCTGACCTTGGCGCGGTCGGTCATGTTCTCGAACTTTTCGAACATCGCGTGCACTTCGCGGTGCTGCGCGGTGAGCAGCGTGATGGCATCCTGGGCTTTGTTTGCGGTCGTCATGGTAATACCCCCGTTTGTGGTTGAGTAGCGTGGCATTCTGCCCACGCCTCCAGCTTCGCCCGAAACTGCTGGGCACACCGTTCGGCAGCGCACGCTGTACCGGTCCGCTTTGCGCGACGCCGGATCGACAACTGTTGTATTATTTTGGGAAACATTTAACCCGAGCCTACGATGACCGAACCGGCACATTCGCAGAGCGCCTCGGACGCTGGCGCAAGCAGCGCTCCTGGCGCGGACCGCAGCGCTGACCTTGCCGAAATGCTGGGCTACCTCGCCGCCTGCTGGGACGAGGAGCGCCGCCTGCTGGCGCGCCAGCTGCACGACAGCCTCGGCTCGTCGATGACGGCGCTGACGATGCACCTGGCCCTGCTGACCCAGCACATCCCGGCCGAGAACAAGGCGATGCGCGACCGCAGCGCACAGATGAAGACGCTACTGGCGAACATCATCGAGACCAACCGCAAGATGCAGCTCGAGCTGTGGAACGACAAGCTCGAGTTCCTCGGCCTGAAGGCGGCCCTGGCCGAGCTGGTGCCCGCCTGGGGCGCCGCCAACGGCATCCAGGCGCGCGCCAGCCTGCCGGACGAGGACGGCAGCTACAGCCGCACCCAGGGCGTGGTGCTGCTGCGCTGCGCCGAGGAAGGCTTGCGCAACGTGGCCGCGCATGCACAGGCGACCGAGGTCGAGGTCGTGCTGGACGACGACGGCGAGCAGCTCATGCTCACCGTGCGCGACAACGGCAGCGGCCTGGCGCAGTGCGACCGGGCCCTCGGATCGAGCAACTGCCATGGACTGCGCCTGCTGCGCGAGCGCGCCCGCTTCCTCGGGGGCACGCTGGAGCTGGGCTCGTCCGAGCGCGGCGGCGCCGTGCTGCGCATGACCCTGCCGAAGACCGCGCCCGCCTGAGGCGGCCGGCCACGGCCGGCCGCCGTGGCGCATCAGTGCAGCTTGACGAGCGGCGTCGCGCGCCGCACCAGGAAGCGCGCCAGCGCCAGCACGGCGGTGCGCATCGTGCCCAGCACCGCGCGGTGGTGCATCAGGTGCAGGCTCGTGTACATCATGCGCGCCATCGTGCCCTGCACGAACCAGCTGGCGCCGCGCAGTGAACCCATCAGGCTGCCCACGCTCGTATCGCGGCCGACCGACACCAGGGAGCCGTAGTCGCGGTATTCGTAAGGCGCATCCTGGGGCGGCTCGCCCTTCGATTTGCGCAGGAAGGTCGTGACCAGGTAGTCGGCCTGCTGGTGCGCGGCCTGGGCGCGCGGCGGCACCGCATTGCCCTTGCCATCGACGCAGGCGGCGCAGTCGCCCAGCGCGTACACGTCGGGCACGCCCTTGACCCGCAGGTGGGCATCGACCTCGACCTGGCCGCCCTTGGCCGTCGGCAGCCCGAGGGTGGCGAGCAGGTCGGGCGCGCGGATGCCCGCCGCCCACACGCACAGCTTGGCCGGATACACATTGCCGTCCTTGTCGATCACGCGGTCCTTCTCGATCTGCGTCACGCGGCAGTTCGGGACCACCCGGATGCCGCGCTGGGCCAGCAGGTCGGTGGCCGCCAGCGACACCTTTTCCGGCAAGGGCGCCAGCACCCGCGGCGCGCCTTCGAGGATGGTGATGCGCACGTCGCGCTTCACGTCCAGCTGGTCGAAACCGTAGGTGACGTAGGCGCCCGAGGCTTCGCGCAGCTCGGCCGCCAGTTCCACGCCGGTGGCGCCGCCGCCGATGATGACCACGTCCAGGCCGCCGGCTCCCTGGCTACCCTTCTCCTCGTGGTCCTGCTCGGCCGCCAGCATCAGGCGCAGCATGCGCAGGCGGAAGCGCTCGGCGTCCTCGGTGGCGTTCAGGGAGATCGTGTGTTCCTGCGCGCCGGGCACGCCGAAATAGTTGGAGACGCTGCCCACGCCCAGCACCAGCGAGCCGTAGCCGATGCGCCGCTCGGGCAGCACTTCGTCGTTGTCGGTGGCGGCGACGATGGCGCCGACCGTGATGCTGCGGCTGGCGGTGTCGAGCGCCGTCATCGGACCGAACACAAAATTGAAGCCATTGTCGTGCGCCAGCATCTGGTAAGAGAGGCCTTCCTGGTGGATGTCCAGGGTGCCGGCCGCCACCTCGTGCAGCGAGGGCTTCCAGATATGGTAGAGCCGGCTATCCACCAGCGTCACTTTGGCGGGGCCGAGTTTGCGCCCCAGTTTGCAGGCAAGTTCCAGTCCCCCGGCCCCGCCTCCCACGATCACGATATCGCTACGCAAGCTTCACCTCCGTCATGGCGCCCGTCCGGCAATGCCAGCACATGGGCGATGTGGCAATTTTAATACGTATTTGCAAGTCACGTTGTGCGGCTGGCAGTGTCGGCCTGCGCGCCGCCATTGCTTCCCGCGCGCTAGCATGGGCCGGACATGTTCAAGACACGAAAGGAATCCACGTGACACAGCGCTACCAACCGATCACGCGACTGGGCCTGGGCGGCACCGGCCTGGGCGACATGTACCACAAGACGGGAGAGGAAGCCGCCAGGGAGACGGTCGACGCGGCCTGGGACGCCGGCATCCGCTACTTCGACACCGCGCCGCACTACGGCACCGGCCTGTCGGAACACCGTTTCGGCCAGGCCTTGAGGGGGCGCCCGCGCGCGCAGTACACGCTCTCGACCAAGGTCGGGCGCATCCTGGTTCCCGACCCGGACGGGAATATCGAGCCGCCCTTCGTCTCGTCGATGCCCTACCGCCGCGTCGTCGACTACAGCGCCGACGGGGCCCGCCGCTCGGTCGAGGACAGCCTGCAGCGCATGGGCCTGGGCGCCATCGACATCGTCTACGTGCACGACCTCTCGCCCGACCATTTCGGCGAGCAGTTCGAGCATTACTACCGGATCGCGGCGGGACCGGGGGGCGCCTTCGAGGGCCTGGTGCAGATGCGCGAGGAAGGCCTGATCAAGGCCTGGGGCATGGGCGTGAACACGGTGGACCCCTGCCTGCGCGCCCTGCGCGATTCCAATCCGGACATCTTCCTGCTGGCCGGGCGCTACACCTTGATGGAAACCACGCCGCTGGATGAACTCTTCCCCCTGTGCGAGGAACGCGGCGCGCGCATCGTGCTGGGCGGGCCCTTCAATTCGGGCTTCCTGGCCGGCGGCGACCATTACGACTACCAGCCGGCCCGGCCCGAACACATCGACAAACGCGAGCGCCTGCGCGCGGTGGCGGCACGCCACGGCGTCGACCTGGCGGCGGCCGCGCTGCAGTTCGGCGCCGCCCATCCGGTGGTGGCGGCGACCATCCCGGGCGCCAGCAGCACGCGGCACCTGCAGCGCAATGCGGCCCTGATGGAGCTGCGGATACCGACGCAGTTCTGGGAGGCGCTGCGCGCGGAAGGCCTGCTGGACCCGCGCGCGCCGGTGCCGCAATGACGCCGGCCCGAGGCCGGCCCGGCTACTGGCCGGGCGGCGGCTGCCAGAGCTCGACCTTGTTGCCTTCGGGGTCGAGCACCCAGCCGAACTTGCCGTATTCCGAGTCCTGCACCTCGCCGACCACATTGCAGCCTTCTTCGCGCAGGACCTTGACCAGGGCCTCCACGTCGGCGACACGGTAGTTGATCGTGAACGGCGCGCTGCTGGCCGGCGGCGGGTCTTCGCCGGGCCCGGAGATGCTCCAGATCGTGGTGCCGCCGGTCGGCTTGCCCTCGTCGTCGGTCCAGGTGAAGGCCGCGCCGCCCCAGTCCTGCACATCGATGCCCAGGTGGGTCTTGTACCAGGCGCGCATGCCCTGCGCGTCCCTGGCCTTGAAGAAGATACCGCCGATGCCCGTCACCCGTTTCATCCCCGCTCCTTGTTATTGTGGAAGAGGCAGTCTACACCGGGGACGGGCCGGGACTCAATGCCCGCGGCCGTGGCCGCGGTCGTCGTGGCGGTCATGGCCGCGATCGTGGCCGCGCCCGTGGCCGCGGTCGTGGCGGTCCTCGTGGCGGTCGCGCCCGTGGCGGCGGTCGTCGTAGCGGTCGTGGTGGCCATGGCGCTCGCGGTAGCGCGGCGCGTAGACGTCCGCGTACCAGCGGTCCTGCACGAACAGCACCGGCTGGCCGCAGGCGCCGTACTTGCGGCAATGCTTGCTCCAGTTCTTGCGGTGGCCCGGCGGCACGCGCAGGTAGACCGGTTCGGCGCGCACGTGGCGGTGGCGCTCGATGATCACCGGCTGCGCCACATAGACCGGCGGCGGGCCGTAGTAGGCCCGGTCGCCCAGGTCGATGCGGCCATAGAAGCCGGGCTGGCCGACGCTGATGCTGACATTGGTCTGCGCCATGGCCGGGACGGATGCGGCGGCGAGGGCTGCGAAGAAGAAGAGTGCTTTCATGGTGGTCTCCGTGATTTGTTGTGAAGACTTTACCATTGGCAATGCGCAAGTACGGTACGCCAGCCCACACTCTTACAGACTTCACATCTGCTTACATGTTCTTGAACAGGGTCATGAAAGGCTGGCTCACCGCCAGGGTTTCCGGCCGGTTCTTCAGGCGCAGGGTGCCGCGCCCGCTCTCGTCGCGCGTGACGCCCGCCACGCAGCGCAGGTTGACGATGGTCGAGCGGTGGACCTGCTTGAACATGGTCGGGTCCAGCACCTCGAGCAGGTCGCGGATGGGTTTGCGCAGGAGCGCTTCGCCGTCCGCCGTCATCACCACCGTGTACTTGCTGTCGGCCTGGAAGTAAGCGACGTCGTCGACCAGGATCAGGCGCGTCTCCTGTCCCCGGCTGGCGGTCAGCCAGACCAGCGGCGGCGTCTTCGGCTGCGGCGGGGCCATCGACTGCAGCTGCTGCAGCAGGGTGTGCAGCTGGCGCATATCCTGGCCGCCGCGCGCCAGGCGCTCGCGCAGCCGCCCCACCGTCCCGGCCAGGCGCTCGCGCGCCACGGGTTTGAGCAGGTAGTCGACGGCGCCGCGCTCGAAGGCGTCGATCGCGTACTGGTCGTAGGCGGTCACGAACACGACCTCGGTCTTCATTCCCGCCTCCACCATGCTCGACGCGACTTCCAGGCCCGACAGGCCCGGCATGCGGATGTCGAGGAAGGCGACCTGCGGCTGGTAGCTGGCGATGGCTTCCAGCGCGCTGCCCCCGTCCTCGCAGGCGGCGACGATCTCGAGTTCGGGCCAGACCTGGGCGAGCAGCTGGACCAGGGATTCGCGCAGCAGCGCTTCGTCTTCGGCGATCACGCACTTGATGGAACTAGTCATGCTTGCCTCCCACGGTATTGGGCACGGTGATGGTGGCCGCCACCCCGCTCGGGAAGTTGGCGACGATCGAGAAGCTGGCCGCGCTGCCGTAGGCCAGGCGCAGGCGCTCGCGCACATTGCGCAGGCCGACTCCGGTGCCGCCGCCTTCGGCGGTGAAGCCGCGGCCGTCGTCGGCCACCGTCACCGCCACCGCAGTGTCGACCTGCCGCGCCAGGATCCACACGGTGCCGCCGCCGGTCTTCGGCTCCAGGCCGTGCTTGATCGCGTTTTCGACCAGGGTCTGCAGCATCATGCTCGGGAACAGCACGCCGCGCAGGGCGTCGGGGATGTCGACCTGCAGCTGCAGGCGCGGGCCCATGCGGATCTTGAGGATGTCGAGGTAGGCGCGGGCGCGCTCGAGTTCCTCGCCGATGGTCGAGGGCGCGTCCTCGGTGCGCGGCAGCGAATGGCGCAGGTACTGGATCAGGTTGCCGAGCATCTCGTCGGCGCGCGCCGGGTCGCTGCGGGTCAGCACCTGGGCGCTGGCCAGGGTGTTGTAGAGGAAGTGCGGCTCGACCTGGGCGTGCAGCAGGTTCAGCTTGGCGACCGTGAGTTCCTTCTCGGTGGCGCTCTGGCGCACGCTGGCGGCTTCTCCCCTGCGGCGCTCGGCCACCCGGCGGGTGATGGCGCGGGCGATGGCTTCCGCGTTTTCCAGGTTGGTGCCATGGTCGACCAGGAACAGGTCGGTCCAGGCCGCGCCTTCGGGCTCGCAGATCAGGGTGACGCTGCCGGCGTCGTCGCCGTTGGGCGTGACGGTGGCCAGGATCTGGTTGCGGCGCGCGCCGAAGTGGTCGAGCGCCCAATGCGAGGACTGGCTGCGGCCGTGATTGCCGCCGTAGGGATCGATGCGGGCGACCTTGGCGCGCACCTGCAGGCTGTCGCGCGCCGAGTCGACGATCTCGGCGCCCGGCAGTTCGCGGATCGCGGCGTCGATCAGGTCGAAGGCCTCGCCGGCCTCGAAGGGGATCTCGATCTGGCGGCGCTGGCGGTTCGACAGGGTGGAACTGTTGAGGGCGCCGGCGATCAGGCGCACCCGGCGGATGTGCGAGAACACGCCGGAGGCGATCCAGGTGCCGATCAAGAGGCCCAGCACGGCGAAGTAGCCGCCCGGGTCGCGGTCCAGCGGCTCGAAGATGGCCTCGTTCAGGAGAATGCACAGGAACAGGTAGCACAGCAGCCATGCAGCGAGCAGGCGCAGGAGGTGGAAAAAGCTTGCAATCATGATCGTCTCTCAAGGGTCAGGGCAGCGCCAGATTAGGCCTGGTCTTCATTGCCGGGTGACATTATGCGACGGAGCCGGGATAGCGGCGACGAAACCGGGGGCGCAGGGGACAAAAAAACGTTGTGCCCGCCCCTCACATTGGGAAGAGCTGCTCGCCTGCACGCCCGGCAGCCGCTACAATCGCGGGCTGACCGCACTTGAAAAAGGTTTTTTCCAGCATGGCAAGCAAGCACATCGTATTCTCATTCGCTGCACTCGCGGCCTTCGCAGCGAGCTGCGCCGCCCAGGCCCAGGTCGGCGCCGCCGTCACCGCGGACATCGGCAGCACCGGCGTCGGCCTCCACCTCGTGGTTCCGATGGAGTCGAGCCTCAACGGCCGCTTCGGCATCAACTACTTCAAGCACGACTTCGACAAGCGCTCCGGCCTGGTCGACTACCACCTGGACGGCAAGCTGCAGACCTACGACGTGCTGTTCGACTGGTACGTCATCGACCGCAGCAGCTTCCGCCTGACCGGCGGCCTGATGTACAACGGCAGCCGCTTCAGCGCCAAGGGCAAGGCCGCCGGCGACGGCAAGTTCACCTTCAACGGCAACACGTATACCGCCGCCGACGTCGGCACCCTGAACGGCGAAGTCACCTTCCGCCGCGCCGCGCCCTATATCGGCATCGGCTGGGGCAATGCCCTGAGCCCGAACAAGCGTTGGAACTTCAATACCGACATCGGCGTGTTCTACCAGGGCAAGGCGCGCGTGAACCTGGTCTCGCTGGGCTGCGCCACCTCGAACGCCGTCTGCGGCGCCCTGGCGCGCGACGTCAACGTCGAGGAGCTGCGCCTGGCCGAGGAAGTGTCGGACTTCACCGTCTATCCGGTGCTGCGCGCCAGCGTCTCCTACAGTTTCTGATAGCATTTTTATATGAAGCGGGACGCGCCATGGCGTATCATGGAGGCTCACTTCGAGGAGCCTCCATGCACCCGCGCCGCGTCCTGATTCCCGTGCTCGTCCTTGCCATGCTGGCAGCCGGTGGCTGCAAGGACCAGCGCGAACCCGTCAAGCCCATCGTCGACCTGTCGGTCCTCTTGGCGAGCTGAACTTCTCCCTGCCCGCTCCGGCAGGGTAGACTACGGCCTGTTCATTCATTCGCCGTACGCTACCCATGTCCTTTGCCTCCCTTGGACTGATCGACCCGATCGTCCAGACCCTCGTTTCGCTCGACTACACCACTCCGACCGCCGTCCAGGAACAGGCGATTCCCGCCGTGCTTGCCGGGAAGGACGTGATGGCCGCCGCCCAGACCGGCACCGGCAAGACCGCCGGCTTCGCCCTGCCCATCCTGCAGCGCCTCGTCAAGAAGACCTCCAAGGCGAACCCGAACACGGCGCGCGCCCTGGTGCTGGTGCCGACCCGCGAGCTGGCCGAGCAGGTGCACGAGAGCTTCCGGGCCTATGGTGCCGGCCTGATGCTGCGCACCATGGTGGCCTACGGCGGGGTCAGCATCAATCCGCAGATGATGAACCTGCGCAAGGGGGTGGACGTGCTGGTCGCCACGCCCGGGCGCCTGCTGGACCTGCACCGCCAGAACGCGGTGACCTTCGGCGAAGTCCAGACCCTGGTGCTGGACGAGGCCGACCGCATGCTCGACCTGGGCTTCTCGAAAGAGCTCGACCAGGTCTTCGCGGCCCTGCCGAAGAAGCGCCAGACCCTGCTGTTCTCGGCCACCTTCTCCGACCAGATCCGCGCCATGGCCAACCAGCTGCTGCGCGAACCGGTGCGCATCGAGGCGACGCCCGCCAACACGACGGTCAGCAGCATCAAGCAGTGGCTGGTCACCGTCGACAAGAAGCGCAAGTCCGAACTGTTCCTGTACCTGCTGAAGAAGCACGCCTGGCCCCAGGTGCTGGCCTTCGCCAGGACCCGCAAGGGGGTCGACGAGCTGGTCGCCCTGCTCGAGGCCAAGCGCATCGGCGCCGACGCCATCCACGGCGACAAGCCCCAGCCGGCGCGCCTGCGCGCGCTGGAGCGCTTCAAGGCGGGGGAAGTCAGGGTGCTGGTGGCGACCGATGTCGCCGCGCGCGGCCTCGACATCAGCGACCTGCCGGTGGTGGTCAACGTCGACCTGCCGATCGTCGCCGAGGACTACGTGCACCGCAGCGGCCGCACCGGGCGCGCCGGCGCCTCGGGCGAAGCGGTGTCGCTGGTGTGCGCGGACGAGGTCGAGCAGCTGGCCGCCATCGAGGCGCTCACGCGCCAGACCCTCGAGCGCGTCGAGGAGCCGGGCTTCGAGCCGGACCACCGCGTGCCGCTGACGGAAGCGGGCGGGAAGATCGTCAAGAAGCCGAAGAAGCCCAAGAAGCCGAAGGGCGAGGCCAAGGTGGTGCAGGAAGACGTGCGCTTCCGGCGATGAAATATTCTTTCATTTGATGGACTCAAATGAAATATTCTTTCGTAGGGTGGGCAGGTTTCTGCCCACGCGTTCAGCTCCGGTAAGCATTTGTTGCTGCTCGTCCGTGAGTTGAACGCGTGGGCGGAGGACCGCCCACCCTACAACACCAGTCTCATCTCGCGCATTCCCTCTTCGTCCTTGGTCTTCACCGTGAAGCCGAGCTTCTTGACCATACCCGTGATGCGTGAATTCTGCGGCAGCGCCTCGCCCACGATCTCGCGCGTGCCGCGCGAACGGCAGTAGTCGATCAGCTTTTGCATCATGATCTTCCCGAGCCCCATGCCCTTCAGGTCCGAGCGCACCGTCACCGCGAATTCGGCCGTGATGTTGTCCGGATCGGCCACCACGCGCCCCACCGCCAGCGTCTCGGCCACCCCCGCGCTGTTCTTCCTGGTGGCGATGAAGGCCATCTCGCGGTCGTAGTCGATCTGGGTGAAGCGCGCCAGCTGCGAAGGCTGCAGCTCGCGGATGCGCACGAACATCCGGTAGCGCACGTCGTCGGGCGTGAGGGCGTCGAAGAAGGCCAGGTGGGCGGGGCCGTCCTCGGGCCGGATCGGGCGCAGCAGCAGGGGGCCGCCGTTCCATTCGATGGTCTGTTCCAGCTCGCGCGGATAGGGACGGATGGCGAGGCGGTCCAGGGTGCTGCCGGAGCGGTCGGCCAGGGCCAGGCGCATGCGCGCGTCCAGCACCACGCTGCCGCGGCTGTCGGCCAGCAGCGGGTTCAGGTCGAGCTCCACGATTTCCGGGATGTCCGACACCATGCGCGAGACCTGCACCAGCGAGGCCAGCAGCGCGTCCATGTTCACCGCCGGCCGTCCCCGGTAGCCCGCCAGCAGCCGGGCCACCCGGGTGCGGTCGACCAGGTCGCGCGCCAGCACCAGGTTCAGCGGCGGCAGGCCGACCGCGTGGTCGTCCGTGACTTCCACCGCCACCCCGCCCTGGCCGAACACGATCACCGGCCCGAACACGGGGTCGAGGGCCGCGCCGACGATCAGCTCGTGGGCGTGGGTGCTGCGCGCCATGGCCTGCACCGAGTAGCCTTCGAACTTCGCCTGCGGGAACAGCTCTTCCAGGCGCCGGCGCATGCGCTGGGCGGCGGCGCGCACCGCGTCGGCGCTGTCCAGGTCGAGCGTCACGCCGCCGAAATCGGACTTGTGCATCACGTCGGGCGTGAGGATCTTGACCGCCACCGGATAGCCGATGCGCTCGGCCGCCAGTACCGCCTCGTCGACGGTGGAGGCGCTGCGGGTCTCGACCACCGCGAGCCCATAGGTGCGCAGGATCGCCTTGGTCTCGGGGTCGGACAGCAGGTAGCGCCTGGCGGCGAGCGCTTCGCGCACCAGGGCGCGCGCCGCCGCGCGGTCCGGCGCCACCGTGCCGGCCATCGAGGGCGGCACCTCCATCAAGAGGTTCTGGTTGCGCCGGTACTGCACCAGCTGGAGGAAGCCGGCCACCGCGTCCTCGGGCGTGCGGAAGGCCGGCAGCCGGGCGCCGGAGGCAATCGCGCGCGCCTCGCGCACCGCCTCGCCGCCCAGCCAGCACGAGAGCAGGGTCTTGGAGGCCGTCCTGACCAGCGGCGCGATGGCGTCGGCCACGTCGCGGCTGGCGATCGTCGCCGTGGGCGACTGGATCGCCAGCACCGCGTCCACACCTGGGTCCTGCAGCAGGAGCTCGAGCGCCTGCCGGTACAGCCCGGGCGGGGCCGCCCCGCGCAGGTTGACGACGTTCCCGCGCCGCCAGCCGGGCGCCAGCAGCGCGTCGAGCTTCTCGCACGTCGCGCCGGCGAACACCGCTTCCACGCCGTCCCCGTAGGCCAGCGCATCGCGCGCCAGGACGCCCGGACCGGCGCCGTTGCTGACGATGGCCAGGCGCTCGCCGTGCAGCGGGCGCGCATAGGCCAGGGTCTCGGCGGCCGAGAACAGCTGCTCGGTCGTGTAGACCCGCAGCATGCCGGCGCGCCGGATCGCGGCGTCGAACACAGCGTCGCCGTCCACCAGGGCGCCGCTCTCGCTGGCGGCGGCGGGCGTCGCGTCTTCCTCGTGGCCGGCCTTGAGCACCAGCACCGGCTTGCTGCGCGCCGCCGCGCGCGCCGCCGACATGAACTTGCGCGCATAGCGCAGGTCTTGCACATACAGCAGGATGGCGGAGGTGCCGCCGTCGCTGGCCAGGTAGTCGAGCACGTCGCCCAGGTCGACGTCGAGCGAGTCGCCCAGCGCGATGAAGTGCGAGAAGCCGATGCCGCGCATGCGCGCCCAGTCCAGCACCCCGGACATCAGCGCCCCGGATTGCGACACGAAGGCGATCCGCCCGGGCAGCGCGCTGCTGGCCGCGACGCTCGCGTTCAGGCCGCGGCCCGGGTTCAGGAGGCCCGCGCTGTTCGGCCCCAGCAGGCGCAGCAGGTAGGGATGGGCCGCGTCCAGCATCTGCTGGCGCAGGCTGCGCCCACGCCCTGCGCGCGTGTCCACGCTGCTGCTCAGGACCACGGCCGCCCTGCAGCCGCGCTCGCCCAGCTGGCGCACGATGGCGGGGATGGTGGCGGGCGGCGTGCAGACCACGGCCAGGGCCGGGGGCTCGGGCAGCGCGGCCACGCCGGCGTAGCAGGTCCGGCCCGCAAGGGTCTGGTACTTGGGGTTCACCAGCCAGACCTGGCCCTGGTAGCCGCCCGCCAGCAGGTTGTGCAGCAGGGTCGCCCCGAGGCTGCCGGGCCGCTCCGAGGCCCCGACCAGGGCCACCGACTTCGGCGCGAACAGGTGCTCGAGGTTGCGGACGCTCATGGTGGCCTTTCTTGGGCGGGAAGATATCCGTGGAGGATAGCGCCGCTTCGCAAGCCGGCGCGCACGCACCGTTCAGCAGGCGGCGTCCTCGCCCTTGCGCCTGGGCGGCAGCGCGCGCAGGGCGGGGACGCGTTCGCGCAGGGCCTGCATCAGCTCGTCGACCATGGGCGGCACGTGCCGGTCGAGGGCGGCGTCGAAGCCCAGGCGCGCCACCTCATCGCGGAAACGGCAGGCCGCCTGCAGGTCACGCACCGCCACCCGCCCCTGGAAGATCGGCGAATCGATCGGCGGCACCGCGTAGAACACCACGCGCAAGCGCCGGTCCAGCAGCACGCTGCCGTCCAGGAAGCGGTCGACGCCGACGTCGTACAGCACCTGCACCACGACCTCGGCGGCGCGGCCGGCCACGTCCTCCTGGGTTTTCCTGCGCCGCGGGCCGAACAGGCGTAACAGAAGCGCCATCACTATGCTCCTCACATGGACGAAACATACTAACAGTCAGTCATGTCATTAGCAATTTTATAAGCATCGGCTGTTGTAAAAAGCCATGCTAGAATCGCGGCGTGAAGATGCTCGCCCGTACCCTCTTCGTCTGCTTCGTGCTGCTGACCCTCCCCTTCCAGGGGTACGCCGCGGCGGCGATGGCCTGCGCGCACGGCGCCGCCGGACTGGCGCCAGCGGCCGCGCATCACGGCGGCGACGCCACCCCGCCCTGCCACGAGGCTGCGCATAAGCAGGCGCACCAGCCGGCCCACGGCGAGGACGACGGCGGCCAGGGCGGCCACACGAGCTGCAGCAGTTGTTCCGTCTGTTCGGTCGGCGCGGCCATCGCCCCGGCCTGCATCGATAGCGCGGGCCACGGCCACCCGCGCGGGCCCTGCCCATCCTGCGCCCCGGCGCGCATCGCCGCCTTCGACCCCGATCTTCCCGAACGTCCACCCCGGCCCCACCTCGCCTGATTCGCCTGGCCGCGTCCACGCGGCCGTTCCGCATTCATTCGAACGAGGTTCACCATGTCCTATCCCTTGCCGCCGGCGCGCGCCGCGCTGCTGCTCGCCGTGTTCGTCACGGCGCCGTCCTGCGCCGCCCAGGAGTCCGGCGCCCCGCGTCCCGACCAGGCCACCGCCGAGGTGCCCGAGACGCGCTACAGCGCGCCCGCCGACTATCGCCCGCCCGAGGCGCCGCCCACCACGCCCGACCGCCACTGGATCGAGGCCAACCGCACCGTATCAAGTTACAAGCCGATGATGCTGACCATGCCCGAACGCCCACCCGCCAGGGAGCCGGGCCGCCAGCATGGCCACGACGAGAAAGGACATCACTGATGCGCGCCCTGCTATTGACGGGCGCGGCCCTGCTGCTCGCCGGCTGCGCCAGCACCAGCCCGGAGCAGGCAAGCAGCGCCATCGCCCGCGAGGTCGAAGCGCGCACCGGCGCCACGCCGCGCTTGATGCGCGCAGGCGATCCGGCCATCGCGCGCGCGACCGACGCCCTGCTGGCGACACCGCTGTCGATGGAGAACGCGCTCCACGTCGCGCTGCTGAACCACCCCGGCCTGCAGGCGACCTTCTGGGAAGCCGGCATCGCCCAGGCCGAGCTGGCCCAGGCCACGCGCCTGTCCAATCCCGCCTTCGGCTTCGCGCGCCTGGCGGGCGGCGGCGAGCGCGAACTGGAGCGCAGCGTCGGCTTCGACCTGGCCGGCCTGCTCACCATGCCGCTGCGCCGGCGCATGGAAACGCGCCGCGTCGAGCAGACCCGCCTGACGGTGGCCGCCGCCATCGAGGCCCATCTCCTCGCCACCCGCAAGGCCTGGGTCGAAGCGGTGGCGGCGCAGCAAGGCCTGGCCTACGCGCGCCAGGTGAGCGCCTCGACCGAGGCCGCGGCCGAACTGATGGACCGCATGGCCAGGGCCGGCAACGCCAGCAGCCTCGACCTGGCGCGCGAGCAGGCCCTGCACGCCGAGGCCGGCGCCGCCGTGCTGCGCGCCGCCCGCGACGCGACCCACGCCCACGAAGCCCTCACCCGCCAGCTCGGCCTGTGGGGGGCGCAAGCCGGCTACGCGCTGCCGGAGCGCCTGCCCGAGCTGCCCGCCGCGCCCCTGGCGCTGACCCGCATCGAACAGGCGGCGCTCGAACGGCGCCTCGACGTGCAGGCCGCGCGCCTCGGCGCCGAACACCTGGCCGCCGACCTGGGCCTGACGCGCAGCACGCGCCTGGTGAACGTGCTGGAACTGGGCTGGCAGGACAAGCGCGAAAGCGGCGCGCCGCGCGCCAGCGGCTATGAGGTCAGCCTGGAATTGCCCCTGTTCGACTGGGGCGGCGCCCGGGTCGCCCGTGCGGAGAGCGCCTACATGCAGTCGCTGCATCGCGTCGCCGACATGGCCATCAAGGCGCGCAGCGAGGCGCGCGAAGCCTACCTGGGCTACCGCGCCAACTACGACCTGGCGCGCCACTACCGCGACGAGGTGATCCCGCTGCGCAAGAAGATCGCGGACGAGACCCTGCTGCGCTACAACGGCATGCTGGCCAGCCCCTTCGCGCTGCTGCAGGACGCGCGCGATCAGGCCCAGGCCGTGAGCAGCTATATCGAGGCACTGAAGGACTTCTGGCTGGCCGACGCCGCCCTCGCGGGCGCACTGGGCGGCAAGCCGGCCGCAGAACACAAGGAACACCAGCAATGAACAATCGCAGACACTTCCTCGCCAACGCCGGCGCCACCGTGCTCGGCGCCTCGCTCGTCAGCCGCGCCGGCGCCGCCTCCCTGCCGGAAGCGCCGGTGCAGTCGTCCAGCAGCACCGCCGCGCCGC
>Ga0209023_10002333_pt1 | contig 23973 bp, 22 predicted proteins | sample LakOneMetagenome_FD_187468 | JGI IMG/M metagenome (GOLD analysis project Ga0209023, IMG submission 187468) | Freshwater and sediment microbial communities from Lake Erie, Canada (SPAdes) (version 2) | ecosystem: Environmental > Aquatic > Freshwater > Lentic | place: Lake Erie, Canada... | reverse complement strand
CTCGACAAATCCAAGGTCGACAGCATTGTCGAAGCCGAAATGTTGCCCCCGGAAGTGGTGTCCATCCGTGTGTACGATACCTCGGTCGGCTTGTTCGCCGGCAAGATGCGCGCCGCCACCGGCCAGCTGGTGGCGGTCGACCAGGCCCCCGAGCCGGCCGGCACGCCGGTCGAAGCGACGCTGGTGTTTCAGGATGGCGGCTCGGCCAGCGCGTCGATCAAGCCGGTTTCCGTCGGCAAGGTCGTGATCAATTTCTCGCGCGCCCAGATTGACGAAGCGCTCGCCTCCGAACTGATGCGCAAGGTGGCAGAAGTCTTGCTGCTCGATATATTCCTGGTGCTGGCCTTGTCGCTGTCGCTGCGCATGGTGTTCGAACCCCTCAAACAATTGCGCGACGGCTTGTTCGACCTGGCCACCCGCGGCACCGATGACGTGGAAGAGTTGCCGGAAAGCCGGCGCGACGAGCTCGGTGACGTGATCCGTGGATTCAACCAGATCCAGCGGCGCCTGAAGTCGACCATCCTGCGCATCCGCGAAGCCGAAGATGCCGCGCGCCGCTCGGCCCAGCAGACCGCGCAGGCGCTCACCGATTTGCGCCAGACCCAGGAATCGCTGCTGCAGGCTGAACGGCTGGCCTCGCTCGGTAGCCTGGTCGCTGGCGTGGCCCACGAAATCAATACCCCGGTTGGCATCGCGCTGACCAGTGCCTCCGTGCTCAAGGCGGCCACCGATGAAATCCAGGCGGCCGTGGACACCACGGGATTGAAGAAATCGGACATCATGCGCTACCTCGACACCGCCAGCGAGAGCGCGCGCTTGATCATGAATAATGCCTACCGGGCCGCGCACCTGATCCACAGCTTCAAACAGATTGCGGTGGACCAGACCAGCGAGGCGCGCCGGCCATTCGGGCTCAAGGAATATATCGAAGAGATCGTGTCGAGCCTGCAGCCCAAGCTCAAGAAGACACCGATCCGGCTGGCGCTGAACTGCCCGCCGGAAATCGTGCTCGACAGTTATCCGGGCGCCTTTGCCCAGGTCATCACCAACCTCACGCTCAATTGCTGCGAGCACGCGTTCGAGGTCGATACGCCCGGCGAAATCCAGATCAGTGCGCGCCTCGACGGCGACACCGTCGAGTTGCACGTGAAGGACGATGGCAAGGGCATCGCGCCGGAATTGCTGGACAGGATCTTCGAGCCTTTCTTCACCACACGCAGGGGGCAGGGCGGCACGGGGCTGGGCTTGAACATCGTCTACAACCTGATCGTCAAGCAATTTGGCGGCACCATTGCCGTGGCCAGCACGCCAGGGCACGGCACGCACTTTACCTTGCGCATTCCACGCGTGACGCCGCAGGATGCGGGTCAGGATGTCGCGCTGCTGGTGGCGGCAACGCCTGCCGCCCACACCTGAGCGGCGCCAAGCAAAAGCGCCCGAAGTATTGTATTCTCGTCAGGCTCCCAGGCAAGCCTGGGCTGGCGCGGCGCACAGCCGCGTTTTCCATTTAGAGAGGACCAAGATGAAACTGTATTTCAGTCCCGGTGCGTGTTCCCTGTCTCCCCATATCGTCCTGCGTGAAGCGGGGCTGGACGTGACGCTTGAAAAAGTCGACTTGCGCAGCAAGAAGACGGCCAGCGGCGCCGACTACCTTTCCATCAATCCCAAAGGCTATGTGCCGGCGCTCGATACGGGCGACGGTGTGCTGACCGAAGGCCCGGCCATTGTGCAATTCGTGGCCGACAAGGCGCCAGGCAAGGCGCTGGCGCCGGCGGCCGGCACCATGGCACGCTATCGCATGATCGAGTGGCTGAACTTCATCTCGACCGAAGTGCACAAGAATTACAGTCCGCTGTTCAATCCAGCCAGCAGCGACGATGCCAAGAACAATGCGCGCGACAATCTGGCCAAGCGCTATGCCTACATCGAGGGCATGCTGGCCGGGCGCGACTACCTGCTGGGCGACCAGTACAGCGTGGCAGACGCCTACCTGTTCGTGGTGACCAACTGGGCACGTCCCGTCAAGCTCGATCTGAGCGCCTATCCGAACTTGCAGGCTTTCCACGCCCGCGTTGGCGCCCGTCCCGCCGTGCAGGAAGCCCTGCGCGCCGAAGGTCTCATCGATTAATCCACCCTGAAAGAGCAGCCATGACATTGATCAAGCGCGCCCTGTGCGCAAGCCTTTTGATGCTCGGTTCGACCGCCTTTGCGGCGGCACCGGCGCCAACCGTCAAGAACCTGCGCGTCTACGTTCTCGATTGCGGAACCATCGACGTCTCCGACATCTCGGTCTTCAGCCCCGGTGTGGATGTGGGCCAGAAAAAGAAGCTGACCGATTCCTGCTACCTGATCGTGCATCCGAAAGGCACGCTGATGTGGGACACGGGCTTCGGCGACGAGCTGGCATCCATGCCGGACGGTAAAAAGGTCAGCGACGTCTTCCATGTGTATCTGAAAAAGCCGGTTGCCGCCCAGCTCAAGGAAATCGGCGTCGCACCGGAATCGGTCAACTACCTGGGACTGTCGCACATGCACTTCGACCATATCGGCAATGTCGGCCTGTTCCCGAAGGCGACCTTGCTGATGCAGAAAGAGGAGTATGAATCGGCCTTCGGCCCGGACGCAGCCAAGTTCGGCAACGACGCCAAGAATTATCCGACGCTCGGCGCCAATCCGAACCAGCAGTTGACGGGCGACTTCGATGTGTTTGGCGATGGCAGCGTGGTCATCAAGCGCGAGATCGGCCATACCCCGGGTCACCAGGTCCTGGCGCTCAAGCTCAAAAAGACGGGCAATGTCGTGCTGTCCGGCGACGTCGCGCATTTCACCAAGAACTGGGAGAACAAGCGCGTACCGTCGTTTAACTTCGACAAGGACTTGTCCGTGAAGGCGATGGACGATGTGGCGGGGTACGTGAAGACCAACAAGGCCAAGTTCTGGATCCAGCATGACCTGGAGCAGAACGCCAAGATCAAGCATGCGCCGAAGTATTACGAGTAAGCGTTATGTGACTGCCAAAAATCCCGCCGCGTGCGGGATTTTTTTTGCCTTCCCTGCGTTTGGGCTAAGAAGCACGCCCGATCTCACTTCCCCAGTAAACTCGCACAGTACTGCGCATCCGACAAATCCACCGCCCCCATCAACTCATCATCGGCCGCGATTCCATGACGACCAAAAAGGGACTGCAGAAAGTTCAACAGGCGGGACATGGCGTGCTTTCAATGTGATGGTGTTTAAGGATCTTCTAACGATCGCGGTTTACCATCAATTGCAGATACGAATTGTTACTGCTGCAATCATTTGTCGCTTTGATCAGCGAAGCTTTGGCAGCTTGATAAGAGCTTGCTTATCACCTTGACCAGAGCTGTTGCGCCTCGCGATTTTTTAAACCGATCTTGCTGTACCTTGGTTTTCTTTGGCGGTATAGTCTCCTTATCCCTATTGCCTTCAAGCACCTAAATGATGGCAATGATTCAAGTTCGGGCCCTCTTGCCCGACCTCAGCAGGAACGTATAGCGGGCAGGACATGCTGCATGTGTCAAACGCCGCTGTCACTGTCAGGCCCCTACCTCGCCAGGCAGTCAAGGTAGTTTGCGCAGCGCCCGTTATCACTTATTCACATAAAGCCTCAACATGCCGAATCTCGCCAAACTTCAGATCGTCTTCAAGAATATCTATGTTCGTATCGGTGCCGCGCTGCTCATCGCGCTGACGGTGGGCATGGGCATTTATCTGTCCGATGTGCCGCAGGACAGCAGTCCCGTCGTGCACTCGCAGAATATTTCCGAAATTACCGCCCTGGCCGCCACCAAGGACAAGCTCGACTATTTGATGGTGGCCAAGCCGCTGTCGGAGTCGCCGCGCTACGTGTTCAAATTCAAGGGCGCGCCCGAGCTGCACGTGGTCAAGGTGCCGAGCACGTCGCACCTGAGCCTGGAGCGCGAAGTGCTGCTCAAGAACGCGATTCCCTATTCGATCGCACGCGACGATTACCTCGCCACCCACAAGGCCGTGTTGCTCGAAGAAGGACAAAACGCCGCCGCCGCCGAGGCGGGTGCCTTCCTCAAGCGCCATGCGCTCGACATCTTCCTGATCTGCCTGATTCTGTACGCGGTCAAGTTCGGCGTGCCCGGCATGGGCATGAGCGCCAATGTCATCATGCCGGACAAGCTCAAGGGCAGCATGGATGACCTGATCGGCATGGATGACATCAAGCAGGAAGTGCTGCACCTTGAAGACATGATCCGCAACCGCAGCGAGTACAAGTCGCACAACATCGACAAGCCGTTCAACGTCATGCTGACCGGCCCCGCCGGGACCGGCAAGACCAAGCTGGTCGGCTATCTGGCCAAACGGCTCGGCGTGCCGCTGATTCAGGCGTCCGGCTCGGCGCTGGAATCGGGCTATGTGGGCGGCGGTTCCAAGGCCCTGAATGCGCTGTATCGCAAGGCCTGCGCGCGCGGCAGCTGCATCATTTTCCTTGACGAAGCGCAGACCTTGTTCATGCCGCGCGGCCGCGGCGAAAAGAAGTGGGAAGACGATACGGCCAATACGCTGCTGGGGCTGCTTGACGGGGTCAAGAGCGACAAGGGACAGGGCGTGATCTGGGTCGTGGCATCGAACTTCGACGATGCCTCTGTGGAAATGGATGAAGCCATGCTGCGCCGCTTCTCCGTCAAGATCAATTTCCGCCTGCCAAACAAGAGCGAGCGCAGCGAACTGCTCAAAAGCTTCCTGGGCCGAAAGAAGGCCGGTCTGGTCGACTGGAACAACCTCGATCTGGGCCAGGTCGCCGAGATGACCGCCAACCTCAGCCCCGCGCTGCTGGAAACCGTGGTCGAACGCGCCTCCATGATCTCGATCCAGGAAAAGGCGATCATCAATACCGACCTGATGTTCCGCGCCTTCGAGCGCGCTACCCTGGGCCTGACCGACCGCGCCACCACGGCGGAAAAACACAAGCAGCGCGAACGCGTGGCGCTGCACGAGCTGGGCCACTTCTTCATGCAGATCGATCCCTACCTGCGCCAGGGCATGCCGCTGGCCGAGGTCAAGGAAAAATCGCACCTGCTCAAGATCAGTACCGAATCCGTGTCCAAGCTGGGCGCACTGGGCTACGTGCTGCAGTCGGGCGACGATGTGTCGCTGCGCACGCTCGAAGAGCTGGAGCAGGATGTGATCCAGCTGTACGGCGGCGTCGCGGCCGAAGAGCTGTTCTACGGGGCGCGTGGCATTTCCGTGGGTAGCCAGAACGATATCGAGAAGGCGACCAAGATGCTCAATCTGATGGTCAACCGCCTGTCGATGTATTCGCGCTCGAAAATCGATTATTCGCAGCTCAAGAACGAAGGCAGCGGCGAGCACACGATCCGCCAGGTCGAAGAAAAATCCGATGAACTCTACAGTTACACGCTGGGCGCGATCCGCGATTACCGCGACGTGATCGAATCGATCAAGGATACGCTGCTCGACCAGTACGTGCTGTCCAAGGATGCCGTGTTCGCCCTGCTCGAAGAGCGCCATGACATGCTGATGGCGCCACTGTCCGGCGGCCACCGCGCCAACCTCAAGCTGTGCACGGAAAGCGCGATCGGCTTCTGATCAATGCGCCGGTGCGATGGCCGCGATCACGTGGGCGGCCATGTTGCGGGCCAGTTCCTGTTCGCCCAGGAAGATGGCGCCCAGCCCTTCCTGGCGCAGTAGCGCCGCATCCTGCTCGCTGTGGGTGCGCACCAGCGTCCTGATGCCGGGATTGAGAATGCGCGCCGTCTCGATCATGGCGCGCACGTGGAAGGTGTCGGGCGTGGCAATCACCAGCAGCGCCGCATTGGCGATGTGCGCCTGAATCAGCACGGCCGGTTCGGCCGCATTGCCGGCCACGGCTGCAATGTCGCGCCGGCGCAGCTGGTCGACCAGCTCGCGGTTCTGTTCCGCGACCACGAAGGCGATGCCGCGCTCGGCGAGCGTATCGGCGATCATGCGTCCCACCCGGCCATACCCGACCAGCACGACCTGGCCGCTGAGGCGTTCCTGCGGCACCGTGGTGGGCAGCTCGGCCAGGGGATCGGTGGAGCGGTCGCCGTGGCGCCGTTCGCCCAGCCAGCCCTGGATCGGCGCAACAGCGCGGAACAGCAGCGGATTGAGGGCGATCGAGAGGATGGCGCCGGCCAGGATCAGGCTCTGCCCCTGCGCCGGCAGCAAGCCGAGCGACATGCCCATGGCCGCCAGAATGAACGAAAACTCGCCGATCTGGGCCAAGCTGGCCGATACCGTGAGCGCGGTATTGAGCGGGTAGCGCAGTGCCAGCACCAGGGCGAACGCGGCCAGCGATTTGCCAACCATGATGATGGCCAGCACGGCCAGCACGCGCAGGGGACTGTCGACCAGCACCGCCGGATCGAACAGCATGCCCACCGAAACGAAGAACAGTACCGAGAACGCGTCGCGCAGCGGCAGCGATTCTTCGGCCGCGCGGTGCGACAGCGGCGACTCGCGCAGCACCATGCCGGCAAAGAAGGCGCCCAGCGCAAACGACACTCCGAACAGCGCCGATGAGCCGTAGGCGATGCCGACCGCCGCCGCGATCACGGCCAGCGTGAACAGTTCGCGTGAACCGGTCTTGGCGACCCGCCACAGAAACCACGGGAACAGCTTGCGCCCGACCAGCAGCATGAAGGCGACAAAGCCGCCCACCTGCGCCAGCGTGAGCGCAAGCGATGTCCACAGACTGCCGCCATGGGCGTCCGGACCGGCGCTGCCACCGAGCGGGCCGGCCAGGGCCGGCAGCATGACCAGCATCAGCACCGTGACGAGATCTTCCACCACCAGCCAGCCGACGGCGATGCGGCCGTTGAGGGAGGCGAGGGTGCCGCGGTCCTCCAGTGCGCGCAGCAGCACCACCGTGCTGGCCACCGACAGCGCCAGGCCGAAGACCAGGCCGGCCCCCATGCTCCAGCCCCACATCCAGGCCACGCCCATGCCCATGGCCGTGGCCACGACAATCTGCAGCACCGCGCCCGGCAAGGCGATGGCGCGCACCTCGAGCAGATCGTCCAGCGAAAAATGCAGGCCGACGCCGAACATCAGCAGCATCACGCCGATTTCCGACAACTGGCCCGCCAGCGCCACATCGGCCACGAAGCCGGGTGTGGCGGGGCCGATGAGAATGCCCGCCACGAGGTAACCGACCAGCGCCGGCAGTTTGAGGCGTACGGCGAGCATGCCGAATACCAGCCCGAACCCGAGGGCGGCGGCGATGGTGGTGATCAGGGTGAATTCATGATGCATGGAGGGCGCCGGCTTGGTCGAGGAAGCCTTGAGTATAAAGGCTATGACAAATTGACGCGAAGTTGCTCGAAAGCTGTCGGAATTCCTTACAGTCAAGTTTTGAGCAAACCCTAAGTAACTGATTCTATGTCACTTTAATTGCAGGCATGATTCATGCTTTGCTCGCAAGTAACATTAACCATTGTAGAAATAGCTCCACTATGAAATCGACATTCTTCAAGGCCGTCTTCGCCGCAATCCTGGCCGCAACCGCGTTCAGCGCCTCGGCGACCGTCATCGACGAAACGCTGGCCAACGCAACCGGCCCGGACGATGGCACCAGTCTGGTTCGCCAGTTCAACTCGCCAGGCGCCGGTGCCGGCCTGCTCACGTTCGACATCAAAGGTCTGGTGACCCTTGACGGCGAAAACTGCTGCACCGACATCTTCACGCTGGCCATCAATGGCGTGACCCTGTTCTCCGGTACCTTCGACATGGGCGGCGGCGGCAACAACGTCGTGTACTTCACCACCCCAGGCGTGACCGTCGTGTCGACCGAAACCTACGGCCTGTATGAAGGCGGCCTGACCCGTTTCAGCGTCACCCACGCTCTGCTGGCCGGCATGAACAGCTACAGCTTCACCTACTCGCCGCTGCAAGGCCGCGAAGATGAAGGCTGGAAGCTGCAAAACGCCCACGTGAGCGGCGAAGTGTCGTCGTCGAACGTCCCAGAACCAGGTTCGCTGGCTCTGCTGGGTCTGGCCCTGGCCGGCATCGGCGCTGCCCGCCGCCGCAAGAACTAAGAACGGCGTCGCGATAAAAAAGCCCGCTGCGTGCAGCGGGCTTTTTTTCGTCTGGACCTCGCACCGGGAAGTTGTGCGTTTATCTGCAAGTGAAATTGAACGAAACTTGTAAATTCAATTTTTTGATCAGGTCGGTCGCGCTTTTGCCTGCTGCAATCAGCGGATAGGGGATGTCTGACAAGCATCCCAGGCACAGATCGGCCCATTCCGCGTGGCCGATGACGTCCTCCAGATAGGCCGTATGTGGCGTCACCGCCGCCAGCAGCCAGTCGATATGGTCTTCCAGTGGGAGCGCTCTGCTCAGGGGGGAACAAAGGATCCAGAGATCGGCCTTTCGAACCTGGTCCGAATGGGGCGATATCTTTTCGCCCGCCAGGTAGGTCTTCGATGGAATCAAGCCTGTTCGCGCGGTGATGGCATCGTGATGTCGGCCCACGCCAGCGATCCTGATCGCCGCGTCAAAACGGAAAAACGGTGATGTTACCCGTTCAAATTTTTGCGACGCGACTTTCTCATGGCGCTTCGAGATTCGCCGCATTTTTCGTTTTGCCGATGTTCGCATCGATTCTCAATTCTGGTGAAATGGCACTTACGGTTCCGTCGCCAGCGCCAGCAACGCCTTGCGCATCGCACTGCGCACGGCCACGAATTCGGCCCGGCGCTCGCCCTGGTTCAGGCGGAACAGCATCAAGCCCTCCACCTGCGCCACCATCAGTATGGCGCGCTGCATGTATTCGGCGTCGCCGATGGCGGGGTTGAGCCCGCGGATCATGTTAAAGATTGTCTTGCGCTCGCGCGCCAGCATCTTGTCCATCAGACGCGAGGCGAAGGCATTGCGCGAGGCCAGCGCCCACAGCTCGAAGAAGATCGCATGTGTCACCGGGTCCGTGATCTCCTCGAGGAACATGTCGCAGGTCGACAAAAATCGCTCGAGCGCCGGCGCCCCCGCCATGGCGGCCGAAATGGCATCGACCTTGGCCTGGAACAGATCCATCGTGTACAGCAGCACCGCTTCGAGCAGGGCATCCTTGCTTTGATAGTAGTGCTGCAGGTTCGACAGGCTCATGCCCGTCTCCGCCGCCACGCGCCGCATCGACAGCCCGGCATAGCCGTCCGCCGCGAGCAGCGCGCCGGCCGCCTGCAAGATCCCGTGCGCCCGCTCCATTCCCTTTTCGGTGGTGCCGGACTGCTTGTGCTTGAGTGGATTGGTGAGGAGGTCGGTCATGGCGCGATTATCGCATGGGGGTATGAAAAATAGTACGACTGACCTATAATTGGCCCTTTAGGTCGCTCGACCTACTTCCGCATTCTAAACTGGACCTTCCTTTCAGGAGCCGTCGATGAGCCGCAAAGTCTTTGTAACGGGCGTGGGCATGATCCCTTTCGCCAAGCCGGGCGCCAGCGCGCCCTATGACGAGATGGGCGCGCTGGCCGCCCGCGCCGCGCTGCAGGATGCCGGCGTGTCCTATGACGATGTGGAGCAGGCTTACGCAGGCTATGTGTACGGCGACTCCACCAGCGGCCAGAAGGCGCTGTACCAGGTTGGCCTGAGCGGCATCCCCATCATCAACGTCAACAACAACTGCTCGACCGGATCGACCGCGCTGTTCCTGGCGCGCCAGGCGGTGGAAAGCGGCGCGGCCGAGTGCGTGCTGGTGCTGGGCTTCGAGCAAATGAGTCCCGGCGCACTCGGCTCGGTATTCAATGACCGTCCCAGCCCCTTCGATCCCTTCGATGCCGTTACCGATGAACTGGTGGGCATGCCGGAAATCCCGCTGGCGCTGCGCTACTTCGGCGGGGCCGGGCTGGCCCACATGAAAAAATTCGGCACGCCCTTCGATGCCTTCGCCAAGATCCGCGCCAAGGCCAGCCGCCATGCCGTGAATAATCCGCTGGCCCTGTTCCGCAAGGAAGTGAGCACCCAGGACGTCCTCGATGCGCCGATGATCTGGCCGGGCGTGATGACGCGACTGATGGCGTGCCCGCCCACCTGCGGCGCCGCCGCCGCGGTGCTGGTGTCGGAAGCCTTCGCCAAAAAGCACAGCCTCAAGACCGATGTCTACATCGCCGCGCAAGCCATGACGACCGACCGCGCCAGCACCTTCGATTCCAGGGAAATGATGCGCGTGGTCGGCTACGACATGAGCCGCGCCGCCGCCGACAAGGTGTACGCGCAGGCCGGCATCGGCCCCGATGAACTGGACGTGGTGGAGCTGCACGACTGCTTCGCTCACAATGAACTCATCACCTACGAGGCGCTGGGTTTATGCCCGGAAGGCGGCGCCGACAAATTCATCAGTGAAGGCGACAATACGTATGGCGGCAAGGTGGTCACCAATCCATCGGGCGGCTTGCTGTCGAAGGGCCATCCGCTGGGTGCGACCGGGCTGGCGCAGTGCTACGAACTCACGCATCAGCTGCGCGCCAGCGCCGGCGCGCGCCAGGTCGACGGCGCGCGCATCGCCCTGCAGCACAACCTGGGCCTGGGCGGCGCCTGCGTGGTGACCATGTACCGGGCCGCATGATGATGAACGTGACGAACAAGGCGTCTTCCTGGATGACGCCGGAGCTCGAGGGCTTCCGCGACGCGGTACGCCGCTTTGTCGACAGCGAGATCGTGCCGCACCAGGAACGCTGGCGCGAGCAGCAGCACGTGGACCGCGCGCTGTGGCACAAGGGTGGCGAGATGGGCATCCTGTGCGCCGACATACCGGAAGAGTATGGCGGCTCGGGAGGCAGCTTTGCCCACCAGGCGATCGTGTTCGAGGAGCTGGGCTACGCCGGCGACATGGCCTTTGGCATCCACGTGCATGCAATCGTGGCGCATTACATTCTCAATCAGGGTACAGAAGAACAAAAGCGGAAGTATCTGCCCAGGCTTGCCAGCGGCGACATGGTGGCGGCCATCGCCATGTCCGAGCCGGGAGCGGGGTCAGACCTCAAAGGGATTCGCACGACCGCCGTGGCAGGCGCGGACGGTTATCGCGTCAACGGTTCCAAGACCTTTATCTCCAACGGCTATCTGGCCGACCTGATCGCGGTCGTCGTCAAGACCGATGCGCAGGCAGGCGCCAAAGGCGTGTCGCTGCTGCTGCTCGAGACCAGGAACAATCCAGGCTTCCGGGTTGGCCGGATCCTCGAAAAAGTCGGGCAGAAAGGGCAGGACACATGCGAACTGTTCTTCGACGATGCCCACGTCCCGCTGGAGAACGTGCTGGGCGGCGTCGAGGGTCGCGGCTTCGCGCAGCTGATGACCGAGCTGCCTTACGAGCGCACGATCCTGGGCGTGGCAGGGGTGGCAGCCATCGAGCGCGCGCTCAAGCTGACGGTCGAGCACACGCGCGAGCGCAAGGCCTTCGGCCAGGCGCTGATCGAGATGCAAAACACGCGCTTTGTCCTGGCCGAGATCAAAACCGAAGCGACCATCGCGCGCATCTTCATCGACCGCTGCGTCGAAGACACTATCGCCGGCGACATGGACACGGTGCGCGCGTCGATGGCCAAGTACTGGATCTCCGACCTGCAATGCAAGGTCGTCGACCAGTGCGTGCAGCTCTTTGGCGGTTACGGCTACATGCTCGAATACCCCATCGCGCAGATGTATGTCGACGCACGGGTGCAGCGCATCTATGGCGGCGCCAACGAGATCATGAAAGAAATCATCGCACGCTCACTGTAAGGGAAGTTGAAATGGCCGGACCGCTGGCAGGTGTACGTGTAATCGAAATGGTGGGGCTGGGACCGTGTCCGTTCGCGGCCATGATGCTGGCCGATATGGGCGCCGAAGTGATCCGCATCGACCGCAAGGCGGTGCCTGGCGCGCCCAACCCGTTCCCCATGCTGGGGACAAAATACGACGTCATGGCCCGAGGGCGGCGCTCCCTCGCGCTCGACCTCAAGCAGCCGGCCGCGCGCGAAGTCGTGCTCAAGATGGTCGAGCGCGCCGACATTCTGATCGAAGGCTTTCGCCCCGGCGTGATGGAGCGGCTCGGCCTCGGACCGGATGTCTGCCAGGCGCGCAATGGTGCGCTGGTGTACGGCCGCGTAACCGGTTGGGGGCAGGAAGGGCCGCTGGCGCAGGCCGCCGGCCATGACATCAACTACATCGCCCTGACCGGTATGCTGCACGCGATGGGCCGGGCCGGCGCGCCGCCTGCGCCGCCGCTGAATCTGGTGGGCGACTTCGGCGGCGGCGCCATGATGCTGGCGTTCGGTGTGGTGTGCGCCGCGCTGGAGGCGAAAACATCGGGCAAGGGCCAGGTGGTGGACGCGGCCATGACCGACGGCGCCGCGCTGCTGGGGGCGATGATGTACGGTTTCCGCGCCTATGGCGCCTGGAACGACGCGCGCGAAACGAACCTGCTCGACGGCGGCGCCCACTTTTACGACACCTATGCGTGCGAGGATGGCAAATTCATCTCCATCGGCGCGATCGAACCGCAGTTCTACGATCTACTGCTCAAGCTCGCCGGTATCGAAGACCCTGCATTTCTGGCACAAATGGATGCCGGGCAGTGGCCGGCGCTGAGCGACAAGCTCGCGGCCGTGTTCCGCAAGCGCAGCAGGGAAGCGTGGTGCACGCTGCTCGAAGGGACCGACGTTTGCTTTGCGCCCGTGCTCGACATGGGCGAGGCGCCGCGCCACCCGCACAACGCCGCGCGCGGCACGTTCGTGGACGTGGCCGGCGTGACCCAGCCGGCACCGGCGCCGCGTTTTAGCCGCACCGTGCCGGAAGTGGGGCAGTGCGCGTCGCTGCCCGGGCAAAACAGCACGGCGGTATTGTCGGACTGGGGCTGGTCGCGGGAAGAGATTGCGGTGCTTGCCGAACAGGCCATCATCTAGCTGCTGGCGCGTCCTGGTGTACCATCAGGCTGAACTCACTCGATGCCAGGGCTTGCAATGGATAATACGCTGACCGAAGGAATGCTGGCACCGCTGGAGATGACGCAGGTGCCGGGCCGCGATCTGTTCGTCGTCGCGCAATACCTGCTGCCTACCAGCGCCTACCTGGTGCAGGGATGCCTGGTGGCTGCCGGCATTCCGGCCGTGGTTGCGGATGCCAATTTCGCGCAGATGTATAACGCGACGTCGCTAGCCACGGGCGGCGTGCGGGTGCTGGTGCCCGAGCAGTATCTTGCTCAGTCGCGCCAGGTGCTGGCAGCACTGGCACGTGGCGACTTCGCGCTCGATGAAGACGCGGATGTGGGTGAGCCAGAAGCCTAATCAAACACCACGACATCGTCCTCGCGCAGGCGGGGACCTATAGCGCGCTGGCAGTACCGCTGCACATGCATGCTATAGCTCCCCGCCTGCGCGAGGACGACATCTACGGGCGGCGCTTACTTCTGCGTGGCCTGCATTTCCTTCTGAATCAACTGATCAAGCGCTGCCGACGATTTCTTCGCCTGGCATGCGCCCGGTGCGCCGGTGCCGCCTTGCTGGGCCAGCGTGCTGGCATCGACACCGCATGCGGCTGCCGCCACGCCAATCGGCGCCTGGACGGTGGTAGGGAGTTTGCTGGCGTCGACATTGATGTTCTTGGCGACGGCGCTTGCCACGCCGCTGATGTCGACAGCGATCATGTTGGACTGCTGAGCTGAAGCGATTGGTGCGTAGCACAGGGCGACGGCAGAGGCCATGGTGGCCAGTGCGAAGTTTGCTTTAGTCATGGGTTTCCTTCATTTTCAGATTGACAGAATCATCCGCACAACGCGCCGTTGCTGGAACGGCATGGATGAAGCGAGGTCGCAGTATCGGCCAATTTGTAAGAAGGTTGGACAGTTTGTTACATGCCCTTACAAGCTGCAGAAAGGCATTATTTTCCGTGGCTAAATTTTGATTTGCGCCAGTAAGCGCTAGGCGCGTTCCATTTCGCGTTCTCAGCGACAATGCTACTTGTGTTTGTCAAAACAACTCACGCTGGCTGGTTTGCAGCCACGCCCGCCTCATCCTCTTCACTCCACTGTTTCGCGCCGAGCAGGATGATTTTCAATTGCTGAACGAAGTTCTCCGCCATTTCTTCTTCCAGCAGCGGCTGGCCTGGGGGCAGGTCGAGGATGTCGGTGGCGGCGGCCAGCATGGTCATCACGATCAGGCCGCACACCATCTGCAGGCGCGGCGTGGGCAGTTCGCGGTACAGGCCGAGGGCGCGAAAATCCTGTGCCATCTCGTTGGTGAAGTGCGTGACGTCGTTGCGAATGGCCAGACGCAGGATGCGGCTGCCGCCCGAGCGCTCGCTGGAGATGAACAGGAACTGCAGCCGGTTGGCCTTGACGTAGTCCTGATACACCTTGACCGAACGGCGCACCATGCTGCCATGGGCGACATTGACCTGGCGCGCCTCGCGCAGCAGGCGGCGCAGGGTGATGCCGACTTCCTCCACCAGTTCCAGCCCCAGTTCGTCGGTATTGCGGAAGTGGCGGTAGAAGGCATTCGGCACCATGCCGGCCTGGCGTGCGATTTCGCGCAGCGCGATGCCGCTGAAACTGCGTCCCTCGCCGACCAGGGTCAGGGCCGCATTGAGCAGCGCTTTGTGGGTGACAGCCTTGCGTTCGCTGCGGCTGAGAAGGTCGTGATCGGAATCGGCCATGGTCGTTGAGTGTACGGGTGTTATCGCATTCTACAGGCTCTTTACAGAGCGATTCTTCTAAATGGACGTGCTTTTCTTGACTTTGAGTGTACACGTGTACACAATACAGGCTGGATAACTCGGCAGTCCCCTTTGATGACAACCCTACGCAACGCAATCGCCGGCCTGGCTGACATGTTTGCCTACCCGCTGCGCCACTCGCATTATCTGGAACTGGTCAATCCGCTATGGACGCGTCATGTGCTGATGGCGCGCGTGGAAGCGGTCTGCGACGAGACGGCGGACAGCCGCACGCTGACGCTGCGCCCCGGGCGCGGCTGGCGGACGCACCGCGCCGGCCAGTTCGTGCGCCTGGGCGTGCCAATCGACGGCAAGCGCCACACGCGCACGTATTCAATCTCCTCGGCGCCGGCGCGCGAGGATGGCTGCATCACCGTGACCGTCAAGGCCATTGCGGACGGGCGCGTGTCGCGTCAGCTGGTCAGCGGCGTCAAGGTGGGCGACTATCTGCCCCTGGGCGAACCGCAGGGTGAATTCACGATACCCGATTCGATGCCGGTGCATCCCTTGTTCATCACTGGCGGCAGCGGCATTACGCCCGTCATGAGCATCTTGCGCAGCTATGTGCTGGAATACGATGTCATTCCCGACGCCGTGCACATGCACTACGCGCCGCATGCGGGCGATGTCATTTTTGGCGACGAACTCAATCACCTGCAGGCGACGCAGCGCCACTATCAGCTGCATCGCTACTACACGCGCGCTGTCGCTGGCGCGGCGAGCGTCCACTTCAGCGCCGTGCAGCTCGAGAGCGCCTGCCCCGATTGGCGCGAGCGCGAAGTGTGGGCATGCGGCCCGGCCGCCATGCTCGACGCGGTCGAAGCGCATTGGGCTCAGGCCGGCCTGTCGCGCCAGCTGCATACGGAACGCTTCCATGCCAAGGTCGCCGAAGCACCGGTCGACGGCGTCAAGGCCGGGCGGGTGTTCTTTGCTGCCAGCGGCGTCACCGCCAAATCCGACGGCACGACCTGCCTGTTGCTGACGGCCGAAAACGCGGGACTCAACCCGGCGCACGGCTGCCGCATGGGCATCTGCCACGGCTGCAATACAACCCTTGTCAGCGGCTGCGTGCGCGATCTGCGCACCGGCGATCTGATCGCCGAAGCGGGTGACAAGGTCCAGGTCTGCGTGTGCACCGCCGTCGGCGATGTCGAGCTGGCGCTGTAAATCAAACTTCTCAAGAGGACGACAACATGGCCATTCCCGCTCACCTGAGCACCGCCGACATCGACGCCTTCGGCCGCGAGATCGAGGCTATCCGCAGCGAAGTGATGGACAGCCGCGGCGAACGCGATGCGCGCTACATCTACCGCCTCATCAAGGTCCAGCGCAGCATGGCGCTGGGCGGCCGCCTGGTGATTTACGCCAGTCTCGGCTTCCTGCCTACATGGGGACACGCGCTGGCCACATGGTCCGTCTTCTGGCCGCTGATCGCACTCGGCACCCTGATCCTCGGCTGCGCCAAGATCCTCGAGAACATGGAGATTGGCCACAACATCTCGCATGCGCAATGGGACTGGCTGCGCGATCCTGCGATTCAATCGGGTAGCTGGGAATGGGACCACGTGTGCCCGTCAGACCAATGGAAGCATTCGCACAACGTCAAGCATCACACCTGGACCAATGTGTTCGGCAAGGATGCGGACGTGGGCGGCTATGGCCTGCTGCGTTTGTTCTCGGCCCAACGCTGGAAGCCGTTCAACCTGGGTAATCCGCTGTGGGCGCTGCTGCTGGCCATCCTGTTCGAGTGGGGTATCGCGATTCAGGAGCTGGAGCTGGGCCGCATCGCCAAGGGCCGCATGAGCTGGAAGTCGATCCGTCCGATGTGGCTGCGCACGCGCGAAAAAATGCTGCGCCAGATCCTCAAGGATTACATCCTGTTCCCCCTGCTTGCCGGGCCGTTCTTCCTGTACGTGTGCGGCGCCAATGCGGTGGCCAACGTGATCCGCAATCTGTGGACGTATCTGATCATCTTCTGCGGTCACTTCCCGCGTGACGTGCACGTGTTCACGAAAGATGAAGTGGAAAACGAAACGCGCTCGCGCTGGTATGTGCGCCAGCTGCTCGGCTCGTGCAATATCGGCGGTGGCAAGCTGTTTCACATCATGAGCGGCAACCTCAGTCACCAGATCGAACATCACCTGTTCCCTGACATGCCCAGCAACCGCTATCCGGAAATCGCCCCGCGGGTACGCGCGCTGTGTGAGCGCTACAAGCTGCCGTACAACACCGGCTCCTTGTCGCGCCAGTTCGGCACGACCGTGTGGCGCATCCTGCGCATGAGCTTCCCGGGCTACAGCCCGCTGCTGGACGGGCCGCCACCGGTGCGCGTCAGGCCGGCCTAAGCCGGCGCCCGTCGATGCAGGGGCGCCATGGTAAGATCGGCGCCACACTCACCTTGGTGCCCGACCCGGCATTGTGCTCATGACTCTGGAAGACTCTCTCGGACTTGGTGTGTTTGCCCTCGTCGTCGCTGTATTTGCTTATTACTCGTCGCAGTCGCAGAAGAAGAGTGGCCGGCCGCGTAGCAGCGGCGTACCGGTGGCGTCGGCTGAATTGGCAACGCTCATGCAGCGTTTTCCGCCATTGACCATCGTGCTCATCGCGGTGAGCGTGGCCGTATCGTTCTACTCCAACTTCGGCGACGCGGTTGCCAGGCTGTTCCCGCTCTTCATCGCTGAGCCGGGCAGTGCTGGCTTCGAGAGTGTCATGAGCGGTCAGTTCTGGCGCCTGTTGACCCCGATCTTCATCCACTTCGGCTTTATGCACATCATCTTCAACATGATGTGGATGTGGGATCTGGGCGGCTTGATCGAGCGCGTTAAAGGCGTGCCGTTCTTTGTCGGGTTCGTCGTGGGCGTTGGCATTGCTGCCAACGTCGCGCAGTATGCAATTGCCGGGTCGCCGTTCTTCGGTGGCATGTCTGGGGTCGTCTACGGCCTGCTCGGCTACGTCTGGATCAGCGGCAAACGCAATCCCCAGTATGGCTTCGGCCTGCATCAGCAAACGGCGGTCATGATGTTCGGCTGGTATGTGCTGTGCTGGACCGGGCTGCTTGGCCCCGTTGCCAACTGGGCCCATACAGCTGGACTGGTACTGGGCATCGCCATTGGCTACCCCAGGCTGGCACGCAGCCGGTAAGCCAACCGCGTACCGGTTTCAGGGCTGTATGAACGAACGGTCCCCCGAGATCCGGTAGCCGGACAGGGGCGCCGCCTCGCGCGCCGTGATTGGCTGAACGGGCACCCCCAGGCACTTGCCGAGGAAGGCTTCCGCGAGAGCGTGAAATTGTTCCCGCCCCGGGAACAGCCCGTGGCCAGTGTTCGGCAGCTCGATGAAGGTGTAGTGTGGATTTGCCGCCAGCATATCGTCTGCAAACTGCCGATTGTCATCGATGAAGGTGATGTCGTCGCGCACGCCGTGCAGGTGCAGCAGTGGCAGCTTCTTGAGCGCATCGATGTGCGATGACGGCGACATGGCGACCATTGCAGCCTTGTCCGCCGCAATGCGCGGATCTCCCACGCGCTGCAGAATATCCGACCCTTCGCCATATTTTGCAAACAATCGGTCGCCGAACTTGACGATGTCCATCGATGCCGAATCGATCACCGCGCAGCGTAGCGGCGTGCCCGTCGCAGCCAGGTGCATCGTCAGGTAGCCCGCAAAACTGCTACCCATGCCGGCGATACGGTCCGGATCAAGCGGAAAATGGGCGAGTGCGTGCGCCAGGCCCGCCCGGACATCGCCGGGAATGTCACCCGCCCATTGATGCGCGTCCATGCGCATGAAGCGTTCGCCGAAACCGGACGAGCCGCGATAGTTGACGCTCACGACGGCTATCCCGCGGCTGGTCAACCAGAAGCGCTCCTGGTCGAACCGCGCGAAGTCGCGCATCCCCGGGCCACCGTGGATCAGCAGCACGGACGGACAGCGCTTCTTCTCGCACACGCCTGCGCGCGGAAGGGCGACGTGGCCGCCGATGGTCATGCCGTCGGCCGCCTTGAAGGAAAATGGCCGCATGCGCAGATCAGGCGAATCGACGTAGGTGAAGACATCTGCACGCAGCGGCGTGATGGTCTTGGTGGAGCGGTTGAAGCTGGCCATCCGTGGCGTGCCATCGCGATGGGCATAGCTCACCACCCAATAGCGGTCGTTCGGCGACCGATCCACAATGGTCGGGAAGCCGTCGCCGGTCGCTGAAAGCAACGCCAGGTCCGGCGCCACGTTGGGATTGAGGATCAGGCGCTGCGGACCATCGGTCTCGATGTCGACAAAGTCCGGCACCATGGTGAGGGGATCGAGGATGACCTTGTGGATGTCAACCGGTGCCTGGGCGACGGACTTGACCTCGCCGCTGGCGGTATCGAGCGAGAACAGCCCCATTGTGTCCTGACCGTCGGAGGAGAGGATCCATGCGCGACCGTCGCGCGAGATCGACGTCAGCCCTCCCGCATGGCGCAAGTCGGACTGCGTGATCTTGATCGTACCGCGCGCGTTCGCACCTGCGCCACCGCTAAAGCTCCACTCGGTGCGGCCAGGCTTGATGACGAAGGTGCGCTTGCCATCGGCGAGATAGCCAGGCATGTGGACGCCTGATTCCGTCGCGGGGGTCAGGACGCCATCGGGGCCGAGATCATATTTGACGTCACTTTTTTGATAGCGCTCGTAGGTGAAGGCGTAGTTATTCGTGTGCATGCCGTAGGCGAAGGCTTGCCGGTAGTCGGAACCTGTGACCGGCGCCAGCGTGCCCGTTTCGGCATCGAAGCTGTAGATGGCTGCGCCCTTCTCGCTGCCACCGACAATGATCAGCCGTTCTTCCGGACCGCTGGTCCAGCGGTAGTACTGGCCATGCACCCCCGGCGGCAGCGCCACGCGCTTGGGCGCGCCACCGGCCATGGGAAAGACGTGCAGTTTGCCATCGCCCACTGCTGGCGAAGCGATCCACTTGCCCGATGCGCTGATCGCAGGCCGGCCATGGGTAACGGAGTCGAAAATGGCGCTGCGTTCAGGCAGGGGCGCAGATGGCGGGAGAGCAGAGGCGCTGGCAAGCAGCAGCGCGGACAATGAGAGCATCGGTGTCTTTGATGTGGAAGAAAAGTAGCCACATCATCTCTGCGCGCATGCCGATCTGTCAATCGTCAGACGCTGTGCGGCAGTCCCAGGTTCTGGTTGGCTGGCACTGCAACGTCCATCAGCCGCGGCCGCGGCAGGTGCAGCGCCGCCATCAATGCGCAGAAGTCTTCTTTGCTGCGGTTGGCCAGGCGCGCATTGTGATGCTTCTCCCAGCCGATGGTCGACACCGACTGGCCCTTGTAATCATGGGCTGGCCAAATGCGTGTGGCGTCCGGCAGTGCAAACAGCTTGCCAGTGACGCTGTCGTACAGCGCGGTCGAACTGCCGCTCTGGAAGTCGGTGCGGCCGCAACCGTCGATCAGCAGCGTATCGCCGGTGAACACGTTACCGCGCCAGAGGTAGCTCACGCTGCCGGCCGTATGGCCCGGCGTGTGCAGGACCGCGATCTGCTCGTCGCCGCCGAAGCGGATGACATCGCCGTCATTGAGCTGCACCTCGGCGGGGGCGATACCGCAGCCAGAAGGCACGGCGGCCTGTGCGCCGGTGATGGTGCGCAGCCGGCCGGCGGAGGTGACATGGTCTGCATGCGCATGCGTCTCGAGCACGTAGGCCAGTTGCACGCCCAGGCGCGCGAGGTGAGCAAGATCGCGGTCGCAGTGGCGGTCGACCGGATCGATGATGACTGCCGAGACGCCATCGGCCGCCACGAGAATGTAGGTAAAGGTCGAGGACTCGACGTCGAACAGCTGAATGGGGTTGGGATTCATATTGTTCTCCAGTTCCCCATTTTAACGCGCGCCGTCCTCCTTGCGGGAGAGTCGTTCCAGCAGATCGAACAGCGCCATCCCGGCCAGCATGGCCGCGGCAAAGATCAAGGCTTTGCTGCCGCCCGTTGCCAGCGAAGCGAGGGCGGGACCGGGGCAATACCCCGCCAGGCCCCAGCCTGCGCCGAAGGCGAGACTGCCCAGTACAAGGCGGCGATCGATCTGGTTGGCTGTCGGCAGCCGCATGGCGTCCCCGAAGAGCGAGCGCGTACGCGCGGCAGCGACGCGGAACGCGACCAAGCCGACCAGAATGGCGCCCCCCATGACAAAGGCGAGCGAAGGGTCCCAGCGGCCGGCCAGGTCCAGAAAGCCAGTGACCTTGGCCGGATTGGTCATCCCCGACAGGATCAGGCCGAGGCCGAAGATCAGGCCCGCTGCAAGTGCGAATGCGATCTGCATGATGGCCTTATGCGAGCAAGTGGCGAACCACGAATACGGTAACGAAGCCTGCGGCCATGAAGACGCAAGTGGCTACCAGCGAGCGTGGCGAGAGGCGCGACAGGCCGCACACCCCGTGGCCGCTGGTGCACCCGGCGCCATAGCGCGTGCCCAGGCCGACCAGCAAGCCGGCGGCGATCAGTGTGGCCGTGCCAGCATCGACCTGCACCGCCGGTAGTGGCGCAACCAGGCCGTAGACGAACGGAGCGCCGATCAGCCCCAGAAGGAAGGCGATACGCCACGCTAAGTCTCCGCGCGGCCATTGCAGCAGGCCACCGAGGATGCCGCTGATCCCGGCGATGCGTCCGTTAAAGAGAATCAGCAGCGCTGCGGACAGGCCGATCAGGATGCCGCCAGCGAGCCCGGTCCAGGGTGTAAATTCATTCCAGGCTATCATCGTTATTCCTTTTGCCACGATGACCGTGACGCATGTGCGCCGGTCTCCCCCATTTTAATCGAGCGTGTCGCTGGCGCTATCGGCGCGTTGCATGCTGCCGTGAGCACGCTGTCCCCGAATTACTTGCTCAGGAACATCCCTCATATCGACGGCAGCGCGCGGATCTGCGAACTGGTACGCTACTCCCGTGAAGTCATTTCGGGAACGCGTGTTATGACCGATTTGACGCTGGCAAAGTGATTTACGATTACCTGGCTTGATCTACCTTTCACCATCCAACCTTTGAAGGAACCCTATGAAACTCGAGAATAAAGTGTGCATCGTCACTGGCGCGGCCAGTGGTATCGGCAAGGAAATCGCCATGACATTCGCACGCGAAGGCGGCAAGGTCGTCATCGCCGATCTGAAGAAGGAAGCCGCGCAAACGGTCGTCGACGAGATCGTCGCCGCTGGCGGAGTCGCGATGGCGACGGCGATGGATGTGACCAACGAGGAGCAAGTCAACGCGGCCGTGGCCGAGGTGGTCGCCGCGTATGGCGGGGTCGATGTTCTGGTCAGCAACGCCGGAGTCCAGATCGTGCACCCGATTGAAGAGTTCCCGTTTGCGGACTGGAAGAAAATGCTGTCCATCCACCTGGACGGCGCCTTCCTCACCACCAAGGCATGCATGCCGCATATGAAAGCGTCAGGCAAGGGCGGGAGCATCATTTACATGGGGTCGGTGCATTCGAAAGAAGCGTCGGTGCTCAAGTCCGCCTACGTGACGGCCAAACATGGACTGATCGGCTTGTGCAAGACGGTCGCCAAGGAGGGCGGCCCCGTCGGGATTCGCGCCAATGTGATTTGCCCGGGTTTCGTACGCACGCCGCTGGTGGAAAAGCAGATTCCCGAACAGGCCAAGGCGCTCGGCATCAGCGAAGCCGATGTGATTGCCAAGGTCATGCTCAAGGAAACCGTCGATGGGGAATTCACGACCGTGCGCGATGTGGCCGATGTCGCGCTGCTGTTTGCCGGCTTTAATTCGAATGCGCTGACCGGACAATCGCTGGTGGTCAGCCACGGGTGGTTTATGCAGTAATGCGCGCAGGCGCCTGATTGATTCCTGGGCGCCTTTGCAGGCAAACCTAGTTTCGATAGGCGATGCCCAGCGATGCGCTGGCGCCGCTGGCACGCCGAGTCAACGGGCTGTCTGCGGCGTCGCCCATCAGGCGCGACCAGCCGAGGTTGCCGAAGGCGATCCAGTGCGGGGATAGCGCGGTCGTCAATCCGGTGCCAAAATGGACATCGCGCACACCCGCATTGGCCGTGAACGGGCGCAAGCCGCTTTTGACCGCCTGTTCATCGCTGATGCCAAAGTAGGTGGACATGTTGCGCGAGTCTGCCAAGGTGGCTCCGATGCCGTTGGTCCATTCGATTCTGGGCGTGATCCAGCGCCGGTACCCGAGATCGATGCTGGCGAGCGCGCCGCCGCCGCGGCCCAGCAAATCCTGCGAAACGTTGCCGCCGATCGACCATTGCTTGTTGATGTCATAGGATGTATAGATGCGTCCCCGCAAGGTGCGGGCGACGTCGGGCAAGCCGTTCAAATACGGCGAGTCGCTGGCCTTGCGGCCGCTGTCGAACCGAAAAGCGGCTCCAAGGTGCCAGTTCTTGGTGGCGACCAGTTCTGCGCTAGCCCCGGGGCCGGCTGCGTCCGTCGCAAAACCGAGCACGGCGCTGGCGCGCGAAGAGCTCAGGCGCCAGCGGCCATACTGGAAGGCCCAGAGCGGGCGCAGCTTGGTGGCCCGCTGGTCCGACCCCGGATACTCGGCGGACGACGTGACGGTTGCGCCCAGCACATATCGCGATTGCGTCACTGTGGCATCCGCTACTTCGGCGGCCTTGGCCGGCATGCTCGATGTTCCCAAGATCAAGCCTGAAACCAATCCGGCCAAGATAGTCCCTGAGCGTGCGCTTAAATGCATGGAATGACCTTTTCTTCATCGAAAAAATTGCAGACCGAGTGCGCCAGCGGGACATACTTGTCAATTGCCAGGCGCCCTTATTGCATTAACGCACAAGAGGGCGAATTTGCGTACCAAATATTGATACGGAACAAATGAAATTTTGGCTGTATTTGTCGCACATCAAAATGCGGGGGCAAAATTTACGCTTGCAGATTGACGGACTATTACGACGGGCTATTTCTTCATCGGGGGGGGGTAGACCGTTCGGTTTGCTGATTGCTGCGGTGAGTGAAAGGGCGGGGAAAAGACAAACAAGACGCTGTTGATCCTTGCGAATCAACGGCTTATCGTATTCTCTGGGACAGGTGGGCTTGGGTAAGTGCGGGGGGAACCGCGTGAATGCTGGGTTTTTGTGCGATGCAAAGCGGTCGATGGCGCCATTGGTGGTGCTGTAGACCAGCTCGCTCTGGGAGTCGGGTTGAATCGCCACGAGTTCTGTAGACACTTCTGAGCCATAATTCAAGGCTAAAGGAGTGAGTATGAGCGGGAAACGATACACGGAAGAATTCAAGGTCGC
>Ga0209023_10002332_pt1 | contig 23974 bp, 18 predicted proteins | sample LakOneMetagenome_FD_187468 | JGI IMG/M metagenome (GOLD analysis project Ga0209023, IMG submission 187468) | Freshwater and sediment microbial communities from Lake Erie, Canada (SPAdes) (version 2) | ecosystem: Environmental > Aquatic > Freshwater > Lentic | place: Lake Erie, Canada... | reverse complement strand
CTTCTTCAGCGTTTCCTGCGCTTTTTTATAAAGCACCACATCCTTTCCGCCGTAGATGGTGGTCACTATCTTCCGGATCTTTGTTTCAATATCGTCTTCCAGGTTATAGGTATGCTGCAGTGGTTGTGGCGGTGTTTCACAAATATCCACCACGGCTTGTGCCATTTCCAATGCCCCTTCTCCGCCCAGGCGGAAAGATTCATTCACCGCAAACGATACTTCTTTTTCAACACACCAGTTACGCAGGTAAGCGATCTCTTCATCGGTATCAAAATGATACCGGTTGAGTGAGACCAATACCCGCTGCTTAAATGATTTAAGAATGGCAATATGTTTTTCCAGGTTGCGTAATCCTTTGGTGAGTGTTTCCTTATCGGGCAGCATCATGGTTTTTTCATTGGCGCCACCACTTAGTTTTAATGCCTGTGACGTAGCCACCAGTACACTCATGGCCGGTTGCAATCCCGCCTTGCGGCATTTTATATTGAAGAATTTTTCTGCACCAAGATCGGTCGCAAAGCCAGCTTCCGTAACTACGTAATCGCCAAACTGCAGGGCTGTTTTGGTAGCCATCAGCGAATTGCAGCCATGCGCAATATTTGCAAAAGGTCCACCGTGTATCATGGCTGGTGTGCCTTCGAGTGTTTGCACCAGGTTGGGTTGAATGGCATCCTTCAGCAATGCCGTGATGGCGCCGGTAACCCCAAGGTCTTTTGTGGTAAATCCGTTTCCGGCAAAAGTGAACCCAAGCAACATCTCGTCAATTTTTTTCCGGAGCTCTGTTAATCCTTCAGAAAGGCAAAGCACCGCCATGATCTCGCTGGCAGGTGTTATCACAAATCCTGTTTCGGAAGGAATGCCGTTGTTGGGCGTATCAAGCGCCGTTACAATTTTACGCAGCACCCGGTCGTTTACATCGAGGCAGCGTTTGAACAGAACCGTTTTGATACCCTCTGGTTTGCCCCGGTTATAAAAACGGAAATTATCAAGCAATGCAGCCAGTGTATTGTTTGCAGCCGTGATGGCATGAAAGTCGCCGTTGAAATGAAGGTTGATCTCTTCCATAGGTATCACCTGTGAATAACCACCACCGGCAGCACCCCCCTTCATACCAAAGCATGGGCCTAAAGAAGGTTCTCTCAATGCAAGCACCACATTTTTCTTCAGCTTCTTTAATCCATCTGCAAGTCCGATGGATGTGGTTGTTTTTCCAATACCGGCTTTGGTTGGTGTAATGGCGGTTACCAAAATGAGTTTTGAAGCAGCGATCTTTTTTTCATCAAACTCCCTGATGTTTATCTTGGCTTTGTGATGGCCGAAAGGAATGAGCATATCAGCCGGCAATCCCATGCCGGCGGCAATAGATGCTATTGGCCGTATGGATGCCTCCTGGGCTATTTCATAATCTGATTTCATATTTTATGAATAAGTGAAGAATATATCCGGGAATAAAATTTTGTTTGCACAAATTGCCATGTTTCCGGAACAGCCGTGCTGATCTTTTACAGCAACCGACGTGATTGATGTCAGCCCCTGTTTTTAAAGCAACCGTTCCGGTAACATATAAATTTAATGAAGAAATATGGAATTCGGTTTTTTAACTACCTTACCTCCATGGTTCGACTGCTATTGAAATTGTACTGGAAATTATCCGGCTGGAAGATCGCCGGCAGCTTTCCTTACCAGTATAAAAAAATGCTGATGGCCGTGGCGCCCCATACCTGTAAAGAGGATGTGCTGGTTGGTTTTGCCGCCCGCAATGAACTTAAGATAACCCACGCAAAATTTTTGGGGAAAAAGGAACTCTTCAAAGGCCCGTTGGGCTGGATGCTCCGAAAGCTGGGCGGTACGCCGGTTGACCGGCACAGCAAACACGGTATGGTTGACCAGGCAGCAGCCCTCTTTGCCAACAACGAAAATTTTTTACTGGCCCTTGCCCCCGAAGGCACCCGCAAGCGTGTGGATAGTTTACGCAGCGGCTTTTATCATATCGCCAAAAAAGCACAGGTGCCCATATTGCCCATTGCGTTTGATTTCAAAAATAAACAGGTGGTGGTTGGTGAAGCTTTCTTACCAGGTGATGATGAAGGAGCTGATTTTAAAAGGGTCATGGGGTTTTTTGCAAACTACGAGGGTAAGCATCCGGAAAAAGACCTTCGGCATTTGAAAAATTCATAAGGGGCCGGGGTTGTTCTTCTTCTTTTAAAAATTCTTACCTTAATTTTTTAAAACACCCTGCATGAACACCCCTCAATCGCTGTACCCGGTTACACCTGTTAATGTTCCGCTGTCGGTTACAAATCCCTCTGCATCATTTAAAAAGGAGGTCAAGAAGGTTCTTTTTTCGATCGGTCTTTTTTTCCTGGTGTATATTCTGCTAATAATCCTTTCTGTGCTGCTCGCCATTGCGTGTGTGTATGCCGGTGGATTTGTGATCATTTATTCAGGCCATCTTGTAGCCATGATCGCCGGGCTTGGTATCATAAGTATTGGCATCATGGTGTTTATCTTCCTGGTAAAATTCATTTTCTCTGTAAAAAAACATGATGAATCCGGAACCTTTTCGCTGTCTGAAAGCGAACAGCCGTTGCTATTTGATTTTATCCGGCAACTTACTGCTGATACCCAGACTCCGTTTCCAAAAAAAATTGTTTTGTCACCGGAGGTAAATGCCTGTGTGTATTACAACGACAGTTTCTGGAGCATGGTCTTCCCGGTGAAAAAGAACCTTCAGATAGGCCTGGCATTGGTAAACAGCCTTACGTTAAGTGAATTCAAAGCAGTGATGGCACATGAGTTTGGCCATTTCTCCCAGCGCAGTATGAAATTAGGAAGCTTTGTATATAATGTAAACAAGGCAGTTTATAATATGCTTTATGAGAACCGGGACCTGGGAAAGTTCCTGGAAAAATGGGGAAGCTTTCACTGGGCCGTTAGTTTTTTTGTTTTAATAACCATTCAGCTTATAAAAGGAATACAAAAAATATTAAAGATCATGTACGGCTTCATCAACAAAAATTACATGGGCCTTTCAAGAGAGATGGAATTTCATGCCGATGCGGTGGCGGCAAGTGTAAGCGGCAGCAACAACTGCATCACATCGCTGCGTAAACTTGAGATCAGTGATGTATGTTATCAAAATGTGATTCAGAAAGCCAATGAATGGCTGGAAGATAATATCCGCATGGAAAATGTTTACCGGAATCATGATGAAGTGATGCTGAAATATGCAGAACACAACAACCTGCCCGTTGAAAATGCCACGCCTGTCGCGGAAGAAGGATTTTTCAAAAAATTCCAGTTACATAAGGTCAATATTAAAGACCAGTGGGCTTCTCATCCGCCAAGGGAAGAAAGAGAATCTCACCTGCAGGAACTTAATGTGAGTGCGATCAAAGACAGCCGGCCCGCCTGGGTGATTTTTAAGGACGTCGAAGCTCTTCAACAACAGCTAACAGAATTTCTTTATAAAACCGTTCCTGATTATAATGAAAAAACACCTTTAAATGCCGCTGCCTTCAGAGAGCGTTACCTGAATGATATTAAGATCTACCAATTGCCCGAAGTCTATAATGGTTTTTATGATGACCGGCAGGTTAATGATATGGATGTTGAGGAAGTTTGCAGCAGGCAGCCAGATAATTCTGTTGGTTTTTCTTCCTTATTCAGCGATGATTGGATGGGAGTCATTAAATCACTGTCGGGTAATGAATACGATGCTTTGCTGCTGAAGGCTATTGCAGAGAAACAAATAACAACAAAAACCTTTGACTACGACGGCCAGAAAATGGACCGTAGCGTTGCGCCTGTTCTTTTGGAAGACCTGGACAGGGACATCAGCAAACAAAAAAAGCAATTGCAGGAATATGATGAAAAAGTCGTCTCTTTTTTCTTTCATGCAGCACAAAAGCACAGTGAGGAAGAAGCCAGGAATTTAAAAGAAAAATACAAAGCGCATTTTGAGAACAGGAAAAAGGCCGAAGACTTCATTGGTAACGGGCAACGTATCATGGACCTGCTGGCGCCATTACTGGCGGGGCACACCGTAGAAATATCGAAAGCAGAAACTATGGCGCAGGGATTAAGAGCAGAGGGCCGTACCCTGAAGCCCTTTATAAAAAGCTGTCTTGGTCTCGGCCTTTATGATAAAAACAAAGACCTGAAAGAAAAGGCTGAAAATTTTATTAAGGCAGATTACCAGTATTTCAGTTCCCCTGCTTTTATAGACAACGAACTTGGCACGCTGCACCGGTTGGTGAATGAAACAGCCCCGTTGATAAGCAATTTTCAATACATACAGTTCAAGACGATACTGGAGTATCAGCTTGAATTGTATAATAGATCAAACTAAATAACCATAAGGTTCGCTGGCAGAAACGACACTGTATCAAACCTTATGGTTATTCTTATTATTTCATTACCACTTCGCTGTTCCCAACTGTTACCGATGCCAGCATACGCCCGTTGGGTAACTCACTCGACGAATAATATATCTTAAAAATACTGTTGCCTCCTTTCTTAAGGTCAATGATATCCTGTGCACTGCACAGCATTTCGCTGGCTGCAGACCGGCTGTCGTTATAGCGCCATTGTTTTAAAATTCTGTCGTTCCCGTCTTTAACCGTAACGATCCTGTTCTTTCCAACATGCCCGCAGTGGTAGTAGCGGATGGTTAGTTTGTCGCTGGCAGATACCTGGCTTAGCCGCAGGTTCTTTACTGTGTTAATGTCTTTGCCGAATTGCTGCAGCAGCACTTTTCCGTTAAGGAGAATTTCAAACCCTTCTCCGCCGAATTTTGGCGAAAAAGAAAGAAGTGCTGCTGCGGTGGCAACCAGCATCATGGCTTTACTGATCATTGCTTTCATGGCTTTGTTTTTTTGATTGAAAAATTAGTTTCGCTGCTGTTACAGCTTTTCAATACAAAAGAAATACAACAAAAAGCCCGGTAAAAATCCGTTTGACGAAAGGAGGGAGATGCTTGATGATTGACGGAAAATACCGTTTCAGTTTTATTCTCCGGCTGCTTGCTGACTGAATATCTTCAGCAACAATGCATACAGTTCGGGGTGTTTTTCTTTCAAAAGGGCAGGGCGTTCAAAAAAATATTCAGATACTACTGCGAAAAATTCTGCCTCGTTAGTGGTGCCGTATGGATTGATATCGGATCTGTCATCCCGTATCAGCTCCATCTCTTTCTGCATCAGTTGCAGCCAGGGCATGATGTATTTCTTGTCAAGCAGCGCCTCGGGCACACCATCAATGTCGCCATCGGTTTTATCAACCAGGTGCACAAATTCATGAATGGCTGTATTGTTCTTGCCGGTCTTATTGGTAAAAGCCTGCCGCAGTTCAAACTGCGATAAGATCATTACGTGGTTCAGCGGGCCGCTCCCAACCAACCCTAAAATATTACGGCCGTCCCCCTGTTGTTCAAATTCATGATCAAAAGAATCCGGGTAGAGTAATACTTCATGCAGGTTCCGGTATTGCCAGCCGGGAAAATTAAAAATAGGAATAATGGCGCTGGCGGCTATCAGCACCCGGTCAAGGTCTTCCACAATTGTCTTAACCCCGGTGATCTTTACCTGTGTTAAGAATTGTTTTGTTCTTTCTTCAAATATTGTTTTTTGATCTTCCGCTAATTGCTGGTAAAAAGGAACCTCCGCGGCCAGTATTTCTTTTAATTTCAGTGGCAACGGATCTGTTACTACCGTTTTGCTTTTTTGCAGCCACCATACTGTATAAATAATGGCTGTAACAAAAATGAGGAAGACGGATATTTGCATAATGAGTATAAAATTAAGTATCCCGAGGCATTCATAGTTAGAAAGAAGATCTTTATCCGTTGCCTGCCCTTCCCCTCTCATCGCTGGCGCTACCGTTCGTGCGTTTTACGCTTTTGCAGGCTTTACTGAAACGATAGGTAAAAGAATGCAAGCGGTACAAATATTTGGGTGGCCTGTATTTTTACATGGCTGTATAGCCGGAAAGGCCTGATATATACCCAGCACAAGGTATTTTTTCGGGCACAGCACCGTATTATTTTTATAGATTGAAAATACACGTATGAAAAAGATCAACTTCTCGATACTGTTATTCTTTATTACGATCTCCCCTGCTTTCTGCCAGGACTACACTGTTGGTACCAGGAATGAGGATGGGTTTGCCAACGCTTACAAAAGCATTGCCCCCGGAAGTGGTTATTATGCTAAAAGCGAAACCCGGTATGGGCTTATTAACAGCAGCGGAAAATTCATTCTTCCCATGATATATAAATCGGTGTTCAGTGCCGGCGAGCCAGGTGTTTATGAAGTGAAGGATACGATGGATAAGGCCGCTCTCTTCGATGCAAACAGCCAGAGGTTCATTACAGAAGCTGTCTTTTACGAGATAGAGCGTTTCAGCGAAGGGCTGGCTATCGTAAAGAAACCCATGCAGCCGTACGGCTTTCAATGGGGGGCGGTGGATGCAAAAGGCAATATTGTTATCCCGGCAGAATATGAATACCTGGGCAGCCTGAAAGAAGGGTTGATGAATTTTAAAAAGGATGGCAAACTCGGCTTCATGGATAAAAACATGCAGGTTGTTATTCCGACCATGTATTATAATTATGCTGATTTTAGCAACGGGCTTGCCGTTGCCAAAGCTGCAGAAACGGGCAAGGTAGGTTACATTGATAAGAAAAATATTTTTGTGATCCCGGCAAAGTATGAAGATGCGAACGGATTTTATAAAGGCTATGCCGTGGTTGCCCGTAAAAAAAGTTATACAAGCGGCGGGGCGGGCAAACCATCCATAACAACTCCGGGCGAAATGCTGCTTATTGATAAAGAGGGGAAAGAACTTACTCCATCTCCTTACGATAACATCTCACTCTATAATGACGGTGGCTTGTTTGTGGTGACAAAAGATAAAAAGAAAGGCGTGATAGACAGTACGGGCAAACTGCTGCTGCCGGTGGAACAAAAGGAAGCCAGCAGTGATTATAACGGGAATATCATATTCAGGGCACAGGATGATAAGTACGGAATGATAAATAACAAGGGCGATGTGATCATGAAACCGGAATACGAATACATTGCTTCGGCATTATACGATAAGATGTATTTTAAAAAAGACGGCAGGTATGCCGTGATGGATAAGAACAGGAAGATCATTATCCCTGCCGATTCTGCGCTCTCCATTAGCCGTGGCAAAAAAAGGGTACTCTATATTTATAATAATAAAGTGAAGGTATTTGACAACAGCGGAAAACCGGTAAGAACATTTACGGAAGGAAACATCAAACCTTATACCACCGGATTTGCCGCCAATGAAGATTCGTTGAAAATAAGTTACGATGCCGCAGTTGAAATTATCAATCCTGCTACCGGCGTAAAAAAACAGTTGCCTTCTGCCGAAGCCGGCGATTTCAATGAAGAAGGGGTCTTTCTTTTAAAAAACAAAGCCTTCAAGTACGATTTTTATGATTTCACCGGTAAAAAACTGAATACGGTAAGTTATTATGCGGCTGTTAATTTCAGCGAAGGCATTTGCGTACTGCAGGAAACCAGCAACAGCAATCCTTACCTGGCCGATAGAAATTTCAAAAAAATAAAAGACCTTTCGTTTAGTTTCCAGGGACCGTTTTCCGAGGGACTTGCAGCCTGCACAGATCCAACCAACTCGCAGTTGGTTTACATTAATAAGAATGGTGACCGGGTTTTCAGCGTAACTGCCAAAGAAGGCGGCAGGTGTATCAATGGCCGCATTGCGATCAAAGATGCGTATGGCTGGTTTTTTATTGTTGATAAAACCGGTAAGGGGATCGGCAAACAATCATGGAACGGCCTGGGAGATTTTAGTGAAGGGCTTGCGGCTGTTAAGGTCAATGGCAAATGGGGGTTTATAGATAGTGCTGCAACCATGGTCATTCCTGAACAATATGATGAAGTAAGCAGTTTCACAAAAGGCGCAGCGGTGGTTAAGATCAACGGAAAATATAAACTCATCAATAAAAGAGGCGAAGCGATCAGCAATGCTTCTTATGAAGGCGCCGGCGATCCGGCTAACGGAACATTTCCGCTGATGAAAGGAGATAAGGTTGGGCTGGCAGACAGTAAAGGCACTGCGGTCATTTCTTTTAATTATAAGAACATACGGCCTATGTATGAAGACAGGGTCTGGGCAATGCAGGATGGCAAATGGGGATTACTGGATAACAATGGCAATGCTGTAACAGAATTTATTTACAAAGAAGTAGGCGATTTTGAAAATGGTTATGCCAAAGTAAAAGCCGGCGACAAGATCGCACTGATCAACAAATCCGGAAAGGTAGTTGTGCCCGCGGATTACGGCAGCATGGGCGCTGTTTACAAGAACAGCATTATTGGCATCAAACCGGCGGGGGTGGTTATGTATGGTTTGAAGTAAGCCGGGTGATCACAGTTTTGATATCAGGCCGCTTACCAGTGATGATTCAAACCCTTTTTGCATCAATTGATCCTGCAGTTTTCTTTTTTTGATGAAGATGTTCTTTTCTGACCGAAGCGTTTTTAATTTCTGGTCGAAGAGTTTTTGCAGGGTTCTTGAATAGTCTGTTTCCGGAATAGCAGCAAGGGCCTTCTTAATACAATACTCACTTACCTGTTTTTGTTTGAGCGAATATTTTATTTTTACCCGGCCCCATTGTTTCATCCGGAATTTTCCACCCGCATATTGAATGGCAAACCGTTCTTCATTCAGGTAATTTTCCTCAATCAGTTGCGACAACAACTCCTCTACTTCTTTTTTATAAAGGCCAAAGCTGTACAGCTTTTCTTTCACTTCGCTGTGGCAACGTTCCTGGTAGGCGCAGTATTGTTTTATTTTCTGAAAGGCCTGGTCGGGAGTAAGGGATTGTTTTTCCATCTGCACAAAAATATGTTTTACCAAAGAGGATGCAAAGGGTTTTGCCTTTGGCAGAAAAGATTTGCCACGGAAACACAGAAGTACAGAAAAGAAACAATAGTTACTTCCGTGTTTCTGCGCTTCTGTGGCAAACTAAATCAGCGGTGAAGCACTGATCTTAATTTTTTTTCTGACGGCCGTTGTTCTTATTAATATCAATAAAGAAGATGAGCGGTTCACTTCTTCCTTCACCGTTGCCATCGGTTTGTGTGATGGGCTTCTTGTCTTTGTCCAGCGATTGAATGGTCCAGATGAATGTGGGATATTTTCTTGTTGCATTACTATCAACCGGGGCGAAAGCCAGTTGCGGCTGCCATATGAATTGAGTAGCTGCCAGGATCTCTTTGTCCAACAGCGGTTGATTGCTTCGTAATGCCTGCACCGGGTTTTGGGTGGGCAGCACTTCAAAAACCTGTATCCGGTAAGTAACCGGCGATGATTGCCTTGGTACAACGGGTGTCCACCGGAATGTAATGGCAGTTTGAGCGATCTTTGCATCCAGTATCTCTTCATTATAAGGCTTCATCAGTATGGGAAGCTGCGTGGTAGCTAAATAAAATGTTTTGCATTGTTCTTCACCCAATGGTACATAGTCGGCCGGGCGCACCGGCCGTACACAAAGCATGTAATTATCAGCGGGTAGTTTACCGGTTCTCTGCAGACTCGTTTTGTATTTACCGCTGAACATCATGTATTCAAGCGGTACCACATCGCCGGCAAACAAAATAGTTGTTCCCGAAGGATTGCTTGTAAATGTAGTTGTCTTTGCCAGGTCGGCCGATCCAATGACGGTGCCGTCAAGTGTTTTTATCTCTGCCTTTATTTTGAACTGTCCGCTTAAAGCACCCGGAGCGCTTAATATTAAAGTGAGTACTTCTCTCCGGTTACCCCATTCTGATAATTGTGCCGGTGGCTGTGCAGCTAAGATCAAATTTGAATTTATCTGCGCCGTAGTGACAGAAAAAAGAAAGGATGTTATTATGAAGGCAAATATTTTTTGCATGTTATTATTTTTTTGTGTCGAACCGGTACTGAAACCCTGTCCGGCTTATACTCTCCAGGTAATTTGCTCCATTAGGGGTTATTTCGTTCCCGTATTTAAAGTAGTTGGTCGTTAAGAATGTATTCCAGCTCAGCTTCTTTGTGATCTTAAGGTCAACATTACAGGAAGCAATGAGGTTATTGCTGCTGCTGAAACTGTTCAGCTTTCCAAGTGTATATTGAAGTTGCCCTCTTAACCGCAGTTTCTTTTTTGCAGCCGTCATGCTCAAAGCGCTGCTGATGGTGAAGAGTTTTATTTTCGCAAGGGGCACATCATTATAAAAATACAATACGCTGAAGTCAGGCGAAATGTCTTTTTCAAGATAAGTAGGCACGTATGTAAGCAGTGCCGTATGTGTGTTGTTAGATGTAGTGAGGCCTGTCATTACATCCCGTTCATCGTACTTGCTGTAATTATAACTTAAGCTTACCAGGTGAATTATTTTCTTTCCTGTCCAGGTAAATGTTGGGTTGAAGCCAAGGTCGTTGCTTACATTTTTTATTCCGTAGGGATTGGTACCGCTGGCAGACTGAAAGCCAAAATTATTATAGTTCACATTCAGGCTCCAGTGTTCATTGAATTGGGTGAACCAGTTTAGGTTGCCGATGAACTGGCTTGCTCTCAACGCTGTGTTCTTTACATTATTCACCCGCCGGCCAACACTTGCTACCACATTTATTTTTTTCTTCCAGGCATTGAACCTTGTATTGAGGGTATAATCCACCCGGTCTGATTGTAAGTAAGGATAACCTGTTGTTTGAAACCCTGCGCCAATGTATTTCATCATTAACCCAATATCAAAATTGGCCGACTTTCTTCCGGCGGAAACCTGCCCGGCAAAATCAGTAAGTGAAGAAGTATGTGGATCAATAAAGGGTTTAAATCCACGAAGTAAGGTTGTGGCAGGTGTGGTCACATCTTTTGTAAAGGTTGATTGGGCTGCCTCTGCTTTAAAATAAATCTTATCTACATAGGCATCTGCCACAATGCTTATCACCACGCCTTCCTGCGGTTTTACCGTAAGTGGCGGTGGTGTGGATGATGTGGGTACGTCTTTTCCTTTGGCGAGATTTACGGCGAATAAATATTTTCCTTCCACTTCATTTCCTACCTGCAGCATCCAGTTCTTTCTTTTGTAGGCACCGGTAACAGCTGGCGGGCCGCCGAAATAATTAACGCCTTCCTGCGATATGCCGGTAAAGAATTTAAAGCGCCATGTCTTTGGGCGAAGGTCGATACCTGCACCAAAGATGCCGATATCGCCGGTGGAGAGGTCGGAGTATTTTAAGTATTGTGTGCCCAATTGCAACTCCGCCCATTTGTATTTTGGATTCACCCCAAAATTATTCATCGGGTTGGTGATGAACTGCCCGAAATTCTGATTTTTAATTCCTGCATAAGGCCCGGCAAAATTTGTTGGTATGGCTGCAAAATTAAAATTAAATGGCAGACTGAAATTTTTGCCGAACTTAAACGTGGGCGTAAAATTAAAGCGAACCTGGTTCCAGGGCTTCCTGGGCGCATAACCTGTCCAGCCTGATGGGTTGCGGTTCAATCCATATCCTTCATAGGTTACCCCCGCTGTACCGCTTACTGAAAAAGATACATGCTTTGTTTGCGCAAAAGAATCTTCTCCGCTAACAAACACAACAAATAAAAACAGGACAATGGTTTTGTTTCTCATAAATGAATGGGTTGCTACGGTATGATCACCGTTAACTGGCAGTTACACGGTTTACCTCCGCAGGTGCCCGACAGGTTATATGTATAAGTTCCTGATTGCAGGAATGTATAATTATAACTCGGCCCTGTTAAAACGGATGTTACCCCGGTTATATTATTGGTGATCGTTACCGTTAAGCCCGATGGCGAACAGGTTGCTGATGCCGGTGTGCATTGAAAATTCGGATTCAGTGAAACAGGAATATTGCCTTTCATTAAAGTAATTGATCCGCCACAGGCTACCGTTTTCTGCCCGCCTTCATAATGGAATACAGGATCCCAGGCACAGTTGCATGGTTCGCCGTTGTTGCCTCCGCCACTTGTAACTTTACAATCTTTACCATTGTAAGTTTTATAGCAGATGGTTGTATCGCACATTACACAAGCTGTATCGGTGAAAGTATAGCGCAAACAGTATTCGATCGTATCGCAACAGCAGGCAATGGGGCTGCGTGGCGGCAATGGTATATTGAAACTTAACGGTACACCATTGGCAAAACTGTAACCGAGACTGTCTTTCCAGGCTACCAGGTGTGAGAACGGAACGCTTGCGGGAACGGTGCTAAAAGACAACGGACTGTTTGGATTGGTGATGTTGCCGAATACTTTTGGATCCTTTACACACACATCACAATCCTTTGGATGTTTCACTTCAAAGTTTACCAACGACACGGTTACCTTGGTAAGCTTGTTTGGTCCTGCTGTAATTGTTGCATTCACCGTAAGCACATCATTATTTACACTCTGCGTTGTTGCAACTTTTTTCAACAGGTCTTTACAGCATCCACCCGGTGGCACTTCGGGTGTTACCACTTCAATACAAACGGGATTACTTTCAACCGGGTTGATGGTATAACCACCTGTTGTTGATTTTGCAATGAAGCCAACGGTATTGCAATCAGTCAAACCATTTCCCGTACCGGCAGGTATCTTGGTCTGGAAGGTGAATGTATAGGTTCCGCCCGGAGCCAATGTATAGGTTGGGTTGAAGGTGAACTTAACGCCGCCATTTGATACAGCACCTGTCCAGGAGCCGGTATTACAAGGCGTGCCTGTTGCCGGCCAGGTGGTGCAGATGTTTTGCGTGGTTGTGTACAGAGCCGTATAATTAATATTTATCGGCGCCGTCAGCATCTGCATGTTGAACTGGTTACTTACCGATGCAGAGAGCGGGCTTCCTAAAATAGTAAGGTTGCCGATCGCCGGTACCCGGTCGATCACAACCAGGTTATCTACTGCAATGGTTCCGGTATTACGAACGGTTACTTCCCAGTCAACGGCCGTATTTGGATTTCCGGTTCCGCTGTTTGCAAAACTGCCGTTTAAATTTCCTTTTACTTTTTTATCAATGCCTATTGCTGCAAATGCACAGATATTAAATGAGGTATAACAGGTGTATTGTGCGTTGATGAGGTTTCCGCCCGACATAATACCCCAGAATGCATTCGGCCCGCCAACAGCACCGGGTTGCACCACTGCTTTAAAACATATTTTATACGTGTTGGTACCAACAGGAATATTCGGCAGGTTGAATTTTATATTTGATGCCGGAACAATGGTTGGGTTTGGCGAGAAGCCTGTATAAACCACACTGGAAGGAATGGCCTGTAACCAGGTTGGTAATTGGATGTTATACTGCCCGCCAACAAGTGTTGCATCGCCATTGTTTACAAATTCATAGCAGAGGTCTAATGTATCACCGAGACTTTTACAACCAGGAATATACAGGTTGGTTACGCAAGCCATGTTTGGCTGTGGATTGTAAATGATGACCGGGTGTTGTTGTCCGCCTGGTCCGCAAGGGATACAGGGTGTTGGTGGTGCTACACAATTATACGTAATAGATAAGCTGTCACGATATGGTGGGTTTCCTGCCGGTCCGCTGCAGGAAGAAGTAAGATCATAATATAAATACAGGCTTACCGACTGCCCGGGCAATAAATTATTTATCGTGTGATCAAATTTATTTGTGTTGGTAGCCGGTGCATTATTATCCGTTGCGCCATTACCAATCAAAGGAAACGATGCTGTTGGTGTGAGCGAACAGTTGTAATATTTGATGCCGCAAACCAATCCTGCCTGCGACGTGCCTTGCAAAACAGAATTGGGTGAATTCTTTAAATGCACCAATGGCAGAATATTGGTAGTTGTTAAATTAAGTGCTGCATTACCGGTGTTGGTGATGTTGTAATAGAAATACGTTGCCGTGGACATCGATGAAACAGATATGTTGGCTGTTGCAGCCGGCACTGCCGGAATGGTGAATGATGCAGGCAATGGCCCCCGGATGGTACTGTTGGGCACATTACAGTTTGTTCCTTTAAAAGTTACATTGCTGGTAAGTGTTTGTCCGAGCCCCGTATTGCAGGGCAGCTTGACAACATAATAAAAACAATCGCTTGCATATTGATTGAATGCCGGCACATTGGGCGTGATCGTTGTTCCGGAAAGCGTATATGTATAAGCGCCGCCGGTGACTGATGTGATGGTTCCCAATGCCGGTGATAAGTTTATGGTAAAGCTTGGGTTCTTGATCTTAAAACAGTCGGGGTTATAGAAACAAACCCGGAAAGTTATTTCTGCCGTCAGTTGATTGAACGCCCAAAAGATATGGCTCATCGAAACATTGTTATTCAATATGCCATTGGAAGAACAGGTTGCGTTTTGTGTAGTGCTTAAATTATCCGTAAGTGTTCCGGTGAATGTGGCGGGTTTTGTTACCCCTGTACATGAGTCGGGGCAATTATACCGGAAACAAACATTAAAACTGATGGCACCGGTGTTTGTACAGGAAGACAGGTTGCTGATGCTGATGGTAAGCTGTGAGCCGGTGTTTGACAAAACCATACAACCCGGCAGGCTGGCGGCACAACTGGCATCGTAACTTACCAGTGCTGAATTATAATTGATGACAACCGTTGCGCTGGTAGTACTTGGTGTCCAGTTGAACGAAACATTTATCGGGAACGTGGTTCCCAAATTATGCGCCACCGGGAATGTAGGATCAGAAATGGTAAACCCATTCACCTGCGCTTTGGCATTGCTGACAAAAGCCAGCGCTGTTACCAGTAAAATAAGATTGAAATATTTATGTAGCTGTTTCATGATTTTCGTTTTTGGCTTTAAAAGGATCATTGTGCTTTTCTTTCTATTTCATAACATTTGATCACATCGCAGGAATGGCAACAGAAATCCCAGATGGTAAACCGTATGCAGACCCTTATCTTATCGCCGCAACATTTTAAACTGCTGCCCGGCGGCACAGCAATCGGCAATGAAAAACTATTTGCTTTCGGAATGGGTGGCGGATTAATAATGACCGGCCCCGTACCGGCAACTTTGGCTGCCGGGTTGGCCGGTGGATCGGGCGGCATGTTCCCCCCGGTATTTCCGCAGGTGGTACATTTTTCATTCGGGTTGGTTGGATTGCCCGTTCCACCACCTCCATGTCCATCGCCACCATTACCATGGCTGTCACAATCTTTTTGAACCGTTGAAAGCCATGTCCACTCCCTGCCAAAATTTATTCCGTTCAGCAATCCGGTACCAAAGCCGGTGAATGCAGAGCTGGAAGGCTTGATGAAATTTCCCCACTCTTTATTCTCAGCACACTTAACGCAGTTGCTGTCGCCGGTTTGCACAATGTTGAAATAGACCAGTTCGATGGTTATCTTTTTAACCGTGGCCGGATTCAACCCGTTTAAAACGCCGGATAATAATATTTGCCCGCTCGTGCTTGCGGTGCTGGTGAGTGTGTCATTCTTTAAAGTAACGCCCATAGTTTTGCAGGGATCGCAGGCGCACTTCAACGTATCCCAGGCTGTTTCATTATTTATATTATCGGGATCGCTGGGCCATATCGCATCCACAATAAATTTGATCGTCTTCATACTGTCGATACAGTTGATGGACCCGGTAAACACCTGTGATGAATTTGCAGGAATGGTAAAGGGCAATGCCGGGGTAGTGGGAGACAATGTTGTAATGGGGCCCGTTCCATTCACCCGGTATTTAATGGCTGTAACCTGTGCCGGGTTGCTGAGGTGCAGGTTGCTGATCTTTACATAAATATTCTGCTTACCGTTGATGCAGCAGGTAATATCCACGCTGTCGATCTTTGTATTGATGTTATCGTCTGCAATCTTAAAAACGAATGGTTCGCTGGTGCCATTATTTCTTCCCATGGGTTTTCCTTCCCTGTTCAGTGCCTGCACATTCCATACAAAATCGCAGAGATACGGAGGTTTGCACGGACCAGTATATATGCTGCTGCCGGTAACAACAGCCTGGGTGATATTATCTACGTCTTTTGTAAAAATTGGTTGGTTTGCCTGCATGGCCTGTGCCCCATTTTGTCCGTGCATCAGTTGCCATACTTTTAAGCGGTAGGTCACCGGGTCTTTGGGTTTGGGCACTAAGGGTGTCCAACGGAAAGTCATTGGTTTCTGGATATCCCTCTTTATAAATTTCTTTTCATTTTCAGGAACGATCAATGTCGGCGGGGCGAAGTCGGTTTCCTTTGGTGTTTCCACCCTGAATTCTTTACAGGCTTCGTTACTGATCTCCCTTCGCTCTTCATTAAAGAACTGGGCACATACTGTATAAGTGCCATCCTTCAGATCATGACAACCTGCTAAAGCGCCAATAAGTTCTGATGCTGAAAAAGTACGGGTGGCAAAATCATCTACCTGCATACCCCCGGCAGCCGTGTTGCTGCAGATAACGGCCCCATTTGCCCGTATCTGTAATACCAACCGGATCCCTTTGATCTGGATTGCTGGCGGTTTTTGTGCAACCAGCAGCAAGGAGCCGGGAATGCTGTTCCAGTTATCAATTACGCCGGGTAATTGGTTCTTAACGGTAAAATTCAGGATCTTTATCTGTTGCCCCTGGCCATAGAGGCCAATACTGAAGAATGCTGAGAGCATCAGCACCAGTAGTTTTTTCATAAATAATAAATTTTGGTAAAGGCGATCTTAAGCACATCGTCTAAGATTAACAATATACCCTTATTAAATATTGTGCACAAGCAAAACTTATGAAGGGCTGTTAATTACTTTGAAGCAGGATTCCCACTATTTAAATCCTCCCTGAAAATTGTTTAAAAATTGCCCGTACATTTGAGCCGGTTAATTTTATATTTGCCAACTAAAGACATACTTATTATGAAGTTCATCGTTTCCTCCTCGGCTTTGCTTAAACAACTGCAACAGATCAGCGGTGTTATAAATGCCAATACCGTTTTACCCATTCTGGAAGATTTTTTGTTTGAGATAGAGAAGAACAAGCTAACTGTTGTTGCCACCGACCTGGAAACCGTGATGAAGGTTCACCTGGATATTGAAGCCAAAGACAGCGGAAAAGTTTGTATCCCTGCCAAGATATTGCTCGATTCACTAAAGAATATTGCCGAGCAGCCGCTCACTTTTAATGTTGATAAGAACTTTGCCGTAGAGATCACCAGTGATAACGGCAAATACAAGGTAATGGGAGAAACGCCCGATAATTTTCCGAAAGAACCGGCTGCCGATGATGCCAATTCATTTACCATGACCTCTTCTGCATTGGTAACTGCTATCAACAAAGCGATCTTTGCAGTTAGCAATGACGATCTTCGTCCGGCTATGACAGGTGTATTCTTTGAGCTGGATAAAAAGGGGATCACGTTTGTGGCAACCGATGCCCATCGCCTGGTTCGTTATACACGCAGCGATGTAAGCTGTCCGAAAAAAGATTCTTTCATTGTTCCTAAAAAACCATTGAACCTGCTTAAAGGTTCTTTACCGGATAACGAGGACGAACTGAAGGTTTCTTACAACAGCAACCATTTGTTTGTGGTGCATGGCGGTACCGAACTGGTGTGCCGGTTGATCGATGCCCGTTTCCCTGATTACAAAGTGGTGATCCCGACCGACAACCCGTACAAGATGACGGTGAACAAACACGATTTTCAAAATGCATTGCGCCGGGTGAGTGTGTTCAGTAATAAAAGCACCAACCAGGTAGCGTTGAGTATAAGCGGAAGCGAACTGCAACTTGCTGCGCAGGATGTTGACTTCAGTTTTGAAGGAAACGAACGCATGGCCTGCCAGTATGATGGCGAAGACCTGCAGATTGCCTTCAATGCAAAATTCCTGATTGAAATGCTGAACGGCGCCGATACCAGTGATGTGGTAATGGAACTGAGTACGCCAACCAAGGCCGGGCTCATTAAACCATCGGAACAAGGCGAAGGCGAACAGCTGCTGATGCTGGTGATGCCGTTGATGCTGAATAACTAACCCCCCTGGCTCCCAAAGGGAAGCAGCAAGAGCGAAAAATATTTTAGGACCGGAGTTTAATGCTTCGGTTTTTTTATGTGCAAAATCAATCCCATCAGTATTGATTCTTTTCTTGAACTTGCAATCCTAAACCATCTCATCATGTTTCTGATCATCATTGGAATTATTGTGCTGGTAATAACTGCCATATTACTGAAGAGCAACAGCACACTGGTAAAGTTCAAACCGCTTGGCCGCATCATTGGCCTTATTTTTATTTCGTTGGGTATCGTCACATCCTGCGTAAAGCAGATCAACGCCGGTGAAGTGGGCGTGAAAGTTTTATTCGGCAGCATACAAAGTGATGTACTGGGCAGCGGTCTTCATTTCATTAATCCGCTGCTTGATGTGAAACGAATAGATACAAAAACACAGAACTACACCATGAGTGGCGTTAATGACGAAGGAAATAAATCAGGCGATGATGCCATCCGTGTATTGACCAGCGACGGGCTGGAAGTAACCATCGACCTGACCGTACTGTACCGGGTGATAGGAAGTGACGCTCCGAAATTATTGAGAGAAACGGGTGATGATTACCGGGACAAAATTGTGCGGCCTATTACCCGGACCAAGATCCGTGACAACGCTGTCTATTACCAGGCAGTAGACCTGTTCGGAAATAAACGGGATGAATTTCAGCAACGCATTTACCGGAGCATTGAAGAAACGTTTAAATCACGGGGTTTAATGCTGGAGCAGTTGCTGGTAAGAAATATCACGCTGCCTAATTCTGTAAAAGCCTCCATTGAATCGAAGATCAACGCCGAGCAGGATGCGAAAAAAATGGAGTTTGTACTGCAAAAAGAAAAACAGGAAGCCGAAAGAAAAAGGGTAGAAGCACAGGGTATTGCCGATTACCAGCGCATCATCAACACGGGCCTTACCGATCAGCAATTACAATACGAGCAGATAAAAGCCATGAAAGAACTGGCATTGAGCCAGAATGCAAAAGTGATCGTGATGGGAAAAGGAAATACGCCATTGATCATTGATGGAAAACAATAAACAGTAATGAACTTTATTAAGCTACGCACATTCGATAATTACTTCCTGGCTAATATCACGCTGACAAAGCTACAAGATGCCGGCATCACTTGTTATTTAAAAGACGAGCACACCGTTACCATGGACCCGATACTGAGTAATGCTATCGGGGGTATAAAACTGGTGGTAAAGGAAGAAGATGTTGAAGATGCAAAAACACTTCTTCAGCAATTTGATGAAGACTATTTAAGGTCGGTGAAATGTCCCAAATGCGGACAATCACAGATAACACAGGTATCCAAGCCGGGTGCAACTAATTTTTTTACGGCTATCTTAACCTGGATGTTCTCCAGCTATGCCATCGCGCCGGAAAACATTTACCGGTGTGGTAATTGTGGCTTTGAAACAGAAAACCTCCCGAGTACGATCAATGAAGAAGACCTGCACGAATAATATTTTATCAATTATTTCTTAAGCAATGAAAAAAATTATTGTATCGGTGGCGGCAGTATTTTTATGCGCTGCTTCTTTTTCTCAATCTACTTATTACGCCGCGGCAAAGGCCGGCTTAAGTCTTAGAGAGCAACCCGGCACCACGGCAAAGGTTTTAGACAAGATCCCTTACGGCGAGAAAATATCTGTTCCCGCCGCCGATACCTTTCCCCCGGTAGCCATATCAACCGAAGGATTCAATGGCCATTGGTGGCATGTTAATTATAACGGAAAAAGCGGTTTTATCGTAAGCAGCTATGTATTGCCCTTGCCTGTACCAACGGCCGGCACAAAAACCTTAAAAGATTATTTTAACCAGGTATCTCCTGTGCTTGGTGATGCGCTGGTAATTAAAAAGACCGATCCTTCACTAAACGAGATGGGCGAATCAACACTCACAAAACAATTTTACAAGAACGGAATGGAGTGGCACAGGTGGGAGGGCTATGAATCTGCTTCGGAACTCTGCCTGCTGCCGGATTTTACCATTGAACAATGTTATTTACTGGTCCGTCTCATTGGGCAATACCCCGAACTGGTCTCAGACAAAGATCTTTTTCCTTCAAAAAATTCAACGGTAAAAAACCCCATCGGAGATAAGGCCATTGAAGTGGAACGTGAAAAATACGATGGCAAAACAGGGCCTGTCAATAAAATAAAAATTATTTCTGCCCAGGGTGCCGTTACCGAATTTGAAATATACCTGCTCGAAACACAGGCCGTCATTTTCTGGAGCTCGGGCGTATAATATTATATTTGCCTTATGAAGAAGATCGCCATGATACCGGCCCGTTATGCGGCCTCCCGTTTTCCCGCCAAGCTGATGCAGATGCTGGGTGATAAAACGGTCATCCGACATACCTACGACAACACCGTTGCCACAAAACTATTTGATGAAGTGATGGTGGTTACCGACAGCCGGATCATTTTTGATGAAGTGACATCCCACGGTGGCAAGGCAAAGATGAGCATCAAAGAACATGAGAGCGGCAGTGACCGTATTGCAGAGGCTGTAGCCGATATGGAAGTAGATATTGTAGTGAATGTGCAGGGCGATGAACCCTTTGTGCAAAAAGAACCGCTGGAAAAATTACTGAAGACCTTTGATGATCCTTCCGTCCAGGTGGCTTCGCTGATGCAGGAATTAAAAGAACAACAATTCATCGCCGATCCCAACTATGTAAAAGTTGCTGTTGATAAGAATATGAATTCACTCATGTTCAGCCGCAGCCCCATACCATACCACAGAGATAAAAAAACTTCGCCTGTTTATTACGAACACGTAGGCGTATATGCTTTTCGCAAACAGGCTTTGCTCAACTTCACCAACTGGACCATAACGCCATTGGAGGCTGCAGAAAAAATCGAATGCCTGCGCTACCTGGAAAATGGTATTCCATTAAAGATGGTTGTTACCGAATACATGGGAGTGGAGATAGATACACCGGAGGATCTTATACGGGCAGCTTCGTTGCTGAAATAAATTTGCCATGGAATAATACATGATACTTTGTCTGTGTTTCCGTGGCAACAACTCTGTCAAAGGCAAAATAAAATATCTAATTTTGTGGTTCTAAAATTCTTCTATGGCTTTTCGCAATTTTAAAATGGTTGGCTATGTAATTTATGGCCGTGGTTCTTTCAACCAGTTAGATGAGATCATTGCGCCGCATCGTAAAGCGAATGCGCCCATGGTTTTTCTGGTTGATCATTTCTTTGATGGTAAACCATTAGCCGGCCGGGTGCCCGTTCGGGGAAACGATAAAGTGATCTTTGTGGATGTCACTTACGAACCAAAAACAACATACGTCGATAAACTAGCTAACCATCTTAAAGAAGAGTTTGGCACCGTAAGCGGCGTGATCGGTATTGGCGGTGGCTCTGCCATGGACCTGGCGAAAGCCGTTTCACTGATGATGAACAACCCAGGCAGCAGCGCCGATTACCAGGGATGGGACCTCGTGAAAAACCCGGGTGTATATAAAGCGGGTATTCCAACATTAAGCGGAACGGGTGCAGAAGTCAGTAGAACAACGGTACTCACCGGCCCTACAAAAAAACTCGGCATGAACTCCGACTTCACTCCCTTTGATCAGATCGTCCTCGATCCCGAGTTAACCGAAAATGCTCCTGTCAACCAACGCTTCTATACCGGCATGGATTGCTATATCCATTGCATTGAAAGTCTCAATGGAACTTATTTGAATGAGTTCAGCAAAAGCTATGGCGAAAAAGCTTTGCAGCTTTGCAGGGATGTATATGTAAATAAAAACGGTTGGGACGCCGACAGCGATGACAAGCTGATGATGGCTTCTTATGCAGGTGGCATGAGCATTGCCTACAGCCAGGTGGGTGTGGCACATGCAGTGAGTTATGGGCTGAGTTATTTACTCGGCACCAAACATGGCATCGGCAACTGCATTGTGTTTGATAAACTGGAAGAATACTACCCCGATGGTGTGAAGGAATTTAAATATATGGTAGAGAAGAACAAGATCGATATCCCAAAGAATGTATGCGCCGGTTTAAGCGATGAAGATTTTGATAAGATGATCAACGTATCGCTTGGCATGAAACCGCTTTGGGAAAATGCACTGGGTAAGGATTGGGAAAAACAGATGACAAGAGAGAAACTGAGGGCTTTGTATGAGTCGTTATAACGTGAATTCAATTACGTAAATATTTGCGGATAATTATGCGCCAAAACCCGGAAAAGAAAATGAACTCCGTGCTTTGTCATTAGAGCATTTCCCAACATGTAAAGCATAGGGCCTAGTTACAAACAGGTTGCCCGTATTGATGCAGCCACAAGACGAAACCATTGTTAAGGTGTTTGAATAAAATTAGCCGAATCCATTCAGCAGTGCTCACCAATGCTGCTGTAAGAAAAATTTTAATTGGCCCGGGGCATGTTTAAACTGAAAAATATGCTGAAAAAGATTGTTTGTTTTGGCGAAGTATTATGGGATGTTCTTCCTTCCGAACGGGTGGCAGGCGGCGCACCTATGAATGTTTCCATCCGTTTACAATCCCTCGGCATTCCAGCAAAGATCATTTCAAGAACAGGCAATGATGAATCAGGGAAAGCGCTGCTCGAGATCATCCGTAGCAAAGGGGTGGATATTTCATTGGTACAACAGGATGATGAACTGTCAACCGGTGAGGTATTGGTTAAATTAGATAAAACCGGTACCGCATCATACGAGATTGTTTATCCTTCGGCCTGGGACAAAATCCAGCTCAACGAGGAAAATACCGATGCAGTCAATCAGGCAGATGTTCTTGTATTTGGCTCCCTGGCCTGCCGTGATGAGGTTTCAAAAAACACGTTACGCCGTTTGCTTGAGCATGCAAAGTATAAGATCTTTGACGTAAACCTGCGACCTCCGTTTTATTCCCTGGTGTTGGTGGAGGAACTTATGAAGAAAGCCGATTTTATAAAAATGAATGAGGAAGAGCTTGACCTTCTTACAAAAGCAATGGGCTGCACAAAAGATGAAATCGAAGAAAAAATAAATTTCACGGCAAAAAAAACAAATACGCATTCCATTTGTGTAACCAGGGGTGATAAAGGAGCTGTGCTGTTTATGGATGGTTCATTTTTCTCACACCCGGGTTATAAAGTAACTGTTGCCGATACCATTGGTGCGGGGGATAGTTTCCTGGCTGCGCTGATTTCAAAGATATTCGACAGTGTGGATCATGCCCGGTCATTGCAGTTTGCTTCTGCCATGGGAGCCATCGTTGCTTCAAAAAAGGGCGCCATTCCGGATGTCAGCAAAAAAGAAATTGAACGTATCTTAGGTAATCAGTAAAAGCATCGTTTTATGAAAAATTTATTTGACAAAGATTCTTACGATGAAATAACAAAGCGATTGAATTCATTAACTCCTGCTTCGCAACGGAAATGGGGCAGGATGGAAGTGGCGCAGATGCTGGCGCATTGCAAAGCTGCTTTCATGGTTCCGCTCAGTGATAAGAAAATGCCCCGCAGCTTCCTGGGACTGATGATCGGGTGGATGATAAAATCAAAACTATATAACGATGATCCGTGGAAACAAAACCTGCCTACTGCTCCCGGGTTTAAAATAAGCGGTGAAAAGGATTTTGAAAAGGAAAGGCAGGAACTGACCGGCCTCATTAATACATTCTACAATCGTGGCGCCGGTAATGTGGGCAAATTTCCACACCCGATGTTTGGTACATTTACCCAACCGCAATGGGGACAGGCGATGTACAAACATTTAGATCATCACCTGAGGCAGTTTGGAGTTTAGAAACGTTTGATATGCTAAACGTTGCAAGGTTCATTATAGTTTTATTAATCTTCCGGCTGCTTCTTCCAGCGTAGATTCTTTCTTTGAAAAACAAAACCGTAGCACTTTATTATCTTCGCCGTTCTTATAAAAAACAGATGTAGGTATAGCAGCAACACCGTATTCTTTAGTTACCCGGATGGCGAAATCTTTTTCATTCTCATTGC
>Ga0209023_10002330_pt1 | contig 23986 bp, 22 predicted proteins | sample LakOneMetagenome_FD_187468 | JGI IMG/M metagenome (GOLD analysis project Ga0209023, IMG submission 187468) | Freshwater and sediment microbial communities from Lake Erie, Canada (SPAdes) (version 2) | ecosystem: Environmental > Aquatic > Freshwater > Lentic | place: Lake Erie, Canada... | reverse complement strand
GAGGTGGAGACGGGAATCGAACCCGTGTGCACGGCTTTGCAGGCCGTTGCCTCACCACTCGGCCACTCCACCGCTGGGGTTGATGCGAATCGCACCTTCGAGCGGATGACGGGATTCGAACCCGCGACCCTCACCTTGGCAAGGTGATGCGCTACCAACTGCGCTACATCCGCGTGCCACGGGCGAGATCGTCGCCCGTCGCGATGCACGACGATAGTCCACGCGGGCTGGCGGGCACAAATCCCTGGTCGCGCAAGCGGACTGGAAAGGCTCGGACGAGGTCTAGAAGATGTCGTAGCTCTGTCGGGACAGCCGGAAGCCGTGCCCGTCGGCGTTGGCGCAACGCATCCCGGCCTCGTCGCTCCCGCAGGTGAATCCGCCGGCTCGCTGCGTCTTCCCGTAGTCCAGGGCCGGCCCGGCGTGCAGCGTGGTGTCCCCGGCGCACACGAACGCTGGCGGCCCGTGTGGATCCAGCCCGATGCCCTGGCCGTAGCCCGTAAAGCTGGGGCAGTCCGTCGGCCGCGGTGGTGGCGACCAGTCGCGTTCCTCGATGTCGCAGCGCAGGTATTGGGCGTCCATGATGCAGCCGATGTTGCCGCTCGGTGAGGTGAACGACTGCAGATCGGCGGCTGCGACCGGTGCGGTGACCAAGCCGAGCGCAGCCACCCCGACCAGCAACGAGAGACGCTTCACCCGGCCGAAGCTACTCCCTGAGGACGTCGCACGGGGGGCGAGTGAGCGGGCGAGACGGATTCCAGTCCATCGGGGTCGCCGTGTTAGTGTTCCACCTCGTTCGATCTCGTTGGACCGGGGTCGACGATGTTGCGACGGTCTCGTAGCTCAGTGGAAGAGCGTCCGCCTCACACGCGGAAGGTCGCTGGTTCGAACCCAGCCGGGACCACCAGGTCGGAGCCCAGTTTCTAAAAATGTTACGACATTAGCCCTAACTCGCACTGCGCACTCTGGCTCGTTGATTTGCCGGCAACGTGCTTTAGGAACCGGCGAGCCTGTGATACATATACCGATCATCGGCACGCCGGTCGCGCAAAGCTATATATTTGTGTCATCGGGCCCATTTTGTCGGTAAGATACAAATATGAATCATCAACGATGGTCGTGGGTCACCGACCCTGAGGGGCTCGGCCGGGTTATCCGCGAGGCCCGACGCAGCCGTGGACTGCAGCAGTCAGACCTGTCCGACCGCCTCGGCGTCTCCCGCATGACCATCTCGCGCATGGAGCGCGGCGACGCCGTCTCCATCGACACCGCGCTGCGCGCACTGGCCGAATGCGGCATCGCACTCGCAGCGGTCCCCAAGTTCGCGCGCCTCGAGGTGACCGATGGCTAGACGCGTCGAACCACTGGATGTGTGGCTCTACGGCACTCGGCTGGCACAGCTGAGCCAGCCGAGTCCGCGAAGCATGCACTACCGCCTCGAATTCAGTGAGGAAGCGCTCGACACCTACGGTGCGGGACGGCGGATACTCTCGCTGGCTCTGCCCCTGTCACCGACGCCGATCGCCGACGCCGTGGGCGGACGCCTACCGGCGACCAATTTCCTCGACGGCCTGCTGCCCGAGGGCAATCTGCGCCAACAGATGGCTTCTGCGCTGGGCGTGGCGACCACTGACCTGATGGCACTGCTCCGTGAGGCCGGCGGGGATTGCGCCGGCGCCGTTCAATTCCTGCCCGTCGGGGCGTCCCCGCCGCAGCCCACGGTGCGCGAACTCACCACGGCGGAGGTCAACCGAATCGTCGCCGACCTTCCCGCCTACAACCTGCCCGACGGAGCGGCGCCGCAGGCGTCGTTGGCCGGGATCCAGGACAAGGTTTTGTTGACCGACCTCGGTGACGGCCGGTGGGGACTGCCGCAGCACGGGGCGGCGTCCACGCACATCGTCAAACCCGAACCGCTGCACGGCGTGATCCCGCACCTGATCCATGCTGAGGACTGGGCGCTGCGGGTGGCCGCGGCTGCTGGCTTGCCCGCTGCTCGGTCGCGGATCGAGGACTTCGACGGCCGCGTGGCGATCGTGCTGGCCCGCTATGACCGCGATCCTTCGGGTGGGCGAATCCACCAGGAGGACTTCTGTCAGGTGCTCGGCCTGGCCCCGGCCGACAAGTACGAAACGACCCGCGCCGCGCGCACAGAGGGGTCGCGACTGTCCCGGGTCATCGCGCGCGCCGCCCCGCAGGCCCTCGACGATCCCACCGAGTTGCGCACCGCGCTGCTGCGGGCGGTCACCTTCAACGTCATCGTGGGAAACGCCGACGCGCACTCGAAGAACTACTCGCTGCTGATCGGCAACCGCGGCGAAGTATCGCTGGCCCCGCTGTATGACGTCGCCCCGGTCATGTTCATCGCCGGGCAGTTCGGCAGCACCGGGCACACGATCAACGGCAAGACCCAGATCAGCGCCGTCGAGCTCGATGACCTTGTCGCCGAAGCGAAAACATGGGGCCTGACGAGCAAGCAGGCCGAGCAGACCATCGAAAAGACCGTCAAGGCAACACGATCCGCGATCGACCGCACGCCCACCCCGGCTGGTCTCGATGAGATGCGATCCAACCTGGACGCCTTCTGGACCCGCAAATCGTGGGGAGCGCCCAAGGCTGACGCAGCTCGCGCCAAGTGAAGCTGGCCGCAGCGTAGTTGAACAGTGCTCGGGGGTGGCCGACCAAAAGGCCGACACATCAACGGCTCAAGCGGTTACGCGAGCATCCTCATCAACTCGCGCCATCCATGAATGGGACGACTCGCCAGGGGGCGGTCCACTCCCGCCTTCGCCAGCTCGACGATGGCCGGAGTGCGGGCACGACCGCTGCGACCGCGTCAGCGGCCGTCAGTGTCGATGTCGTGGCTCCAAAAACCACTGCGGCACATGCGGTCAAGACCGACTCCGCAGCCGATTCATCCGCCGTGGTATCGGCAGCCGATGACCCCAACGTGACCAAAGATGTTGCCGTCGCGTCCGCGGTCGATACCAAGGTCGATGCCGCCCGACTCCGATGCCAAGACCGAGTCCGCGACGACGACGCGGGAATCCGCACGGGTCGACCCGCGAACCGGCGGCGGCAGCGGACACCACGGCTGGCGCCGGTTCCGGTATTTCCGACAGGCCCGGGAAGAGGAGCGAGAGTTGTTTTCCCAGAGGGTGATTGGCCTCGGGGCCGGCTGTCGATCGGTCGCCCGATCCCGGGTCACTTGCTCGGCGCTGCTGGTGGGCGCTGGGTCGCAGCGTGCAGTAGCTGCTCGCGGACCGGTTCTGGCAGGCCGATCAGCGCGGTGGTGATCCGGCGTACCCGTGAATCGTGCGCGAGGGCCAGCCAGTCGAGGTCGTCGTCGAGCAGCCTGGTGTAGGCGATGTCGGCGGTGCCGGCCAGATAGTCCGGATCGACGCCGAAGAATTCGCCGATCAGCTCGACCGACCGGGTGGAGGGCCGGGCGCGGACCCCGCTGCGCAGCTGTGAGAGGTAGGGCGCGGAGAACTTGAAACCGCGCGCCGACAGAAAGTCCAACACCTCGCTGCTGTAGTACGGGCGGTCGGCCCCGGGCGCGCGGATGGTGTCGAAGAGCCGGTTGAGGCGCATCGCGAAGGTTTCGTCGGCGTCGAATGCCAGTGCCGCCGCGGCTGGTCGTTCCATCTCACGTCCCCGCTGGCAAATTTCTAGACCGAGACACAAGTCGGCAGTGTAGCGGCAGGCAAACGACCCGACGCGGAATGACGCGGGCATCGGGCGACGGGGGTCCTGACCGCGGTTCATTACCTGCGGTTACGCCCGATTGCGACCCGCGGGACTTGCGAAAAATCGCGTTTTCTTGTGGATTTCATCCATGTCGCCAATGCCGATGGCGGGTATGGGCTGGCGTCGCCGAACCTCTGCGCCCGGTCGTCCAACCGGACTGGTATCGCCGTTCGGTGGACGGCTTCAGCGCTCCACAGCAATCGACCAGCTGAACTGAAATGCACTGATGTCAAAAATCAGCAAAGAAGAGGCAGTCGTTGCGGCGATCTGTGCCATATCCCGCTCGACGGCCGTGGCGGCCGCCGGTATCCGCCATGACGTGGGTGAATAGGTCGTTCTGTTTGAGGCCGCCGACCGGCCCCGCTAAAATCACGGTTCGATAACGGTGGATTTCCACCCCGGATGGTGTTCGAGGGGTCGCAGATGAGTCGACGTGGCTCTCGGGTTGCCGCGGTGCTGCTCGCCGCGGTCGCCACGGTCGTGGCGGTCGGCGCCGACGCCCAGTCGTACACCGCTGCACCCGTCGCCGCTGGTCCCGTGGTCGACGAATCCCGCGCGCAGGTCATCGCGTTGCCGGCCGGCGCTCCCGCGGTGCGCACCATCGTCGAGAACGACGCGAATCCGCCCGCCGCCGAGGTCCTGGCGGCCGCCCGATTGCGGGTGGTTCCCAATCCCCAGGTGCTGCCGGTCGGCCGGGCGCCCGAGCGGGGCCTGCAGGTCAGGACGGTCCTGGCATCTCGGATCATCAGCGCGCTGTTCCCGGAGATCCAGAACATCGGCGGTGTCCGGCCCGACGCGTTGCGCTGGCATCCGGACGGACTGGCGCTCGACGTCATGATCCCGAACCCGTCGAGCGCGGCGGGGATCGCTCTCGGCGACCGGATCGTGGCGTTCGTCCTGCGCAGCGCCGACCGGATCGGCATCCAGGACGCCATCTGGCGCGACACCTACTACACCCCCAACGGCCCGAGTGGGTCTGGCTACGGTCACTACGACCACGTGCATGTCACCACGACCGGTGGCGGCTATCCCGACGGTTCCCAGGTCTACTACCGCTGACCTTGGGGTGCTCAACCCACGGGCACCGAGATCTCCACCTCCGTGCCGGGCCTGGTGGGACGTACCGCGAACGTGCCGCCGGCGGCCTGCACCTTGGCGCGCGTCGACGCCATCCCGATGTGACCGCCCCGTACGCTGCGCGCCACGGCATCGGGATCGATGCCCACACCGTCGTCGGAGATCCGCACCCAGGCAGCGTCTTCCGACCGTCCGAGCTCGATCCAAAGATTCTGTGCGCGTGCGTGTTTGACCGTGTTGGTGGTGATCTCACGCGCCGCGCCGTAGAGCAACCCGTCGGCTGACGTCGGACCGGAGTCGCCCCAGATGCCGGCCTCGAAGTGGACCGCCAGTCCCGACCGGGAGCCGATGCCCTCGACCAGTGCGGCCAGTGCGGCCGGCAGGCCCGCCGAGGCCAGCACGGCGGGGTGCAGTTCGCGAACGACGTCGCGGAGCAGATGGGTGGCTTCGGTCAGCGCGGTATCGGCCCTGTCGGTGGCGCCGGCCGAACCGGCGCGGACGTCGTCGAGATCCTGGCGTGCGACGATCACGTACTGTAGGGCGCCGTCGTGCAGGCGTTCCGAAAGCGCCTGGCGTTCCTGGGTTTCCAGGTTACTCAGCTCGTCGAGCAGGTGGCTCCTCTGCGACGCCAGCTCCGTGATGGCCTCCACCTTGGACCGCTGGATCCGGGACAGGGCCACCGAGCCGCCGGCCACGCCGGCCAGGGCCACCAGCCGCATGAGGATCGAGCCCCACGGCTCCTCGTTGGCGGACTGATTGATCAGGGACACCGCCAGGTACGTCGCCAGCGTCGGCACGGCGATGAACCCGCTGACGTACGGATCCAGCTGCGCCGCAGCAATCAGCGGAATGAGAAAGAGCCCGGTGCTCAACACGTCGGAGGTCCAGCTCGTCGGCGACGCCAGTCCGGTCAGAACTGAAAGTGTCGCCACCACAGTCAGATCCGCGCCCAGCATGAGCAGGGCCAGGGTGCGCCCGCTACTGATGCCGGCCCGCGACCGGTGGTGCAGCGCCACGCTGCACCACACCGTCACCGCCACCGCGTAGACGGCCAACGCCGCCAGGCAGGCCCATCGCTGGGCGTTCGGTGGCTCGAGGAGCAGCGTGACCGCGATGAAGATCACCAACATGACCCGCAGAACGCACTGCAGTGCGACGCCCATCAGGTGCCCGTCGGCATCGGACATTGGCGTCTCCCGTCGGCTCGGCGTGGTCAGAGTATAGAAGTACGCGCGCTGCCGACTGTGGGAAACGTCGCGCTAGGCTCACGTTCTTGACCCCGCGCTCACCGTCGCTCGCACCTCCCGCCACCTGGGACGACATCACCCCGGAATGGATGACGGCCGCCCTGTCGACCGGCCGGGGGCGGTCGTCGACGCGGTCACGGTCCGGATGCGCGACGACAGCACCGACCGGCGTGCCCGGTTGGCCCTTACCTATGCCGAAGGGACTTGTCCGGCAACGGTTTTCGTCAAGGGCGCCGATCCCGACCACCGCGAACTGATCAAGATGATCAGCGGCCTGTTCCGGGGGAGTTGTGGCAGCGGCCCGACATCGCGCTGGCCCTCGCGCAACGCTATTCGATGGCGTACGGAGATCTCGACAGCGCGCAGGCGATCGCCGAGATCGACTGTGGCTGAACCGGACTCAGGCCGGCGTGCCGGCCAGCGCGCAGGCCATCTGTGCATTGTGCGCGTCGGTGTTCATCCCGTTCGCGGTGTCGTTGAGGGTGTCCCCGCCACCGTGCACGCCCATCACCAGGAGCAGCTTGGTGGCCCGCAGCGACCAGGACTGCATGGGAGCCGAGATGTCGCCGGCCAGCCCGGGTGTGGTCGAGGCGCCCCATGCGGTGGACGCGGCCTCGCGCAGTGCGGTGCGGCCCATGACGTTGGAGTTCTGCACCTCGGGATTGGCGTAGTTGACATAATTGCCGCCGCCGGCGGTGGCGTAGGCGAAGTCCTCGTAGTTGGTGGCGGCATAACTCAGCGCGGCCGAGAACTGTTTGCAGGCAACGGACGACGGGCTGTCGGTATCGACCGGCACCGCATCGTCGGCAACGGGTGCCGCGGCAGCGGGAGCCGGGGCGGCGGGATCGAGGACGGGCGGAGCCGCCGCGACGATGTTCGTATCCGCGCTCGGGCCGGGCGCGGCGGGTGCGGGTGCGGGTGCGACATCGGGCTCGGCGCCTGCGGCCGTGGCGGTGAGAAGCATCACACCGGCTGACAGGAGCGACGACGCGACCACCCGACGCATGACAGTGGGGTTCATTCGATCCCTCTCATTCACTCGATCACCAGCCCGAACGGCCGCAGTCGCAGGACTCTACCGGTGTTCGGGGCGCCCGGCGACGCATGGATCGCTCGAAATTCGCACCGGAACCTTGAATCAACAGGTCGAGAAGGTTACCGAAAGTTCAACTCCGACTGAATAAATCGTCATCCGTCGGCAACGGGCGGGAAACCGTATCGGATGGACGGCGAATGTGGAAGGGTTCGGCTCCTGCAAGCCGCTGCTCACCGGGTCGGCGCAAAGATTGTGCGCCCCAAGAATCACCCTGATGACAATTCGCCGCCAAATTTGTTGCTGTGTTTACCCTTTGGACACCCGATCCCTCGATAGTTCGACGGGACAGATCCCGCCGGGATCACAACAACGAGAGGTACAACCCCTTCCATGTTGCATCGTATTGCCACTGTGGCTTCTGTATGCGTGTTGCTCCCAGTGCTGGGGTCCTCGCCGCTCGCGCTGGCTGATCCGCCGGCCGACCCCGCTGTTGTTCCGGCCGGAAACCCAGGCCCGCCCGCGCCGGATGCGGCCGCCCCGCCGGTCCCCGGCGGTCCCGCCGGTCCGGTTCCCTCGGCGGCGCCCGGGGTGCTGACCACCCCGGACGGCTGGCAGGTGATCGTGTCCGGCAAGGACGAGTCGATGGAGCCCGTCGCCTCCCTCACCGGCGCCCCGACCTCCCGCGAGTACCTGGTGGACGGAACCTTCATCGGCGGGGTCACCGGCGGCGGCAGCACCAAGCTCGCCGGCGGCACGCTGGAAGCCGGCTACCAGATCGGCTGCGGCATCACGCAGGACGACATCGAGTCGATCACCTCGGCCGGTATCAGCCCCGGTATCGGCATTCCGATCATCAACGGGTCGATCTTCCCGGTGACGCTGTCGCCGTCGCTGAACCAGCAGATCAAGATCGCGCTGAAGCCCGGCACCGTCAACATCGTTCCGGTGGGCAAGAAGTCCTTCAAGGGCACCAATCCGCGGGTCTCGATCACCGGCTTCCGCATCAAGATCGACGGTTGCGCCGGCCAGTCCTTCATCCGGTCGTACGCGACGCTGACCAGCTCCACCGACAACACCGACGACGTGGTCACCTACCTCGGCGTCACCAAGGCCGTCTAGCACCGCCCGCTCCGGACCGGTTACGCCCACAACTTCCCTGAGACTCGAAAGGTCTTCGTACGACATGATGCATCGTTTCGCCACCTTGGCCGCCGTGTGCGTGCTCGCACCGTTGAGCGCCGCACCCACCGCGTTCGCCGATCCCGCGCCGGCCGACCCCGTCGCCGCGCCCGTCGCTCCTGCCGCGGACGCGGCGCCGCCACCACCGCCGGTCGACACCGGTGTGGTGGCCTCCGAGGTGCCGGGTATCGCACACACCCCGGACGGGCGCACCCTGACCGTCGCGGCCAAGAACGAGACCCAGTTGCCCGTCGCGCCGCTGACCACCTCGCTGTCCTCGCGGGAATGGCTCGTCGGCGGGACGTTCACCGGCTCGGGTATGGGCGAGGTGAAGGGCGGCACCCTCGAGGTCGGCTACCAGATCGGTTGCGGTATCGAGATGGACAAGATCAAGCTCAACGGTTCGATCGGTCTCGGCGCTGGCACCTTGAGCTTCAACCCGACCGCTGCCGCCCCCGTCGGCCTGGGTTCATTGACGGTCCCGATCCAGGGCCAGATCGAGGTGGAACCGCGACCGGGAACCATCACGAACGTGGCGGTCGACAAGAAGACGTACAAGGGCGACAAGACCCGGGTGACCGTCAAGGACGTTCACATCAAGGTCGACAACTGCGTCGGCGCATCGTCGTTGCGCTCCTACGCCGTGCTGACCAGCTCCGGCACCGACGCGGACGACATCGTCGCGTACTACGGCGTCGCAAAGGTCTTCTGAGCGAAGATGCTGACCCGAAGAGGATTCCGAACGGGCTCCGAGATTCGCGCAGCGGCTGCGTTCGGCGTGGTCGCCATCGGGACGGCACTCTGTCTCGCGGCGACCGCGTCGGCCGATCCCGTGCCGCCGCCGGTGGGCCCGACGGCGCCTGCCGTTGACGTTCCACCGCCAGCACCGGCGTCCTTGGCCCTGGGTCCGTTGGGTGCCACCAACGGCGCGGCGCCGATCGGCATCACCGATTTCCTGCTGGGTCAATATCAGACTCCGTCGCTGCCGGGGGCGGGACCCGCGGTAGCGCCGGACGTCAACGTGCTGAACGCCGGTCAGTTCCTCAATCCGCTGAACTACCGGGTGCCGACGCCGGAGCGGGTGCCGGACCAGGTCTCGCCCTACCAGCTGGCGCCGGCAACGGATCCGGGTCCCTTTGCGCGGGTCGAGGCGATGAAAGGCCAGCACGCGATCCTGCATGGCGCGCTGGGCCGGATGCCCATCGGTGACCTCAGCCAGCCGCTGCCGGGGACCGCTCCACCGGTGGGCACGGTGCTGCCGGCCGGTCCGGTGCAGAACCTCCCGGACATTCCCGGCGCGCTGCCCGGCCTCGTGCTGCCCCCGCCCCCGCCGGAAATCGATCCGGCAATTCCGCCCGCCGTCCCGCAACCATTGTTTCCACCGGCCGGCTAGCGCTAATTCAATACAAATTCGCCCACCCGTTCGCGCGGGTGGGCGAATTTGCGCTTTGAAATGCAATCAAACGCAATCAAGATTCGCGCGGGAAAGCAAGGACGGAGGGGTTGCCCGGATATTCCGGGCAACCCCTCCGTCCTGATATCTACAGCGGGTCAGAAGCCGCCCGCGGCGCCGCCGGTGCCGCCGGCGCCGCCGGTCGTACCGGAGCCTGCGGAACCTGTGCCGCCGGTCGAACCGGAGCCAAAGCCGCCGTTGCCGCCCTTGCCGCCGTTGCCGCCGGTGCCGGGTGCGGTGCCGTTGCCGCCCTTGCCGCCGGTGCCGCCCTTGCCGCCGATCTGCGAGCCGTTGCCGCCGTCGCCACCGGTGCCGCCGCCGGAGCCGGTGGCCGCGCCCGCGCCACCGGCTCCACCGGTGCCGCCACCGCCGCCCAGCGCGCCGCCCGAGCCGCCCGAGCCGCCCGAGCCGCCCTTGCCGCCGCTGGTCGAACCGTCGCCGCCGAGGCCACCGGCACCGCCGGCGCCGCTGCCGCCGCCGAACAGGCCGCCGTTGCCGCCCTTGCCGCCGTTGCCGCCGGCGCCACCGGCGCCACCGGCGTTGGTCCCGCCGGCGCCACCGGCGCCCGCGGTTCCACCGTTGCCGCCGAAGGTGCCCGAGTTGCCGCCGTCGCCGCCTTCACCGCCGGCGCCACCGGCACCGCCGGATCCACCCGCGCCGCCGGTGCCGCCGTTGGCCGAACCCGTCAGGCCGCCGTTGCCGCCGTCACCGCCGTTGCCGCCCTTGCCGCTGGCAGCGGTGGACGAACCGCCCGCGCCGCCGGCACCGCCGCCACCCTGCGCCAATGTGGGCAGCTGGGCGCCGTTGCCGCCGTTTCCGCCATTACCGGCGTTGCCGGTGGAGCTGCTGCCGCCGGCGCCGCCGGCACCGCCGGAACCGGCGTTCAGTCCGGCGCTGCCGCCCTTGCCGCCGTTTCCGGCGGTGGCCCCGGCCGGGGAGGCCGCGGTCACGCTGTAGCCCGCGCCGCCGGCGCCGCCGGTGCCGGCCAGGGTGCCGGTGCTGCTGGTGCCGCCCCAGTCGCCGCCCTTGCCGCCGTTGCCGCCGTCGGGGTGCGCCGCCGTGCCGGCCCCGCCGGCGCCGCCGTTGCCGTACAGGCTGGCGTTGCCGCCGTCGCCGCCGCCCCAGCCGTTGCCGCCGTTGCCGAACAGGCCGGCGTTACCGCCCTTGCAGGTGCTGGCGCAGGTGGTGGCATCAAAGCTGAAGCCGTTGCCGCCGAACCAGCCCGCGTCCGGGTGGGCGGCCGTGCCGTTGCCGAAGAAGATGTTGAACGGTTGGTCAGCGGCCGACTGAACGGCCGGTGCGGCGGCCGCGCCGGCACCGAACAGGTCGCCGGTCGCGCAGCTGCCGAGCGAGTCGACGACGCAGCCGGGGCTGGATTCGGAGGGTGCCGCGGATGCCGTCGTGGCCTCCGTGAGTGCGACGAACAGGCCGCTCCCGAACAGTGCGGCGCCCGCGATGCCGACGCGCAGATGTGGCGCGCGATCCGGGACTTTGCGGTGTTTGGACACGTGAATACCTTCCCCTAAAAGAATTGAGGCCATTGGGCATCAGAAACGTAGCACAGTATTTGCTGTCCAGCGCCGGGGGAATAGGGCTGTTGGAGCCGGTTATTCGGCCTTTCGGGGCGGTGGGTCCGGTGACCGTTATTCTGGTGTTGCAGGTATGTGAAGAATGGGCGAACGGCAATTGAAATCAGTTTGAATGAATTGCCGGCCGAGCGCTATTTGCAGAGCTCGGTGATGTGGTCGCCCGCGGCCTGCGTGTCGCGGAGTCGGTCGGTCTGGGCCTTGTCGTCGTCGCCGACACCGGCGAGCAGGTTCATGGCGATCGCCCGCAGTCCGTCGGTGAACGTGTCGATGGTGGCGGTGAGATCGGCGGGTACGGCCGGATCGGTCAGGCTCAGCAGATAGTCGGCGCCGCCGATCATTGCCAGGCGGGCGTTGGCGGAGACCGCCTGCACGGCCACCGGGTTGTTGCCCAGGTCGGTGTGGGTCTGCCTGGTCACCGCATCCCGCACGGTCTTGAACGCCGCGCAGGCACGGGCCTTCGCGGCGGCCACGTCGGCGGCGGGAACCGGAGCGTTGGTGGTGGTGGCGGTGCTGTGCGCCGCGCTGTAGGGCGCCCCGGAGCGGTGCAGCGCCACTGCGGCCAGGCCGGTGCCGACGAGTGCCACCGCCAGGGCAACCGGGGCGATCAGTCCGATCCGAGGTTTGGCGGTCGGGGAGGTCTGGGTGTCAGCGGGCTTGGCCATGGCGGCGATTCTAACCAGCTATGCCGGAACGGCGTTGGAGCGCAACCGAATCAGATACTCAGGCCCGCCGTGGTGCTCAGGCCGCCGTCGACGGGGATGACGGCGCCGGTGACGTAGTTGGCGGCCCGCGAGGCCAGATAGATCGCCGCGCCGGCCATATCGTCGCCCCGGCCCAGCCGTCCGACCGGGGTGCCGGCCGCCAGTCGGTCGCCGACAGCATCCAGGGTGGCGGCCATCATCTTGGAGGGAAAGGGCCCCGGCGCAATGGCATTCACCAGGATCGTGGGTGCCAACGCGTGGGCCATGTGCCGGGTCAGCTGGTGCACCGCGGCCTTCGACGACGAATAGGAGTAGGTGCCCATCCGGGGTACCACGATGCCGTCGATCGAGCCGATGTTGATGACGCGGGCCGGGTCGTCCCCGGTGGACGCGGCTTCCAGGAGCGGGCGGGCCAGCTGGGTCAGCACGAATGGCGCCTTGACGTTCAGGGTCAGGATCTTGTCGAACGCGGCTGTCGGGAAATCGTCGAACGGTGCTCCCCAGGTGGCTCCGGCGTTGTTGACCAGGATGTCGAGCTTGTCGGTGTGTGCGCCGACGGCATCGATCAGTTCGGCGCACTGGTCCTCGCGGCTGACGTCGGCGGGGATGGCGTGCACCTCGCCGAACTCGGCCAACGCCTCTTGGGTCGCGGCGCATGCGTCGGCCTTGCGCGACGAGACGATGATCCGTGCGCCGGCGCGGAGGTAGCCCTCGGCGATCATCAGGCCGATGCCGCTGGTGCCGCCGGTGATCAGGGCAGTCTTACCGGCGATGGAGAACAGGTCGGGTCCCATGCGCCGAATCTAGACCACGCGCCGTTGACCCCATCGAAGTAAACCGATTAGTGTACGTAGTCATGACCGATGACTGGCAGCCCACCGCCTGCATCCTCTGCGAATGCAATTGCGGCATCGTCGTCCAGACCGAGGGCCGCACGCTGGCCCGGATCCGCGGCGACAAGAACCATCCCGGCACCCGCGGCTACACCTGCAACAAGGCACTGAGGCTGGACCACTATCAGAACAACCGCACCCGGCTGAGAACCCCGATGCGCCGACGCCCGGACGGCACCTTCGAGGAGATCGACTGGGACACCGCGATCACCGAGATCGCCGAGGGGCTCGCGGCGATCCGCGATGCCCACGGCGGCGACAAGATCTTCTATTACGGCGGCGGCGGCCAGGGCAACCATCTCGGCGGCGCCTACAGCGGTGCCTTCCTCAAGGTCATCGGATCCCGCTACCGGTCCAGCGCACTGGCCCAGGAGAAGACGGGGGAGGCCTGGGTGGACGCGCACCTCTACGCCGGACACACCCGCGGTGAGTTCGAGCATGCCGAGGTCTCGGTGTTCGTCGGCAAGAACCCGTGGATGTCGCAGAGTTTCCCGCGGGCCCGCACCGTGCTCAATGAGATCGCCCGCGACCCGGACCGCTCCATGATCGTGATCGACCCGGTGATCACCGACACCGCGAAGATGGCCGACTTCCACCTGCGGGTGCGGCCCGGCACCGACGCCTGGTGCCTGGCCGCCCTTGCCGCGGTGCTGGTGCAGGAAAACCTTTGCGAAGAAACATTTTTGGCCCAGCACGTGACGGGCTTCGACACCGTGCGGCAGGTGCTGGCGCAGGTGCCGGTCGACGACTACGCGGTCCGGTGTGGTGTCGACGCCGACCTGCTGCGTGGAGCCGCGCGCCGGATCGCCGGCGCGGACACCGTGGCCGTGTTCGAGGATCTCGGCGTGCAGCAGGCACCCAACAGCACGGTGTGCTCGTATCTGAACAAGCTGCTGTGGATCCTCACCGGCAACTTCGCCAAACGCGGTGCGCAGCACCTGCATTCGGCGTTCGCGCCGTTGATGCGCTACACCGGCGGCGTCGGGCGCACCCCGGTCACCGGTGCGCCGATCATCTCCGGGCTGATCCCCGGCAACGTCGTCCCGCAGGAGATCGCGACCGATCACCCGGACCGGTTCCGGGCGATGATCGTCGAGAGCAGCAATCCGGCGCACTCGCTGGCGGATTCGGCGGCCTGCCGGACGGCGTTCGAGCAACTCGAGCTGCTGGTGGTACTGGACGTCGCGATGACGGAGACCGCGCGGTTGGCGCACTACGTACTGCCCGCCGCCTCCCAGTTCGAGAAGCCCGAGGCGACGTTCTTCAATCTGGAGTTCCCGCACAATACCTTTCAGCTCCGGCACCCGCTGTTCGAGCCGATCGAGGGCACGCTGCCCGAACCCGAGATCTGGTCCCGGCTGGTCCGCGCACTGGGCGTCGTCGACGAATCCGACCTGACGCCGTTGCGCCGGGCCGCCGCGCAGGGACTCGACGCCTACGCCGAACAATTCTTCACCTCGGCCGCCACCAGTCCGATGATCGCCAAGACACTGCCGTACGTGCTCTACGAGACGCTCGGCCCCACTCTGCCCGACGGCCTGGCCGGCGCGGCGGCGCTGTGGGGCCTGGCCCAGAAGGCCTTCCTGACCTATCCCGAGGCCGTCACCCGGGCCGGCCACGCCAGCGGCAACGCACTGTTCGAGGCCATCCTGGCCAGCCCGTCCGGGGTCACGTTCACCGTGCACGACTATCCGGACGATTTCGCGTTGATCGGCCATGACGATCACAAGATCCACCTGGAACTGCCCGAGATGATCGAGGCCATCCGGGCGCTGCCCGATACGCCGGCGCAACTGACCACCGCCGAATTCCCGATCGTGCTGGCCGCCGGGGAGCGCCGGGCGTACACCGCCAACGACATCTTCCGCGACCCGGGCTGGCGCAAGCGGGACACCGACGGCGCCCTGCGGGTCAGTGTCGACGATGCGCAGGCGCTGGGCCTGGTGGACGGCGGCCGGGCCCGGATCACCACCCGGGCCGGCAGCGTGGAGGCCACCGTCGAGGTCAGCGACACCATGCAGGCCGGCCACGCGGCCCTGCCCAACGGATACGGACTGGACTACCGCGACGCCGACGGCGCGACGCTGGTTCCGGGCGTTGCCCCCAACGCGCTCACCTCCAGTGACTGGCGGGACGAATTCGCCGGCACCCCTTGGCACAAGCACGTCCCGGCGCGCATCGAGGCAGTGCCGGTCTGACCTAGGGTGGCCGGGTGGAGTTCAACCTGGCGGAGATTTTCACCGCGGTGGCCGCGGCGGTGCCCGACAACGACTGCATCGTGGCCGGGCGGCGGCACTTCACCTACCGGCAGGTCGACGACCGCACCAACCGGCTCGCCCGGGTGCTGCGGGACTGGGGGCTGGGCGCGCACACCGAACGCGCCGCGCTGGCCGGGCACCAGTCCGGGCAGAGTCACCTCGCGCTCTACATGACCAACGGCAACCCGTATCTGGAAGGCATGATCGGCGCCTACCGGGCCCGGGTGGCCCCGTTCAACGTCAACTACCGCTACGTCGCCGAGGAACTGGCCTACGTGCTGGACAACGCCGGGGCCGCCGCGGTGATGTACGACGCGCAGTTCAGCCCGACGCTGGCCGAGGCGCTGGGCCCGGCACCCGATCTGCACCTCATCCACGTCGACGATGGCTCCGGCGTACCGCCGCTGCCGGGCGCGCTGCGGTACGAGGAGCTGCTCGAGGGGGCCACACCGGAACCCCTGGACCTGACGTTGTCGCCGGATGATCTCTACATCCTCTACACCGGCGGCACGACCGGGATGCCCAAGGGCGTCCTGTGGCGGCAGAACGACATCTATCTCAACGCCATGGGCGGCCGGGTGTTCGGCAGCACCGATCAGATGACCAGCCTCGACCAGATCGTGACCCGCGCGAAACTGGGCGGCGCGGGATCGCTGACGTGCGCACCGCTGATGCACGGCGCCGCGCAGTGGTCGGCGTTCAGCTGTATCCTGGCCGGTCGACCGTGTGTGATGTCCTCTGTCACAAGCCATTTCGATCCCATCGATATCTGGGAGCTGGCGGCCCGGGAGCGGGTGGCGATGATCCTGATCGTGGGTGACGCGTTCGCCCGGCCGTTGGTCGATGCGCTGGAGGCCAATCCGGGGCGCTGGGATCTGAGCGGGCTGCAGACCATCGGCAGCGGCGGGGCGCTGTTCAGCGCCGGGGTCAAACAGCGGCTGCTGGCCGCGCTGCCGCAGCTGCGCATCCTCGACGCCGGCGGATCATCGGAGACCGGGTCGCAGATGGGTCAGATCTCCACCGCCGGCGGCTCCGGCACCGGCCGCTTCGCGCCCAACCCCGGCGCCGTCGTCGTCGACGCCGCTATGACCCGCATCCTCGCGCCCGGCGACGACGAGATCGGCTGGCTGGCCCAGCGGGGCCTGGTGCCGCTGGGCTACCTCGACGACGCCGCCAAGAGCGCGCGGACCTTCCCCCTGGTCGACGGTGTCCGGCACTCGATCCCGGGGGACCGCGCCCGCTGGGACGCCGACGGCAGCATCGAACTGCTGGGCCGGGACTCGGTGACCATCAACTCCGGCGGCGAGAAGATCTTCGCCGAGGAGGTCGAGGCGGCCGTCGGTCACCATCCCGCCGTCTACGACGTCGTGGTGGTCGGGCGGCCCAGCACCCGGTGGGGCAGCGAGGTGGTGGCACTGGTCCAGCTGGCCGAGGGCACCGCGCCCGGCCCGGAGGTCGCGGCGTCGATCATCGCCGAGGCGGGCCGGCACATCGCGCGATACAAGTTGCCCAAGGATGTGTTGTTCCGGGACCGGGTGCTGCGCTCGCCGTCGGGCAAGGCCGACTACCGGTGGGCCAAGGCCGAAGTGGGCTAACCGGTCGTGGGTGTTTCGTCCTGGACGAAGCTGCGGAGGTAGGTGAAGCCTTCGTGCCGCCACGCCTGATAGGCCCAGATCATGGTGATCACCGGCAGCGCGCCGAAGGCCACCCACCACCGTGCACCGGGCGGCACCAGCCCACGGATCACCTCGTCGCGGGGCGTGCCGTCGACGTAGGCCGGCAGCCAGTCGTGCAGCAGCAGCGCCAGCATCCGGGTGGCCTCGAACGGGCCGGCGACCGTCGCCAGCACCCAACTCGCACAACCGATCAGCAGGGCCCACGGCCAGGCCAACAGCAGGGACTGGTCGTCGACGATGTCGGCGGCCGAGCGGATCGACTCGCTGATGAACATGATGCCCAGCGCCACGATGAACACCCCGACCTGCGCGGTCAACAGATCGTCGATCACCGGGTTGGCCTGCTCGTCGCCCGAGCGGATCGGCAGGCCGAACGCCAGCGACACCAGCCCGGCCAGCAGCGCCAGCAGCATCAACGCCGAGACGATGTCGTCGACCCGCATGAACGACTCGGTCAGGATGCGGGTGACCAGCTTCGACGACGCCGCCGGCCGGGTCTGGTAGAGCACCATCACCACCAGCCCCGAGATCACCACCGACAGCAACCACGACACCACCGCCGCGCAGATCAGCACCAGCGCCAGCGAGCCGAGGATCGGGACCAGTTCGGCGTTCTCGTCGGAACCGTTGCGCACCACCAGTAGTGGCACCACGCCGATCGCGCCGACACCGGCCACCCGCAGCAGCAGGGGCAGCGTGAATCCGGCGATCTCGCCGGGGTCGACGTCGGGGTCGTGGCGTCGGATCGAGGCGACCTCGGCGCGCAGCACCGAGCGGGCTCGGGTCAGCGACAGTCGGGGCGCCACAGCGCGAATCTAGACCGCGTGCACGTACCGCTTCGTGACGACACGCTGGACAAACGCGGTGATCGGGCTCCCGAGCCGGCTCCACCAGGCCGGCGAACCGGGCCAGGCCCGCATCCACCCGGTGCAACCAGATCATGTACGCCAGGATCGGCAGCACGGCCGTCGACCCACCACACCTTCCTGAGTGATTTCGGTGCGCGTGCCGTCGCTCAGCGACGGTCACTGCACCGAAATCACAGTCTGGCACAGCCGCTACGGTGTCGTGGTGAGCAGCACTCACCGCGGCGGCGGCTTCAACCCGGTCGAACCGACCACCAAGGGCGGGCCCGATTACGGGCGGTTCATCGCGGCGGTGCGCGACCTGCAGGACCACGCGCGGGCCGTCGACGCCCCCGACGGGGTGATCACCGAGGCCGCCGATCTACTGGAGAAGGTCGGCATATTGCTGGCCCCGTACGACGCCGACGAATGGCATTCGCCGTCCGGCCGGCGCTTCGATCTGCCGAATCGCGGCAACGTGCTGGGCGTGCCGTCCGATCTGGCCCGCACCCCCGATGACCGGATCGAGGGAACCGCCCGTTTCGCCCGCTTCCACCTGGGCCGTAACGGCGCCGTGCACGGCGGGGCGATCGGGCTGTTCTTCGACTCGTTGCTGGGCTACAGCGCCTTCGTCCTGTCGGGGCAGCGCGCGCAGCGCACGGCATTCCTACACATCGACTACCGCGTGATCGTGCCCATCGAGAAGACCCTGCGGGTCACCGGCGAGCTGACCGGCGAGGAAGGCCGCAAGATCACCGTGCAGGGCAGTATCTGGGACGGCGACACCCTGCTCACCGAGGCGCACGCACTGTTCGTCAAGCTCGAGCCGGGCCAGCCGTGAAGGATCGACTGACCCGGTGGCGGGAGCGGCTGCGCCAGCGCCGCACCACCGACCTGGTCTACCGGACGATGGTCGGCATCACCGGTGCCGTCGTGCTGGCCGGCGGGATCATCGCCATCCCGTACCCGGGTCCGGGCTGGGCCATCGTGTTCATCGGCCTGGCCATCCTGGCCAGCGAGTTCGCCTGGGCGCACCACACCCTGCGGTTCGTCAAGGGCCGCTACGACGGTTTCCTGGAGTGGTTCGGCCGGCAGTCGCTGTGGCTGCGCGGTGCTTGGGTGGTGCTGACGACGATGGTGGTGCTCGGCACGCTGTGGATGATCGGAGCCATGGACCTGATAGCCGGTTGGGTGGGTTTCGACCGGCCCTGGATGCAAAGCCCGATCGGTCTCGGGTCCTGACCCCCACCCCGATAGCATGGTCGCGACCAAGCACCTGCCCGTTCGAGGAGAATCCCGATGACCGCCCCAGCACAGTCCGCACCCGCAGCCCCCATCAGGGTCCCCGCGGGCACCACAGCGGGTGCGGCGGTACGTGAGGCGGGCCTGCCCGGCCGCGGGGAGCCGAACGCCGTCGTCGTGGTGGCCGACCCCGACGGCAAGCTGCGCGACCTGAGTTGGGTGGCGGCCGCCGACACCGAGGTGCGTCCCGTGGCCGCCGACACCGACGAGGGTCGCAGCGTCATCCGGCACAGCGCCGCCCACGTGCTCGCGCAGGCCGTGCAGGAGCTCTTCCCGGCCGCCAAGCTCGGCATCGGCCCGCCCATCGCCGACGGCTTCTACTACGACTTCTCCGTCGCCGAGCCATTCACGCCCGAGGACCTCGAGAAGCTCGAAAAGCGGATGGCCAAGATCGTCAAGGACGGTCAGCTCTTCGACCGGCGGGTGTTCGAGTCCAAGGAACAGGCGCGCCTGGAGTTGGCGAGCGAGCCGTTCAAGCTCGAACTGATCGACGACAAGTCCGGGGACCCTGATGTCATGGAAGTGGGCGGCGACGAGCTGACCGCCTACGACAACCTCAATCCCCGCACCCGCGAACGCATCTGGGGCGATCTGTGCCGGGGTCCGCACATCCCGACCACCAAATACATCCCGGCGTTCAAGCTGACCCGCTCGTCGGCGGCGTACTGGCGCGGTGACCAGAACAACGCGAGCTTGCAACGCATCTACGGCACCGCGTGGGAGTCCCAGGAGGCCCTGGACCGGCACCTCGAGCTGATCGAGGAGGCCCAGCGCCGCGACCACCGCAAGCTCGGCGTCGAGCTGGACCTGTTCAGCTTCCCCGACGAACTCGGCTCGGGCCTGCCGGTTTTCCATCCGCGCGGCGGCATCCTGCGCAAGGAGCTCGAGGACTACTCGCGGCGCAAGCACGTCGAGGCGGGCTACCAGTTCGTCAACACCCCGCACATCACCAAGGAGCAGCTCTACGTCACCTCCGGGCACCTGGAGTGGTACGCCGACGGCATGTTCCCGCCGATGCACATCGACGCCGAGTACACCGACGACGGCGCGCTGCGCAAGCCCGGGCAGAACTACTACCTCAAGCCGATGAACTGCCCCATGCATCATCTGATCTACCGCTCCCGGGGCCGGTCCTATCGCGAATTGCCCTTGCGGCTCTTCGAGTTCGGCTCGGTGTACCGCTACGAGAAGTCGGGTGTGATCCACGGCCTGACTCGGGTGCGCGGGATGACCCAGGACGACTCGCACATCTACACCACGCGCGAGCAGATGCGCGACGAGCTGACCTCGCTACTGCAGTTCGTGCTCGACCTGTTGTCCGACTACGGCCTGGACGACTACTACCTCGAGCTGTCCACCAAGGACCCCGAGAAGTACGTCGGCTCCGACGAGTTATGGGAGGAGGCCACCGAGACGCTGCGTGAGGTGGCCGAATCCTCGGGCCTGCAACTGGTTCCGGATCCGGGCGGGGCGGCGTTCTACGGGCCCAAGATCTCGGTCCAGGTCAAGGACGCCCTCGGCCGCAACTGGCAGATGTCGACCATCCAGCTCGACTTCAACATGCCCGACCGGTTCGAACTGGAGTACACCGCGCCCGACGGCACCCGGCAGCGCCCGGTGCTCATCCATCGTGCGTTGTTCGGGTCGATCGAGCGCTTCATCGGCGTGCTCACCGAGCATTACGCCGGCGCGTTCCCGGCGTGGCTGGCGCCGGTGCAGGTGGTCGGCATCCCGGTCGCCGACAGCCATGTTCCGTATCTGGAAGATGTTGCTGCGCAATTGCGTTCGGCCGGAATCCGGGCGGAGGTCGACGCCAGTGACGACCGGATGGCCAAGAAGATCGTCAACCAGACCAACCTCAAGATACCGTTCATGCTGCTGGCGGGTGACCGGGACGTCGAGGCCGGGGCGGTGTCCTTCCGGTTCGGCGACCGCACCCAGATCAACGGGGTGCCGCGGGACGCGGCCGTCGCCGCCATCGCCGAATGGGTCGGCCAACGCCAGAACGCCACGCCCACAGCCGAACTCATGGGGGTGAGCTCGGCGTGACGGAGGACACGGGGGACCGGTTGCAGCGGCTGTGGACGCCGTACCGGATGAGCTACATCATCGGCGAGGTCAAGGAGAACCAGGGCGATCCCGCAGGGGATCAGCGGGGTTCGGCCGGCTCCAAGCGGCCGTTCACCGACATTCCGGGCCTGTCCGACGAGGACGGTCTGGTGGTGGCCCGCGGTGAGCTGGTGTACGCCGTGCTCAACCTCTACCCGTACAACCCGGGTCACCTGATGGTGGTGCCCTACCGGCAGGTGTCCGAACTCGAGGATCTGACTGCGGCCGAGGCCGCCGAGCTGATGGCGTTCACGCAGAAGGCGATCCGGGTGATGAAGGGCGTGTCCAACCCGGACGGTTTCAACGTCGGCCTCAACCTGGGCCGCAGCGCCGGTGGCTCGCTGGCCGAACACCTGCACATGCACGTCGTGCCGCGCTGGAGCGGGGACGCGAACTTCATCACCGTGATCGGCGATACCAAGGTGGTCCCGCAGCTGCTCAGCGACACCCGCGCACTGCTGGCCACGGAGTGGGCCCGGGATCCCCGGTGAGCAACTTCTACCTGCTCACCCGGGCGGCCTACGCCAAGCTGTCGGCGCCGGTGGCCCGGGTCGCACTGCGCGCCGGGCTGACCCCGGACGCCATCACCATCGTGGGCACGGCCGGCACGGTGCTCGGTGCGCTGGCACTGTTCCCGACGGGCCGGCTGTTCGCGGGATTCCTGGTGATCTGGTTCTTCGTGCTCGCCGACATGCTCGACGGTGCGATGGCGCGAGAACGGGGTTACGGCACCAAGTTCGGCGGGGTGCTGGACGCCACGTGCGATCGGATCGCCGACGGTGCGATCTTCTGCGGCCTGCTGTGGTGGGCCGCGTTCGGGCTGCATGACACCGCATTGGCGGTCGCGACGCTGATCTGCCTGGTCACCTCCCAGGTGATCTCCTACATCAAGGCCCGCGCCGAGGCCAACGGCCTGAGCGGCAACGGCGGCCTGATCGAACGCCCGGAACGGCTGATCCTCGTCCTGGCCGGGGCCGGCTTCTCCGACATCCCGGGTTTCCCGCTGCCGTGGCTGCTGCCGGCTGCGATGTGGATCCTGGCGGCTCTGAGCCTGCTGACCGTCGCACAGCGGCTGCATTCGGTGCGGTGCTCGCCGGGTGCCATCGATCCGCTGCTCCCAGACGTGCCCGAGGGCCAGTAATGTCCACCCCTGGGGGAATTCCCAACGTTCCGGCGCTCGGCGGCCTGCGGGTGCCGCTGACCGGCCGTATCTCGGACCTGGGTTATGCGACGGGTTGGCGGCTGGTCCGGGCGATGCCGGAATTCGTCGCCCGCAACACCTTTGACGCCGGGGCCTGGTACGCGTCGCTGGGCGGTGGCCCGGAGCAGCTGCGCCGCAACCTGGCGCGGGTCATCGGGGTGGCGCCGCGGGATGTGCCCGGCGATCTGATCCGAGCGTCGCTCGAGTCCTACGCGCGGTACTGGCGGGAAGCGTTCCGGCTGCCGTCGATGGATCTGACCGCGGTCGCCCGCCGCCTCGATGAGGTGTTCATCGGCGCCGAGCACTTCGCCAACGCCAAGGCGGCCGGCCGTGGCGCCATCATTGCGTTGCCGCACAGCGGGAACTGGGACCTGGCGGGCGTGTGGGTGGCGCAGCACTACGGCCGGTTCGCCACCGTCGCCGAGCGGTTGAAGCCGGAGTCGCTGTACCGGCGGTTCGTCGAATACCGGGAGTCGCTGGGCTTCGAGATCATCCCGCTCACCGGCGGCGCCGAGCCGCCATTCGAGGTGCTCGCGGATCGGTTGCGCGGCAACGGAATCGTCTGCCTGATGTCGGACCGGGACCTGACCTCGCGCGGTGTCGAGGTCGAATTCTTCGGCGAGGCCACCCGGCTGCCGGCCGGCCCGGCCAAACTGGCGCTGGAAACCGGGGCGCCGCTGCATCCGGCCCACGTGCACTACGACGGCGACGACTGTGTGGTGCACATCTTCGATGCCCTCGACACGGGTTCCGGTGACGTCGGGGTCATCACACAGGGGCTCGCGGACGTGTTCGCCGGGGCCATCGCCGAGCACCCCTCGGACTGGCACATGTTGCAGCCCCAGTGGATCGCCGATCTGAGCGCGGAGAAACGGGCCCGATTGCACCGGGGCACCTGATGCGGATCGGCATGGTGTGCCCCTATTCGTTGGACGTCGCGGGCGGAGTCCAGGCTCACGTGCTGCAACTGGCCGGGGTGATGCGCGAGCGAGGGCATCATGTCAGCGTGTTGGCTCCCGCGTCGGCCGATGCGCATGCGCGGCTGCCCGATTTCGTGGTGTCCGGCGGCAAAGCGGTGCCGATCCCGTACAACGGGTCGGTGGCGCGGCTGCGGTTCGGGCCCGCGACACTGCGCAAGGTCAAGAAGTGGCTCACCAAGGGTGACTTCGACGTGCTGCACCTGCATGAGCCCAACGCGCCCAGCCTGTCGATGCTGGCGTTGCAGGCCGCCGAGGGCCCGATCGTCGCGACGTTCCACACCTCGACCACGAAATCGTTGACGCTCAGCGTTTTCCAGGGAATCCTGCGGCCGTCCCACGAGAAGATCGTCGGCCGCATCGCGGTCTCCGACCTGGCGCGGCGCTGGCAGATGGAAGCCCTGGGGTCGGATGCGGTGGAGATCCCCAACGGTGTCGACGTCGCGGCGTTCGCGGATGCGCCGAAGCTGCCGGGCTATCCCCGCGCAGGACGGTCGGTGCTGTTCCTGGGCCGCTACGACGAGCCCCGCAAGGGCATGAGCGTGCTGCTCGGGGCGCTGCCCGCACTCGTCGCGCACTTCCCGGATCTGGAGGTGTTGATCGTGGGCCGTGGCGACGAGGACGAATTGCGCAGTGACGCAGGCGAACTCGCCGGTCATCTGCGGTTCCTCGGTCAGGTGGACGATGCCGAGAAGG
>Ga0209023_10002328_pt1 | contig 23995 bp, 21 predicted proteins | sample LakOneMetagenome_FD_187468 | JGI IMG/M metagenome (GOLD analysis project Ga0209023, IMG submission 187468) | Freshwater and sediment microbial communities from Lake Erie, Canada (SPAdes) (version 2) | ecosystem: Environmental > Aquatic > Freshwater > Lentic | place: Lake Erie, Canada... | reverse complement strand
GAACGCTTGCCCCGCGCCCTCTATCTACACGGTATCAGTTTGAACGGAGATTCGCCGCCATGACCACATTCGACAAACGCGAAAACGCCTATGAAGGCAAATTTGCCCACGAAGCCGATGTCGAGTTCAAGGTCACCGCTCGCCGCAACAAGCTGCTCGGCATGTGGGCGGCAACGCGCCTCAAACTCACCCCCGAGGAAGCCGACGCCTATGCCAAATCGGTGATCGCCGCCGATTTCGAGGAAGCCGGCCACGAAGACGTCTTCCGCAAGGTCTATGGCGACATCACCGCTGCAGGGGTCAGCGTTTCCGAACACGAAGTCCGCGCGCAGATGGAAGCGCTGCTCGATACCGCGCGCCGCCAGATCGTCGTCTGAGCGATGGCAATGACCGCCTCGGCAATCGAATCGGCAATCCGCACCGCTTTGCCCGACGCGCAAATCGTCATCACCGATCTCGCCGGAGACGGCGACCATTACGCCGCGCGCGTCACCTCGGCAGCGTTCGCCGGGCTGCCGCGTGTCCGTCAGCACCAATTGGTGTATAACGCGCTCGGTGGCCGCATGGGCGGCGAACTGCACGCGCTGCAACTCACCACAATCGCCGGAGACCCCGCATGACCGACCCCGTCCAGACGCGTATCGCCGGCCTCGTCGGCGGCAACGACATCGTGCTGTTCATGAAGGGCACGCCGCTGTTCCCGCAGTGCGGCTTTTCATCGACCGCGGTGCAGATCCTTGAACGCCTCGGCGTCGGCTATGAAAGCGTCGATGTCCTCGCCGACCCCGAAGTCCGCGCCGGCGTCAAAAGCTTTTCGGACTGGCCGACCGTTCCGCAGCTCTACATCAAGGGCGAATTCGTCGGCGGCTCGGACATCATGATCGAAATGTATCAAAGCGGCGAACTCGAAGCGATGCTCGAAGACCTGGGTGTCGCGCGCGAGGCCTGAGCCACACGCGCCGCACCCGCTTGATGACCGCACCCCAGCCACCCGCCACGCTCGATCTCGCGCGCGCGCTCGCCGCCACGCGCGAAACGCTGACGCACGCCGGTCGCGATTATTGGCCCATCGCCGGCGCGTTCGTCCTGCTCCCGCAACTCGCGATGATGCTGTTTGGTCCGGCAATGCCCGAAACCCCGGCGGCGATCATGGCGATGATGAAGGCGCAGCCGCTGCCGATGATGCTTTCGGTGACGCTGCCGGCGATCATCGGGCTTATCGCCGATCTCGCCATTTCCAAACTCGTCATCGATGCCGGCGACCGCCGCCCGACCACGCCGCGCGTCGCACTCAGCGCCGCGCTGCGCGCCTGGCCGTTGCTGCTGCTCGCGCTCGCAACGCTGTTCTTCGCGATGATCGCGCTCGCCATGCTCGCTTCGCCGTTCGGTCTCAACGCTGCGGTGTTGCTGCTGTCGCCCGTCGCGCTGCTGCTGATGGCGCGCTTGCTGCCGCTGACCCCGTTGCTGTCGGTCGAGCCGCGCGCGCCGCTCGAGGCGCTCCAAAAGAGCTGGGCGCTCGGCCGCGGCCACGGCTGGCAACTCCTCGGCGTCGCACTCGCACTCCGCCTCGCCATCCTCATCGCCTCGGCGCTCGCCAGCGTGCTGGGCACTGGCATCGCCAGCCTGCTCGGCGCCAGCGCCGGACGCTTCTTCGAATACCTGCTCCCCACCGCCACCGTCACGCTGCTCTCGGTCGCGACCAGCGTCCTCATCGCCCAAATCTACCGCCAGCTGCGCGACGCGGCGCGCTGACGGGGCGGGCGCTGCCGGTTGCGCGCCATTGCCTGCGCGCGTCGGGGCAGTTAGGATTGCGCGGGGCAATGCACGACGGGGAACGTCATGCCGAACGAATTTTGTAATGTCCGGCGCGCGTTGGCCGCTGCGTGATGCGCGACGCGGTCCGTCGCTATTATTTTCCGCTCGCCAGCCTGCTCCTCCTCGCGCTGACGATCGTCGGCTTCTGGGACAATCTGGTCAGCGATACCGGCCAGCCGAGCAATTCGGACCCCAAATTCATCATCCACGGCGTGTTATGCGGCGCCTGGATCATCCTGCTCGTTGCCCAGACGTGGCTGGTGCGCGGCGGCAATGTGCGGCTGCACCGCCGTCTCGGCATCGCCGGCGCGGCGATCGCCACCGGCGTTACGCTGAGCACGATCTGGGTGTTTGTCGTCATCTGGAACGGCTGGGCCGTCATGGCGCCCGACGTCAAGATCAACCGCCTGCTGCTCCTCAGCTATAGCTTGTTCGTCATATTGGCGTTGCGCCTCCGCCGCCGCCCCGATTGGCACAAGCGGCTGATCTTCATCGCCACGCTGCTCATGCTCGATCCCGTCCTCGGTCGAGTCTATGACCCGCTCGTCGTGCCGCTGATGACGCAGATGACCGAGCCGCAGATTGATGCGGCGTTTCTGCCCTGGCTCATCCTCGTCTGGCTCGGCTTCTTCGTGTCGCTCGCTGCTTATGATGCCATCGTCGCCCGCCGTCTCCACCCCGTCACGCTCACCGGCCTGCTCTGGTTCGCCGCCGCCTGGACCATCGCGCTGATGCTCTAGCTTTGACCATCATCGCGCATTCGCATCGGGCCCAACCGCATCGGGCCTTCCCATCGCGCCCCTATTCGATTATTGCGCGGTGACACACGATTATTACAGAGGTCCGCCATGCTGTTCGACGCTCCCGATTTTGACGCGCACGAAGGCGTCCACTGGTTTTGCGACGCCGCGACCGGCCTCCACGCCATCATCGCGGTGCATTCGACGCACCTCGGACCCGCCGCCGGCGGCTGCCGCTTCTGGGATTATGCCACCGACGCCGCGGCGCTGACCGACGCGCTGCGGCTGTCGCGCGGCATGAGCTACAAAAACGCCATGGCCGGGCTGCCCTTGGGCGGCGGCAAGGCGGTCATCCTCAAGCGCGCCCACAAAGACGAGGCGCTGCTCGAAGCCTTTGGCAGCGCCATCGACTCACTCGGCGGCAAATATGTCACCGCCGAGGACGTCGGCATGTCCGATCACGACATGACCGTCATCGCGCGCAAGACCCGCCACGTCTCGGGCTTGCCGGTCAGCGGCGCCGCAGCCGGCGGCAACCCCGGCCCGTCGACCGCCGAAGGCGTCTTCCTCGGCATCCGCGCCGCGATCCGCCACAAGCTCGGCCGCGACGACTTCAACGGTGTCCATGTCGCGATCCAGGGCCTCGGCAGCGTCGGCATGGCGCTCGCCGAACGCCTCCACGCGGCGGGTGCAAAACTCACCGTCGCCGACATCCATCCCGAACGCACTGCGCGTGCCGCGCGTGATTTTGCTGCCAAAATCGCCGATATCCGCGAAATCCTGTCGACCAGTGCCGATGTTTTGAGCCCCTGCGCGCTTGGCGCGGTGCTCAACGAGGCCAGCATCGCCGCGCTCGACGTGCCGATCGTCGCCGGTGCCGCCAACAACCAGCTCGCCACCCCCGATGACGGCGCGCGCGTCCGCGCCCGTGGCATCCTCTATGCCCCCGATTATGTCATCAACGCCGGCGGCATCATCAACGTCGCCGCCGAATATCTGGGGCAGGGTGACGCCGCCTCGGTCACCGCCGCGATCGCCAAGATCGAACCACGCCTCGCCGAAATTTTCGCCACCGCCGACGCACTCGGCCGTGGCACCGACACCGTCGCCGACACCATGGCGCGCACGCTCATCGGCCGCTGACCGCCGCGCCCGCGCTTGACCTGGGCGCGCGCTGCGCCAGCTGCCAGCGCGTCAAAGTCGCGGCAGCGCGCTGACCCATACGCACCAAGCAGCCCCGCCGCCTCAATAATCGCGCTTCCAGCGCACGCTCAGGCTCGTTCCGCCAATCGTCGCCACCTCGCTCAAAATCGACAGCGACCGCGTCAACGACACCTCGACACTCGTCGCGCTGAACCCCTGCGCGTCCGACGTCACCTCGACATAAACCCGGTCGCCGATATATTGCCCCGCCGCAACCGAGGTCTTGCGCCCGCGCGTCGTATCCGCGGGCAGGATGCGCAGCCGGTCGATCCCCAGCCCCTTGCGCACCGCATTGATCGGGTTGAGCCCGCCATTGCCACCGCGCAGCGTCGCCAGCGCCCCTGCCAGTTGTAGTGCTTCCGGCGCCGACAAATTGGTCACCGATTCACCGAACAGCACGCGCGACAAGACCTCGTCCTCAGGCAAAGCCGGGATCGAGCTGAAACTGATCTCCGGCCGTTGTGCGGTCCCGTTGATGTTGAGCGTCGCGGTGATGCTATTGCTGCTATTCTCGGCGGTGATGTTGATGATCGGATCAGGCGGGAAATTGCCGGTAAAGCGCACGAGCCCGCGCGTCAGCGCAAAGCGTTTGCCGGCAAAATCATAATCGCCGCGCACCAGCGTCACGCGCCCGGTAACGAGCGGCACTTCGATGCTGCCTGTCACCCGGACATCGGCGCTCCATTCCGAATCGAGCCCCATGCCGCGCACCATCAGCCTGTTGTTGGCCGCGAGCGCCATGTCGAGCTGCCAGATCGTCGGCTTCTTCGCCCGCACCACCGGCCGATGCACGACCGCGCCGTTGATCTCGGAAACCGCTAAAGTCGGCACATCGGCAACCGAAGTCGTACCAAGATTGATCCGCGCCTGGTCGATCGACAGCTTGCCGCTGATCTTTGCGCCATCATCGCCCTTGTGGATGCGCACTGTGCCCGTCGCGCTGCCGCGCAGATCGTCGCGGTTGATCAACTGGGCATTCTTCAATTCGGCGGTGAATTCCATCGGGAAGCCGCGCACCGCCGAAAGGTCGATGCCGCCGCGCGCGCTCAGCGTGCCGCCAGTGCCAGCGCCAGCGGTGAACGATTTGAGCTCGAGCCGCGATTCGACAAAGCGGCTGTCGAGCGCAACATTATCGAGCACCAGCCCGATACCGGTGCTTTCGATGCGCGCACCCTTCGCCGTAAACGATCCCGAAAAGCTCGGGTCGCCGAGCACGCCGGTGCCGTCGATGGCAATCGTTACCGGCCCGCGCACATCGATCCGGTCAACCCCCGCGAGCGGCCAGATCGCCTCGGCGGGGCCACTCCAGCGCAACTGCGCGAACAGTGGCGCCGCGAACAGCCGCGTCAGCACCGGATCAGCACGTCCGCCCGGAATCACCGAAAGCTGCGCTTGCGCACGACCTTCGATCTTGCCCTGGCGCGCAATGACCATCCGCGCGCTGGCGCTGCCATTCGCCATCACGGCGTTGATGCCCAGATCGATGCGGTTCGATGCAATACCAACGCCGGCACGCGACAGCCCGTTGACGCGTAAATCGGCCCGTGCCGTCGGCAATTGCGCATTCTGCAACAGGTTGAAATCGATCGTCCCCGAAACCGACCCGGACAAATCGAGACTGGGGTTGAAGACTTGCACAACACCCAGCCCGATCTGCTTGAGTTGGACGTGCAGCACCAGATCCTTGCCAAAACTGCCGCCGATATCGATGCGGCCGTTCGACGTGACGATGGCGGTATTCGCCAGCCGCCAATTGCCATCGACATGCGTCAATTCAGCGGGGTGGTCGAGCTTGAGCGGCGCCCCGCCAATATCGCCCGCCGCGGTTACCGTAATATGATCGGGAACCAGCCGGACTCCGATATTGGCCGCAAACGGCGCGCCGGCGTCGCCCGCCACCGCAACGTTGCCCGAGCCGGCGCCGTTTTGATAAATGATCTTGCCGCTCGCCTTGCTGATCCGGGTTTCGCCGCGCTCGACATTGGCAAGGCTGAAGCTGCCGCGAATATCAGGGGCCGCCGATCCGGCGCCAAGCTGGATCGATGCCGTGGCGCTGCCCGTTCCGACCGATAGCGGCGTTGCCAGTGCGATCACAGCCTTCTTGATATCGATGCTGATTTCGGCGTGCTGCCCGTTGCCGATGGTGCTCAACACGGCGGCACCCTTGATTCCGCTACCCCGTACATCGAGCTGGCCGGCAAACGGCCCGGCGGCCGTCTGGACGAGCCGCCCGCTTGCGACCAGCGCGGCGCCACTCAATTTGGTCAGCTCCACCGTCAACGGGCCGTCGCCGGTGCCGACAAGCCCGGTCGCAATGAGCGGCCCGGCACTCGATTCGGCCGTCGCATCGAACGTCCAGCCGCGCGGTGCTGCGGCAACGCGCACCGCGACATTGCGGACATTGCCGGCAAGCCCGGGCTGCGGCAGTTTGAGGTCGAACACCAGCCGGTCGGCGGGGCCTGCGACAGCGAAGATGACCGCACCGTAATCCTGCAAATTGCCGGTGCCATTCAGCCGAACCGCACCGGTGCCCGAAATGCCGCCACTGCCGTTCAAGGTCAGCGCCGGCGCGACAAAGCGCAACGCATGCAGCGCCAGCGCGCCATCGGGGGCGAGGTCGAACTGGGCGCTGACAACCGGCAAACCACCGAAGAAGTCATGCGCCGCATTGCTTTCCATCCGTGTCATCGTCGCGCGCGCATCGCCACCGACGCGCGCGCCATCGGCATTGCCCGCAACGGTCAGGTTTGCCGCAAGGTCGGCGACGCCAAGCCCCTGCAAAACATAGCGCGGCAATTGCGTCGCGACGGTCGCGCTAAACGCATTGTCGGCGCGGTTCAACGCGCCGCTACCGCGCGCCGTCAGACGGTCGGTCTTCACGGTCAGCGCCCGCGCTTCGAAGCGCGCGGGCAGCACTGCGATCTGGGTGTCGAGGCGGAGGTTACCGAGCAGCGCATCGGCGGCCGCGCCGGCACCGGTGATGCGGCTGGCGCTCGCGGTCAACGGGATAACCAGAATCGGCCGGCCGAGTTGAATTACCCCCGAAGCGCGCGGCGTCGCGATCAACGTCTTGGCAAAACGCAGGCTGCTCGCGGTTGCCAGATAATCGACCAGTGGCGCTGCAAACTTGCCCGCCAGCCGTGCGCGCAGCCGAACGTCTTGCCCGCCGAGCTGTGGATTGATGTCCTGCGGGCGGAGCAATCGCGCGTTGACCTCGAACGACTTGAACAGTTCATCGGCAAAATCGAGTTCGCCCGAAGCTGCTATCTCCAGTCCGCGGCTCGCCAGCCGAAGTTGAAGGTCGCCGCGCTTTTTGGCAACGGTCATCTCGCCCGAAACCGCCAGCGCCGGGGACAACAACCGCGCCGCTGCGCCGTCAAGCAACGCCGCCGGCATGGCATTGCCGCTGACGCTGAAATGGCCGCTTTTAGCCTTGAGCGTCACGTCGGCCAGCGGCTTTAGCTGGTTGCCGATCAGCGACGCGACTTTCAGGCCGCCCGACCAATGGCTCCAACTCCCTTCGCCGGTCAGGCGCAAATCGGTTGGATGGTCGAAATTGGCGAGGTCGAGCAGCGCGCCGCCGGCAACAGCGTGGACTGTAGCATCGACATCAAAGCGGTCGCGATCAGGCTCGATGTCGAGTCTGATGAGGATACTGTCGCCCGAATCCTCCCCCGGCACCGGCACGGCTTCCGGCACCGACAATGCGGTCAGATTGACCAACGCCCGTCCGGCATGAATATCGGCGTTGCCGTTGACGCGTAACACTTGTCCGCGCGCCGACAGCCCGGGCGCGAAGCTCAACCGGTCAATCTGCAACCGCCCGACAAAAATATCGATATCGGGCAGAATGTTGGGATTGCTGGTTGGCAGCAATTTAGGCAGCCGCAGCAAGCGCACATCGGGTGCTACCGCGCTGCGTAATGTCAGGCGATTGAACAAGAGGTCGCGCGGCCGCCAGTCGATATCGACAACGGGTATCGCCAGGAAAACGCCGTCCGCGTCGGTCAGTTCAAGATCCTCGACGCGCAGTGCGCTGAATAGCGAGCCTTGGATGCGACCTGCCGCAATGCCGATGCCATTCTCCAGCTTGATGCGATGCAGCTGCGAAACCAGAAAACTATGGCCGCTTGGTCGGTCGAGAACGACCAGCGCGCCGAGAGAAAGCGCCACCACCACCACCAGCGCAATCAAGAGTCGCCAGATGCCGCGGGCCGCAACCGCGAGGTTGCGCGCGATTCCGGTCCGTGACACGGCAGCCGCTTTTGGCGCGGGGCCAGGCTCGGCGCTGTCAGCCATCAGAACGCCTGTCCGATCGACACGTAGAACGCCACTTTGGGGTCGTTGGGTCCTGGGTTGATCGGTGTCGCAACATCGATACGCACCGGGCCGAAGCTGGTATAATAGCGCAAGCCTATACCCGCGCCGAAGCTCATGTCGGAAAAATTGGGCACCGTGCCGGTAAATACCTGTCCGGCATCGACGAACGGTACGACACCCCAATCGCCAAAGCGGATGCGCGCCTCGATACTGGCTTCGGTAATCGAATTGCCGCCGGTCGGCACGCCCTCGGGATCCTTTGGCCCGACCTGTTGATAGTCATAGCCGCGCACCGATCCGCCGCCACCGGCATAAAAGCGCCGTGTCGGTGCAATATCGCCGCGCGTCGCACCGATAATCGAACCAAAATGCAGCCGCGTCGCCAGCGTGAAACGCTTCGATGCCTGCAGATAATATGTGCCTTCAATCTGAGCGATCGCGTAATAGAAACTACCGCTCTGGAACGACACTTGCGGCGCCAGTCGTGCCGAAAGCCGGAAGCCGCGTTCGGGATTGAGCAGATCGTTCGATCCATCGTAATTGACACTCAGCGGCACGGTAAAAATGTAATAGAGCGTGCGCGGCCCGTCACTGCCCACTGTTTCGCTGAGATCGGCTTCGTTCGACGCGGCAAACTCGGCGCCGATCGAATAATACCATTTCTTTTGCCAGATCAGATTGGTTTCAAGCTCGACATGCGCGCCGATGCTGATGGTGGTTGCGTCATACGCGTCCTGATTCTGCGTCGAAAGCGTCGCGGCGGCGACCAGCGTGCGATCGCGCTGGAGCCAGTTGCGCCGCCGCAACTCGGCACCCAGCGCAAGCTCACGCTGCGCGATAACGCTGTTGAACGTCACCTGGCCCTGCGGCGGCAGCAGATTGCGGTGCTGCCAACTCCCCGCAAAGCGCAGGCCTTCGCCCGTCGAATAGCCAGCCGCAACCGATACAGTGCGCAGTGGCGCCGTTTCGCCGGTAACCACCAGATCGACGATCACCGAGCCATCGGCGTTGCTGCCAGCTTTGACCGGGCGGATAACCACCGATCCGTAAAGATTGGTGGCAATCAGCGCGCGCCGCAAATCCTCGACATCGGCGGCGCTATAGGCATCGCCGGGCTTGAACCGCACGAGGCGCTGCATATGGCGCGCGGTGATTTGTGCCGCACCTTCGCTTTTGATCGCACCGAAACGCCCGAGCGGGCCCGGGTCGATTTTCTGCGTCAGCAATGCCGCCTGCTCGGCATGGTCGATAACAATATCGGGATCACCGATTTCGGGGAACGGGTGTCCCTTGTCGGCAAGCTGCGCGCGCAACCCGGCTTGCGCGGTATCGACCAACGCCGCCGATGCAACATCGCCGGATTTTATTCCCAGCGCGCTGGTCGCAACCTTAACATCGACGGGCGTCGGCGCGACAATATCGATCTGCGCAAATTTATAGACCGGGCCGGGGTCGACACTGATCTCGACGCGCGTCGGTCCGCTACCCGCCGCCGGCGCGACAATCTTTGACGAGGCCGTACCGCCATAATGACCAACTGAGCGCAGCAATTGGTCGATCAGCACCAAATCGGCAGCGGTGCGGCGGCGAATTTGCGCGACATTGCTCGGTTCGTTGCGGTCCTTGTGGAGCACGGACAGTTCGTTGAACCGCCCCATCAAATCAAGGTCGGCAAGCCCCGTGACAACAACGACATAGCGCACATCAAGGTCAGCAACCGGCGCCTCATCGGCGGCGGCGTCGGTGTTTTCAAGCGTCGGCCACGCTACGGCGGCACCCGGCAAAGCCGCCATTCCGCCAACCAAAGCCGCCGGTTCTTCCGGATCAACCGCAGGACCCGCCGCTGTTGCCGTAACCTCGGTCGCTGGCTCCTGCGCTGCTGTTGCTGCAACCGGGCACAGCATCAGCATCAGAGCAGCGCCAAAGACAGCAACCGGGTTGGACATTCAGCCCGTCTAGCCGAGGCGGGGGTGCGCGCAAAGATGTCAATTTTTTAAAGCCCTGGGAACACTTCGAATACGCGCGCTGGCGTGGCGCGGCCAGACATGGCAAAGCGCGCAGAATGAACAACAAGAGTCTGTCATGATGGAACGCGGCGGCGGCATATTGTTGGCGTTGGGGCTGTTGTTCGGCGCCGGTGTCGGCGTCGCCTTGGGTAACGGCGCGCTCGGCATGGTCGGCGGGCTCGTGGTCGGCGGGCTCGCCGCCTGGGGCTTCGCGCGCCACGATGCGCGCCGCCGCAAATAGGCAATCGCCTAGTTGAGCCGCCGCCCGACCCAAACCACGCGCCCGATAACGCTGACTTCGGCGGGATCGCAATTGTCCCAACTCGGGTAAGCTTCATTGTCGCTGCGGATCATCAAGCGCTTGGTCGCCGGATTGACTCCGAGCCGTTTGACCAGCAGCGCATCATCGGTGCGCAGCACATAAATCCCGTCGCGCAGCCGCTCGCGGTCATCGGTATCGACAAGAATATTGTCGCCATCCGCCAACGTCGGCAGCATCGAATCCCCCTCGACCCGAATCACCGACAGCGCCTCGGGCCGCCCGCTGGCAATCGTCCGCACCCATTGCGACTGGAACGCCAGCACCGCCACCGGGACCTCGCCCTCGGTCACCGCGCCTGAACCCGCTGATGCACCGACATTGAGATACGGAATCATCACATAGTCGTTCGCCGCCGCCGGCAGGCTGGCATGCGCCATCACTGCGCGCCCGGCGTGCTCCTCCGGCCCGCCAAGCAATCGTTCTGCGATCCCGAAATGCTGCGCCAGCAGCCGGCGATCGTCCTCGCTCAAACGCCGCGGTACGCCGCGCTTGACGAATTGCTGAACGTAGGTCGGGTTGCGTCCGAGCATCCGCGACAGCGAGGCATAATCCTCGCCCGCCGCGCCGATCAACGCATCCAACCGCAAGCGGATGGCGGTGTTATCCATTCGCCTGGAACCTCCTCTCCTGATCCCAAGGCACGACTTACACTACAAATAGTTTTTTACCTAGACTAGTAGGATTTCGCAAGAGATAGTCACTTATGGGTCCGATTCGGTTAGGGAGTATATCCAATATGACGCTATTGTTCGCAGTCGAGCGCTGCTTGCGCAACCATCGGCTACCCGCCTCGCGATTCGGCCGTCAGGCCGCGCAGGATCCGCGCCTGGTTTTCGACCTTCGCCGCGGCCGCCAGCCACGCGCTGCTACCGAAGCCAAGGTGCTGGCGTATATCGCCCAAATCACCACGCACGCCGCACAGGTGTCCGCATGAGGCCGCTGACGCGCGACGCGCACCGCCCGCTCATCGCGGCGCTGCGCAAGCTGATCGGTAGCAGCGATAACCTTGCCGCGCTGATCGGCGGTGGCGAGGGCCGGCCACCGACCGCGGTATCGCCGCTGCTGCTTATCGTCGAATCGCTCGGCTGCGAGCCCTGGGCAAGCGCCACCTTTGTCGGCCAGACGCACTGGCTCGAAGTCCGGCTCGAAGGCCATCCCCAAGCCGTCGAGACGGCGTGCAGGGCGCTCGAATCGCAACTTGCTGACGCTGAATTCGATGTCTGCGGCACTATCGTCGCCGACGTCGCGGTCAACACCGGCGCACCGATTACCCGCGCCGACGGTGTCCAGTATTGCTGTTTGCGGCTCGAAATCCTGACAATCGACGACTGAATCATCGCTGCACTCGTTCTTTACCAATCCGGCACGTCAACAACCAGGGAATATGCCGACGTCATGGCAATTTCCGCGACAAGGACCAACTGCTACAACGGTCAACAGCGGCAACGGTCAAAAGTTGCGCCACGGAACAGAGGCTGCGGGCATGGTGCCATCGACGGCACCATGCCGAACCTAGCCGCCGCCGCGTGACGCGAAAGCACCCGCATACCCAATTGCAATTTGTAAACCCGCGCGTCCCGCCCTAGATATGAGTCGCAATCAAAACTCCGGGTGGGCAATGCGCGCAATGCGAAGTCGAATAGCGGTCGCAGCGACCGGTGCCTTGCTTTTGCTTGCCGCCTGTTCAAAACCCGACGCCGCGCCGCAGCCCGCTGATGCCGAAACCATCACCGTCGCGCTCGCTTCGGTCGGCGCCGCCAGCGCTACATCCGAATTCTCCGCCACGGGCACCGTCCGCTTCAAGCGCGAAACGCCGCTGTCGTTCAACACCAACGGGCGCATTGCTGCGATCCATGTCGTCGAAGGCCAGGCGGTATCCGCTGGCCAACCGCTCGCGCGCCTCGATCCAACCGGTCTCGATGCCGCCAACGCCGCCGCGCGTGCCGAGGCCGCCCGCGCCAACGCCGATCTCGTACGTCTGCGCAAACTCGCTGCCGATGGCTGGATCACCCGACCGCGCCTCGAAGCCGCCGAAGCCACCGCCGCCGCCGCCCGCGCGCGCGTCGATCAAACCAGCTTCGACCAACGGTTCGGGCATATCGTCGCCCCGACCGCAGGCATCGTCCTCAAACGACATGTCGAACCCGGCCAGATCATCGCGGCCGGCCAACCTGTCGTCACCATCGGCGAATCGGCGACCGGCTATGTGCTGCGCGTTCCGATGGTCGATACCGATATGGCGCGCATTCGCATCGGGCAGCGCGCCAGCGTGCTGCTGCTCGCGCTGTCGCCGCAGCCGGTTTTTGCCAGTGTCAGCGAAATCGGCGCACGCAGCGATGACCGCACCGGCACTTTCCAGACCGAACTGCGACTGCCGCCAATTCCCGGGCTGCGTTCGGGGTTGATCGGTCGCGCGACGCTGCTCGGCGGTGCGCCGCTTGCCACCGGTACGCTCAAGGTTCCCGCCACCGCAGTCTTCGCCGCACGCGCCGACGAAGGTTTTGTCTATGTCTTCGATGCCGCGACCAGCACCGTCAAGGCGCGCATGGTCAGCATCGGCAATGTCAGCGACAGCGGTATCGAAATCGTCGCCGGACTGACGGCGGGCGAAAAAATCGTGCGCTCGGGCGTCGACCGTCTGCGCGACGGGCTCAAGGTCCGGGTCGCCGCATGAACTTCATCGATTTTGCCGTCAAACGCTGGCAGATCACCCTCGTCCTGTTCGCGCTGCTCGCCGCGATCGGGCTGTCGGCGCTGCTCACCATACCGCGCTCGGTCGATCCGCATTTCCCGTCGCCGTTTGTCGTCATCGTCGCCAGCCAGCCCGGCGCCGACCCCGCTGAAATGGAGCAGACCGTCGCCAAGCCGATCGAGGACGTGCTTCAGGGCCTTGATGACATCGTCAAAACCTCGTCGCGCTCGACCGATGGCACCGCCGTCATCACCGCCGAGTTCAGTTGGACGAGCGATCCCGAAAAGGATTATGACCAACTCGTCCGCGACGTCAGCGCGATCCGCAGCACGCTGCCTGCGACACTCCAGCGCCTCGAATTCCGCAAGACGCGGACCACCGAAACGACCGTCCTGCAATTCGCCTTGGTCAGCGATACCGCGTCATATCGCCGGCTCGAGAAACTGGCGAAATCACTCCGCGAACAGCTCAACCAGGTTTCCGGGGTGCGCGGCTCGCGGACCTGGGGCGTGCCCGCACCCGAAGTCCGCGTCGCGGTTGACAGCGGCCGCATGGCGCAACTCGGCTTGCCTGCGTCGGCGGTGACCGATGCCTTGCGCGCCGGCGGCACCGATCTGCCGCCCGGCGCAGTCCACGCCGGCGATCAGCGCTACAATATCGAAATCGGCGGCGCCTATCGCGACGTCGAATCTGTCGCCGAGGTGCCGGTGCGCGCCGTCGCCGACAATGGCACCGGCCGCGTGCTGCGTGTCCGCGATATCGCCACGGTCGGCTGGGCGTATGAAGAACAGCCGCAGTTGACGCGCTTCAACGGCAAGCGTGCGATCTGGGTGACGATAACCCAAAAGGACAATATCAACGTCCTCGATGTCCAGCGCGATGCGCTCAAAATCGCCAACGCCTATGCCAAAACCTTGCCGCCCGATGTCAAACTCGAAATTGGCTTCGATCAGTCGCGCGACATTGCGGTCAAGCTGGCGCATCTGCAGCGCGACTTTCTAATCGCGCTGGCCATTGTCTTGCTGACCTTGTTGCCGCTCGGCTACCGGGCCTCGCTGGTGGTGATGGTATCGGTGCCGCTGAGCTTGCTGATGGGCGTCGCAGTGCTCAATTTCGCCGGCTTCACTTTGAACCAGTTGGCGATTTCGGGGTTCATCATCGCGCTCGGTCTGCTTGTCGATGATTCGATTGTCGTCACCGAAAATATCGCACGCCATTTGCGTGGCGGCGAAGATCGTGAGGCCGCAGCCATTGCCGGCACGCGCCAAATTGCGGTCGCGGTGATCGGCTGCACGGCGGTGTTGCTGCTGGCTTTCCTGCCGCTCGCCTTCCTTCCCGGCGGCGCCGGCATGTTTACCCGCTCGCTGCCGATTGCCGTGCTTGGCACGGTCGCGGCGTCGTTGCTCGTCTCGCTTACCGTCGTGCCATTCCTCGCCTCACGGCTCCTTCCACGCGACACCCCCGAACACGGCAACCGCTTCTTGCAAATCATCCAGACCGGCATCCAGCGCTTCTATCAACCGGTACTGCACTGGTCGCTCGAACGCCCGTGGCGCGCGCTCGGCATCGCCAGCGTCATCACCTTTTCAGCTTTCGCGCTCGTCCCGTACATCGGCACCAGCCTGTTCCCGCCCGCCGACGCGTCGTATTTCCTTGTCGAAGTCAACGCCCCCGAAGGCGCCGCAATCACCCAGACCAACCGCGCCACGCAATTCGTCGAAGCCGAACTCAAACGCGAGCCACTGGTCAAAAGCATCCTCGCCAATGTCGGGCGCGGCAACCCGCAGGTCTTCTACAACGTGCGCGAAACCGATCAGCGCAGCAATATCGGCACCGTCGTCGCGGTTTTGGATAGCTGGGACGCCGTCACCGGGCCGGCGCTTGTCGAACGGTTGCGCAAGCGTTTCGCCACCAATACCGACGCGCAGATTGTGGTCAAAATCTTCCTCAACGGCCCGCCGGTCCCCGCACCGATCGCGGTGTTCATCAGCGGCCCCGAAATCGATACTTTGAAAACCATCGCGGCGCAGGCCGAAGCTGTAATCCGCAAAGTTCCCGGCACGCGCGATGTCGGCAACCCCGTCGCGGTTGACCGCACGCACCTCGAACTTGGCGTCGATGCCGACAAGGCGGCGCTGCTCGGCGTCGCCCCCGGCGCTGCGCAACGCGCGGTGCGGCTTGCCATCGCGGGTGAACCCGCCGGCCGCTACCGCGACGGTGAAGGCGACAGCTACAATGTCGTCGTGCGCTTGCCGATGGCGGATCGACAGAACATCTCGGCGCTCGAACGCATCTATGTGCCTTCGACCAACGGCGGCGCGGTTCCGCTGTTGCAAATCGCCCACCCGCAGATCGAATCGGCGCCCTCCGAAATCAGCCGCCGCCGCCAACAACGCAGCGTCTCGGTTTCGGCGCAGGTTCAACCGGGCTTTCTGACGTCGCAGGTCAATACCCAGGTCATGGACGAACTCGCCAAGATCAAGCTGCCTGCGGGCTACCAATTCCTGCCCGGCGGAGAGGCCGAGGCGGCGGCCGAAAGCTTCGGCGGACTGGGGCCGGTGATCGCCTTCGGGCTGTTCGGTATTCTGGGCGTGCTGGTCATCGAATTCGGCCGCTTCCGCGAAACCGCAGTGGTCGCCGGCGTCATCCCGCTCGGCATGTTCGGCGGCATCGTCGCGCTGTTTGTTACCGGCAATTCATTGAGCTTCACCGCCGTTATCGGCTTCATCGCGTTGATCGGCATCGAGATCAAAAATTCGATCCTGCTGGTCGATTTCACCACGCAGTTGCGGCAGAGCGGTATGGCGCTGCGCCCCGCCATCGAACGCGCCGGCGAAATCCGCTTCCTGCCGGTGCTACTCACTTCGGTCACCGCGATCGGCGGCCTGTTGCCGCTGGCGCTGTCGGGATCGGGGCTCTACGCGCCACTCGCCTGGGTGATCATCGGCGGGCTCGTGTCGTCAACGGTGCTTTCGCGCGTCGTCACGCCGGTCATGTATCTGCTCATCGTGCGCGGCCACACCGCGCCGTAACGGCCAAGCGCCGCACGGTTTGCTCCCCTCCCTGCAACAGAGGGGTCGGGGAGTGGGTTCTTTCGCCGCACACCCCGACGACCCGCGCTATTTCAGCGTGATCTTGACCCCGCCTGCGCCCGCGCTCGCCTGCAGGCCCTTGCTGCTGGTGTTGATCTTGATGATCACGCCTTTGTCATTCTTGAGTTGTATCGCGCCCGCGCCCTTGACCGCAGTCAGGCTGGCGTCGATCTTCGAATAAGTGCCCGCAAAATCGGACAATTTGTTCAAATTATAGACATCGCCGCTGGCCTTGACCTTCGACACGCCGATATCGCCGACGCTCAGGCCGCCGATCTTGAAGTCATGCGTCTTGCCGTTGTAATGCAGTTTGCCGCCGCCGGTGCTGCCGCCGACCAAAAAGCCGAACTGCGCTTCGCTGATCGAGATCGTGCCGCTGTGGTGCAGCGCTGCCGCCAACGGCACAGCGAACGCAAGCGTCGCCGCAAGGGCAACCGGCGCGAGAAACTTGGTGCTAAACATGGGTGGGGCTCTTTCTTGCTGTTCGGGTTTCATCAACGATCAACGCAGTGTAACGGGATGCCGCACACTTATTGACTCATTGGGCCGGTCGCGGCAAGTCCCGCACCGCAAATTTACCATGGGTTATGCCGCGGTAGGACTGTCCCGAGCGCGACATAACCCACGGTAGAATCGCGGAATCTGTCTCGCGGCCCACGGCGTTTCACCCAAAACAGAAGCCGCCGGCGGGGTCGGAGATTGTCCGCCCCAAAATTACCCCAGACGTCCCAAAGCAGCGCGCAACCGTTCGGCCTCACGCGACCTTGTCGCCAAATCTTCGCGAGCCTTTTCAACAGCTTCAGGTTTGGCCTTCTCGGTAAACCCCGGTGACGCCAGCCGGCCGGTCAATGCCGCTGCCTCCTTTTCTGCCGCCGATGCCGCCTTCTCCAGCCGTGCCCGTTCGGCACCTAGGTCAATCAAGCCTTGAAGTGGCAAAACATAGGTCAATCCATCGACAACAACCTGTGCACAAGCACCAGTAATCGGTTCATTCGAATATATAATTGACGCAATCCGCCCAAGACGTTCGATCGCCGGCGTCTGTCGATTGATTTTTCCGATCAGCGCTGAACTGATATCTCCCCAAACCACCAGCTGCAACTTGCTTGCTGGCGAGACATTCAATTCGGATCGTACGGCGCGAATTTCGCTGATAAGTTCGATCAACCAGTTCACTTCAGCCGCCGTTGCCACGTCAACCAGTGCCGCATCGGTCACCGGCCACGCCGCCAAAATCAGATCATGCTCGCGCGGCCCCAATTTATGCCAAAGTTCCTCGCTGATGAACGGCATAACCGGCTGTAACATAACCAGAATCTGATCCAGCGCCCAGCCGGTTACGGCACGCGTTTCGGCCGCCACTGCCGCGTCACCACCTTCGGCCAACAACGGCTTGGTCAGTTCGAGATACCAGTCGCAAAACCGGCTCCATGCAAATTGATAGATAGTGCTGGCATAATCATCAAAACGAAACGCAGAAATTGCAGCATCCAAAGCCCGAGAGGTTTCCACAACTTCGCCAATAATCCATCGATTTACTGGCTGAACGGCCACCGGAGGCTCTACAGATTTACTGCCAACTATGCCATTCGACTGCGCAAAACGTGCTGCATTCCACAGCTTTGTCGCAAAATTTCGATACCCTTCGATGCGTTTTTCATCGAGCTTGATATCGCGCCCTTGGCTTTCCATTGCGGTCAACGTGAACCGCAGCGCATCGGCGCCATATTTGTCGATCAACGCCAAAGGATCCACCGTATTGCCCTTCGACTTCGACATCTTCGCGCCCTTGGCGTCGCGCACCAGGCCATGACAATACACTGTCGCAAACGGCGGCACCCCGTCCATGAAATGGATGCCCTGCATCATCATCCGCGCCACCCAGAAGAAGATGATGTCGAACCCGGTAACCAGCACATCGCCCGGATAATAGCGTTCTAATTCAGGCGTTTGTGCCGGCCATCCCAAAGTCCCGAACGGCCATAACGCCGACGAGAACCAGGTGTCGAGAACGTCCTCATCGCGGCGCAGCGCCACATCACCTGCCAGTGCCTGCGCGGCCTCCTCGGTCTCTGCCACGAACACCCGACCGTCATCGGCATACCATGCCGGAATCTGATGCCCCCACCAAAGCTGGCGCGAAACACACCACGGCTGGATATTCTCCATCCAGTTGAAATAGGTCTTGTCCCAATTCGCCGGCACGAACTTCGTCTTGCCTGACCGCACCGCATCAATCGCCGGCGCTGCCAAAGTCGCCGCATCGACATACCATTGGTCGGTCAGCCACGGCTCGATAACGACGCCTGATCGGTCGCCATACGGCATCTGGACTTGCCGTTCCTCGACGCCCTCCAACAGCCCAAGTGCCTCCATCTCGGCGACCACAACCTTGCGCGCTTCGAACCGGTCAAGACCGACCAACCGTGCAGGAATGCCATCCGCCGCCGCTACATGCGCCTCGGCGTCGAAGACATTGATCATATCGACCGCGGCAATCCCCGCGCGTTTGCCAACCTCGAAGTCATTGAAATCATGCCCTGGTGTGATTTTAACCGCACCGCTGCCAAGTTCGGGATTGGCATGGTCATCGGCAATAATCGGAATCCGCCGGCCGGTAATCGGCAACGTCACAAACCGGCCGATCACCGACGCATAACGCGCATCCGTCGCATTCACCGCGACCGCCATATCCCCAAGCATCGTTTCGGGCCGCGTCGTCGCCACGACAATATGGTCGCGCCCGTCGGCAAGCCGCACGCCGTCCGCCAGCGGATAGCGGAAGTGCCAGAAATGCCCAGCGACTTCGCGCGTTTCGACTTCCAGATCGCTGATCGCGGTCTTGAACTTCGGGTCCCAGTTGACCAGTCGCTTGTCGCGGTACAGCAGTTTCTCGTTGTAAAGCTTGACAAAAACTTTGGTCACCGCCGCCGAAAACCCGTCGTCCATCGTGAAGCGCTCGTTCGACCAGTCGCAACTCGCGCCCAGCCGCCGTAGCTGCCGGGTGATCGCCCCGCCGCTTTCGCGCTTCCATTCCCAGACATGTTCGAGAAACTTTACACGCCCCAGTTCCGCTCGCGTCAGCCCCTGGCTGCTCGACTCGAGCATGCGCTCGACGACCATTTGTGTCGCGATTCCAGCATGATCGGTGCCGACTACCCAAAGCGCATCATCACCCTTCAACCGGTGATACCTAATCAGCACGTCCTGCAATGTGTTGTCCAGCGCATGCCCCAGATGCAGTGAACCCGTCACATTGGGTGGCGGAATCACAATCGTGAACGGCTTGGCATCGGGCCGCGCCGGCCGAAACGCGCCGCTCGCCTCCCAATGCGCATACCAGCGTGCCTCGATTTCGGACGGGCTAAATGTCTTGTCGATGATGGTGTCAATCATGGCGCCGGTCTTAGCGCCGCGCGCCGCTTGGCGAAAGGGGTCAGGACACCACGACTGCTTTGCGCCGTCTGCGCCGCGCCACGCGTGGCGGCAAACCCTCGCCAAGCCCGGCGGCGACAAGTTCCGCGCGCAACGCCGTCCCCGGCGTCCGGTGCCAGACCAACGCAGCGCCGCCCTTGGCCGTCGCCATCAACGCCGGCTCACCCGAGCTGTTGTCGAACACCACAAGCTGATCGACCTGTCTTGCAAACCAACCCAACTGCGCAAACGACCGCGCCCGCCGCGACCGAATCTTGTCCTCGGGAACATCATGCCCGCCACTCGCCACGCGGATCCGCACGCGCTCGATTTGCAATGCCGCGCTGTTGAGCAACACATAAATCATCCGCACTTCAAACCCGCGCGCCTTCGCGCGCTCGACCAAAGCGCGATATTTGGAAGATGACAGCACTGTCTCGACTCCGATCGTCTGATAGACATCGAGCGAGGCATTGAGCCAGTTTTCAATACGTTGCACCGCCGCGAGGTTTGCCGCGACGGGTTCTGCGGCCTCAAGCGCCGCAATATCAGCGGTCAGCAAATCGGGGTTGATAATCCACACCGACCCGTCCCAGCCGGCAAGATCGGTCAGTCCGTAAAGCGTGCTTTTACCGCTGCCATTGGGCCCCGCGACAATCCACAGAATTGGCGGGCCAGTGCGCGCCAGAAACTATGACGCCTTCTTCGCCGCACGCGCCCGCTTGCGCTGTTCGGCCCGTGCGCGCCGGACATTCGACCGGAACGCCGCAAGCAAATCCTGCGCAAAGGTCATGCTATCGGCCTGAACGACCTTCTTGCGAACGATCGTGCCATCCGCCGAGCGCACGGTGCGCGTCGGCAGGTCGCTCGGGGTGATTTCGGGCTTGCTGGCCATCGTCAAACCTTAGCACGCAGCGAACGCCGTTGAAAGCACCGGTGCGCCGTTCCCATCATCCGCGTCCCGTCAAACGCCGAATTTCGACCGCCACCGCAGCCTCGACAATTTCGGGTAAATTGGCATCAAGCCACGCCTGTAACATCGGTTTCAGCAGCGCGCGCGCGGTCGCATCAATATCCGTGACTTCGGGCGCTGCCAGCGTTGCCTTGGTCTCGCCAATGCCCGTTAAAGGCAATGAATCAAAATCCGGATCGAGCAGCGCCTCGTCAATGTCATCGGCAATCACGGTCGCAGCCGGGCCGTCTTCGACAACGATCTTGCGGATCGACGCGAGGATGTCGTCGAGATTCTTGTCTTGCGTCATGGAATCAACAATGCCCGACCGCCGCACCTTTGTCACGCTGTCGCGCAGGCCGCAAATCAGCGCGGCGCGACGGTTATCGGCACAAAGTCCGAAACCGATTGGCTCGCCGCTGCGGGCTGCGGCAAAGGCAGTGGCGCCGGGTTGGGATTGGTGTTCCAGTCGCTCCAGATGCCACGCACACGCTTACCGTTCGCAGTCGAATCATAGGGCGCCACCGGCACTTGCAACACGCTCGCTTCGGCAAGCCCCATACTGGCAAGCAACTGATACGACGCGACATATTCATCACGCTTGGCCTGCACCAGATCAACTTGTGACGTCAGCAGTTCCTGCTCCGCGTTAAGCACATCGAGCAAGGTACGGCTGCCGACCTGATTTTCCTGTTTGACACCCTCAAGCGCTAGCGTGTTGGCCTGCACTCCGACTTCGGCCGATGAAATTGTTGCGCGCGCTGTCTCCACGTTCGAAAAGCTGTTGGTCGTCGCTTCGACTACAACGCGTTCGGTGGCGGTAATCTGTTCAAGTCGCTGGCTGCGCAATTCCTGTGCCTGCCGGATGATCGAGCCGACCGCACCCGCCTGATAGAGCGGCACCGTCGCCGAAACGCCGATATTCTGCGTGAAATAATCGCCGTTGGGTACGCTAGTTGTGGCGCCCGAATAATTGGCATAACCCAACCCGGCCGAAGCCGCGACCGTTGGCAGGCGCTGGCCTTCAAGCTGGCGAACGTTGTAGCGTGCCGCGGCTTCGGAAAAACGTGCCGCAACCAGCGACGGATTGTTACGATCGGCAATATCAACCGCCTGCCCGGGTGTACCCGGCAAAGTCGGCAGCGGCGGCATCGGCGCCAGGTCAAGCGGTAACCGTCCGACCACGCGCAGATACGCTTCACGCGCCACCGACAGCAGGCCCTGCGACGTGATGAGTCCGCTCTGCGAGCGCGATAGTCGCGCTTCGGACTGGGCGACATCGGTGCGCGTCAGGTCGCCAACTTCAAAGCGATCCTTGCTCGCCTGCAACTCGCGGCCCAGCACTTTGACCTGGTTCGTCGTCAACTCGACGACGCGCTGAAATGCCAGCACATTGGCGTAGGCGGTGACGACATTGACCATTACGGTATTCTCGGCAGCACGTAGCTGCGCGCGCGCGGCGAGCACGGCATTCTCGCTCGCGCTGACCGCAGCCTTGGTCTGCCCGCCGGTATAAATCGGCTGGGTGATCACACCCCCGGCCGTGAAAACCTGTCCGTCATCGTGGAAATTATCGGCATTGCCTTTGAAGCCAACGGTCGCCCCGATCGCTGGACGATAGCCGCTAAGTGCTTGCGGAACACTTTCATCGACTTGACGCGTCACCGCGCGTTGCGCCAGCAGTTCGGGATTCGTTTCATAGGCGCTTGCCAGTGCTGCGGCGAGCGTATCGGCGTTTGCCGGCATAGCGAACAAAGTCAGCGCGAACAGCGCCGATGGAAGCGTCCGCGCAGCGATCTTGCGGGCGTAGGCAGTGCTGGACGTGGCGGTGGACATTGAGCTTAATTCCCTGGCAATCAGAAGACGAAGCGCGACGGCGCTTCGAATCCCGGCAATGGTGTAGCGGCGGTCTCGATAAAGCTCGACCCACCAAAATGCCCTGCGGCAACGCGACCAACCGTCACACGGCCCACGCCGTCATCGCCGATCTGCACCAGTCCGACGCGACCGCCGTCGCGCAACTGCGCTGTCAGCGACGGTGGCAAATACTGCAAAGCACCATCGAACAGCAAGACGTCATAGGGAGCGTTCGCCGCCCAGCCTTCTACCAACGCGCCCTCGACGACGGCAATGCCCATAGCGCGGGCATGCGCTACAAGCGCGGCATCGCTCTCCAGCGCCGTAACAAACGGCGTCAACGCATTGACAACGGCAGTGCTATAACCAGTGCCGGCGCCAATAATCAGCACCTTCTCGTCCGGCTGGATACGCAAATGCGTCAAGATCAGACCGAGAATCATCGGCTCGATCATGCTGCGTCCGCCGCCAAAGTCGACCGCGCCATCTACATAGGCCAGCGCGGCGCGGCCGGCCGGCATGAAATGTTCGCGCGGCACGGCCGCCACCGCAGATAGCACGTCGGGTGCATTAACACCGACGGTGCGCAATTGGCTGTCGATCATGGCGCTGCGCTGGAGTGCGAAATCGGCGTTCAATTAACGTCCTGTCTAAATCGAGGTGATATATACGAATAACACAGATGAGCAGCAATCAAATTCTTGCTCGGCAGAATCTGACGTGCCTGTGTGCATTAGCGGTCTAGGTTGCGCTAGCCAAGCGGCATTGCTAAGGGAGCGCCTCTGTCGCACCAGTGGCAGCGCTTCTGTCGTTTCACGACAGCGATGGCCCGATGGCGGAGTGGTGACGTAACGGACTGCAAATCCGTGAACCCGGGTTCGATTCCCGGTCGGGCCTCCAGACTTTCCGTTCTGCGAATACAATGTTGCAAGACACGGATTGCACCCTGGTGCTTCGCCTTTGCGCGGCGTCGGTAGTCGTGGACTCTGCTGACGGGCGCGGCCTGTGCTTTCGCTCGAGCCGCTACGCACCAGCCATATTGATGTCGAATGGTCCCCTAAATTCAACCTGCAAGGCAGCGCGACCTGCTTGCAATTGCGGTTCGGCTGCGCTTTAGCTTAAAGTCGACTGGGGTGGGATTTTATGCCGATAGAGCCGCAACCTAAAGCAATGGCCGATAACGTTCTGCGCCTGGCAGCACTGGCCACGCTGTTGTTTGCCAGCTACCGAATCGCGCAGCCATTCGTTGCGTTGGTCGCCTGGTCGACGATCCTGGCGGTAATCCTTTATCCGCTACACCGGATGCTGCGCGCGCGCACCGGATTGGGCAATGCCTCTACCGCTACAATCATCGGTCTGGCATTGGTCGCGCTGCTGCTTGTACCGTCGCTGATCGCCGTCGAATCGACCGCAGTGTCGGCAATTCACGTATTGCATGGCCTCAAGGACGGCACATTGGCGATGCCGCCGGTGCCGCCGCGCCTCGCGACATTGCCGGTAGTTGGCGGCAAACTTGCCGAAGCCTGGACGCTTGCCGAAACAAACCTGCCGGCAGCTATCGAAAACTACAAACCATTCCTCG
>Ga0209023_10002327_pt1 | contig 24007 bp, 20 predicted proteins | sample LakOneMetagenome_FD_187468 | JGI IMG/M metagenome (GOLD analysis project Ga0209023, IMG submission 187468) | Freshwater and sediment microbial communities from Lake Erie, Canada (SPAdes) (version 2) | ecosystem: Environmental > Aquatic > Freshwater > Lentic | place: Lake Erie, Canada... | reverse complement strand
CAGAACTTTCGCGGTAATGTGCGTCTACGTGACAGCTGTACGCCAGAAGGTTCGAGCCTCAATATCTATGATAATGCGGGTCGTTTCTTCCGAATTGATGCGGTTAACTTGATTAACAACCCAAATATCGCACTGCCTGAATTTGCAGATGACACCACGACTCGTGATGTGATTTTCCGTTACTACATGGAAAAAGTGAATACTGGCGGTCGCATCCTGCTCCAACGCAACGTGAATAGTCGCATGGGTTCAGCACTCTATGCCGTGGTACAATCTGAAATCAATGTCAAAGACCTGACTGACGACTTGAACACTACTCGCTTCATGGGTTATTTGATTGTGCGCCGAGGAAACATTGGCTACGTGCTTCAACATGAGCAAAAATTCTATCGCTCAGATCGTATGTTAGAAATTTTGGGCTTGCTCGCTTCTGAAATACAGGTACCAGGGCGTTTACCGACCAATCGTAAACAAGAAGATAATCCACTTTATATCGACTTGAAAAACTCTACACCTGAACAAATTGAAGAATGGAAAATTGCTGCTCAATGTGGTGATGCACAGAAAGGCACATGGTTAACGTTTGGTCCAAGATCCACTGATGCAGTAAAAACAACTGCAGTTGAGCAAATGCCAAACCCAGACAATGCCCAAAAAACCGTAGACTACGCTGCGCCTGAAGGTGCTGATTCATCAAATGGATCACTCCTACATCGTATGTATAGTAAAGTCGCGTTTTGGAAAAAGTAAACGCTCATCGTTTACTTTGATCCACCCCCGTAATTTGATTCAGTGATGACCGTTATCTTATGAGTGTGAGTAGTACCCCGCCGTTTCAAGCCAAGTTCCTCATGCCACAATTTTGGGCGATTTGGCTTGGCGTGTTGCTACTTTGGTCGTTGGCGCATTTGCCTTGGCGCGCTCAACTGTGCATCGGCAAATGGCTTGGCGAAGTGTTTTGGCGCTTGGCAAAAAAACGACGCTTAGATACTCAGAAAAACCTCTCTCTTTGCTTTCCTGAGCTGTCAGAAGCTGAACGGACAGAGATGAGCATTGACGTCTTTCGTAACGGTATGCTCGGTTTTTTTGAAAGTCTAAGTAGCTGGTATACCCCCCATCGTTTTAATGACAAAGTCTCGATCTCTGGTTTAGAGCATCTCGTTGACGCTCAAAAGCGTGGTCAAGGAGTTCTTCTACTCGGCGGCCACTACACGACATTGGACTTAGGCGGTTATTTATCCTCCCTGTTTTTCTCCGCGTACGTGGTTTATCGCCCGCAAAACAATCCGTTGTTTGAATGGCTCATCACCCGCGCCCGCGCCAATATGTTCGAACAGCAAATTGATCATGACGATATGCGCGGACTGATTAGCGCACTGAAATCAGGAAAAATTGTTTGGTATTCGCCTGATCAAGATTACGGCTTGAAGCAAGGCGTCATGGCACCATTTTTTGGTATTCAGGCCGCGACCGTCACTGCACCGCGCCGCATTGTCAAAATTAATAATTCAGCCGTTCTTGCATTTCACTCTTATCGCTCGAATGATCAAGAACCGCATTACCAATTGACCATCACGCCAGAATTACTCAACTACCCATCAGATGATCCAGTCCTAGATGCGACGCGCGTCAACGCGTTGTTTGAAGAACTGATTCGTGTCGCACCAACGCAATGGATGTGGTTTCATCGTCGCTTTAAGTCACAACCCAAAGGCACGCCGTCTTATTACGCCCAGCCTAAGCCCTAATTTTGGCGGTTCAAAACCAAGCATCAACTGTTCAATTAAAATAAATACGAGTATGCCTGCCATGAAAATTATTCAATTGGTTCCAGCACTGAATAGCGGTGGCGTCGAACGCGGAACGCTTGAGATTGCGCGCGCACTGGTTGCTGCGGGTCACGAATCTATTGTGATTTCAGACGGTGGACGCATGGTCGCGCAACTCGAAGCGGAAGGCTCAAGGCATATTCAACTACCGATTCACCGTAAATCGCTCAGTAGCTTATGGCAGATTCGCCCACTACGAAAAATCATTCAACAAGAACGTGCTGACCTGCTCCATGTGCGTTCCCGAATTCCAGCTTGGCTCACTCACCTTGCGCTACGCAAAATCGCCAGCAAAGACCGTCCCGTGCTGATTAGTACCGTGCATGGTTTTTATTCAGTCAGCCGTTATAGCGAAATCATGACGCGTGCAGATCGAGTCATAGCCGTCTCAGATAGTGTCGTTGAGTATATTCACCAAAATTATCCTGCTTGCCCTCGTGACAAAATCACCCGTATTTATCGCGGCATCAATCCATCAGAATTCCCGCACGGCTATCAGCCCTCAAATCTGTGGTGGCAAAAGACCCTCGCCGAGTTTCCAGAACTTGAGCACAAAATTTGGCTAACCCTGCCTGGGCGGATTACTCGACTAAAAGGTCACGAGGCGTTGCTACAGTTGGTTGCAGCGCTGAAAGATCGATTTGCCGTTCATGGAGTGATCATCGGTGATGCGCATGAAAAGAAACAGGCCTATCTTGCTGGACTACACACGCGAGTTGAACAACTCGGTTTAGCTGATCATGTCACCTTTGTCGGGCACCGTAGCGATATCCGCGAATGGCTTGCAGCAAGTGACATCGTATTATCACTATCCGCTAAAGCTGAGACATTTGGGCGTACAACTTTAGAAGCCATCTCGGTTGGGACTTCTGCTGTAGGTTGGAATCGTGGTGGGGTCGCAGAAATTCTCAATCGTTGCTATCCACAAGGATTGGTTGAAGCAGAAAATGAAGATGAACTTTTGCGGACTGTCGAGCAGTTATTGTCAAATCCACAGCCGCCAGCGCCAGTTCATGATTTTCAACTGACACAAATGACTGACCAGACCTTAGCACTCTATGCTGAAATGATTACCGCAAAATGATTGTAGCGATAGTACAGACGACTTAAGAAAGTACCACAAAAAAAGCGAAGAAATAAGAGTTTCGCTAGTACAAAATATAAGCTCGAATGGCAATTACTTGCGCATTCGAGCCAGAATATCTTTTAATTTTTATGCCTTTCTTCCTTGTCTTCGTCTACTCCATGACGTACTCACTTAAGAGCTTATATCAGTCGGCTATTGACTCATCCTGAGACAATGTCCTTATCCATTCCTTTGCCGACAAAATCATTATCAATTTTAATTGTCTGACATGAAATAGATACAAACCTCAATTAACGTAAGCCAAATCGTACAAAATGATGTAAATATTTGTCACTTCATTATTCTTTTCGTCACAAAGCAACATTTTGCGTACCAATTCACAGACTTTGTGTACCAATTTGCTAATATGCTGTCTGACAATGTAGATTTTCAATTAGTTTAAATCACGCATTCAACACAAAAAAATAACTAAAAAATAATAAGCAACAAAACGTATTCACATGACGCAATTTTTACCGCTCAAACATCATCACGTCACATTGATAATTCGGCATCTCCGCTCTCGATTGTGCGATGCCCGCATTAATTTTTGCTAACGCGCGCAATTCATCATCCCGACTCGCAATCGGTGAACGGTGCTTGGACTGTATTTTTGGATCATGATGCAACACGGTGAACACTGGAAAATGATCCGAGCCAATCGAATCGAGCAATTTCATACCAACTAAAGAAAAATCGGTACTGTGAAAAACGTGATCAAGCGACCAGCGCAACAGCAAATAATTCACATGAAAGGTATTCATAAACTGACGCCCTACCCGCGGATCAAGCAAGCCGCTAATGCGTTGAAACAAACGCGTCGTCCGCGACCAAGCCACATCATTCAGATCACCAGCGACGATGCAACTCTCTTTTTGATTGGCAACATGTTCGCCCACCACGAGTAGTTCCGCATCACGCAAGGTTGAATCCCATGCTTCATTCGGAGTGGGTGGTTTTGGATGCAGGCAATACAGGCGTAATAATTGCCCTGAGCGTAAGCGGACTTGCGTATGAATCGAAGGAATTTCTGGACTAAACAAAAACTTCACTTCGGGATTGACCAATGGCAAACGACTATACAGATGAATGCCGTACATATTGTCCAACGGTACGCGCACGATAAACGGATAATCCGCTTCAATCACCGACAACGCTCGCTCCCAGCGTGAATCGGTCTCTAACGTCACCAACACATCAGGCTGATAATGCAGCACATGGTCGATCAAGGCTTGATAATTTTGATTAGGCGTCAATACGTTAGAAACGAGCAGCGAAATCATATGAATTGGATCTGGTGAATCTGCCTGCATGACCTGTTTTCGCCAAAACAAGGTGTATGGCAAAACCATCCAAGACTGATACAACAAACTCCCCGTCAGTAAAAGGAGCAATAATGTGTCGTTTAAATGATTGTTTTGTAAGTTATAATTATTATAGAAACTGCAAACCAACGCCAACCAAACCAATCCACCAATCATTAGGATCTGTAAGCGCGGAAAGTCAAAGCAGCGTACCCACCACTCATTGCGTGGCAGCAACCCCCATAATGTCGAAAAAACCACAAGACCAGAAATAAACTCAATGATAATCAATGTTTACTCCTTGCTTTATTATGATATTCAATCCAACAATTTGTGCGCTGATAAACAGCCGCCAGATTCAGTCGCTGACTGAGTTTCATGGCAGTAAAATACCAAGTGGACATGACCGCTAGATGAATTTTTATGACACTTAAATGACAAGGACAAAACAGAAAATCAACTCTGCAAAAGAGTAAGTCGAGGAATCCCACTCAGATTTCTAATCCGTTTTTAGATTTCTAAACCTTCATATTGATATAAATGAAAAAATTGAGGTTTCGATCACACTAATTTCAAAAAATTCATAATTTTTCACACAATCCATGCGTACTCTTTGGCGATTGCTCGGGCACGATGCTACACTCCGACTTACGAGCAAAATATTGAGTAGTTGTTTCTAATTGGAGAACGTGATGAAAGTGGGTTTGGTGGGCTGGCGTGGAATGGTAGGTTCGGTGTTAATGCAACGCATGGTCGAAGAAAATGACTTTGCGCATATTGAGCCATTTTATTTTACTACTAGTAATGCGGGTCACACTGCACCAAACTTTGGTGGCAAGATCGCACCCGACCTCATTAACGCACACGACCTCACATCCCTCCAGCACATGGACGTCATCCTAACCTGTCAGGGCGGCGACTATACCAACGAGATTTTCCCGAAACTGCGTCAAAATGGCTGGAAAGGCTATTGGATTGATGCGGCGAGTACATTGCGCATGGAAGATGATGCCGTGATTGTGCTTGACCCAGTCAATATGAACGTCATTCAAGATGCACTGAGCAAAGGCGTTAAAAACTTTATCGGCGGAAACTGTACGGTATCCTTGATGTTGCTCGCTATTGGCGGTCTGTATCAGCAAGGATTGGTTGAATGGGTCAGTGCGATGACCTATCAAGCTGCTTCAGGTGCTGGCGCAAAAAACATGCGCGAGCTCATCAGCAGCATGGGTTACATCCGCGATGGCGTTAAACCGTTGCTCGACAACCCTGCTAGTGCGATTCTTGACATTGACCGTCAAGTTGCTGAATTGCAACGCGGTGCTGGTTTTCCAAAAGAAAACTTTGGTGTGCCATTAGCCGGTTCACTGATTCCTTACATTGACAAGCAACTTGAAAATGGTCAATCCAAAGAAGAGTGGAAAGGTCAGGCGGAAACCAACAAAATTCTCGGTCAAACTGGCGCGGATATCACGCCAATTGACGGCTTATGCGTGCGTATCGGTGCAATGCGCTGTCACTCACAAGCATTGACCATTAAACTGAAAAAAGACATTCCCTTGGATGAGATCGAATCCATCATTCGTGAATCAAATCAATGGGTCAAAGTCATTCCTAATACACGCGAAGCCAGCATGACTGATCTGACACCTGTGGCTGTCACAGGCACATTGTCAATTCCAGTGGGTCGTCTACGTAAACTCAACATGGGCCCTGAATATCTCAGTGCATTCACTGTAGGTGATCAATTGCTCTGGGGCGCGGCCGAACCGTTACGTCGCATGCTGCGCTTACTGATCGAACATCGCGGTTAATTACAAATGTCGATTGCGCACTTTCAATTAAGGTGCGCAATCAAACACAATATGGAATAAATAAACAATATATCTAAGTTCAGAGTTAGACATCTTAAAGCGCAACAGGATTGTTGGTATGGCATCACAAAAAAACGCAGTGTCGGTACATGACACAAGATTAAAGCAAGTTACACACACAGCGAGGACGCCAACTCTTACAACGGGTGAAATGACTCAACAACACTCAAAACGCTTTAAAAAGAATGTCTTTTTATCCGCTTTCCTTCTGAGCAACATTTTTCTTACTGAACAGGCATTTGCACTTTCCGTACACCCGTTACAAGTAAAATCATCCCTTGGCCAACCCTTCCGTGCACAAATTGTCGTGACGGATATTGCGGGTGTCGATCCAGCGACGATTCGAGCGTCACTCGCAAATGATAGAGAATTCATCCAGCTCGGTATTAATAAACGTCAACTGGCGAGTGATCTACACTTTAGTACAGCAATCACGTCCCCCGAACGTGGAATTATTACCATCACTAGTGATCGCCCACTGAATGACCCTTATATTGAGTTCGTTGTTCATATCGGTTTTGGCAACAATGTACGCTTACAACAAGTGACTGCGCTGGTTGATCCACCTTTGACACGCATTCAACCTGAGACGCTAAATTTACCCGTTCAACAAATTCAATTGGCTGAGGCATCGTCAACACCAGCGCCCGTCATTGCACAACCCACCAATCCAAACATCGTGAAAGTGACATCGAGTCTCACCACTCGTACAATTCCACTGATCCCAAGTCACAGCGCACCGCCGCCGATGTCTGCTCCTATTGCTGAAACACCTCTTACAAAGAATACGTCCGCGGCACAAGATACACCGTTGGTTCCAAGTCGTAGTGTCCCGCCGCCGATGTCTACACCTGTCGCTGAGACAGCAGCAACACCTTTGGCACAAAATGTAGTCGCACAAGATACACCGCTCATTCCAATACCTAGCACTCCGCCGCCAATGGCAACCCCTGTAGTTGAAGCCAGTCAAGCACCAATCGAACAAACCCCAACAGTTGCTGTGCCCGCTACGCCAGCTCCTGAGCCAGTGCCGCGTCCCCCAACACCGACGACACCAGAAAACACATCCTATAAAGTAAAACGTAATGACTCTCTTTGGTCGATTGCCAATCGAATCCAAAAAAATTCGAATCGACCCATTACGGTCATTATGCATTCGATTCAACAAATGAATCAGTCTGCGTTTATTCATGGTAATCCGAACCATATCAGAAATGGCGCAACGATCATTTTGCCAAACCAGCAAGACACAGAAGAAGCACCAAAAGTCGATACGCCGCCAACTCAAGTCGAAAATGACGACGTGGAAAGTAATAAAACGCCAGTGATTCGCACCCCAAATCAGCAAGCTAAAGCCGCTAAAACCCCTTATATTCGTCGTGGCCATCTGCCCGATGCAAAAATGACCTTAGTCGCGCCTGCGCAAGAAGGAATGGCCCAAGGCAGCGCAACGGAGAAACCGAGTGAAGAAACAGCACGCCAACTCGGACAGTTAAATTTAAAAATCACCGCTGTACGCCAAAGAAATATGACTTTAAGTCAAGAAGTAAGCGAACTCGAAGCAAAAATTAAAGTAAATGATCAAAAACTTGCTTTACGAAATGCTAGACTTGCTGAACTAATGCAGCGACTCAAAAATCGTAAGGATGCAGTACCTCAAAACGCAAATAGGACGCCAAAATCATGATTTCAAAAAATAGTTTTCCATCGACTCAAGAAAAAAATATGGCACGTAAAACCAGCCATATCAAATTAATTAGCGCAATGACCACCTTCGGTTTATTGGCTTCACAATCGGTTTATGCGGCTGACGAAGCTTCATCAGGTGGGATTCCAGGCTGGGTTTGGGGAATTCTGGTTCTCGCGATTCTTGCTGGTGTTATGCTTTTACCAAAAAAGTGGACAGAGCCAAAGAAAACGCAACCACCCGTGACAAAAGCACCCACTCCAACGCCAACACCCAAAAAAATCGAAACGCCTCCTACTGTAAAAGTGGAGACTCTAGCACCAGTAGTCACACCCGTCGCCGCTCCTCCTGTTAAAACACCTGTCGTTGCTGTAAAAGAAGCGCCGAAGGTTGAAAAACCAGTTGAAGTCGTTGATCCCTTAGATGAAGCTAATCAGTTGCTGATCCAACAACGCTTCCCACAAGCAGTAGGCGTACTAAACAAAGGATTACAAAAGAATCCTGAACGCAGTGACTTAATGCTGGCGCTGCTGGCAATTTATCTCAAGCAAAACGATCACGAAGCCTTCGATGCTCAGTTTGAGCAACTCAAGCAATTAGATGATCCTCTTGCACTGATTCAAGCAGAAGAACTCCATAACGAACTTGAACGTCCTATTGTTGTAGAAGATAGCGACCTGATTGAGTTTGATACAAAAAAAGCCACCGTTGTATCAGAGCCAGAACCAACAGCTGAAACTGCCGCACCTGACTACGCAGCGGATAGCCTAACGTTCACCTCTGAAACGTTTAAAGCAGTAGAACCAGAACATGTAGAACCTCAAACACCCGATGCAGAAAGCGTATCTCTCGGTAAAACAGTTGATATCACCCCTATTGAGACCGAATTCTCTTTAGATGATATCGATTTGGTTGATACCGCTGTAACGGCAAAAGATTCTCCAGTTGAAGTGGTTGCAAAGAAAAAAACGGATGACTTTGATTTCTCAGAATTTGATGACTTTGTCATTGGCACACAGTCAGAGACCAAAGCACCCGTAAAAGAGGCAGAACCAGTAGCACCAATTGCTGATTTAGCTGACCTCAAAGTGCCTGAAACAGAAACCAGCAAAACAAGTGATCTCGTAGATCTTGAGTTTGATCTGGATGACAGTTTTACAATTGATGAAGACAAAGCTGAAATTGTTGCTAAAAAGAGCGACTGGTCAAATGATCTTGCTGATGAAACATTCGCCTCTCCTGCAGAAGCAAAAGCGCCAGTTGTACCGGCTGCTACCCCTACTGTTGGCGAGCTCATCAAGGGTGATGCGCTGTCCTCATTGGAAGAAGAGTTTCCATTCCTTCAATCAACAGACACATTCCAAATTCGTTTAGACCTCGCTCGCAACTATATAGCGCTTGGCGAAATCAGTAGCGCGAAAGAGCTTTTGAACGAAGTTGCTGAACAAGGTGCTGGCCCTCAGCAAACTGAAGCGCGGGATTTAATTGCTAAACTGGCATCGTAAATCAACTCAAAATGATACTGCAATAAAGATGGTGACTTAAGTCGCCATTTTTATTACATATATACCCTCAACATTAAAGATTAAATCAACGATAACAAAATTTTATAGAGCCTTAACATGCCTAGTTCTGATCATCTGGCTCAATTCGGTATACTCTACTTAGGTGGTACGATTGGTTGTGTGGGGCAACCATTGACACCTCTATCTGCCGACACCTTTCTACCCAAGCTAGCGGCACTAATAGAATCAGAATTACCAACAATGCTGAGTCTTTCTCAATGGCATTATTTCTCAGGAAATATCAAAGACAGTAGTGCCTTAGTTCCTGCAGATTGGGGGGATATCTTAGAACTTTTACTGAACCCAATGTATGCCCACATTCAGCATTGGATCCTTTTGCATGGCACAGACACATTGGCATTTACTGCTGCATTTATCGCCGAAGCCCTACGCGGAACACGCTTAAAAGTCATAGTGACAGGCAGTCAATTGCCATTACTTGATCCAATCAAGCAGAACTTTGATCCAAACACTGATGCGCTCAATAATATAAATACAGCCTATTCGGCTTTTTCAGATGCAACACTTCCGCAAGAAGGATGGGTTCGTGTCGCATTTAATCAGCAACATTGGGCCGCCGACAGTGTGCAAAAAATTCACACCACAGAATATGCAGCTTTTGCAGGTCAGCACATAAAACCAAATCATATCGCAAATCAACAACACCTCACGAATACACTAATCACTAATCCAACCCGTTTGAAAGAGGCTCTCTCACGATTAAATATACAGATATACTACGCCTCCCCGCTGCCGCTTGAGACACTCGTTACACAACTTGAGCAAGCTCTGTTATCAGGTGCGGAAGCTGTCATTCTATTGGCGTATGGACTCGGAAATTTCCCCGATGATTTACGGATTCATCGTGCGTTACTAGCGGCCGAACAGCATGGGGTTCTGGTAATATTAACTACTCAAGTACCATTTGGTGGAGTTGAATCACGATATGCCGCTGGAAATTGGCTCGCAGCATGTGGTGTATTATCAGGTGGCGAATTAGCCTTACCAGCAATATTTGCACGTTTAGCCTGGTTGCAGATCACGGCAAGTACCTATACCGAACGCCGCCAATTATGGCTGGAATACAACACTGCTTTCGTTCATTAATGTGATTCATCAATCAAGCGAACGACTCTCATTTAACCACATAAAAATCATACAGGAATAACACTGCTATGCCGCGTCTTGCTTTAGGTTTGGAATTTTGTGGCAGCCAATATCGCGGATGGCAAACCCAGCAAGCAGGTATTCGCAGTGTTCAAGAAACTGTCGAAATCGCTTTATCCAAAATCGCCAATCACCCAGTCACACTTCATGCGGCTGGACGCACGGATGCAGGCGTCCATGCGTGTAACATGATTGCGCATTTTGATACGGAGGCAGAACGTTCCATTCGAGGCTGGATTCGTGGTACGAACACGGTCTTACCGCACGATATCGCCGTACGCTGGCTGCAACCCATGACTAATGACTTCCATGCGCGATTTAAAGCACATGCGCGCCGTTATCGCTATGTGATTTATAACCATCCTTATCGTCCAGCTCTACTTAATGGCCAAGTCACCCATCATTACGCACCACTGAATCTGGAACAAATGCAATTGGCGGCGCAGAAACTGATTGGCATCCATAATTTCACCAGTTTTCGTGCAGTAGCATGCCAATCCAATCAACCCGTACGTCATGTCAGTCATCTGACCTTAACGCGGCATGGACAATTGATTGTGCTCGACATTCAGGCCAATGGATTTCTGCATCACATGGTGCGAAATATTGTCGGTGCGTTGTTAGAGATCGGAGAAGGACTCAAAGCGATTGAATGGATCGATCATTTATTAGCGGTGCAAGATCGCAAGGAAGCAGGCATCACTGCGCCACCCGATGGGCTTTATTTCATTAACGCCTATTATCCAGACGAATTTGAATTACCAGACCTGCCATTAGGGCCAGTCTGGTTAAACATTTAATCAGTTTTTTAATTTGAAAAACTAAGCTGCGGCTTGTTTCCGTTTACGATATTCAACGGGCGTCTCATTCGTCCAACGTCGGAAAGCACGATAAAACGTACTTGGTTCAGAGAATCCAGTCAGGTAAACAATTCGCTCTACACTCTCGGTGGTTTTTGACAGCAAACGCTTCGCCAGACGAGCCCGATAATCCGATAATACTTGCTGAAAACTGGTATCGGCTTCGCTCAACTGCGTCCGTAACCGACGTGCAGAAATATTTAATCGTTCTGCAATCGTTTCAAGTGACACTTCTCCACTTTCCAACGTCTCACCAATCGCACGACGCACATCCGCCACCAGATCAGAGCGAGCTAACTCTTGCAGTTTTTCCAAAGCCAATTGTTCATGTAAACGCAGCAACTCAGGCTCGGATTGCCAAAGCGGCTGATCCATGATTTTCAGATCAAAATAAACACGTGTTTCTACTTGACCTAGATGAACAGGGCAACCAAATACCCGCTCATATTCCTCAGCAGATGCACCTTGCGTAAACGCAAAATCAATGCGCGTAAAGTTAAACTGACCATCCGTCACAAAACGGAAAAATCGCAATAAACTCAACATAAAGCATTCAGTAAAATGACGTAGAGACACAGTATCTTTATAAAAAATCTCGGTATTGGATAAACAAACCTGATCACCGATAATGCGAACAGAAGCATCTAATACATCACTGACCAAGCGCTGATAAGCCAACGCACGCTTTAATCCTGCGCCAAACGTAGCGCTACTCAAAAACAAATATTCAACAACTTGCCCACGATACAGCGGCATGTGCTCTGCTAAATGTAGCCCTAAATCAGAATCACCTGTGACAGATTCCGCAGCTTTCCAAAAAGCAACTTGCATATGATTGGGCGTCCGCGCTTTATCATCGACGCGACTTAAGGCAACACCTGCCCGCATCAGAATCTCGTCAACTGGATACTCAGCGCGACGCATCCCTTCATACACCATCTTGAATAGAATGGCGGCATCCGTCTGTATTCTCTGCATACATTTACCCTCTGCACATCAACAACAATCTGATCTCACCTGACTAAATGATATTAAAAGTGAGATAGTTTGCATCAACATTCATCATTTTTCTAAGTTAAATCTGTCTACTATGCCCTATCATAGCACTATATTTATATCGCTAAATGATAACAATTCAGACAATTAGTTTCGTTTTTTCATTTGCGTACAAGCAAAATATCTTGCATAGACATGATAATCAAATCTGGAAAAAATACTTTACATCGCGATCCCTTAAAATCGTCTAAACTTTCAAGCAATCCGGTATAACTCTTTTATTTTCGCTACACGGAATCTATCAATACTGACCGAAAAACAAAAGTCATTAAGGAAAACTCATGACAACTCGCCGCCTCTTTCACCCATTACTTATAACATTAGTCGCCTTTCAAACCGTATTACTCAGTGCTTGTTGCCTGTCTCCCAGCGACTTTCGCATGTCCAATATTATAGGAGAACCAACACTGCCTAATTATCAAAAAGATTGCTTGGCAAAAAGCCGTCTAGATAACCCATCCGCAGTCGGTGAAATCATCAATACCCCGCATTACGCACTCATTACCCTGCAACGCGCAGGACAAAGCATCAAAGCGGGTGAAATGTGCATCATTAATAAAAAAACGCACACCATTGAAATCACGGCAATTGATGATTTACAGTTTTTATCATTACCCAGTGATGCGAAGTAAACTGATTCAAATCAAGCTCGGATAAATCAATCTTAAAGAAAAGTGTTTGCTTTGTTGCGTCTAGTCGATCAAACGGCTAAAATATCGTCCTTTCTGATTTCATCTGGCACTCGAACTCGTACTCGCTCAAAAGGAGTATAATAACGAATGTCAAACTATGTAGAGCGAATATGTCCAACAAAGAAGAGCTGATCGAGTTTGAAGGCGTCGTCACTGAAACCTTGCCAAACACAATGTTCCGCGTACGCCTTGAAAATGATCACGAAGTGATTGCCCATATCTCTGGCAAGATGCGTAAACACTATATTCGTATTTTGACAGGCGATTCGGTTAAAGTCGAAATGACTCCGTATGACCTCTCAAAAGGTCGTATCACTTACCGCGCGCGTTAATCACTGCTCGCACGAGATTATCGTTTTAAACGAGATCATCGTAAAATACAAAAAAGCCGCATATTCTGCGGCTTTTCTTGTTTGTAAAATTAGTTTGCGGGAAAAACTTTAGGTCATTAACCCAAAGCGTTCAATACCGCCTCGCCCATCGCTTGTGTACCGATCTTGGTCATGCCTGCTGACATAATGTCACCTGTGCGCAAGCCTTGATCCAACACCACACCAACCGCCGTTTCAATCGCTTTTGCTGCATCTTCTTGTTTAAAGGTATAACGCAGCATCATTGCGACTGACAAAATAGTTGCCAATGGATTAGCCAAGTCCTGCCCTGCAATATCTGGCGCACTACCATGACAAGGTTCATACATGCCTTTGCCGTTCGCATCTAAGCTTGCTGACGGCAACATGCCAATCGAACCCGTCAACATCGCCGCTTCATCCGACAGAATGTCACCGAAGAGATTACCAGTGACGAGCACATCAAATTGCTTTGGATTTTTGACTAATTGCATAGCTGCGTTATCCACATACATGTGTGACAACTTGATCTCTGGGTATTCAGCAGCAGCCAAATCAGTGACTGTTTGCTTCCACAATTCAGTCACTTCAAGCACATTAGCTTTATCGATTGAGCAGACTTTACCACCGCGTAGAGCCGCCATATCAAACGCCACTTTCGCAATGCGTTTGATTTCGCTTTCTGAATACACGTCAGTATTAAAACCCTGCTTCTCGCCATTCTCAAGGACTCGGATACCACGTGGTTGACCGAAATAAATTCCGCCAGTCAATTCACGCACAATCAGAATATCCAAACCTGCAACAATTTCAGGCTTCAAGCTCGAAGCATCTGCCAATTGCGGATACAAAATCGCTGGACGTAAATTTGCAAATAAATTCAATTCACTGCGAATTTTCAGCAAGCCGCGCTCTGGACGGATTGAACGTTCAATCGTATCCCACTTAGGACCACCAACCGCACCAAGTAAAACTGCATCAGCTTTCTTTGCCGCATCTAACGTCACGTCTGGTAGCGGTACGCCATGCGCATCAATCGCAGAGCCACCTAACAAACCATGTGACCATGTAAAATCTAAAGCAAACTTATCATTAACACGGTTGAGAACTTTTTCGGCAGCAGCCATGATTTCAGGACCGATACCATCACCGGCGAGAATTAAAATATGTTGAGACATGTAAGGATTCCACTAAACAAAAGAATAAAACCAACTTGTACGAATTAACGCAATAATCCATCACAATCAAATGATGGATTATTTAAATTTTTGTTCAACAAATGACGTTGTCATGGTTTGAAAACCATAAGTACGGCAAAAACGACGCACCACCTTGTCATCATCCAGCACATCTACGCACAACGGCGCGGGGCCTGCCAGACTGAGTAAACTTGCAGATTGTTCACGCTCTTGACGATACAACTTCAAATCATAACGATGACCCGCTTTAAAGCGATGAGTCAGGTTAAATTTCTCAACACGATCATGTGAAATCGGAAAAAAGATCAGTTCCACATCATGCGGTGCAGCAGTCAATGCTAAATAATACTGTGAACTATAATTGCTTGCCGCTGACTCAAAACGCAGCACCGCATCAGTTTTGCCATGTTCAGTTGGCTCACCTTGCGAATTAAGCAGTTCAATATTATTTAAGCCGACAAACTGGCAACCCACGCCACCAGAACAGTGCACCGAGGCAATACCCGACTGATCTTCTTGTTGGATATTGAGATTCGGCATCATCCACACGGGTCTAGTTTTCAATGCAGAATAGGAATGGCAGCCAGCAAAACCCGTCAGCAATACCGCAGTCGATACGACCATTAACACGTTCAGAATATATTGCGCTAGTGATCGCTTTGACAGTCGCTTTAAGGCTTTCAAATTCATCCTCAATGGGTTAATGCTTCGTACAGCCATTGTTCATGCTCCGTATGACGCACACCTCGTGCATTCAACATGCTAAAAATCGTGTTCCAGCATTATGCACGAGAGTATACGCTATACAATACTCATACATGAAGTGTATTAAACACCCATGGACGAGCGGCTTTTGCTTTCTCTTCGAAAGAGTGAATTGCATCACTATCCTGCAAGGTTAGCCCAATTTCATCTAAACCATTTAATAAAAAATGCTTACGAAATGCATCAACTTCAAATGCATGCGTCTGACCATTTGGGCGAATGACGAGTTGTTGCTGCAAATCAACAGTCAGTTGATAGCCTTCTGTCGCTTCTGCTTCGGCGAACAACACATCCATCACATCTTCAGCAAGAATCACTGGTAACATGCCATTATTCAAGCAGTTATTATTAAAAATATCTGCAAAAGATGAGGCAATCACTGTACGGAAACCATATTCGGCCAACGCCCATGGTGCATGTTCACGACTCGAACCGCAACCAAAGTTTTGTCGCGCAAGCAAAATGTTCGCACCTTGATAGCGTGGTTGATTCAATACAAACTCAGTATTGATTGGGCGTTTGCTATTGTCTTGACCTGGATAACCCTCATCCAAATAGCGCCATTCATCAAATAAATTCGCACCAAAACCTGTACGTTTAATCGACTTCAAAAACTGCTTAGGGATGATTTGGTCGGTATCAACATTCGCACGATCAAGCGGAGCGACAATACCTGTTTCAATAATATAAGGTTTCATAGTTGTCTCTCCTTAAAATGTTCGTACATCGACGAAGTGACCCGCCAATGCGGCTGCCGCTGCCATCGCTGGACTGACCAAATGCGTGCGTCCGCCATTGCCCTGACGACCTTCAAAGTTGCGGTTACTGGTTGATGCGCAATGTTCGCCAGATTGCAATTTGTCTGCATTCATCGCCAAACACATCGAACAACCTGGTTCACGCCACTCAAAGCCCGCATTGGTAAACAAGGTATGCAAACCTTCCGTTTCCGCTTGTTTTTTTACTAAGCCAGAACCTGGAACGACCATTGCTTGTTTAATGGTACTTGCCACTTTACGACCTTTAATCACCGCTGCAGCAGCGCGTAAATCTTCGATACGTGAATTGGTACATGAACCAATAAAAACGCGATCCAATTGAATGGCTTCAAGCGACTGACCCGGCGTCAAACCCATGTATTGATACGCACGTTTCATGCCATCTTGTTTGACTGGATCATTGGTTGATTCAATCAATGGTAAGGTCTGGCTAACCGCAATGACCATTTCTGGTGAAGTACCCCAAGACACTTGTGGCTCAATGCTATGACCATCCAACTCAACAACTTTATCAAACAGTGCATCAGCATCGCTATGTAAAGTCTGCCAGTAGACAACGGCTTGTTCCCATTGATCCGCTTTCGGTGCAAACGGTTTGCCGTCAAAATAGGCAATCGTCTTATCATCCACAGCAACCATACCGACGCGTGCGCCCGCTTCAATCGCCATGTTACAGACGGTCATGCGACCTTCCATCGACATATCACGGAACACTTGACCACCAAACTCAATCGCATGACCATTACCGCCAGCCGTACCGATCTTACCAATAATGGCAAGTACGACGTCTTTCGGCGTTACGCCAGCACCAAGCACTCCATCGACGCGAACCAACATGTTCTTCGATTTCTTTTGGATCAAACATTGCGTTGCCAAGACGTGTTCAACTTCTGACGTTCCAATGCCATGCGCCAAGCAACCAAATGCACCATGGGTTGCAGTATGTGAATCACCACAGACCACAGTCATCCCTGGCAAAGTCAAACCTTGCTCTGGGCCAACGACATGGACGATGCCTTGACGCACATCATTAATATCAAATTGAACGACATCAAACGCCTTACAGTTATCATCCAGCGTTTGCACTTGGATACGTGATACTTGATCTTGAATCCCAGCAATACCTTCAGCGCGTTCCGCTTTGCTAGTTGGCACGTTATGATCTGGCGTTGCGATATTGGCATCTAAACGCCATGGTTTACGGTGCGCAAGTTGCAAGCCTTCAAAAGCCTGTGGGCTAGTCACTTCATGCAATAATTGACGATCGATATAAATCAAGCACGATCCATCATCGCGCTGCTTGACCAAATGATCATCCCAAAGTTTGTCGTATAATGTCTTCGCGGTCATTTCACTCACCTTGATCTGGAATTCGCTTAAGCATTTGCTTAGCATCTGGGTTTAAGGCTGCCTTGCTTGTTAAATTTTTATTCAATAAGCGGGATGTGCGCATAATAACTTTGTTTTTTCAATAAAACTAATTTATCATTTTTATAATTAATAAAACTTTTTGGAATATATAAAGCAAAATCCCTCCCAACCTCCCTTTGCAAAGGGAGGAGCTTTTCTATTTTGGCGTAGCCAATGTAGTCCCCTCCTTAGAAAAAGGAGGGTTAGGGAGGATTTGCTTTTGACTTTCACTGAAAAAGGCAACCCACATGAATACCGCCTCTCTCCAAGCCTTCATCACTGTTATGCAGACGGGTTCAGTCTCGCGTGCCGCCGAAAAACTCTTTCTCACGCAACCCGCAATCAGTAAACGCTTACGAGTCTTAGAGGAAGAATTCGGCATCACACTGTTTACGCCAATTGGACGCGGCATTCAGCCGACACCAGCCGCGCAGGACTTATTACCCCGTGCCAAACGCTGGCTGCTCGATTATGAAGAAATTAAACATGCGCTCAGTCATTCACAAGATCAAATCGCGGGTTTACTCCGCATTGGAACCAGTCATCATATTGGACTGCATCATTTACCAACGGCGTTAAAAAGCTTTGTTCAGGCGCATCCTGAAGTAGAACTCGATGTTCATTTCGTCGATTCAGAACAAGCGCATCAGGCGGTATTGGCGGGTGAATTGGAATTGGCATTTTTAACTTTACCGCCGACCTTTGACCCACGCCTCGCCTACAGCGAAATCTGGAATGATCCACTGGTCTTTGTTGTCGCGCCATTTCATGCATTAGCAAGTAAAACAAACTTAACGTTAGAAGATTTAACGCACTATCCTGCGATCTTACCCGCAGCAAATACCTATACCAGTCAAATTACCCTTGATGCATTTCAAACTGCAGGCTTAACGCTCAAAACCAGCATGAGTACTAACCCACTCGACTCGATTCGAATGTTGGTTTCAATTGGGTTGGGCTGGTCAGTTTTACCTAAAACTTTGGTTGATGCGGATTTGACCGTTCTGGATATTGATCACGTGATTCTGCACCGTACATTGGGCATGGTTTGGCATCCGCAGCGTACCTTGTCGAAAGCCGCGAGAACATTGAAAGATAGTTATTTTTAAACGCTCATTTAAACATCATTTTTTGAATTTTTATTACCAAAGTTACACAAGCAATCTTTTTCTCGAGTGCGCTAACCTTTTACAATCCAGCTTAACTATGTATGTGATTACATGCGTGCCTTTCGTACTGGTCTTGTTGCTAGCAATCACGCTTCGAATGGATTTGAAATACTTGAGCGTTAATATTTTATTCATTTGAATATTTTCTATTTTTACATCTACAAGTTGAGCGGCAATGCCCATTAATCAAAGCAATCGAATATCTACTCTCGAGTTGGCAATGCGTGCATTTGCAATTTGCTCTTCGCTTTCAGTGGCGATTGGTGCGGCTATGCCTGCTCAAGCAGCAGATGGCGATTTTATCGATGCCCAACGCGCTGCTCGATCCCGCGATTGGCCATCACTTGATTTATATCGGGAGCAAATGCACACCAACCTCCTTGCACCCTATCCTGAATATTGGCAATTAAACAACAATCTGGTGCAGCAACCACCGCAAGCAATTAATACATTTCTCGAACGCTACCAAAAGTCCGCCATTAGTGAAAAACTCCTCGGCGACTATATTGAAGCCAAAGCTCGCGCGGGTGATTTTAGCGCGATTAAACCGCTCGTTACGCGCCTCACAAATCCTGATGACAATGAAACTTGTGCGGTTGCACTCACCAATGCAGCCAATGGTGACGTATTGGCACTCTCTGCGCTTCGGGCTGATGTTTGGCTGAAAACGGGTAAAATCACGGATCTTTGCGCTGCAGTTGCCGATCAACTTTTAATCAGCCCACTGATGACCGATGATGATCGCGTACAACGTTTAAAAACCCTGTTACGCGCTGGACAAACAGGTCGCGCGTTGTCAGTGGCGAGTCGTTTAAATCTCCCTTTAGATTCATCAAAACTGTCAAGCATCGGCGCATCACCAGCGTTTTATTTAGCTGATGCGCCAACCGTAAATTTGCAAGATCAGATGTATTATATTTATGCGCTGGGGCGTTTAGCTGCGGAAAATCCCGATGCCGCAAACGATCAACTGACCCGCGATAAAGACCGCTTGCCTGTCGCCACCCTGCAATACGGCTATCGTATTCTTGCCATGAACTATGCAACCAATATCACCAAGTATGGCTTTGATCAACGTGTGGTGACTTGGTTTGATCGTAGTCTAGGGACAGCGTTTAGTGATGAAGAAGCCGATGCTTATGCCCGCAGCGCCATTCGATTCGGGCAATGGAATAGCTTGCTGCGTGCCCTAGATGCCATGAGCATCGAGAAACAAAACGAACGCATTTGGCGCTATTGGTTTGCTCGCGCAACCGAATCACGTGATGATGCGCAAGCCAAACAAGTGGTTCGCACTTTTTATACAGCGCTTGCCGCAGAGGATGATTACTACGGACTATTGGCTCGTGACAGACTGGGGATTGCTTTCAATCAACTTAAACCGACTTATCTGCCAAGTTCAGCTGATTATCAGCGCATGAAAAACGACGTTAATTTTCAACGTGCCTTTACACTACGCAATATCAATGCTGATGCGGAATATTCGAATCGCGAGTGGAACTGGGCAGTTCGACAGGCCTACCTCAAACAAGATGATGGCATGATTCTCGCGGCTGCTGAACAAGCCAATCAAATGAGTTGGTATGACCGGGCTATCTACGCTGCCGAACGCACAGTCAATCTGCATAATGACAAACTGCGTTATCTCACGCCGTTCCGTGATTTAACCGAACGATATAGTCTACAAGTTGGGCTCGATCCCGCTTGGGTGTATGGCTTGATTCGCCAAGAAAGTCGTTTTGTGATTAAAGCCAAATCGAACGTTGGCGCAGGTGGGCTTATGCAAGTCATGCCTTCTACGGCACGCTGGGTTGCTAACAGAATGGGCGAAACTTTCCAACAATCGCAACTCTCCGATATGGAGACCAATATTCGTTACGGCACGTTTTATCTCAATCATATTTATGGTCAGTTGGGTAATCAGCCTGTGTTAGCAACGGCGGGATATAACGCAGGACCTTTGCGTGCAAAACGCTGGCAACCGACTAACGCACCACTTGCGGCAGATCAATATGCCGAAACAATTCCATTCTTGGAGACACGCGACTATGTCAAGCAAGTGATGACCAATGCCGTGCATTACGGCCTGATCTTCAATCAAGGCTCGCAGTCACTCAAGAAGCGTATGGGCACCATTCCGATGCCTACGAGTGAAGTTATTGTCGGTCCTTAGCAATAATTGTCGGTTTATAGCATTTTGAGTCAGGTTTTAGGGACACAGTTCATGGAAATTTATACGGTTCCCCTACAAACCCTTGCTACTGTTTAACAATCACACGCCCTAGAATATAAGTATGAATCCAATACCTAACAGAACGACCAGAACGCGACAAGGAAGTCTGCGTACTATGCGTGATGGGTGTAATAATATGCGACAACTTATGCGAGTTTGTACACGTCGAGTGATGGGAAAAATTTTGCGGAATGAGAATTCAATCGCAAAAAGTCGTTCTATTGCTGATGTATCCAAAACCAACGCATCTCCATCCTTTCAGGTCATCTTTCATACCCAAAACCCATCGCTTGCACAAACGCAGACGTCACCTGCATCGCGCAAATCGTTATTCAGCCAAATGATGATGAGTCTAATTGTCGGTACGTTATGTGGACTGTTCAGTATTACCGTCTTTGCGGATGATACGGTAAATCCGCCGTCTAGCTTTACCTTGATTATTCGCATGACACCCGCAGCATGTGCGCTTGACCCAGCGCTGCAAAAATTACGTCAATGCCAAGATGGCTTCACCCTCACGATTTCAAGCCTGCAAGCCGAACGTGCGAGTGGGAAACGTTTAGAAAATTGCAGTCGCGACCAAACTAATCTCTCACCACTACAAGAGCGTGTCGTCGAACGTGTAATGCCCGACAAACAACTACGTGATGAAGATTGGCAACGCAATGGCTCGTGCACAGGTATGACCCCTAATGTCTACTTTCGAACGATTGCGACCTATGCACAACGTTTGAAAATTCCTTCAGAATTAGCTTCGCCTCGCGATACCGTGCTGACCAAAAGCCATATCATCAGCAAGCTACAACAGCTCAATCCTGGACTAACCGAGAAAAGTTTATTGCTCCGCTGTACTGTCGAACCTGGACGCGATTTGCCTGTACTCACTGAGTTACGCTCATGCTACAACACACAAGGTCAATACGACTCTTGCCCAGCCTACGTCAAATCAAATTGTCCAAGTAATGTCGTAATTTTGGCTGCACCTTAATTTGACGCTTTGCACGTCGAATTTGATATCTTTTTTATTAATAATAAAAAATTACAACGTGCGATAAAAGCTCACATTTCTAAATTCATGCGCCTCATCGAGATCAGGCCATGTTGATGCGCTGCGCTCGCCTTCTTTAACATACTGCGGATGACTAAAATTCTTCACCCGTGAATCAGCCACCCAGATTTCTTTTCCGAACCGTAGAAACTCATCCAAAAAAAAGCGATTGCTTTGGTCATACAACACGTCTGCGGCAAGCAACACATCCACCTGCTCATCCAGCTGATACAGGTCAGCTAGATATTCCAAAGTGACGTCATTTAACGCAGCATTCTCACGACACGATGCCAATGACACGAGATCAATATCACAAGCAATCACCCGCTCAGCGCCTGCCAATTTTGCTGCAATCGCGACTACACCAGAACCGGCACCAAAATCTAAAACCGTCTTGCCACGCACGCGCTCGGGCTCAGCCAGCAGCCACTGCGCCATCGACAACCCCGACGCCCAGCAAAAAATCCAATACGGCGTATCACTCCAAATCCGCCGAATGACCTCATCATCCATCCGTTCTGTCGGCAGATCAGGTGGAATCAACCATAAATCAATCGATGTATTCGGTAAAGTCTGTCGTAGCAGACTCGTATCGGGAATCACCAGATGCAACGCATCAAGCAAATGCTGTGGTGCTTGTGACGGCACTTGCAAATCATCCATCAACGATTAACCTAATGCTTTTTCTGCAGCTTCTACAGTCTGACGAATCAACGTGGTAATGGTCATCGGCCCTACACCACCCGGTACTGGCGTATACGCACTCGCGATCTGTTCGATGCCAACTAGCTCAATATCACCAACACCACCGCCATCACGCGGATGGAAACCCGCATCAACGACCACTGCGCCGTGTTTAATCCAATCTTTCTTGATCAATTCTGGTTTACCGACCGCACCGACCACGATATCAGCTTGTTTTATCAATTCAGAAAGGTTCTTAGTCCGTGAATGGCAAATCGTAACAGTTGCATTGGCAGCAAGCAGCATCATTGCCATGGGTTTACCCAAAATCGCGCTACGACCGACTACAACCGCATGTTGACCTTCAATTTGAATGCCATTCTCGGTTAAAAGCGTCATGATGCCTTGTGGCGTCGCTGAGCCATAAGCTGACTCTTCCATGCTCATACGACCAAAGCCCAAGCAGGTCACGCCATCTACATCTTTAGCCAACGCAATCGCATCAAAACACGCGCGCTCATCAATCTGCTCAGGCACAGGATGCTGCAACAGAATCCCATGCACGTCTGGATTGGCATTCAGCTTAGCAATTTCGGCAAGTAATTGTTCAGTCGTTGTCGATTGTGGTAACTCTACTTTTAATGACTGCATGCCCACACGTGCACAGGCATTGCCCTTCATGCGCACGTATGTTGCAGAAGCACCGTCATCACCAACCAAAATCGTGGCAAGAATCGGTGTACGGCCTGATTTTTCTTTGAGTGCTGCAACACGAACCTGTAAATCGGCTTCAATTTGTTGTGCAAGGGCGCGACCATTCAATAACGTTGCCATGAAAATGCTCCAAGAAGATCAAAATTTGGCACGTATAATACCGCATGCAGCATGCCTTAGAGTGCAAATTGAGTGCGAAGGTTGTTTTTTTGGGCTATTTCAGCCTTTCGACGCTTGTTTTTTTAAGGCCACCTGCTAATATGTGCCTCCTTGGCTGGATAGCAAAATGGTTATGCCGCGGATTGCAAATCCGCTGACGCCGGTTCGATTCCGGCTCCAGCCTCCATATTTTTAGGATTCTGGTTTAAAACGAAAGTTTTTAACGAGGATTAGCTGTAAAAAACCCATCTGCCCAGATGGTGAAATCGGTAGACACAAGGGATTTAAAATCCCTCGCCTTCGGGTGTGCGGGTTCAAGTCCCGCTCTGGGCACCAT
>Ga0209023_10002326_pt1 | contig 24009 bp, 22 predicted proteins | sample LakOneMetagenome_FD_187468 | JGI IMG/M metagenome (GOLD analysis project Ga0209023, IMG submission 187468) | Freshwater and sediment microbial communities from Lake Erie, Canada (SPAdes) (version 2) | ecosystem: Environmental > Aquatic > Freshwater > Lentic | place: Lake Erie, Canada... | reverse complement strand
GGGTGTTGCATATGCGCGTGCCGGCGCGGCGTCGTGGTTGCATGATCTGTTTGTGCTGCGCGCCTCGGTCGTCACCGGGCAGAAAACAGAGGCAGCAGTGAGTACGGCGCTTGCGGGCTGGCTGCTGGGCTGCGAGTTCGCTGCGGCGTTGTCGATGTATCCGGAGACACGCGGCATCGTCACCATCGCCAGCGAATCACTCGTGCCCTGGTATCAATCGGCAGCGCGCGCGTTCGGTATCGGTTGCGATGCACTGGATGCCGAGGCTGCTACCACGAACGGGTTGTGGAAGATCGCGCGCTTGCTGCGCTAAATCAGCGAAAAACTCCAATACTGCGCCATACAATGGTCTATGGCACAGCACAAACTCAGCAAGCTATTCGAACCGCAGTCGATCGCAGTGGTCGGCGCGTCGGAGCGCGAAGGCAGCCTCGGGCGTGCCGTCTGGCAGCGGTTGCGCGCACACCCGTACGCGGGGCGGGCCTATCCCGTAAATCCCAAGCACAAGCAGGTATTTGACGAGGCGTGCTATGGCCGCATGACAGATTTGCCGGAACGCGTGGATCTTGCGCTGATCGCGGCCCCTGCGGCGTCGTGCGCCGCGATTATTCGCGATTGCGGTGCCAGCGGGTGTAACTATGCGCTGATGCTTTCGCACGGTTTTGGCTCGGGTTCGAGCCCCGAGGATCTGAAAGCGACGCAAAAACTCGCGGAAGTTGCACGGGAATCGCGCGTGCGACTGGTTGGCCCGCACGCTCGTGGCCTGTTGCGACCACGAATCGCACTGGACGCGTCGGCCATGACGGACGTCGGCTGCATGCCGTCACCCGGATCGCTGGCGGTCATATCGCAATCTGGCGCATGGCTGTCCATCTTGCGTGATTTTGCCGCCGGCTCTTCGATTGGCTTTTCCAGTCTGCTGTCGCTCGGTGCTTCGCTCGATCTGGATTTTGGCGAATTGCTCGACTACTTCACGTTTGATGCGCAAACGTCGGATGTGCTGCTCTATATCGAAGAGGTCAAGAACGCACCAGCCTTTATGTCAGGTGTGCGCCAGATTTCGCGTATGAAGCCGGTCATCGTGCTGAAGGCGGATCGCGCTGATTTGCACCGCGAAGCCAACGGCACGCATGCCGCAGTGCTTGCGCAGCACGATCGTGTATTTGAAGCGGCCATTGCTCGTGCCGGTGCTGTCAGGGTGCAGACCGCCATGCAGATGGTGAGCGCCGCGCGGTTACTTTCAGGGGCTCACAGCCGTACTCACCAGCGCGTTGTCGCCATCACCAACGGTCGTGGCCCGGGGCTGGTGGCGGCTGACGCCGTACATGAGCAGGGTCTTGTTCTGGCATCGCTGTCGGAGGCCACTCGCCTGTCCTTGCGCGCCGCGCTGCCACATTACGCGTATGTGAGCAATCCGCTGGACATCGCGGGAGACGCCACCGCGGAGCGCTACCGTGTTGCCATCAATGCGGTTCTTGCCGATGACAATGTCGACGTCTGCCTGGTGTTGTTCTCTCCGCAGTCCATTGTCAGCGCGGAGGCCATCGCCGACGAGATCATCGACGCGGCAAAACAGTACCGCAAGACCGTACTCGCGGTGCTCGGGGGTGGTGCCAGTGTCATGGCGGCCCGCGGCAAACTTGATCGGGCGCGCATTCCGCAGTTCCTGAGTGCCGAGAACGCCGTCGACGCAATCGGATTCCTCGAGACATTTGCCCGAAATCAATCGTTGTTGCGACAGGTTCCCGAGCAGAGTTTCGATGGATTTGCCCCGCTCATAGAACAGGCTCAAGCGGTATTTGAACGCGTTTGGGCTGACGGCCGCACTCTCATGTATGCACATGAAGCCCGGCAGCTGCTGAGTGCGTTCGGCATTGCCATGGCCAACACGGGCATCGCGCGCACCCCCACGGAAGCGGTAACGCTGGCCGACAGTTTCGGCTATCCCGTGGTGCTGAAAGTGGTGTCGCCTGACATTGCGCACAAAACTGAAGTGGGGGGGGTACAGCTTGATCTGCGCGATGCACGAAGTGTCCGCCGTGCGGCCAAGACCATTTTTGAAGAGGTTGCCGTGCGCGCGCCGGACGCGCAGGTGATCGGATTGACGGTCCAGCCCTTCGTGCGCCAGCGTGGCCAGCGCGAGTTATATCTCGGGCTTGCGAACGACCCGACTTTCGGCACCGTGATCGGTTTCGGAGCTGGTGGTATCGGTGTCGAACGACAGGATGATGTGGCCTTTGAGTTGCCGCCAATCAATGACGTGCTGATTGCCAATCTGATTTCCAGGACTCGCGTGTCACGTTTGCTGGATGCTTACAGCAACGTGCCCGCCATTAATCGGGAAGCGTTGACGACGATGATGTTGCGCTTCTCTACGCTTGCATGTGTCTGCCCCGAAATCTCTGCCTGTGACCTGAATCCCGTGATCGCCTACGAACACGGTACCGTGGCGGTTGATGCACGTATCGTACTCAAGGATCGTGCGGCAGTAGTCCGTCTGCGCAAGCTGGGTCGCTATGGCCACATGGCGGTTTATCCGTATCCACGTGAGCTGGAAGAGCAGGTCACATTAAAAGACGGGCGATCGCTTTTGATTCGTCCAATACAGCCCGAAGATGCCACTCGCGAGCGCGAGTTCATTTCGCGGCTGTCACCGGAAACGCTGTACTTCCGCTTCATGATGCCAGTGCGCGAATTGCCGCCGGCAATGATCGAGCGATTTACCCAGATTGATTACGGACGTGAGCTTGCGTTGGTGGGGATCACCGATGAGGGACCCAATTCGAAGTTGGTGGGCGTTGCCCGCATTACTCCAACCACAATTCCCGAGCGATGCGAGTTCGCCATCGTAGTCGAAGAAACAATGCACGGGACTGGACTTGCCCGCGCGTTGATGCACCGGCTATTCGATGCAGCGAGGGCTCGTGGTTACAGCGAGGTCGAAGGAACAGTTCTCCGCGAAAATCCGCGGATGCTGAAGTTTTGTGAGTCGATCGGATTCAAGATTGGTCCGAATCCCGATGATCCCGGCGAAAAAATCGCGCACCGGTCCTTGGTGGACTAGCCGCACTTTTGGTGTCCCGCGGCCGTTCAGGCTGAGTACGCGGCTACGGCAACGACGTGGCACGCAGTTCCGGTGACCACAAACAGATGCCACGTGAAGTGAAAATAGCGAATCCGCTCCAACGCAAAAAAGATTGCGCCTGCCGTATACGCAAGCCCGCCTGCTACCAGCCAGAATAGTCCCCACGCTGGCACCAGCGTCCACACGCGCTCGGCGGCGATAACCACGACCCAACCCATCGCCAGATAGGCCCACGTTGAAATCGTTGTGTAGCGCACCCCGCCCAGCGCCTTGAGGACAATGCCAATCACGGCAATGCTCCAGACGACGCCAAAGAGCGTCCAGCCCCAGACGCCCCTCAGCACGCCCAAAGTGAACGGCGTGTAGGTGCCTGCGATCAACAGATAGATGGCGGAGTGATCCAGCACCTGAAAAACACGCTTGGCACGACCTTCAGGCAGCGCATGAAACAGCGTGGATGCAAGATAGAGCAGCACCATGCTCGTCGCAAAAACGCAGACGGAGATGATGCCGATGGCGTCTCCGCGTTGTGAAGCCGCTACCACCAAGAACGGGAACGCGATAATTGCTCCAAGCAACCCAACGCCGTGGCTGATGCTGTTGGCGATTTCTTCCCCGAGCGTTTGCGGGCGTTCGTCCTGAGCGACGACGCGAGTCACCGAACCCCCGTCAGCGTCGCGGCAACCAGTTGTTTGAACGGCGTCACACGTTCACCGATTCGCAGAAATGCATTTCTCAGCAGGCGGCTGGGCCGGGACTCGCTCGTATAAAGCTTGGCCAGCGCATGCGTCGCGAGATACAGCGGCAATGTCGCACGGCGGTGAGCGCGTTGGTACGACTGTAGCAGCGCAGTTGCGCCGATATCGGTGCCGGCCGCAGCCGCACTGGAGATATCGCGAGAGAGCGTCGCCGCACTGCGAAGGCCAAAATTGAAACCGTGAGCTGTCACAGGGTGCATGCCGACAGCCGCGTCGCCGACAAGCGCGAAGCGTTCGCCAACAAATTGATCCGCGTATACCGCAACCAAAGGATACGTGTGCCGCGTGCTCTTCAGGCGCATTTCGCCGAGCCGGTGAGCGAAACGCGCCGTCATGGCGAGGTTAAATGCCTCGGGTTCCATTGTGACGAGTGGCTGCATCTGCTGATGGGGCAGGGTGATAACCACTGATGAACGATTTCCGTTCATTGGCAACAGGGCCAGTGTCTGACCGTAGTCGAACCACTCCCAGGCAACATGATCATGGGGTTCATCGTGCTCCATGCAGCACACCATCATGACTTTGCCGAAATCATGCATCCGGGCCGAGATGCCCATGGCGCGCCGGGTGCTTGAAAATCGGCTGTCAGCGGCGACCACCAGCGATGCACGCAATGTATCGCCGTTGTCCAACACAACGCAACCGATCTTGCTGTCCGTGTGCAGATCCGCAACCCGCGTCTCGGCCATAAGCGTGAGGTTTGGTGAACTCTTCGCAGCCTCGTAAGCTGCCTTGCGGATCAGGTGGTTTGAAATCAGGTAGCCGAGCTCGTCCTTGCGGCTATGCCTGTGCTCGATGTTCATACCCTGCAGCGATGCGCCATTGAGGACTTTGGCATCGCGCAGCTGAGAGACGTCAGACGGGACAATTCGATCCCAAACTCCCAAATCACGCAGTGTTTCTGCAGAAAAGTGCGTCAAGGCAATCTCGCGGCCATCAAAGGCTGGGTCCGCGAGCGCGCTTTCCGGTTGGGTTTCGAGGACCGCAACCCTGAGTGCTGTGTCCGCCAGTGCGCGAGCAAAACACAACCCAGCGGGACCTGCGCCCACCACCACAATGTCGAAATCCACGATCGGCCTTCCCATGTTGTTCACGCATCTCGGTGCGAGCGCATACATGGCCGTTACAATCATCTCGTAATGGCCACAGCGCGTACGTCGCTACCAAGCAATTTTCCATGTGGAGGCGCGGTGCCAACGGCATCGCGAGACGCCGGTTTGATCCTGGTCAAACTCTCGCTGTACAAACCTGTTTATGGGACCGCGTGCAGGCGTTTCAATCGATATGCGTAGGGAATTTTGCTCAGCGCGGACCGCATGCTGAATCTCTGGTGGGGATTCCTGCCGAAACGCGCCGCGTTGTACGCATCCGCGAATGCCTCAAAGGTATCCGCATAGGCTGGCCATCGCCGCGCAGCCCGCGCCAGCGCAGATCCGGCAGTTTCGTGCGTGGGGATGTCCAGCCCGGATTTTTGTAGTCGCTTGCGCAGCCGTCGCCAATGACGAACAGCGGGATCGACTTTGAGCTCGTTCCGCTTCAACCACGCCCACCACGCGAGCCCCATCATCGCGCCGCTGGCCGTGATCGCTAAGAGCATCCATCCGAGCGCGGTGAATGGATTCATTCCCGCCAAACCGAGATCTTTCAACAGTTCACGCTGTCGGTCGCGATCAAATCCGATCACCCATTTTGTGTAGCTGAAGTTTGCCTCTTCCCACAGATTGCTCAGTCCGGAAAACGATAACCACCCGCGGGAGCTAACCAATAAGCGCTCGGTTTCCGGCAGCGCTTCCTGCAGACCCCGCTCAATTCGATCGGGCGCGACAGCCGCAGTCGGATCAATTCGGACCCAAGCGCCGTTGACCCAGGCTTCCACCCACGCATGGGCGTCACTTTGGCGAACAATCATGTAACCAGATGGGTGGTATTCACCGCCCTGGTAGCCGGTGACGACGCGAGCGGGAATCCCGCTCGCGCGCAGCACAAAAACGGCGGCGCCAGCATAGTGTTCGCAGAATCCCTTCCTTCCATCAAACAGGAATTCATCGATAGCGGTGTTACCACGCTGGCCACCGTAGAGCGGTGGATTCAGCGTGTAGTAGAACTGCTCACGATTGAACAGAGCAAGCAGCGCGCGTATGCGCTCCCCTGGCTCGGGGTAACGGTCGGCGAGTTCGGTGGCGAGGGCACGTGACCTCGTGTTCCACGTTCTGGGTCCGGTACGCATTTCTGGCGCATTGGGTAATGGCGCATCTGCGACATAGCTCGCTCGGGCGAACGACTGGGCTCGATACTGCGTGGCGCCACTGGGCGCTCGTCGCAATCCAATCTGCTGGGCATCGCTCAGGAAAACGGTACTTTCTACCGCCGGGCCGGACGGGTAGGCTACGGGCAGTTCGAGTATGGGCAGCCACCGGGTCTCCTGCCTTTCGATTGTCACCGTGTATTCGATTGCCTCCCTAGCGTGTTCTTCGGGCGTGAAATGAATGAATTCACCACGAGTCCGGGACGCGCCGTCAAACCCGACACTCCAGGTCAGTCCATCAAACTCGCGCAGGACCGGGCCTCGCCAATAAAGCGATTGTTGCGGCGGTCTGCGCTTATCGAACTCAACCCGAAACGCGGTCTCTTTGGACAGAATCAGCTTCGATATCAGTCCCGGACGCATTTCCTCCGAGAGTCCGCTCTGACCCGATGTGGTGTCGCGCATACCCCACAGCGGAGCGGTCGCCCGGGGAAACAGGATGAACAGCATGGCGGCAAGCGGTACTCCAATCAGCGTGTGTGCCGCGGCCCCCTTGAGGTGATACCACAAGCTGCCAGCCCCAGCGCTTTGCCCGCCGGTGTTTGCAGGTGCGTCAAACAAACGCATCGCTGTGATGTAGAACACAATCACAAACGGCACGCTCAATGCGGCGACCAGTCCCAAATTTTCGAAGAAGCTCGCGACATAGAGCATTAGACCGAGGCCCCAAACCACCATGAAGTCTCGTGTGGACCGTGCCTCGATTAGCTTGAGCGGGCCAAAAATGAAGAGCAGCGCGATGCCAGAGTCGCGACCGATCAGTTTGCCGTATTGGGAGAAGACCAGTACACCAGCCCCTACCGTCAGGACCATCAAGCCAGCACGCCAATGCGATGCGCGTGGAGGATCACGGACGAGCCATGACAAGAGCAGCGCGAGTGCCCCAGCCACAGCTACAAGCGTATTCACTGAGAGCACGTTTGCGGCTTGCGCCAACCCGACCGCGACCACCATGCAGCGGCGCGCGCGGAGATCGGGCAGGGCGTTATCCGGTTCGGTCCGTGCCTGCTCCCGGCTGCGCCCAACGGCAAACGGATTGCGGAGCCACGACGAGGCAGCCATCAGCGCAACCCTGCCACGTCTTCAATCCGCAGCGGATATATGGCGAGCATCCGCATGGCGTCGGCATGTTGTTGCGTGCCATCCGCCAGCGCAAGGTGCCCATTTGGCATCGATAGTGCGTAAGCGCAGTTTTCGTTGTGAGCACGCGTTACCCAGGCCGCCATCCGTGACAGTCGCGCCTCAGTGTCGCTTTGCGTGAGGAGGTTCCAGGTGAGGTCAATTTCCTGCCGTGCGCCGGCGTCGCCGGTGCGGGTGTACCAGTCGCCTGATTTTGCGACCTGTTTCCAGGCCACACGACGCAATGAGTCCCCGTGCACATACTCGCGCAGTCCATCAGGATCATGTGCAACATGGGTATTTCGCGCGGCACCGGCTGCATCGCCAGCGCTCACCGGAAGCGCGGGCGAGGGTGATTCCGGCAGCGGTTCGACGAGACCAACCCACTCAAAGTGAACATAGCTCCATGCGCGGACGAGGCCATATGGGGCGCGACTTTCGACGACGAAGCGACGCAGCGGGATGAGTCCGCGTCTGGCGGCGACGAAACTCAAATTAGCTGCCGTTGCGGAATCAGCATCGAGAGTCAACCGCCGTGTTGATACCTTCTGCCGGCCGTTCAGAGTGCTCAATGTGATTCCTTCTCGCACGCGGTCCGGCGAAGCGAGTCCAACCTGGAAGACGAGCGTCTCGCCAGTCCTGCAATGCGGCGATCGACCCGACCGCACCACCAAGCCACGCAGATTGCGATAGCTGCTCAGTAACGCTGCCTGCATTAGCCCAGCAAGCAGAAAAGCCACGACGTAAGCGAGCGAAAGCTGGTAGTTCACGCCTGTGAGCAATAACAATATCGCTATGAGGATCACCGCGATACCACGGCCGCTCGGCAACAGATAGATGCGTCGCTGCACCAGTTCCACTTCATCGGCGCGCGTCGGCATCTGCCCAAAGCTAATCCTCCAGCGCAGGCGCTGCCGCTCCAGCCACGATGAGCGACCCGGCGGGGCGTCAATCGAAACTGCTTTGGCAACTGTCGTCAAGGGGCCGCGACTCCAATCAGTAGCGCGTTCGCTAACTGCGCACTCTTGCCGAGACTGTCGTGGCTGGCGCTGACCCGGTGACTGACCACAGCTCCCCATACAGCCTGAATGTCATCGGGGAGCACATGGTCGCGACCTGATTGCAACGCCTCTGCCCGCGCTGCCCGGATTAATGCCAGCCCGGCTCGCGGGGACAAGGGCCTGGTGGCGCCCGCGCGACTGGCTGTCAATAATTGCTGCACATAGGTAAAAACTGGTTCGGATACGTGTATCTGATCTATGAGCTGCTGTAGTCTCACAAGCGCATCGGCTGTGAGCACGGACTTGAGAAGTGTGGCGCTGGCTCGTCGGTCGCCACCTCGCAGCAAGGCGATTTCGGCCTCTGCGCTAGGAAAGCCGAGCGTCAGCCGCATCATGAAGCGGTCTAGCTGGGACTCAGGCAACGGTGAGACACCGACCTGATCCAGCGGGTTTTGCGTGGCGATCACGAAGAAGGGAATAGGCAGGTCGCGGCTGACGCCATCGACGGTGACCTGTCGCTCTTCCATCGCCTCAAGCAGGGCGCTTTGCGTCTTGGATGGCGCGCGGTTGAGTTCGTCTGCAAGAAGGACCTGTGCGAAGATGGGGCCGGGCGTGAAACGCATTGCCTGCGTGGTAGTGTCCCAAATCGACAGACCGAGCAGATCCGACGGCAACAGGTCATTTGTGCATGGAACCTTGTTGTACGCCAGACCAAATGTCTTGGCCAAAGCGAGGGCCAGTGTTGATTTGCCGAGGCCCGGAGCATCCTCAATGAGCAAGTGGCCCTGCGCGAGCAGGCAGGTGACGGCAAGGCGTGTAACCTCCGACTTGCCCAGTACAATCGAATCGAGTTGTTGGTGAATTTCGCTGAGCAGTTTGCTCGCGGTGAGAATATGCGGCGATGGGGACACGAAAAAACTTCCTGGACCGTGAAAATGTTCAAAATGTGCCGGATGTTGTCACGTGCAGTGAACAAACGGAGCACTATGTGACGTGCGATATCGAACGTCGGGCGTTTGTCTCGGCTTGCTCCGCATCTCTTGTCGCGATGGCATCGCAATTTGCGGTCGTTTCAACCATTCAGGCCAGAGACAGCGGCGCCTCCAAACGCTATATGACAAGCATATTAACGGATGAATACAGCCGACCGATCCGCGTCGCCGCTTTGAAGCCCCGCATCAACTATTTGTTCCACTATCCGTACGTTGCGACGCCATGCCTGTTGATCGATCTTGGTCGTGATATAGGAGGCGTTGGCCCCCGTCGCTCGATCGTAGCGTTTTCTGCAATTTGTACTCACAAACTGGCTTATCCCGCCAGGGAGGTCAGTTTTATTCGATTCCAGCCAGATGCTTCGTCGCGCAGCGAAGCGGAGCGAATCCATTGTTGTGCAGATCATTCTGTGTACGATCCCGCGTTGGGCGCGAAGGTGGTGGCGGGGCCAGCACCCGAACCGCTGACGACCATATCGCTGGACTACGATCACAGGACAGATGCTTTGCGAGCGGTGGGCACCGTGGGCGTAGAACAGTTCGCCGCCTTCTTTGCCAAGTATGAGTTCAAGCTGGCACTCGAGTTCGGGGGCGCGGCGCAAAGACCGGCTAGTGGCAGCGTGCGATTGCAGGAGCTGACGCAGTTCTGCCGCAACGTGGCCCAATGTTGAACGTCGGTACCGTGGCTATAGCTGTGCGGGATTTGAAGAAATCCTACGGCACCGTTGATGCAGTCAGGGGCGTTTCTTTCACCGTTGCGCCGGGACAGACTGTTGGATTGCTCGGTGGCAACGGTGCCGGCAAGACGACGACGATATCCATGTTGCTCGGCGTGCTTGCCCCGACCTCGGGCAGTATTGAGCTCTTGGGCCTGTCGCTGCCCAAGCATCGATACGACATCTTGCCGCGCATCAATTTCACGTCACCATACGTTGATTTGCCGAAACGCTTATCGGTGGTCGAGAATCTGCGTGTATTTGCCGGTTTGTACGGTGTGCACGAACCGCGCAAGCGGATCGCAGGCCTGCTCGAAGAGCTGGACTTGGACGACGTGGCAGATCGTCCGTACGCCAATCTCTCGGCTGGTCAACGCACGCGCGTGAGCCTTGCCAAGTCACTGTTGAATTCGCCCGAGCTGCTGCTGCTTGATGAGCCGACGGCATCTCTCGATCCCGATGTCGGCGACCGTATGCGGAGTCTGCTTGAGCGTTATCGCCGGCAGTCTGGCTGTGCAATGCTTCTCGCGTCGCACAACATGGCTGAGGTGGAGCGCTTGTGCGACGACGTGATCATGCTCAAACGAGGAGAAATCGTCGATCAGGGATCGCCTCTTGATCTGTTGGCAAGATACGGACGAAGCAATCTGGATGATGTCTTTCTCGACATTTCGCGTGGACCCGCCTCATGATCAGAAGCGGCACGCCCCTGACAAGATCGCTGCGTCGTATCGGAGCGATGATTGCGCGACATTTCTTCCTGATTCGGAGGTCATGGCCCCGGTTGTTGTCGTTCGCCTACTATCCTGTGATGCAGCTGCTGGTGTGGGGATTTGTCACTCAGTATTTGGGTGCGGAAAGTGCAAGCCATGGAATTTTGCAGGCTGTACCGGGGATACTTCTCACGGGCGTGCTTCTATGGGATGTGCTCGTACGCGGAGAACTTGGGTTGTTCCTGTCCTTTCTGGAGGAGATGTACGCGCGCAATCTCGGCAACCTGTTCGTAAGCCCATTGAGGTTGCACGAATTTGTGATCTCCCAGATGGTGATGAGCGTGGTGCGTGTCGTCGTCGGTTCAGGTGTCGCGTTGGCGGTGGCCCTTGCGTTCTTTGATCTGAAGATTGCGCATCAGCTGTTCGGGTTGTCACTTTGTCTGGTTTGCCTCCTTGTATTTGGTTGGGCCATCGGATTACTTGCCAACGGTCTGGTACTCAGATTCGGCCTTGGCGCAGAAGAAATTGGTTGGGCTGTAGTGTTTCTGATCGGCCCACTTTCGGGGGCCTACTATCCGATTTCAGTCTTGCCAGCTTGGCTACAGCAGATTGCGTACGCGATGCCAACCGCGTGGGCGTTCGAGGCCATGCGCGCTGCGCTAATTAATGGTCGGATTGCCTGGAACTTGCTTGGCGTGGCGATGCTTCTTAATTGCATGTATTTCTGTGCCTGCGCGTTCCTCTTTCATCGGTTTGTGGAGTCCGGGCGGGAACGCGGTCTGCTGCTGCAGATGGGCGAGTGATCTGTGATTGGGTGGCTCAATCCCGGCGATCCATTTCCGTCTGCGGAAGCAGCGTTGCTGGACCCAAACGGACTGCTGTGCGCGGGTCTTGAGTTGACGGCCGAGCGAGTGTTGAACGCTTATCAAGGCGGCATATTTCCCTGGTACAGCGAAGGGCAACCCGTGCTCTGGTGGAGTCCAGATCCCCGAATGGTGCTTTACCCGGCCGATTTTCGGTTGCACAGGAGCCTGCGCAAGACACTGCAACATAGCGCATACGAGGTTAGATGCGATACCAGTTTCCGGGCAGTCATGCAGGCATGCGCTGAGCCCCGACCGGAGCAGGGCGGAACATGGATTGGCGCGGAGATTATTCAAGCCTATTGTGAACTCCATGACGCGGGGCACGCGCATTCGGTAGAAACTTGGGTTGACGATGAGCTCGTCGGCGGGCTCTACGGCATCGCACTTGGGCGCGTTTTTTTCGGGGAAAGCATGTTTGTACGTCGAACTGACGCTTCGAAGATCGCTTTTGCACATTTGCTCGTGCAGCTTCGACGCTGGAATTTCGAGCTGATCGATTGTCAGCAGGAGACACAGCACCTGGCTTCGCTAGGGGCGGCTCCTATTCCGCGAATTCAGTTTCTGAGAGAGCTTGATCGGTTGGTACACTCGACTTCGAGTGAACCCGTCGCCGGCGGTTGGCGGTTCGACCCGGATTTGCTGGGTGAATTGCTCGCTGGTACAAGGTAGCTTTGATGCGATACCCCGACTTCCTTGCACATGAGTAAGCTGAACGATCTCGCGAATGTGCCGTGGCAGGCACTGCAGTTCTATTCGACGGCGCCCTATCCGTGTAGCTACCTTGATGGCCGCACAGCGAGGTCACAAGTTGCCACTCCGGCCCATCTGATCTCAAGCGCAGTTTATGGCGAATTGCTCCGTGCCGGATTCCGTCGCAGCGGTACCTTTATCTACCGTCCAAACTGTGATGGATGCAAGGCCTGCATGCCATTGCGCTTGCCGCTAGCCACTTTTCGACCGACCCGCAGCCAGAAGCGAGCTTGGTCAAACCATTGCGACGATATGGCCGTTCACTTTGTTCCGCTGGAATATCGCACGGAGCACTACGAGTTGTACTTGCGATATCAACGCTTGCGCCATCAGGGTGGAGGCATGGATCGTGACAGCCGCGAGCAATATCAACACTTCTTGTTGCAGAGTCATGTAGACACGCTGCTAGTAGAGTTTCGTGACGCTGGCAATCAACTTGTCATGGTGAGTCTGGTAGATGTCCTCGGTGATGGGCTGTCCGCTGTCTATACGTTTTACGATCCATCGATCAAAGGCAGCTTGGGCACGTTTGGTGTGATGTGGCAAATCGAGCAGGCGAAAGCGCTCGGACTTGGCTATGTCTACCTTGGCTATTGGATCGAAGGAAGCCGCAAAATGGCTTACAAAGCGAAATTCGGTCCAAATGAGCTTCTGCGCGATGGGGTTTGGCAATCCGGCGTTGTGTGAGTCGAGCGAGACTGGAGCGACGCTTCGAGAAGCGCCCACCTTTTGCTCAGTCCCGCGTCGCTGGCGCGTGTCGCATACACCCAAACTACTCCTGCGCGTCGCACGGTTTGTCGTCGTGATCTTGCTTCCGGTTTGCATGCTCGGGTGATGAGTGGCAATCCGCCTCCCATGGTGGCCCGCGCTTGACCAATTTGCGCGAACTGCAAGTGCGGAGAATGCGATGTCATTGGCTTATGCAGTTGACGTCCGATCTTTCGATGTATTCAACGCGGTTGATTGACCGAAGACAATCGACCTATACTTGCAAAATGAACGATTCCGTACATTTTGCTGTGCAGCGATCCAACTCGACTACTTTAGCACCGACAAAGACAAAGAAGAAAGTAGCGCCTCCGTCGCGCACCAACGACCCGGCTCGGACAATGGCAGGCATTCTGGCTGTCGCAACCAACGAGTTCGCGGAAAAGGGTTTGAGCGGTGCACGCATCGACGAGATAGCGTCTGCGACCAAAACCAGCAAGCGAATGATTTATTACTACTTTGGCAGCAAAGAAGGCCTGTATGTCGCGGTGCTCGAGGAGGCGTATCGGCGCATGCGATCGATCGAGGCCGGATTGCTTCTCGACGATTTGTCTCCGGAGGATGCCTTGCGCCGGCTCGTGGGCTTTACGTTCGATCATCATCACAGCAATCCGGATTTCATACGACTGGTCATGTCGGAGAACATGCAGCGAGGCGAGTATCTTGCGCAGAGCAAGATCATTCAGAAACTCAACGTACCTGTCATCGAGTCTGTGCGCAAACTTTACGAGCGTGGCGTTGCTCAGGGAGTGTTCCGTGCCCAGCTCGATCCGGTGGATATTCATGCCTCGATTTCGGCTTTGACCTTTTTCAATGTGTCAAACCAACACACTTTCGACCTGATCTTCAAACGCAGTACGCAGTCCCCGCAGGCGCTCACTGCCCGGCGCGACAGTATCGTCGAGATGATTGTTCGCTTCGTACGCAAGTAGGTGGACGCCAGCAATCACCGATAGTCGGCCTAACAGTTGGTTAAGGGTAAACCCGAATACGACAAAACTAACTAGTTAGTACATTACGGTCTGAAGTGTCCAAGGAGGAATTTCATGTTTGAAAAATTTATTGATGGTTACTGCAAGCTGATTGGCTACCTGATCGCTGCGATGCTTGCGGTAATGGTGGTGCTGGTGTTCGGTAACGTCTTTATGCGCTACGCCTTCAATTCGGGCTTCACCTTATCGGAAGAGCTGTCGCGCTGGCTGTTCGTATGGCTTACGTTCCTTGGTGCTGTGGTCGCGTTGCGCACCAATGGTCACCTGGGTACCGACATGCTCGTCGGGCGGCTGGGTGCAACGGGCAAGCGAGTCTGCATGGGCATTTCGTTGCTGCTCATGATGTACTGCCTGTGGTTGATATTCAAAGGGTCGTACGACCAGACTGTCGTCAACTGGGACTCCACCAGCGCGGTCATGGAGGTGTCCATGGGCTGGTTTTACGCATCGGGAATGGCGATGTCGATTCTCGGTGGCCTGATCATCCTGAGCGATTTGTGGCGTCTTGTTACCGGCAAGATCGACGACGACCATCTGGTGTTGATGCAGGAGTCAGAAGAGGTACCTCACGCTAATGCCGACGTCGACAGCAGCGCATCAACCCACAAGAATCGCTGAAAGCGGGACGTACCATGACAATCGCAATTTTTCTGGGTTCCATGCTGGCTGCAATGGCGTTAGGCGTTCCTATCGCATTCTCTCTGCTTCTTTGCGGTGCCGCGCTGATGTGGCATCTGGGCATGTTCGATGCGCAAATCCTCGCGCAGAACGTCATTGAGGGAGCCAATAGCTTCCCGCTGCTGGCTGTTCCATTCTTCATGCTCGCTGGCGAGATCATGAACGCCGGGGGTCTGTCGCGCCGCATCGTAAATTTCGCGATGGCACTGGTGGGGCACGTTCGCGGTGGTCTTGGCTACGTCACCATTGTCGCTGCCGTGATCATGGCCTCGCTTTCGGGCTCGGCCGTCGCGGACGCAGCGGCATTGACCGCGTTACTCTTGCCAATGATGGTCGCGGCGGGCCACGACAAGGCGCGCTCCGCAGGTCTGATCGCCTCCGCTGGCATCATCGCGCCGATCATTCCGCCGAGCATCGGTTTCGTGATCTTTGGCGTGTCCGCCAACGTGTCGATTTCCAAACTGTTCATGGCAGGCATCTTTCCGGGGGTCTGGCTGGCGATTTCGCTTTGGTTTACCTGGTGGTATCTCGTTCGCAAGGAGACCATTGTGCCGCCGCCGCGCAAGACGCTGCCGCAGGTGCTGGAGGCGTTCAGGTTGGCGACGTGGGCTCTGATACTGCCTTTCATCATTGTGTTCGGCCTCAAGTTTGGCGTGTTCACACCAACCGAAGCTGCTGTAGTCGCGGCGGTCTATTCGCTATTTGTTTCGACCGTGGTGTACCGGGAGCTCAACTTCAAGAAACTGGTTCCGCTGTTCGTGTCCGCTGCTACGACCTGCGCTATCGTGATGTTCCTGGTTGCCGCTGCGATGGTTTCGGCATGGCTGATCACTGTCGCCAACCTGCCAGCGCAAGTGGTCGCGTTGCTCGAACCACTGCTGAGCAGCCCCAAGCTTCTGATGCTCGCCATCATGATCCTGACCATGGTTGTTGGTACTGCGCTCGACATGACTCCAACCATTCTGTTGCTCACGCCAGTGTTGATGCCAGTGGTTAAAGCCGCAGGCATTGACCCGGTCTACTTCGGCGTGCTGTTCATCATCAACAACGCGATTGGCCTGATAACGCCGCCCGTTGGCACGGTACTAAATGCGGTAGCTGGCGTTGGAAAGGTCAGCATGGACGAGGTGACTAAAGGCGTAGTTCCGTTCATGATTGCCCAGTTCGCCATCATGTTCCTGATGGTGGCGTTCCCGCAACTCGTGATGGTGCCTGCGCGTTGGTTCTACTGATTTTCAGGGTATCCACGTAGGCGATCTGTCTGCGTGGATCGTTTGTGTTTGCAGCAGGTGTGTATCCGCGTACGCCACACCCTGACCAAATTTTAAGCGTACTTTTTTCACTACTCGGAGGAGTTCACATGAAACGTCTGTTACTCAAATCAATCGTCGCTGCAGTAGCCATCGCAGCCTTTGGCGCGGCATCCGCACAGGACATCAAAGAGCGCGCACTCAAGTTCGGTCTCAGTGGGCCGGAGAACCATCCCGCGGCAGCGGGCATGAAGAAATTTGCTGAACTGGTTTCGGCAAAGTCCGGCGGCAAGATCAAGGCCAACCTTTTTTTCAACAGCACGCTCGGCACAGATCAGGCGCTCGTCTCTTCGCTCAAGGGCGGTACCGTTGAAATGGCGGTCATGAACACCGGCATTCTGGCCAGTGAAGTCAAGGAAGTCGCGATTTTTGATTTCCCTTTCCTGTTCGCTAACGAAAAGGAATCAGACGCCATCGTCGACGGTCCAGTTGGTAAGAAAATGCACGGACTGCTCGAGCAAAAAGGGCTCGTGGGACTTGCGTACTGGGAGCTCGGCTATCGCCAGATTACCAATGGCAAGCGTCCGCTTAACAAGGTGGACGACATCGCCGGTTTGAAGCTGCGCGTGATACCGAACCCGATCAACGTGGCCTGGGTCAAGGCACTCGGTGCGAACCCGACGCCAATGCCATTTGCCGAGGTTTATAGCGGCCTGGAACAAGGGGCGATTGACGGGCAGGAAAACCCGATCAGCGTGATCGCAGCCAACAAGTTCTGGGAAGTGCAAAAAAATATTGCCCTCACCAATCATCAGTACAACCCGCAGTCCGTGATCTTCAGCAAAAAGGTATGGGATACCTTTTCACCCGCTGAGCGGAAGATCATTGGTGACGCGGCCGCTGAGGCTACCGCAGTCCAGCGCACTGAGGCTCGCGCCGCAGTCGCCAGCAATCTCGAGCTACTCAGGAAGAATGGCATGACGGTGACCCAGTTCGCTCCGGCTGAAGTCGCCAAGTTGCGTGAAAAGATGAAACCAGTGATTGCGCAGTTCAGTGCAAGCGTCGGCGAAGCGACGGTTAACGAGGTCATGGCCGAGCTGGCCAAGATGCGTAAGTAGCAATTCGTGTATCTGTGACTCTCTTCCACTACGAAGAGGGTTGCTGTGAGGCCTCGTTCCCCGACGTGGCCTCACCGCAATCGAAACATCGGTTCACGGATTGACGTAACCATCCCCCGGCAAGCAAGTTCTCATGACTCGACAAAAAATCGCCGTAGCAGGCGCGGGCTATATAGGCCTGGCGCATATCGACTGCCTGCGCGCGAGTCGGACGTGTGTTCTATCCGCTATCGTCGATCCATCTCCGGCTGCAGAGACGGTCGCAGCCAGAGAGGGCGTGCCGCTCTTCAAGACACTCGACGAACTTTTCGCGAGCGGCCGTCCCGACGGCATCATTCTCGCGACGCCCAATCACCTGCATGTCGAGCAGGCACTTCGGTGTCTGGATGCCGGCATTCCGACGCTGCTTGAGAAGCCAATCGCAACGCTTCTTGAAGACGGCGAACGGTTGGTCAAGGCCATTGAGGCAAGCAAAGTTCCCGTGCTCATCGGGCACCACCGCGCGCACAGCCCGATCATGGCAAAGGCGAAGGAAGTGGTGGATTCCGGAAAGCTCGGCAAGCTTGTTGGTGTGATGGGCAGCGCGGTGTTTTTCAAGCCTGACCACTACTTCGCCGATAACCCGTGGCGCACTCAGGTTGGTGCGGGCCCGATTTTGTTGAACATGATTCACGAGGTACACAACCTGCGCATGCTGTGTGGCGACATTGCCTCTGTGCAGGCCATGTCGTCGAATGCAATTCGTGGCTTTCCGGTCGAGGACACGGTCGCGATCAGTCTGAGATTTGCCAACGGTGCACTTGGCAGCTTCCTGCTTTCGGATACAGCGGCCTGTGCCCGTAGCTGGGAGCAAACTTCGCAGGAAAACAAGGCCTATTCGAGCTACGACGATGAAGATTGTTATGTCATCACTGGTACCTTTGGATCCCTCTCGGTGCCAACGATGCGCCTGAAAACCTATGGCAACGCGGAAGATCGGTCTTGGTGGAAACCGTTCGAGATTTCGATCGCTGCCATTACACGTGAAGATCCATTGGCACGCCAGATTGAGCACTTCGGTGCTGTTGTTCGAGGTGAAGTCAACCCTATCGTTAGCGCGCGTGACGGTTGTGAAAACCTGCGCATCACCAACGCTATCGTTGAGTCCTCACGTACGGGGCTCACCATCAACACATCAGCACACTAAATCATGATTCGCGGCACGACCACTCTTATCGCTCACATCGGCTTCCCCACGCACACGTTCAAGGCACCGATGATTTACAACCCCTACTTCGAGCAGGTTGGTATCGATGCAGTGGTCGTTCCAATGGGAGTGAAACCCGAAGACTATGAAAACGCGCTGCACAGCATTTTCAGGTTCACCAATATTCGTGGAGCACTGATCACGATGCCGCACAAAGTGACCACCTGCGGGCTGGTCGATGAGCTCTCGCCAACCGCGCAGATTGCAGGTGCATGCAACGCGATCTTGCTCCGCCCCGATGGCACCCTACTGGGTGATATGTTCGATGGTGCAGGCTTCGTTCGCGGTGTATTGCGCAAAGGCGTCAAGCTTGACGGCGCGCGCGTGCTGGTCGTCGGTAGTGGCGGTGTGGGCTGCGCGATTGCGGCGTCGCTGGCGGCGGAACGTATCGCCGAAATTGGTTTGTTCGACGTGAATTTGGCGTCTGCGGAAAGCCTTGCCTCACGCTTGCGTAACCACTACGCGGCGCTGAAAGTGACCACCGGATCCAATGATCCCGCTGGCTACGATGTCGTCGTAAACGCTACGCCGATGGGCATGAATGACGGCGACGAACTGCCGATGGACGTGGCGCGTATCGCACCGACCGCATTCGTCGGCGAAGTAGTCATGAAAAAAGAGATGACCGCATTCCTTGCGGCCGCGAAGGCACGCGGCTGCCCGGTACAGATTGGTACCGACATGCTGTTCGAACAAATTCCGGCGTATCTTGAATTCTTCGGTTTCCGGACGACGACGCCCGAAGTGCTACGTTCCGTCGCGCGCCTGAGTTACTAGTCGCACACCCTCGCCACCCACAAATTCGGGAGCACGACCGTGCGTAGATGTATTGCCACGGTGTCACTCTCCGGCATGTTGCGGGAAAAGTTGCAGGCTGCGGCGGCGGCGCGGTTCGCTTCTGTCGAGATTTTCGAGAACGATCTGCTGCAGTTCTCCGGTTCGCCGCGTGATGTACGCAAGATCGCGGCGGACCTAGGTCTTGGTATCAATCTGAATGCGCGTCAAACCTCGCCGTTCAGGGCGGGGACGGATAGTGCGGACACCAAAGGTATCCTGGTTCGCAGCTAATGCGTTGTTCGCTGCTTCTCGATGTATTGCCGGATCACAGCAATAGGCGCGCCACCGCAGCTTCCAGCGAAGTAGCTTGGCGACCAAAGCGCGTCGCCCCAAAGCTTTTTGCGAATGGCCGGGTATTTGGTGGAGCAGGCCTGAATCGCGTCCTTACCGTCAAACACTTCGACGACCTTGGATTCCCTCGACTCACATGACCTCAACTTCTCGAACCGCCTGGTGCGGACCCGCATGCCAGGTGGTGTGGCAGGGGCGCGGCTAACTGCCGCACCCCTATGGCGATCAATGGCCTGGTGTTCGCCCGTCGGGTGCGCGGCAACGCCATGCCCGCGAGCGCGATGCAGGCGATGGGTATGTGTTCGTCGAACAGCGCTTGCGTTGGCTATCCGATTGCTCTGCAATTGCTCGGGCCAACGGCAAGTGTTGCGCTCGCGCTATGTTCGCTCGTTGAAAATCTGCTGACGATGCCGCTCTGTCTCGCGCTGGCGGAGAGTGGCGACCGTTCACGCTGGCATCAGGCGTTGGCGCAGTCGCTGAGGGGGCTCGCGAAGAATCCGATGATCATGGGAATCACAGCGGGCATCGTGTTTTCCGCGCTGGACGTGCACCTTCCGGCCGTCCTTGCTTCGACGATTCAGCTGGTCGCGACGGCGGCGAGCCCGGTCGCTCTGTTCGTGATCGGTGGCTCGCTGGTTGGGCTCAAGCTGACGGGCCAGCGCACGGATATGGCTACCGTTGCGCTTGGCAAACTGATCCTGCATCCGCTCGCCGTGCTCGCCGCGCTGTGCCTGATGCCGGCAACCGATCCTACACTTATGGTCGCCGCCGTGATTTTTGCCCCGATATCGATGCTCAGCACTTACCGCGTGCTCGGTCAAAAGTACGGACTGGATCGTTTCTGCGCAGCCGCGCTGCTTGCGACGACGATTCTTTCGTTTTTCACCATCAGCGCGTTGCTTTGGGCACAGAAGGCATACCCTTCCGTTTTCGCTGGAACAGGCTAGACGCGCCTGTATTGAGCCGTGAAATCGTCAGCAGCTTTTCAGTGAAAGCCCCATTGGATATGGGCTTACGGCTGATTTGGCAGATAGTCGATTTTTATCAATATGCGGCGTTATGCCCAATGCATGCTCGCATCGACGAAAAAGCTGATTGCCTAAATTACTCTCCATAGGGCACCCAGATGTTCTTGATCTGGCTGGCCTTTTGCAGGAATTCGCGGCCCTGTCCGGAGGTCGAACGCCAGTCGCAATTGCCTGAGTGGACCCAGGTGGCCTTGAGATTGCCACTCGATGCTCGCTCGACCATCTTGCCGCCATCGCTACCTCCGAAGTACCAGAGTGCTGCGATGTCATCGTGTTCTGCCATGGTCTTTGCGAGGACGTCGCGTTCGCCGGTGACGATGTTGATCACGCCACCAGGCACGTCGCTGGTTTCGAGCACTTGATAGAAATCGGTGGCAATGAGTGCGGATGCTGTTGATGGAACAACCACGACGCGGTTGCCGATCGCAATCGCTGGCATGACCAGTGAAATCATTGATAGCAGTGGAGCGTCGTCAGGGCAGGTGAGGCCCATGACGCCCCACGGCTCGGGCATCGCGAGCGTCACGTTGCGCGTACGCGTCGGATGAACTGCGCCGTCATACTTGTCGGCGTAGGCCGCGTAGAACATGATGCGGCTGACGGATTGCGTGACCTCCATCTTCGCCTGCGCGAGCGAACCGCCCGTCAACGCCTGCAATCGTCGTGCAAATTCGTCGCTGCGTTGCTCCAGATTTTCCGCAAGGAAGAAAAGCACCTGCGCGCGGTTGTGTGCGGTGTAACCGGACCAACCGCTTGCGGCGTGGGCTGCTTCCACAGCATTTCGGATGTCCTTGCGATTACCCAATCCAGCTTGTCCGAGTGGTTTGCCGGCGGCAGAAAAAACGGTGTAGCTGTTGCCGCCGTCGGGGCGGGCCTGCTTGCCGCCGATATAGAGTTTGGCGGTGTGATCAAGCGTTGGTGAGCCGGCTATCGCATCGCCGGCGGCGATCGGCGCGACGGCTGGTGCGGCAAGTACCGTTGACTTTGTTTTGCCTGATTTGTCCGCCGCGACTCGTGGCTTCAAATACTCGTACAGCCCTTCGCGGCCGCCTTCACGCCCAAATCCGCTTTCGCGATAGCCACCGAATCCAGCGGCGGCATCAAACAGGTTGGTCGAATTGATCCACACCACACCTGCTTTGACGCGCGACGCTGCGTCGAGTGCGACATTGATGTTCTCCGACCAGATCGACGCGGCGAGTCCGTAGCGCGAATTGTTGGCGAGTGAGAGCGCTTCGTCGTGTGTGCGGAAGGTGGTACTCACGAGCACCGGCCCGAATATTTCCTCCTGCGCAACCGTCGCTGCTGGTGCAACGCCCGTGAACAATGTTGGCGGGAAGAAAAAACCGCGGCCAGGCAGCGCGTGCGCCGGCTGCCAGCATTCGCCACTCTCGGCACGTCCCTGCGCGACGAGGCTTTCGATGCGCTTCAGTTGCACTTCGGAAACGATGGCACCGACGTCTGTCGATTTGTCGAGCGGGTCGCCGACACGCAGTTTGCTGGCACGCGCCTTGAGTTTGTCGTGAAAGCGGTTGGCGACGGACTCCTGCACCAGCAGGCGCGAACCGGCGCAGCAGACTTGCCCCTGATTGAACCAGATGGCGTCAACCACGCCCTCGACCGCGCTGTCGAGATCGGCGTCATCGAACACGATGAACGGTGACTTGCCACCGAGTTCGAGCGAGAGTTTTTTGCCGGTGCCCGCAGTCGCGATGCGAATGGCGCGGCCGACTTCGGTCGATCCTGTGAACGCAATCTTGTCGATGTCGTTGTGCTCGACGATCAGTGCACCAGTTTCCCCGTCGCCCGTCACAATGTTCACAACACCCGGTGGAATACCTGCCTCCTGGCAAAGCTCGGCAAAGGCCAACGCCGTGAGTGGTGTGTACTCGGCTGGTTTGAGTACGACCGTATTGCCGGCCGCAAGCGCCGGCGCGATCTTCCACGCGAGCATCAGGAGCGGAAAATTCCAAGGGATGATCTGTCCACACACACCCACCGATGTGTAGCCCGCGTACTCGGTTTCGATCAGATCGGCCCAGCCGGCATGATGATAGAAGTGCCGCACTGCGAGCGGAATGTCGATGTCGCGGCTCTCGCGAATCGGTTTGCCGTTGTCCATCGATTCGAGCACCGAGAAGAATCGCTCGCGCTTTTGCAGCAGGCGCGCGAGCGCGTACAGGTATCGCGCGCGCGCGTTGCCGGGCAGTGCTGACCATGACTTGTAGGCGCGACGTGCGGAGGCAACCGCCGCGTCGACTTCCGGCATGCCGCCTTGAGCGACCATCGCAAGCGTCTCGCCCGTTGCTGGAGCCAGCACTTCGAACTGTGCGCCGTCAGCGGAGGGCAGGAATTGGCCGTTGATGAAATGTTTGAACGAGTGTTGATGGCCGTCGAGCCACTTCACGACGTGCTCATTGCCCTCAGGCGCGACGCCGTAGTCCATGGTTTTCAGTATTTCGGTGATTTTGGACATAGGGATCAGGCCAGCGCGTGGCGGTTAGCGGCGGAGTAACGGCCGGTCACATAGTGTTCGATTTGTCGTTCGATGTCGCCAAGCATCGAGCTGGCTCCGAACCGGAAGAGGTCCGGCTCCAGCCAGCGATTGCCCACTTCTTCTTTCATCAGCGTGAACCACGCCAGCGCGTCCTTTGCGCTCTTGAGTCCGCCAGCGGGCTTGAAGCCGATCTTCGCGCCGGTGATTTCGCCGTATTCGCGCAGCGCTCGCACCATCGTGAGTCCGACGGGCAGAGTGGCGTTCACCGGCTCTTTGCCGGTCGAGGTTTTGATGAAATCGGCACCTGCCATCATCGCGACCCAACTGGCGCGGTAGACGTTGCGCAGGCTGCTCAGCTCGCCCGTTGCGAGAATCGCTTTCATGTGCGCGTCACCACAGGCTTCGCGCATCGCCGCGATTTCGTCGTACAGCGCCTGCCAGTCGCCACTGAACACCAGCGCACGATTGATCACAATGTCGATTTCCTGTGCGCCTTCTTCAACGGCAAAACGAATCTCCGCGAGCCGCAGTTTCAATGGCACCAATCCGGCAGGGAAGCCAGTTGCCACCGACGCGACGGGGATTTTGCTGCCTTGCAACGCCTTGACGGCGGCGGACACCATCGTCGGATACACGCATACCGCGCCAACCGTTGGCATGGCTCGTAGCCCGAGTGCCTCAGCAAGATCGGTTCGCATGGGCATCCTCGCCTTCGCGCAGAGGCGCGCGACACGATCCGGTGTGTCGTCGCCTGAAAGCGTGGTCAGGTCGATGCAGGTGATGGCCTTAACTAGCCAAGCAGCTTGCCATTCCTTTTTTACCGAACGCCGAGTCGTCATCGTTGCGGCACGCCGCTCGACCGCGCTCAGATTTACCCGTGCGTCGGTGATGTAGTCGAGATTGAGTGGCATGCCGGGGTTGCGCGGCGGAGGCGCGATCATGGCTTGCGTTGACGCCGTGCGGGTAGTACTCATGGACATCCTTACGGAATGTTAGAAA
>Ga0209023_10002325_pt1 | contig 24017 bp, 16 predicted proteins | sample LakOneMetagenome_FD_187468 | JGI IMG/M metagenome (GOLD analysis project Ga0209023, IMG submission 187468) | Freshwater and sediment microbial communities from Lake Erie, Canada (SPAdes) (version 2) | ecosystem: Environmental > Aquatic > Freshwater > Lentic | place: Lake Erie, Canada... | reverse complement strand
TACATAATATCTATACCCCTTATCATAAAAGACCGGGATAGAAAAACTATAAAGAACGTCATTTTCATAGGCATATAACCGGCTATTGTAACCATCTGTTTCAAAGTATTGCAAACGCAGGTTGCCGGAGAATGGTTTCAGCGTTGGCTTATAGAGCAGATCAAAAAAAATCAGGAAGCCCTGTTCGGGTAAATACCCATTTTTATCAAACCAGGTAATTTCGGTCCTGTTCCGAAGGGTTATATCCCTGTTTATCCGGTAACTGACCTGTGTTCGCAAGCTTTTCCTTGGCTGTTGCTGTACCGGGGAAAGAGTTAGATTATCAGGATTTGCATTAATAGCTTTTGATTCAGCATGATACCGGGTATAGATTTCCAGTTGCCGGTTGGGCTTATAAGTAAGCTGGACCAGGTAATCTGATCTATTTGATGGAGCATCCACCCGGTATCTGAGCCAGGGGAATTTATACAGGTCAGCATACCCATCTATACGAATATCCATAGAAGGCCTGATGGTCATTCCAACAAATAAGCCCCTTTCATTAGTTGGAAAAGTGCTTTCTGTAAATGCAGACGTGTAAAGCGATTGGTAGGATCGTGAAATATTCCGGTATAATAAACTCATATCAACAGCCGATGAAACTGAAAGCATTAAACCAATTACAAATGCTTTATCAAATGACGATGTAAAAGCGGCTTCTCCAAAAAAGTGAATGTTTTTAAAAGTATAACTGTAATCAAGACTGTAATTACCAAAACTGTTTCCTGAAAGGGAATACTTATTATAGGGTTCGGTTGATTTGACCAGTGGCAATTTAAAGGCATAACGAACCGCATTTATGCCAATATGCAGTGTTTTATAGCGGTACGACAAATTACCGCCCAATGCCAGTTGGCGCTGGGCGCCTTTATCATCTGTTTCACTTATGGTACGGTGATAACCGGAAGTTTGCAGTGATGAAACGTGATCATCATTATTCTGTGAAGTGTCGGCTACAAAATTTGCATCGATCTTTTTATAAGAAGCAAATACAGTCAACTGCCATTTCCTTTTAGCAAAGGTTACCCCAATACCCCGGTGAAAATTTATTTCCCCCGCAGAATTATAGGGTCGCAAAACATCGGCTTCCCTTTTAATGTGCATCACGTCGGAACTTTTTTTAAAGGCGAGACTTTGCCATTGGGTTAAGCCTTGCCCGAGGTTGACCGTAAAATCCCCGATCGCCAATGATTTAATGATCCCAACTCTTCTCACAAAGAGATGAAAAGAGTAAAAATCAAATCCCTGTTTTTGTTTTCCTTTAAAAAACTGTTCGCCGGCATCTTTTTCTGCTACTATGCCATATTGCAAAAGATCCTTGAAAGAATATTTATACCGGAGCATTATTTTTTGTGGGGAACCGGGATAAAAATTTGTTGCAGAAGATGAATCAAGTAAGTAGCCTTTCGATCTTTCAAGTACCTGTGAACCTCGTATTAAAATATGGTGCTCTCCATTTCTTAAACGGCTTTTTAATGTGCCCAATACATCAACCTGTAAACTAACGCGGATGTATGGCCTCAGTTTCTGTATGGTTTGCAGATCCCAGCCTGGTATGGCTTGCAGCTCATATACATCAATCAATTTACCCACCAGGTTCCGGTACAAAATTAAATGCTGAATCTGCAGCGGCGTGAGCAGCTGCAACGCTTTCAGCTCAGATTCATCTGCCAGATTAAGGTTAACAGGATCCTTCAAAAACTGCTGCATCTGCTGCAGGTACGAATCATCTTCTGTTTCAACATCTTCATTATTTGCTGCATTATTTTCGAGCTGTTGTTCTGTGACGGGTTCTAACACCTGCGCAAGAACCGTTGTAAACAGAAAGAGAAAGATGAGTATGAAAAAAAGTTTTTTCATTCCTTCTTTCCTTTAAAGTTCATGATCAATAAAACGCCCGGAGAAAAACCAAGCTGCGGATGATAACCGGATGAAATATCCAGTCGTAAATTCCGCCATCCAACACCGGCACCTGCATACCCGGAAGCAGATTCGCTGACAAAACCAGCTCTGACAAAAAATTGTTTTGCAAAATGGTATTGCAAACCCGCAATTATATTAACCGCTTTATCTTCTTCCTTAATAATTTCTGCCCCGATAAAAAATTTATCCGAAGCATCGTAGCCCAAACCAGCTTTGTAGGATGAAGCTAGTTTTTCTGTACTGAGCGAAGTCGAAGTATTGGGCGAAGCCGATGTACTGAGCGAAGCCGAAGTGCCAAATTTTCCACCCACCGGATTATACACATGAATACCCGCATTCAGTCTATTTGTCAAATGCATCATCGCTCCTATCTCAAAATTTATAGTCGAAGCATTTCCGTAAGCCGGAACCCGGTAACTATAATAATTAAATTGTACACCCACATCGATCATCTTGCTCAACTTTCTGGCATAAGCCAGGCCGATCTTATTTTCATTGAAATTTTTAAAGCCGGCATAATTAAGTTGTACTCCAAAATTGCCCAACCGGGTAGGAAATGCAGCGCCCAATGTATAAACACTCGTTTCTTTAAGCATGAACCGCCTTTCGCCAAATACACCAATGCCTGCATGTTCCGTTTGTGCAAGTGCGGCCTGGTTACCGGTAAAAGACAATGCATCATGCTGTTCCCGGCTATAGGCCGATAAACCGGCATAGGGTTGCGAAATGGAATACCTGAGTGCTTGTGCAGCCGCTGATGAAAGATTGAACAGACCAGGCAATACCAGGAAAACGATTTTCATCTTTTAGATTGTAAAACAAAATAGCTTACCAGTTACTCACTGGCAGGAGAAAATCAACCAATAGTTGTGTATTTTTGCCCCATGCAAATTTTAGATGGCAAGATCGTTTCCCATTCGGTTAAAGAGAAAGTAAAAGAAAAAGTGATCCTCTTCAAAAAAGAGGGTAAAAAAACGCCGCACCTGGCAGCCGTTCTGGTTGGCAGCAATGGCGCCAGCGAAACTTATGTGGCCAGTAAAGTAAAAAATTGCGAAGAAGTGGGATTCAAAAGCACGCTCATTCGTCTTGATGAAACTGTTTCAGAAAATGAATTGATCACTGCCATTGAAAAGCTGAATAATGATGAGGACGTAGATGGCATTTTGGTTCAGTTGCCATTACCTAAGCAGATCAATGAAGAAACCATCATCAATATCATTCACCCCGATAAAGACGTGGATGGCTTTCATCCCATGAGTATTGGAAAAATGGTGCAGGGATTGCCCACTTTTATTCCGGCAACACCTTATGGAATTTTATTGATGCTGGAACATTATAAAATTGAAACCAGCGGCAAACATGCCGTGGTGATCGGCCGCAGTAATATTGTAGGCAGGCCCATCAGTATCTTGTTAAGCCGGAATACGTATCCCGGCAATTGCACCGTAACCGTTTGTCACAGCCGCACAAAAAACCTGAAAGAAATTTGTTTGCAGGCAGATATTATTGTTGCGGCATTAGGCATCCCGGAATTTTTAAAAGAAGATATGGTGAAAGAAAATGCCGTTGTGATTGATGTTGGCATCACCCGTGTTCCGGATGCAACAAAAAGATCAGGCTTTGCTATTAAAGGCGATGTTGATTTTGCAAACGTTGCTCCTAAATGCAGTTACATAACACCGGTGCCCGGTGGCGTAGGGCTCATGACCATCGCTGCTTTATTAATGAATACATTTACCGGCTGCGAAAACAAATACAGGTAACATTTTTTCTCTCCAAGAACAATGACCCAGTTAAAAGATACAGGCAAAATTTCTCTTCCGGTAATGGAACACTTTTACACATTACAAGGGGAAGGGTTCCATCAAGGCAGGGCTGCTTATTTCATCCGGCTTGGCGGATGCGATGTTGGTTGCGTATGGTGCGATGTAAAAGATAGCTGGGATGCAGAGAAACATCCGCAATGGAAGATCAAAGATTTAATATTTAATATTGAACAGACTCCGGCCAGGCTGGTAGTCATCACCGGCGGAGAACCATTGATACATAATTTGGATGCGCTCACCGATGCATTACAGTCAAAAGGTTTTGAAACAAATATTGAAACATCCGGCGCTCATCCATTGAGTGGTTCCTGGAACTGGATCTGCCTATCTCCCAAAAAATTCAAAGCACCGTTGCCGGAGATCCTTCCGCTTGCCAATGAACTGAAAGTGGTGGTGTTTAACAGATCTGATCTTGAATGGGCCGAACAATATGCCGCATTGGTTTCACCAAATTGCAAACTATACCTGCAACCGGAATGGGACAAAGCAACCGTTGTAACGCCGATGATCATTGACTACATCAAACAGCATCCGCAATGGGAATTATCCCTGCAGATACACAAGTACATCAATGTGCCTTAGAAGGAAATGTTATAATTCTGCATAAAAAATAAAACGGCTTTGTTTTCGTTCTAACTTCACCCATTGATCTTATGCAAATGCAAAACAAGAAGTCCCATATCCTCCGCATCATTCTTTCATTCATAATTTTAAATTTTTCATTCTTAATTTCCACTGCTCAGTGGTATGATCCGGAGAAAGTAAATCAGAAAGCAGGTGAAATATACGGACAAGCTGTTGAGGAAGCCACAGATGGAAAATATGCCGATGCGATCAAACACTTAAATGAAGCGCTCGTTATTGAACCAAAACTGGTAGATGCTTTTTTAACAAGGTCGAATGTTTATGCAGCCTTAAAAGACTACCCGGCTTCTGTTTCAGATTTTAATATCGCCTGGCAGATGGATTCGGTGTATTCAAAAATATATTTGCTCCCCTACTCTATTTCACTGGCGGGTGTTGGAAAATTTCAACAGGCTCTGAATGCCGTGAATGAATTCTTATCCAATCCAAAACTTAATGAGCAAAGCATTAAGGCAGCAAACTACCGAAGATCAACCTATGAATTTGCAGTGGCGTATGAAAAAAAACACCCGTCCAAAGATTATGTTTTTGCGCCGCAGAACCTGGGCGACAGCATCAATTCTTCTGCCCTGGAATATTTTCCATCGCTTACTATCGACGGCAGCAAAATGATCTTTACCCGGCGGGTGAACAACGACGAGGATTTTTATGAAAGCAATTTCATCAATGGTAAATGGAGTGCCGCAAAATCGTTGGGTGGAAAAGTAAATACAACCATGAATGAAGGTGCACAGAATATTTCGCAGGATGGGCAGTTATTGGTCTTTACCGGCTGCAACTATCCCGAAGGCCAGGGAAGTTGCGATCTTTATTTTTCTGTAAGAACAAACAACGGCTGGAGTGAACCGCAGAACCTGGGACCAATGGTTAATACTGATTTCTGGGAATCATCGCCATCCTTATCGCCCGATAAAAGAGACCTGTATTTCGCAAGCAGCATGGCCGGTGGTTTTGGCGGAAGGGATATCTGGGTAACACACCGTTTGCAAAATGGCAAGTGGAGCCGCCCTGAAAATTTAGGCGAGGCGGTTAATACAAGCGGCGATGAAAGCTGTCCCTTTATGCACGCAGATAATGAAACACTTTATTTCAACAGCAATGGCCACATGGGTTACGGAATGACCGATCTTTTTTTCAGCAAAAAAGTAAACGACAGCAGTTGGGTAATGGCGGAGAATTTAGGCTACCCCATCAACACAATTGATGACCAGGGATCATTAATTGTTGCTGCCGATGGAAGAACCGCTTACTATGCCAGCGATGGAGGAGATACAAGAGGCGGGCTCGATATTTATACCTTCCAGTTAAGAGAAGACGTCAGGCCCTTAAAAACATTATGGGTAAAAGGAAAAGTGTTTGATAAAAAAACAAAAGCAGGTTTGCCATCAGCCGTTGAACTTACCGATGTAAAAAATAAAAATCTCATCAGCAAAGTACAAACCGATGAGGATGGAAATTACTTAGTGACCTTGCCGGTTGGTAAAGACTATGCCTTTAATGTGAACCGCAAAGGATATTTATTTTACTCCGATAATTTTTCCATGCTTGGAAATAATGCTGATTCTGTTTTCATCGTGGATATTCCCTTACAACCCATTGAAGCCGGTGCAACCATTGTTCTTAAAAATATCTTTTTCGATACGAAGAAATTTGATCTGAAACCGGAATCAACCGGTGAACTTGATAAGCTGGTGATGTTGCTGAACGACAATCCTAAACTGAAGATCCAGATAGATGGCCATACCGATAACGTGGGCCAGGATAAAGACAATCTCCTGCTATCCAATAACCGGGCAAAAGCCGTGGTTGGATATTTACTGAACAAAGGCATCAATATCCAACGATTGAGCTATAAGGGATTTGGCGCCGGTAAACCCGTAGCCGATAATGCTACCGAAAAAGGGAAATCCCTCAACCGCCGGACAGAACTTTCCGTCATCAGCAATTAAATATTTTTTTACTATTGCCGCTCATCGCAATGTTCCATTGAGCAATGGCCAATGACCATTGCCCAATGACCATTGCCCAATGACCAATGACTAATGTCCAACGACCTGCTCTATCAAATCGCCCTCACCCTCGTACCCAACATCGGCGATGTTCACGCCAAAGCATTGATCAATATTTATGGTGATGCTCATTCCATTTTTAAAGCAAAAAGAAAAGAACTGGAAAATATTGAAGGCATCGGAACCGTCCGTGCAAGATCGATCAAAGATTTTTCCGATTTTACCAGCTCCGAAGATGAAATAAAATTCATTGAGAAATACAAAATCACGCCGCTTTTTATTGCCAATGAAAATTATCCAAAGCGCTTATTAAATTGTTTTGATTCTCCTTCTTTACTTTATTACCGCGGCGATGCCGATCTGAACACTTCTAAAATTATTTCCATCGTCGGCACAAGAAATAATTCTTCTTATGGAAAAATGGTCTGCGAAAAATTCATGGAAGGTTTGCAGTCAGAAAATGTACTGGTGGTAAGCGGGCTCGCATTCGGCATTGATACCATTGCACATAAGGCAGCGTTGAAAAATAATTTGCAAACAGTTGCCGTCCTGGCACACGGACTCGATCGCATCTATCCCGAACAAAACAAGTCGCTGGCAAAACAAATAACCGGGCAGGGAGGTTTATTAACCGAATTCATCAGCAACAGCAACCCGGATAAACAGAATTTTCCAAAACGGAACCGCATTGTTGCCGGTATGTGCGATGCCGTGATCGTTATTGAAAGCGGCAGGAAGGGCGGCTCACTCATCACCGCTGAATTGGGCAATGGATACAACAAAGATGTGTTTGCGATCCCAGGCAGAACCAACGATGTAAAAAGCGAAGGCTGCAATTATCTCATTAAAAACAATAAAGCGGCATTGATAAATTCTGCAGAAGATTTTCTTGAATTCATGAATTGGAAACCTTCACCTAAACCTTCGGCCAAAAAACAAAGAGAATTATTCATTGAGCTGGCGCCTGATGAAAAGATCGTGGTAGATATTTTACAACAGCAGGACAGCATACAGATAGATGAACTGTATTTTAAAAGCGGGTTAAGCAGTAGTGCGGTGGCTACAGCATTACTGATGCTGGAAATGCAACATGTGGTTATATCGCTTCCCGGCAAAGTGTACAAGCTTGTTTAATTTATTTTAGTTCAAAAAGATTTGAATATTTTCCTCAATACACCCACGATTTAACCCCAATTGAGGGGGTTAGTGTCTTAGAAATGTGGTTTACCTTTACCTACATGAGTTTTGCTTATTTTAGATATATTACTTGCACGGTTCACTTAATTACTTTTTTGTGTTGTATATGGTTTTTGTTTCAAAAAAAATCAAAACAGCCTTACCGCTTATTTGCGATTGGCTGGCTTATAATTGAATGTTTCTATTTTGCTATCATTTCAACATATTTTGACTACCTCTTCTATGTCTTTGACTTCTTTATAATGTTATTTTATATTGGATACTTTGTTGTTTTGCTAAGGCAAAAAAAACTTATGGTCATTGTGGTATTATTTGCTCTGTTTTATTGGGGCAATCTATTCTTTGGGCAGTCAGCAGTAACCGCAGCCTATAAAGCCAAATATGCTGCTGTTTTAGTCGGCATTATTATCATCCTCTTGTCAACCATGAAAATTTACAGGCTCTTCAAACAGGACAGATCAGGGAATCTTTTTGATAATCCAGTTTTTTGGGCCTGCTGTGGTTTTGGATGGTTTTGGTTGATAATTACGCCAATAACTGCCTTTTTGGACACCCCAGGAGATTTTTCTCAATTGTTTTATAGGATATTTTATTATCTGATTTTTACTGTTTCGTTAATAATACAAAACACCTGTATCATAAAATCTTTGCAATGCAGCCTGAACAAAAAATAGCATTATCCATTTTCTTTATTGTTATAACATGCATTATAGCCATGCTGGCTGTTTTCATTATTATTATTTTAAGAACACAACAAAAAAGAAAGCAATTACATCAAAAAGAATTATTGGAACAGGAATTTAAAACACGGGAAAAAGCAATGCTCCAAATATCACGCGATTTACACGACGATATTGGTTCATCATTAAGCGGTATTAGTATGCTAAGTCAGCTTGCTCAGCAGCAATTGACCCAATCCAATAACGGATCTGCAAATGAGTTGTTACAAAAAATCATGACGTATACCAATGATATAATTGAAAAAGTAAGTGAAATGGCATGGCTCATGAAACCCAACCAGGAATCATTATCGATACTCATAAATAAATTAAAAGGATATAGCATCACTACAGCCGCTTCGAAAAATATAGTCACACACTTTGATCATATTCCCGAAATTTTCGGAAAGGAATTGAGCATTCAACAGCGAAAAACCATCTACCTCATAAGCAAGGAAGCTATCAATAATGCCATTAAATATGCTGATTGCACAGTCATTCATTACAGCATTTATTTAACAAGCGGAATGGCAGGCATCTTTATAAAAGATAATGGAAAAGGGTTTAACTTAACATCGGTAAACGCAGGAAGCGGATTAATAAATATGAAGGCAAGGGCAGCTGAAATAAATGCTATTCTTAAGATAGATTCATTACCTGGAAAAGGAACTACTATCGAACTACAATTATGATTACGCTAAATAGATAAATGCGAGCATTAATATACATACTGTGACTAAAGAAAATGAAATACGGGTGGCCATTTTTGAAGATAACCCCATAATGATCGATGCTTATCGTTCCATCTTAAATGGTTCTCCTGGTTATAGCTGTACCGGAAGTTTTAGCAGTTGTAATAACTGGAAGCAGGATATGGAAAAGAGCAATCCGGATGTTGTACTGATGGATATTGAAATGACAGGCATAAACGGAATAGTTGCAACCGGCCTGATCAAAAAACAATTCGGTGATGTACCCATCTTGATACAAACTGTTTTTGAAGATGATACAAAAATATTTGAAGCATTATGTGCCGGCGCCAATGGCTATATTCTAAAAAACACATCCCCGGTAAAAATGCTGGAAGCAATAACTGATGTGCAAAACGGCGGTGTAGCTTTTAATCCTGCTGTTGCCGCCAAAGTGGCCAAACTCTTTCAGCAATTCATTGCTCCTGCCTCCAGTTCTAACGATTATCAACTTACTGCCAGGGAAAAAGAAATCTTACAATTACTTACCGAAGGCATGCCTATGCCACGTATTGCCGAAAAAATATTTTTGGGATATGAAACAGTAAGGGGGTATGTAAAAAGTATTTATCAAAAGCTGCATGTAGCTTCTGCCACAGAAGCAGTAGCCAAGGCCTTAAAGGAAAAATTAGTATAGTTTTTTAACTTCTTTACCGAAAATATTCTTTTCCTTTTTACATAGGATTTTATAATACCCCCAATTGAGGGATTGCTTAGCGATACAGTGACCGTTAATTTTAGTACTTGAAATTTATCATGGAAATTATCATCATGAAACAGTTGTTAAAACCTGCCGCTTTTATTTTATTGCCAGTCGTATTGATCAATATATCCTGCCAGAAAGAATTATCCTGCGAAAGTTGTGGTACTGCACATGGAAAAAATAATAAACCCCCCATCGTCAATGCAGGTCCCGATCAAACCATTGTGCTGCCAACAAATAACGTTTCGATAGATGGTAGTGGTTCTTTTGATCCGGATGGTACTATCATCCAGTATAAATGGACAAAGATCGCCGGGCCTGTTTCAGCTAACATTATTAAACCTGACTCAGTAAAAACATTGGCAGAAAATTTAACGATGAGTGTTTATAAATTTGAGTTAACCGTAAAAGACAATGGCGGCCTCTCTGCAAAAGATACCTTGCAGATCATTGTAAATGATCTTTCACAACCCAACCGGCCACCGGTTGCCAATGCAGGCGTGGATCAAACAATTACTTTACCAGTCAGTACAATAACATTAGATGGCTATGGCTCTACGGATCCGGATAATAATATCACTAACTATTCATGGACAAAGATATCAGGGCCATCTTCATTCAATATTACAAATGCCATTGCTGTACAAACACAGGTAACAAATCTTGTACAGGGAATTTATCAGTTTGAATTAAAAGTTACAGATGCAGGAGGGTTATTTTCAAAAGATACGGTGCAAGCAACAGTGATGAGCCCGTCACCTGCCTGTACTGACTGTAAGATCGTTTTCGTCAGCGACCGTGATGGCAACGATGAGATCTATTCCTGCAAAACTGATGGATCTGGCATTAATCGCCTTACTAACAATGTATCGGTCGATGACCAGCCGGCATGGTCACCCGACGGAACACGCATTGCGTTCACCAGTGACCGCACAGGCGATCCTGAGATCTACATCATGAATGCTGACGGATCGAATGTCGTGCGCAAAACATTCTCGGGCAGTTACAGTCAGAACCCAGCCTGGTCACCTGATGGAACGAAAATCGCTTATGCTACGGTGAGCAATGGTAGTTTAGATATTTGGGTACTTGACGTAACGAGCGGATCAACTTCGCTGTTATTCAACGCCGCGGGATATGACGACTATCCTGCGTGGTCACCAGATGGAACCAAGATCGCATTGACAAGTGACCTGGCGGCATACGACTTCGTTTATGACATTTACACAATCAATGCCGATGGTACTGGCCTTACTGCACTGACCGGCAATATCTTTGATCAGTTTGATTACCTGCAACCGAGCTGGTCACCAAATGGTACAAAGCTCGCAATGGCGATCATGGAAACGATAGGTATCAATCAATACAATACGCAGATCGGCGTCATGAACCCTGATGGAAGCGGCCTCATCGCAATCAGGCCGGGCGCTGCAACAAGAACAAAGACCTCATGGTCTGGCGATGGCACCAGGATAGTATACACTTCGTTGTCCGGATCGGGTATGGACGTCTCATGGGTTTCCGCCGATGGTGCTGCATGGGGAACCATTGTGACCAATGGCTGGAACGCAGACTGGAAACACTAACACGAATTCCACAGGATCATGATCTGGTGGGATATATGCAACGTCTTGATTACTGTCGTTTTTTTATTCGCATGTTCACTTATTTCTGTAACCAATACAATACACATAGCCAGTGGATTTGTGAATGAAGTACTTTCCAAACAGCTAGGAAACCGGATTTCTGATTATACCGGGGCCATGGTTTTTCAAAGTACATGATTACCATTTTTTTGGGCAAGCAGCTTTTTCTATTATCTTTGCCCATGGCAACAATAAATAACCCCGCAGCTGACAACAAATCAAAAAAATTTTACGGCGAAGGCTTAACGTTCGACGACGTTTTACTCATGCCTGCCTATTCCCAGATCCTCCCCCGCGAGGTAAACATCAGTACCCAACTCACCAAAACCATCACGCTGAACGTGCCCATGCTGAGTGCAGCCATGGATACCGTTACCGAAGCGGCATTGGCCATTGCACTGGCAAGAGAAGGGGGTCTGGGTATCCTGCACAAGAACATGAGCATCGATCAGCAGGCCGACCAGGTGCGTAAAGTAAAAAGAAGTGAGAATGGTTTGATACTGGACCCTGTTACACTACGCCCCGATGCCACCATCGGTGAGGCATTAAGGCTGATGAGAGAAAATAAGATCGGCGGCATTCCCATTGTGGATGCCAATCATAAATTAGTAGGCATACTTACCAACCGTGACCTTCGTTTTGAAACACATTACAAAGAAAAAGTGAGCACGGTAATGACAAAAGACAACCTCATTACTGCGCCGGAAGGCACTGACCTGAAAAAAGCAGAACTCATCTTCAAAAAAAATAAGATCGAGAAATTACCGGTGGTAAATAAATCCGGGAAATTAATTGGCCTTGTTACATTCAGCGATATTTTAAAACTGAAATCTCACCCACATGCAGTGAAAGATTCTTTCGGCAGGTTGTTGGTTGGTGCCGGTGTTGGCATTACCGGCGATATCATGCAACGGGTGGAAGCATTGTACAAAGTGGGGGTGGATGTTATTTGCTTAGACAGTGCACATGGCCACACAAAAGGTGTGATCGGCGCATTAAAGAATATTAAAAAGACATTTAAGAATGTACAGGTAATTGCCGGAAATGTGGGAACAGGTGAAGGTGCAAAAGCATTGGCCGATGCAGGCGCCGATGCCGTGAAAGTTGGTATTGGCCCGGGGTCTATCTGTACTACAAGAATTGTTGCAGGTACCGGTGTTCCCCAGATCACTGCCGTGATGGAAACAGCCGCTGCATTAAAAAATAAAAATGTGGGTATCATCAGCGATGGCGGCATACGATACACCGGCGATATGGTAAAGGCATTGGCAGCCGGTGCCAGTTGTGTAATGATGGGTAATGTGTTTGCTGGTACCGAAGAAAGTCCGGGTGAAACCATTATTTATGAAGGAAGAAAATTCAAGCAATACCGCGGCATGGGTTCATTGGGTGCCATGGCCCAGGGCAGCAGCGACCGCTATTTCCAGGATGTGGAAGATGATATCAAAAAATTTGTACCCGAAGGCATTGAAGGCCGTGTGGCTTTTAAGGGTTATACAAGGGAAGTGGTGCATCAATTTACCGGCGGGTTAAGGGCAGGTATGGGATATTGCGGTGCAAAGAACATTGCCGAACTGCAAAACGCAACCTTTGTAAAGATAACCAACGCCGGCATGCGGGAAAGCCATGCACACGATATCGAGATAACGAAGGAGGCACCGAATTACAGCCGGTAGTTTATAATTGACAATTAAAAATTAAGAATTAAGAATTCCTTTATTTCAAATACCAATGTTAAACTGTCAGCTTTTGCCAACGAAAAAAAAAATCTGCATTGCATTTTTAATTTTTCATTTTTCATTCTTAATTTTTAATTCTGCTTTTGCACAAGACAGCTCCCGCCTGCGCATCTCCCTGCTCACCTGCACGCCCGGCGAAGAGCTCTATTCCACCTTTGGCCACAGTGCTTACCGGGTGATCGACAGCAATGCCGTTACCGATATCGTTTACAACTACGGTACGTTCAATTTCGAGGACGATGGCTTTTACTTAAAGTTTGTACGGGGAAAATTATTATACTATGTTTCTGCCGAAGAATTTAACGGGCCTTATGGTTTTAAAGCTTTTTATCAATCCGAAAACAGGGGAATGATTGAGCAGGTTTTAAATTTAACTGCTTCCGAAAAAATAACCATCCGCAGATTCTTAAACGAAAACCTGAAAGAAGAAAATAAGTATTACAAGTACGACTTCTTCTTTGATAACTGCACTACCAGGCTCCGGGATATTCTTAAAAAACAACACGATTCTTCTTTTTGCCAAAAGCCCGTAATGCCCAAAGGCAGCAGGTTCCGGCAGGCCATTCATCAATACCTTGATAAGAACGGAAAGGATTGGAGCAAACTGGGCATTGATATTTTATTAGGCCAGCCCTGCGATGCGGTGATGACGCCGGAACAAATGCAGTTCCTGCCCGATAACCTGATGAAGAGCCTCGACAGCAGCGATCACCCGATGGTGGTATCCTCACAGGATCTGTACAGCATTTCAAAAGATGTAAACAATAATTCTTCCTTTACACCCCTTACTTTTTTTTCAGCATTGCTCGTAGTGGTTGTACTGGCGGGACTGGTAAAAAATAAATTCGTACAGGCATTTCTCCAGGGGTTTGATGGCCTGTTCTTTTTCTTCACGGGAGTATTGGGTATTGTACTCATTTTCATGTGGACGGCTACCGACCACCAGATGTGTAAGAACAATTTCAATTTGCTTTGGGCATGGCCCACACATACCGTGATCGCCTTTTTTGTAAGCAGTAAAAAAAACTGGGTAAAGAAATATTTTAAATTCACTGCCATTGCGTTAACACTTGTGTTGATAAGCTGGTTCTTTTTACCTCAGCAGATGAATAATGGACTGATACCAATAGTGCTCTTACTGATTTATAGAAGTGCGGTAAAGGTTATTGCCACGAATGGCACGAATTGACACGAATCATAAAACGTACAGGTGCAATCAAAAAACATCTCATATCAATCCTCAACAATCTTCTACCGCATTGTAGGCAATGGCAAACCCGTTTTACTTATACATGGTTTTGGAGAGGATGGAAACATCTGGGATAACCAGGTAGAATTCTTAAAAGATCACCTGCCTACCGGACAGGCAGGTTTTCAACTCATCGTGCCTGACCTGCCGGGAAGCGGACGATCAGAACTCATCAAAGATATGCGCATTGAAGGCATGGCCGAAGTAATAAAAGCCATTTTGATTGAAGAAAAGATTGAGCAATGTGATCTGATCGGCCACAGAATGGGTGGGTATATCACATTGGCCTTTGCAGAAAAATATCCGCACATACTTTCTTCTTTCGGCCTGGTGCATTCATCGGCATTTGCCGACAGCGAAGAAAAAAAAGCAGCCCGCTTAAAATCCATTGAATTCATCAATAAGAATGGGGCGTATGAATTTTTAAAAACAAGCATTCCCGGCCTGTTCAACCCGTCGGGACGCTTACTGCGGCCTGAAGGATTCATGGAACAACTTGTTGAAAAAGGCAGGGACTTTACCCCCGAAGCCCTTATTCAATATTACCAGGCCATGATCGATCGTCCCGACCGCACTCATGTTCTCAAAACATTCGCCAAGCCCATTCTCTTCATCATTGGCGAACACGATAATGCGGTTCCCTTTACCCAAAGCCTGCAGCAGTGTTACCTGCCTGATCATTCGCACATTCACATATTACGCCACAGCGCCCACATGGGTATGTGGGAGGAAGCAACGGCTGTAAATAACTTTTTATTAGCCTTTTTGCAATAAAAATTCAGCGGCCAAACAGCGAATTACCCTATTTTTAGGTCTGATAATTGCACATTTGCCACTATGAAGAAATTTTTTATTTTCTCCTTGTTTATTTGCTTTTTTTCAGATGCTTTTGCAAACCATATTTCGGGAGGCGAAATGATCTATCGCTATATGGGCCCGGGAAGCGGGCCCAACTCAAAGCAATACCGGATAACACTGAGGCTGTTCAGAGATAACCTGGGTGGTGGTGCGGCAATGCCAACCAGTGTTTTTATCGGCATTTATAACAACGATCTTAATGCACAAATAGGCGGATCGCCATTTAATATCAGCATAACAAGTACTCTCCTCGTTCCAGTTACCCCGCCCCCGGCATGTATGATCAATCCTCCTCCATTGGATTACAGCCTGGGGTCTTTTGAATTTACCATTGATCTGCCCAATAATGTAAACGGTTATACCGCCGCTTACCAGACCTGCTGCAGGATCTTTCCGCTCGAGAATGTGCTCACACAAAATCAACCCGCCCAGGGCGAAGGTTCAACTTATGTATGCACCATACCCGGCTCCAGCCAGTTACCAAGTGGTGTTAACAGCAGTCCTCAATTCCGCACGCAATTGACAAGGGTGTGCTATAAAGCAAGTTTCACGTTTGATTTTGGTGCGTTTGATCCGGATGGAGACTCCTTGGTTTACTATTACTGCGATGCGTACAATCGTGGAAATTCTACCAACTCTGCCAATGTAAGTCCATCTGCTCCGCCTTACCAGCCTGTTTCTTATATCAATGGCTATTCGGGCACCAACCCGCTGGGCTCCGGGTCTTCATTAAATTCACGTACGGGTATCATATCGGGCATAGCGCCTCAAAATCCCGGCAGGTATGTGGTTTGTGTTTGTGTTGATGAATACCGGAACGGGGTTATGATCGGGCATCACCGGAAAGATTTTATTTTGAACGTGAGGGATTGTGAAGTGGCAACAGCAACGCTACTGGATAAATATCCAAGCTGCGATGGATTTACTTTGACCTTCGAGAACATGACACCTTCAAACGCCATTCAAACTTACGATTGGGATTTTGGTGATGGTAACACTTCAACACAGCCTTCACCAACGCATACCTATGCTGCTGCAGGAGACTATATTTTAAAACTAGTTGTAAACCGTGGACTGCTATGTTCCGATTCCACTACCTCCATCGTAAAAGTTTATCCCGGCTTCTTTCCTGATTTTGCGATGGCGGGGCAATGCAAAAACACCCCAATCCAGTTTACCGATCTTACTACGGCAACTTATGGCGCTGCAAACAGGTGGGAATGGAACTTTGGAGATAATGGCTCCCCAACGAATACTTCTACGTTAAAAAATCCCACGCATATTTATACCACTGCAGGAACTTATAATGTTACGTTTATTGTAGAAACCAATAAGGGCTGCATTGATACACTCACTAAAACGCTTGATATTGTAGACAAGCCTTCCTTAGCGATAAGCAACGATACCCTTATATGTATCCTTGATACACTGCAGCTGCATGCAGTTGGCACAGGCAATTTTGTATGGACGCCTAATTATATGATCAGTAATGTCAACAGCCCTGATCCATTTGTTAGTCCTGATGTAACAACAACATATACCGTAACACTTACAGATGCATTTGGTTGTAGTAACGTCGGTTCAATTAAGGTTAATGTGAAATCATTTGTTACGCTTTTTGCAGCACCTGATACAACCATTTGCAAAACTGATCCCGTTGTACTTCGTATCACCAGCGATGCACTGCATTACTTATGGACGGAATCACCGGCCGGTAACACACTGAATGACCCCACATTAAAAAATCCAACGGCAATACCGCTTGTACCTACTACCTATAGTGTGGTAGCGAATATTGGTAAGTGCGTAGCGAATGCCGCTATAAAAGTAGTGCCCATTCCTTACCCTACTGCCAATGCCGGTCCCGACCTGCATATTTGCGTGGGCAATTCGGCGCAACTGCAGGCAAGCGGCGGAAGCATTTATTCCTGGACACCATCTGCATTTTTAACGGCCACTAATATTCCCAATCCTGTTTCGGTTAAACCAACAGACAATGTTCGTTATGTGGTTACGGTAAGAGATGTGCTGGGTTGTCCGAAGCCGGTAAAAGATACCATGATCTTATTTGTAGATAAAATAAAAGCCAACGCCGGACCAAGGGATACATCCGTAGTGCTTGGACAACCATTGCAGTTGGGCGCAAGCGGTGGAACGAATTATGCATGGACACCAATTACCTGGTTAGACAATCCAAACATCAGCAACCCCATTTCACTGCCGCAGAATAATATTGAATACATAGTTAGAGTAAGCAATGATATAGGCTGCTTTGCCAACGACACCATACTGGTGAAAGTATATAAGGTAAAGCCGGGCCTTTTCATCCCCAATGCCTTTACGCCCAATGGCGATGGCAATAACGATATCTTCCGCCCCGTTGCCATCGGTATGAAATCGGTGGACATATTCCGGGTGTACAACCGCTGGGGACAAATGCTTTATTCCGGAACGGGCAATGGCGCCGGCTGGGATGGAAGATTTGGCGGAAGACCGCAGGAAGCCGCCACCTACGTGTGGTATGCCGAGGGAGTTGATTACCTGAACAATAAAACAAAACTCAAGGGAACCGTGATACTGATACGGTAATATCATGCACTGATGTCAATAAGTTTAAACCATCGCCGGCTTTGCAAAGCCGGCGGTTTTAATTAGCTTTAAGCCCATCCTTTTTGGCCATCATACTGCGAACATGAAAAAAATCTTTTTTTCCTGCCTGTTTATTTTTCTGATTTCTGATGCCTTTGCGACGCACATTATTGGTGGCGAAATGCGGTATTTATATATCGGGCCCGGTGCAACACCAAATTCAAAACTCTATAGGATACGGATATTATTGATGAAGGGAGATAGTCCTTTAGGTGCCGCTTTGGCTTCCCAATACATCATTGGTATTTTCAACAATGATAATGGTACAAAAGTCATTGGGCCCGCGGTAAATAATAATTGGGCTGCTGTGGAAGATTTTGTAAACCCTTTACCGGTCCCTATCATAATATCCCCTTGCATACAACCACCGCCTGTTTTGCCATATATATACAAAACGTACTCCTTTGTTGTTGAGCTACTGGATAATCAGAATGGATATACATTAGCTTATCAAACGTATAGCAGGCAGGATTCAAGAAACATTGTAAATAACCAAGGGGCAACCTATACATGCGTCATTCCGGGATTGAATGTTTTACCGAATCCACAAACTGATAATTCCCCGGCTTATAAACTACCCATCTCAGCGATCTGTGAGAACTCTCCTTTCACACTTGACTTCAGTGCTACAGATCCGGAGGGAGATTCGCTCGTTTATAATTTTTGTGATGCATACAATGGTGGACTAGCCGGCAATGCTGCTTTTGATGATCCTGCACCCCCTCCTTATGGTTCTGTAAACTACATTGCCCCATACACAGGTTCGTCTCCAATGGGAAGCCTGGTAACAATTAATTCATCAACAGGGATAATATCAGGCATAGCGCCGGTGGCAGGTAAATATGTAATTTGTGTTTGCGCTTCGGTTTATCGTAATGGTGTTTTGATAACCATACACCGGAAAGACCTCATCGTAGCAGTAAATGCCTGTGTTCCCCTTACAGCAAATCCAAACTTCACTCCCATTACCTGTGATGGATTTACCGTAAACTTTTTTGACAACAGTGCCGGTAACCCGGATAGCTGGCTTTGGGATTTTGGTGATCCGACAAGTGGAGTTAATAATACTTCAACTTCGCCTAACCCGATACATACATTTACCGACACGGGAGTATTCAATGTTAAACTGAAAGTTTCAATATTCGGTCAATGTACTGATTCAATAATCAAACAGATCCGTGTTTATCCCGGCTTCTTACCTGGCTTTCTCAACACTACTCCTTGTGTGAACACCCTTGTTCAGTTTACGGATACTACTTACAGTCGTTACGGTACAGTAAATTCCTGGCGCTGGGATTTTGGAGACCCGGCCACGCTTGCCGATACCAGTCATTTACAAAACCCGGTTTATACATATGCTGCTGCAGGAACTTATACGGTAGAATTGAGAGTAACCAATGATAAGGGTTGTGATAAAACCTATACCAAACCAATAACCATATTTGATAACCCATCACTTTCTGTTTTCCCGGCCGATTCGGTTTATTGCGGATTGGATACCCTGCAACTAAACGGCGTAGGTACAGGAAATTTTAACTGGACGCCGCCGATAAATATCATCGGCGCAACCACGGCTACACCAAGGGTATTTCCGCCGGTAACCACCACCTATCATGTTAAGCTTACCGATGTGAATGGTTGCATAAAAAATGATTCATTGAAAGTGATCCCCAAATTCGATCTTGCCAATGCCATTACCGGACCGATAAACATTTGTGAAGAAGACACTGTGGTATTGCGGGGCACAAGTAACTACAGCAGCAACTTAACCTGGCAATGGAGCCCGGCTGCAACGGTTGAGTCACCGTTCAATGATACCACCAAAGTTTATCCAATCGTACCAACAACCTATACCTTACGAACCAGGTGGGGAAACAACTGCATCGCCACTAAAACACATACCATAAATGTTATTCCATTGGCACATCCCAATGCCGGGCCCGATGCCTTTGTATGCAGCGGCGGACAAACATCTGCACAATTGAATGCCACAGGCGGCATCAGTTATTCATGGTCGCCAACTACGGGGCTAAGCAATCCAAACATACCGAACCCCATTGCCTCACCAACAGTGCCTACCAATTATGTAGTGTCTGTGGGTGTGGCCGGTTGTCCTAAACTACGGACTGATACGGTTTTTGTAAATGTGGGCGCATTGCCTGTTATCAGCACGCTCAACGATACATTGATCTGCACCATCGATACCCTGCAGCTTACAACCACCGCTGGAACAGGAAATTTTGTGTGGACACCCAATTACATGATCAGCAGTACTACGGTTGCAAGCCCGCTGGTTAGTCCCGATGTTCCTACCTGGTATTATGTTACCCTCACCGATGGCGTGGGATGTAAATCCAAAGACTCCGTGTTTGTGGATGTGAAAGCAAGTGTATCGTTGAATGCTGGTGCTGATACTACCATTTGCCAAACGGATGGTTTCAAGTTAAACACGGTGAGTGATGCCCTTTACTATCAATGGACACCGGCAACATACCTGAACCAAACCAATATCAAAAATCCATTTGCCACACCACTTACAACCACCATCTATCATGTTAAAGCCAGTATTGGTAAGTGCTTCAGCGAAGATGATATTACCATCAAGGTTGTTCCATACCCGGTTCCTAATGCAGGGCCCGATTCATACTTATGCTCCGGGTTTTCTGCCCAGTTAAATGCAACGGGCGGCAGCAGTTATGCCTGGAGCCCGACAACATTCTTAAACAACAGGCTTATTCCAAATCCGGTATCAATAAAGCCAACGGCCAGCATACAATACATCGTTACGGTAAGAGATACATTGGGTTGTCCCAAGCCGGTGAAAGATACGGTGTGGGTAAAAGTTTATCCCAGTGTGGTTGCTGATGCAGGTCCCAGAGATACCCTGGTGGTGCTTGGCCAGCCTTTGTTCCTGAATGCAACCGGCGGAACAAATTATGTATGGGCACCCGCAACCTGGCTGAACGATCCGAATATTCATAACCCGGTTTCTTTGCCTAAGAATGATATTAAATACATCGTCACTGTTACAACCGACCAGGGCTGCATTGGCAAAGACAGCATCTTTGTACACCTGTATAATGTAGATGACGATATCTACGTGCCCAATGCTTTTACACCAAATGGCGATGGCAATAATGATGTGCTGCGGCCCATATTGCTCGGCATGAAAGAACTGAATTATTTCCGGGTGTATAACCGTTGGGGGGTATTGATGTTCTCCACGTCTGAGAAAGGAAAGGGATGGGATGGAAGATATAATGGCAAGGCACAGGACCCGGCTGCTTTTGTTTGGGTATGCGAAGCCGTTTCTTACAAAGGAGTAATAAAGAAGAAGAAAGGTTCGGCGGTCTTGATACGGTAACGAATTATTATTAGGACTGTCATCCTGAGTGATAGCGAAGGATCTCTTTAAATTCAAGTGAATTAAGATGCTTCGTTCCTCAGCATGACAGCATTCGGCTTATAACACTTACTTTTTTATTTCGCACTCATCTCCTATTTTGCAGCATGAATAAAATTGTCTTCATCACAGGTGCCACATCAGGTATTGGAAAAGCCTGTGCCGAAAAATTTGCAGCCAATAAAAATAACCTCATCATCACCGGCAGAAGAAATGACCGGCTGATTGAATTGAAAACAGATCTTGAAAAGCAATTTGGCATTTCTGTTCTGTCACTTTGTTTTGATGTGCAAAATAAAAATGAAGTTGATGCTGCATGTAAAACCCTGCCTGGACAATGGCAGAAGATAGATATCCTCATCAACAATGCAGGACTCGCCCTGGGCAGGGACAGTTTTGAAGATGCCGATATGAATGATTGGGAAACCATGCTTAATACCAATGTGCATGGATTGCTTTATGTAAGCAAAGCGATCCTGCCTTTTATGATCGCACAAAAAAAGGGGCATATCATCAACATGGGTTCCGTAGCCGGCAAAGAAGTGTATGAAAAAGGAAATGTGTATTGTGCCAGCAAGTTTGCCGTAGATGCCATCACCAAAGCCATGCGTATTGACCTGCTGAAAAATAATATTAAAGTTACCGGCATTCACCCCGGTGCTGTGGAAACCGAATTTTCGCTGGTTCGCTTTAAGGGCGAAGAACAGACAGCCAAAGCTGCTTATTCCGGTTTGGTCCCATTAACGGCAGCCGATATTGCCGACACGGTTTTCTACTGTGCCAGCCTGCCGGACCATGTTTGCATCAATGACCTGGTTATAACCTGCACCCAGCAGGCCGGCACTTACTATTTCCATAAGAATCAGTAGTTTATTCCTTATAGGGAGGCAATACCTTCAGCTTTATTTCCGTTATAAAACAGGGAAAACCCGCAGTTTACCGGGATTTTACTTGCATAAGCGGGTAAAAAGCCATAAATTGTAGTGTTATCCAGAACCTAAGAAAAAAAACAAATGAAAAACCTTATCTCCTTATCATGCATTTTAGCATTGGCCCTTTTCGGTCAATCTTCTTCCGCACAAAATGTCATAAAACAGAATGCATGCTCATCAACTGCTATTTTACAGCAGGCCGACAGCATCAAAAAGATATTAGCCAAACAGGGATTTGAAGTAGTGAAAGAAGCTTCTATGCAAATGGAAAGCGAATACGAAATGCCCGTGATCGTTCCCCTTACCCAGGGCAGTTGGTACCAATTTGTGTTCATTGGCGATATGAGTTCCAAACTGTACGAAGTAAGAATGTTCGACTGGAATGAAAAGCAGGTGGTTTACCAGAAAAAATACTGGGGCGATGTGGATGGGAATGTGATCAGCTATTCTTACATACCCCAATTCTCCGAATACCACATGATAAAACCCGTACAGGTAAACAACAAGAAGAAAAAAGATCTGTGTGGTTATGTAATGCTGTTAAAAAAGACTGAATAATAATACCCTGCCAATATTTGAAAAGGTCTCTGTTCTTCAGAGACTTTTTTATTTCTCCTACGGGAAGCATATTGCCATAGAAACACAGAAAAAGCCCGGTCTGACGTCCCCGTCTGACCGACCCTTTCTATTTAATTTTTATAATAACCTCTTTTGCTGAAATGAGATATGCTCAAGGCAATCCACGGTCAGACGGGGACGTCAGACCGTGTGCATTATTGTGTAAGTGATATTCGTACCTGAACGCCGGCTCTTGTATTTACAATGGGTGCACTGGATGAGATATAAGGATTAACCCGGCGCTGATCGAAATAGAGTTTTATGTTCACCCGGTTGCTGAGGAAATAATCGATCGAAGGCGAAATGGTTATGTCCTTGCTTCCGCCGGTTGCAAAATTATTATCCTGGTCCAGGCGGCTGTTGGCAGTTACATTATCCCTGATCTTGAAATCAAGCCTGAAGTTGATCTCGTTCTCCAGCTTACTTCCATTACCACCCTTCGGCGTTAAGAACTTAGGCCATTTTACTTTGAGGAAGCTGAGCGGGTTCTTCATTCCTCTTTTGCGATAGCCGGCACCAATAGAGAACTCTGTGCTTCTTACTTCACTCAATTGAAAATCGACCAGGCTAAGGCTAAGCTGCCTTGTTTTGGCATATTCAAACCTTGCCTGCAATTGATTGGTGAACATCATATCAACACCAATAAGCGGGGAGAACTGTTCACCGATACTTACATTCGGTACTAAGAAATAAGGAACAAAGTTTTTAGATATCGGATCATAAAAAGAAGGATACCCAAACCTCGACACATCCTGGTAAAGCAAGGCTGAAGTGAACCCGTTCATGCTGAGGTTACCGGTGTAGCCATGCGACAAGGTGAAGTTGGTGAAAATTTTATCCAGTCCTTTTATACGGCTTAACCCGCTGTAATCAAGTTTCCAGTTCAGTTTAGGAATGATGCCCCGGAAAGGATTTGATTTGATGTTTGGATTATTCTGCCTGATGAGTGAAACAGATTTTGGATCCTGCCCGGTATAGGCAGCAACAAAAGCGGGAATCAGTACATCCGTGGCATACCTGCCATAACCAAAGTAATAGCCATCTGCACCCGGAGCCTGGCTGGCACTGTATGGATTTGCCTTACCTAAGCGTTCCGATAATATCAACCAGATC
>Ga0209023_10002323_pt1 | contig 24043 bp, 28 predicted proteins | sample LakOneMetagenome_FD_187468 | JGI IMG/M metagenome (GOLD analysis project Ga0209023, IMG submission 187468) | Freshwater and sediment microbial communities from Lake Erie, Canada (SPAdes) (version 2) | ecosystem: Environmental > Aquatic > Freshwater > Lentic | place: Lake Erie, Canada... | reverse complement strand
TGGTGTCGGTGTAGGCGTTGGTGTAGGCGTCGGCGGGTTCACAGCCGTGGGAGGAGTCGTCAGGACGGCTGGCGGCGGGGTGGTTTCGCTCGCGCCGCCGCCGCATGCCGTCAGCATGAGGCTGCTGACCAGCGCGGTCAGCAGAGTTGATGTTTGATGAGAAAGATTGCGCATTTGGTTTCCAAAGAGCAGTAACAGAGTAAGGGCGAAATAATGCCGTACGTCAAGATTACTCTGTTCAATTAAATGCCGGCAGGAAATTTTAACCGTGCGCGAAATTTCGCGAGGAAAACAACAGTTACTTAGTGGGAATGCACTGCAATTAGCTAAGAAACTACGTGATTTCTACGGTAAATTCTTCCATGTTGCCAACAACGCTACGACCGTTATTAGTTAGATACTTTGCCTAAATCTCAATTATCGACAGGCATTATAGTGCCTAGAAGAATATAAAAGATACCGAAAAGATTTCAGCCTGGACAATCTTTTTAGGCAATAGTTGACGCTGCGCAAGCGTCGTAGAAGGAAGAATAATTACCGGCGAGGGACGATCGCGAACTGCGGACCGTTGGGGTAGTCAGGTTTGACGGACCGTTCTGAAAAGGAATTCCAGGCAGCCAAACCCGCACTTCCCCCGGCGTCGGCGGCGTATGCCAGGGCCGGCTGGAGGTTGGAAGGGAAGCCCGTATTGGTGGCAGAATACCCCGTCATTTCGCCCTCTTTGAGCTTGAGCAGGCGCGCCATGTCGACACTGGCGCACTCCAGGTCACGCAACGCCGGGATGTTGCTGGCCTGCCACACCTGACCGATCGTGGTGTAAAAAGGCGCATCCGCGCTGTCTCTTACTTTGAGGGAATAGGCGGCTGCCGTGATCCAGCAGGCGCCGTCGCCGCGCATGCGGGCAATCGGAAAACGCGCTTTCCATGCCAGCAAGGGCTTGGCGGCCGGGAACCCCAGCTCGGCGACATGGCCCACGGCAGCCGTGAAGAAATCGTCCATCCACGGTGCCAGCCCGGTGTTCTTGTCATACACGACGGCAAAGCCGTGGGTGAGGGCGCCGAGCCGGTTGGCGTCCGGGTTGTCGGTATAGTTGCTGTTGTACCAGGCCAGATTGGCGTCAAGCATGCGCCGGAAGTCGGCCTTGAGCGGATCGGCGTCCGGTGTGATGTAGGCCGCTTCGCCCAGCGTACGCAGGCTCCAGGCCTGGCCGCGCACCTGATCGGGCTTGAGCAAGCCTTTGGCGCTTTCGCGGTAGCCGGGATTGGACATGAAGCTGTTCCACATCGCCCAGAACTGCAGCTCCTCCAGATAATAATAGTCGCCCGTGACCAGGTAGGGCAGGTAGGCAAACGCCGGCTGGTGCGAGGCGTCGTGCAGATACGGAGTGCGGCAGGCATCGGCGGCGGCACAGTCGGGAAACGCCTCGAACTTGCCGGTGGCCGGGTTGCGGGTGTCGCCGCGGTGGCCGAGCACCGTCATATAAGGATAGGCGGACAGGCTGACCGGACGGTCGCTGGCGCGGTCGCGGTAGTGCGACGACCAGCTGCCCGCCAGGTCGGCCGTGCCCATGGTCGGCGCGGCAGCGCGCGCGTCCATGCTCAGCAGATAGCTTGCCGCCCAGCCAGGCAACAGGCCGATATCGGCGCGCCCGCCGGCGGACGGCATGTAGGGATTGGCCATGCCCACGCCCATCGGTTCGGTCTTGGGACCGGTCCAGGCGCGTTGCAGGGCGCTCAGGGCCGCCTCGCTGACAATCACGCTGCGGTCGTAATTGGGCAGGGCGCGCGAGGCGATCAGATGGGCGCTGTCATGGCGCAGCTGCACTTGCGGCGTTTCCCCCCACCAGAACACCTTGCGCCAGCGCGCATGGTGGAAATGGGTCAGGCCGGCGCGTTGCCAGACGGTCTTGCCGCCGACCTGCACGCGCGCATCGTAGGTGAAGTTACGGGGCGCGGGCTCGAACGCCCAGGCGTTTTCCAGCGTCACGTCGACCCGGGCCCGGCCGCCGCTGGCGCGCACCGCAAAACGGGCCGCCAGGTGCGGATGGGCGGCGCCGTCGGCGTCGGTCAGTGGGGCGTGCAACAGCCATTCGCCTGCGAGCGGGCCGGTCAACCAGGCGCTGGCGCCCTGCTTGCGCAACAGCGTGGCGGCATCGGCTTGCCAGGTATGGCCGTCCAGGACGACGCTGACGCCGGCGCTAAATTGCTTGTCGAGCAAGCTTGCCGGGGTCAACGGTGCGGCGGCGGGGGCCGGGACTGCCTTGAACAGGGACAGGCTGCGGTGTTGTCCAGGCTTGAGAGTAGGCAAGATTACCGACACGATGGCATGGCGCAGCGAACCGTCCGCATGCCTGGCCTTGACGTCGACCTGCAGCGGCAGCGCGCTGCCATCGTCGAGCTTGCCGCTGAGCGTGGCGCCGCTGGCCAGTTCGCCCGGCGCGAACACCTGGCCGAAGGTGACCGGTACCGCGCTCTGGACCGCGGTACCGGTGCTGTCGATGTCGACACTGGTCAGCGCACCAGCCAGTGCGACAGTCGAGGCTGCCAGCGCCGGCAGGGCGATTGCGGTGGCGCCCGGCATGCGCACCGGATGGGCCGGTGGCAAGCCGTCCGCCAGCGCGGACGCGGCAACCAGGCTGGCCAGAACGAACAAGCGGGTCAGGAAACGCGGCATCGGCACGTCGAGGCAAAAGGAAAGTACTGGCATGATAATCCGATTGGCAAAAACAGCGCGGTCAAATGACGGCTGGCGGGCACGACCGATGGGCGAAAAAAAACCGCCTCGGGGCGGTTTTTTTTGAGTGGGTGCAGCTTATTTGGCGGCGGCGGCCATGTAATCCACGGCAGCCTTGACTTCGTCGTCGGAGGCGCTCGAGCCGCCTTTTGCCGGCATCATGCCTGCTTTGCCCTGGAAACCCTTGATGGCGTGTTCGTACAGGACCGCGGTGCCTTGCTTGATGCGTGGCGCCCAGGCTGCCTTGTCGCCGAACTTCGGCGCACCGGCGATACCGGCGCCGTGGCAGGCGACGCAGCTGGCGTTGTATACCTTCTGGCCATCGATGGCGACTTTGACCGGCTCGGCGGCGGGAGCGGCGGCTGGCGCAGCTGCAGCAACCGGAGCGGCCGCTGGCGCGGCAGGTGCGGCTTCGGCAGCAGCTGGTGCGGCCGCTGCCGGTGCTTTCGGTTCGTCGAACTTGGCGCCCGACTTGTTGGCCATGTAGACCACGGCACGCTGCACTTCGACATCATCGAGATCCGGGTTGCCGCCCTTGGCAGGCATGGCGTTGAAACCGCCGATGGCATGCTTGAACAGGGTGTCGGCGCCTTGCGCGATGCGCTTGGCCCAGCCATCGGTATCACCGAACTTCGGTGCGCCGGCGGCGCCCGAGGCGTGGCAGGCGGCGCAGTTGGCGGTGTAGACGGCATCGCCGGCGAGGAAGATTTTCGGTGCGTTGGCATCCTTGAGCGTGAAGCCTTCATCGGCGACCGGATGAATGCGCGTTTCAACGGCTGCGGCGCTCTGGCTATCGGTACCGGCACCTTCGAGCTTGGTAGTGGTCACGAACTTCACCAGCAGAATGATGCCGATGACGGTAACCAGGAAGAAGCCGGCCACGGCAGCGACGAGCTGCTTCGGGGTACGGATCGCGGATTCGTGTTCGTTGTGTGCGTCGCTCATGATGTCCTTAGTGCTATTTTTTAAAAGCTTGCCTGGCCGGGTCGCTTTGCACGTCAAATCCGCAAATGCTCGCCAAACCCGCGATTATAGACCCAAAGCACCTGTTTTGGAACGCAAATTGCCCGTGGTTCCACACTTTCCATGGACGCAGTGGCAGAAAAACGGTATCCTTCGGCTCTCTTCAAGTATTCCCCCTACGCGGCTGTAGCTCAGTGGATAGAGTATTGGCCTCCGAAGCCAAGGGTCGTGGGTTCGATCCCCGCCAGCCGCACCAAGTTTTTATCGTCAAATCAAGCACTTATACTTCGCAATATTTCGCACTGTTGAGCTATGTTCCGCATTTTTCGGCACACTCACTGTGGCAAAACTGTGGCAAAAATTGTGCTCAGCTGTTTGACATCACAACAGTGTGACATTTTCCTTCGCACGCAAAGGCCTGGCCGCGTACCGAGAACCGGTCACGCAAAAGCTCTGCGCAAAGGGTGAACCGGCAGCCGCATAAAGAACCTTTGCCGGTATTGTCAGTTCGGTTGCTAAACCTTGCGAGGACGACCTCTACCTCGGCTGTTCGCCGGCAGGTGTACCGGTATTGGTTCTTGCCTTGGGCCCGCAACGTGTTGGGCCAGCCATCGCTGTACATCCTCAGCGCGCCATAATAGGCGCTTGGTGCCAGGCAGGCGGCAGATTGGTGGAAGCGCGTCCGGGTTGCGCGATGCATCGCTGCGGATGCTGGCCACTGACTTGTGCAAGCAGGTCGCTAGCTCCTCGACGGAAAGCAGGGGTTCCACGGCACGCTCCTTGTGCTCAGGCATGAAAGTTCCCCTGGTTGAATCTGCTCGGAGGATGCACAGCTTTGATCGCGGAAAGATGGTTATCTAAATAACAATTATTATTCTAGGTTGAGTTCGCGAGGGAGGCCTTGAAAAATGGCAAAGTGACTGCTGCGCCTGGGTCGAATTGTTCCTGCTCCTCTGCCATGACTTTGCCGGTGAGGTGCTTCCCCACATCTAACTGCTGCGTGCCCTGGCCGCAGCCAAGCGTCGTTACCTGCCGATTGCCGCTGGCCGTCACCTGGTTGCGCTTCCACACATCCCCCGTGTTTTCTGGTAGGAAAAAGATATTGTTGTAGCCGGGTTCAAAAAAGCGCATCCCGGCGCTTTCGGATTGAGACAAGTTGTGTGTTTTTCTTTCGAAAAACGAGAGAACTTCACACTAAGCTCTACTAGCACACCAATGCCAACGTGTTAATGTTTTGCACTAAAGATAATTTCAAGCACACGCTATGTGCCGCTTCGAATCGTCGTGGCAACCCATCAAGGAGGTATCAATGCAAGATCCGACTGTTCGAAGCAGACGAAAAACTAGAGACAAGTTCTCGTTTCAATCAGAAATTCTCACTCGATATTTGACACCTGGTCCCAAGAAAGATGTCCATGATTGGTGCCCTGATTATATTCTAGACCTGCTTAGCGAACTGCGAGAGCAAGCACGGGGAATGGACTTTTACCCGCCTCGAGAGGATGACAAGGGAATCCATATTTCTATGTTTGATCGGACAACGATCGAGATTTGTGAGCTTGTCGACTGGACAGTTAGTATTTTTAATCGAACAGTAGCAAAGGAGCTGCGCAGTCGTGCACTAAGTGTTCAAGAAGTATTGCGTGGCGAACCCACGAGGGAAGGTTGGTCCTCGCGCGATTCATTGCGGTTGATGTTTGAGGGATGGGGTGAGGGCCTGGACGAGTGGGGCACTGACTACGTTTCAACAGAAATTTTTCCTTTCACCGCGGTCGAAGATCCACTTGCAACACCAGGCAATCTATGCGCTGCGTTCGGGTTAGCACTTCTTGACCATGCGTTGCTCATAGGCAATTCGCCTGAAGGCGACAACGTGATCGAAACCTATGGGGCTGCATGGCATTTTGCCCTCACGGCACGTTCACTAAACCGTCAAGATATGGGCCATCAGTTTGACCTTAAAGTGCACAGCGCCCGAATGTCGCAAGCCGCGGCAAGACGTTATGCAAAGGACCCAAAACAGGCAATTAAAGCTGAAGTTAAAGAGTGCTGGGAGCGATGGAAAGTGCAGCCGGATAGCTATCCCACTAAGGCCGCTTTCGCGCGAGCGATGCTGGACAAATGGCCCGATGACCTGACCAGTGAGACGGTAATTTGCAAATGGGTACGTAACTGGGACTCGGCAGTCAAATAGCATCGTGCATGCACAGTGTGAATCGTGCTTGCATAAACCTTTCGGGAAGAGTCACGGCGCTGGAAAATAGCGCATGTAACCAATTTCCGGAGTTCGCCATGCAAAATTTTTTTTCCGCCGACACGCTGCACGCCATTGCCCAGCTTGTCATCGTGCTTGACCAACACCCGATCGGCGCCTTAGTGTTTTTTTGCATCATAGCTGCCGGCACTATCGCTACCCGGCGCCGTCGGTAGGGACAATCGATCCGACGGCAATCCATGCACGACTGCGTTGGACGACTACCGGCTAATCCGGCGTAACGGGCTGTAGTCGCGTTTTTAACGCTGCCGACGTGACGAGGGTGACGGTCGATATGCTTACGGTCGCAGTTTCTAAAGGAGGTGACCGTCACCAGCAGGATGGGCATTGGGCAGTAATGATGACTGGCGGCTTTGGGGCGGAAGGTGCCGGTCACCGGACGCCCGTTGTCAGGTCAAATCTGAACTAATACAAGCCCTTAGAACTTAAACCGATCTGGCAACCCGTGTCAGATCAAGTCTGAGCTAGTACAAGTGGGTGAATATTGGATCGGCGCCAACAACATCAACGGCTCATCCCTCCGCGCACTTTCCCATGATTCCGGTCGACTTTTCGTTCAACTAGCAGCCATCGCTGCCGATGGTCTGCCAGGGTTTGTAGCTGCCGGTCGCCGACGGGCCCGAACGCATATGCCGTCGTCCGCTTCGCGTAGTGATCCCAATCGCGCGCTGGCTCCTGCTGGTGAACGACCGGCGCCACCGTTCGTAAAGTGCTCTCGATCTCATCAGGCGAATGTCCCGTGATACGCATCCGCAGCGCCACCATCGCGTCCAGCCGCGACAAGTCCACCTTCTGCCCCTTGTAGTCCATGGCGATATCCCTGAAATGCTTTGCGTACGCTTGTACGTTCGCATCCGCACCAGTAGGTATCGCTGGCATTCCACCCACGCTGTGGCCATCGGCCTGGACCCGATCCAGCCCATATGGCTTGCCTGGCTGCGGCGTGCGCGCCCGGCGCAATACAGCGTGCTCTCTCGCATTTTGCAGCGCTTCTTTCAGCTCAGGATTCGCAATATTGAAATTGTGCTCGGCTGCAAGCTCGACGCACAGCGCGATGAAACGCTCGTTGCCCCGGATGACAGGCGCCTCCTCCCACTTCGCATCAGCAAGCTGAAATGCCGCCAGAAGTCCTGCGCGCTCACGCCATGCGTTCACCTGGATCACATCGCCCTTGTCTACAAACGCTGGCGACAAGACCGCCTCCGCACCTCCGCCGCGCACGTAGTGGACGACATCATCCTTCACTACCGGCGTGAAGTCGCGAATGTCGTGCGGCTGTGGTGGGTCGACGCGATCACCGACGATCTCCTGCACGCTCTCGGCACGGTGGCGCCAACGCTCCGCAAGATCCGGCCTCGAGTGCTCTCGCAGCCATCGTTCGAAGTCGGGAAACGCTCGATACATTGCGCGGAGCTCACTTCTCTCCACCCTCTGCTTGTCCCGCAAGTCCAGCTGCGCGCTCGCGCGCTGCGCCGCCAGTACGCTCTCCAATGCGTTGCGCAGCTCCCCCTTGCCCTTCCACCTTCCTTGCAGCACATCGGCACGCTCCTTCTTGTGCCGGCGTGTCAACTCCTCGCGCTCTCGCTCCTGCCGCTCGCGCATCTCGCGCAAAGCCTTGTCCTTTGCCTGGTAGTGAGCATTCCGAAGCCCGATATAGGCCTCCCATCCATCCATGCCGGGCGCCAGGGGCTGCGGCAGGCGTGGCGTGAGCTTCTTATCCGGCGCCGCTTCAAAAGGTCCCAGGCGCTTTTCCAGCTGACCCAGGCTGGCGTTGCGGTCCGCACGACTTGCCTTGATGCCGACATCGCCCACAAATACCACTGCACCGCTACCCACCTTCTCATAGCGCATTCCCTTGTCAGCAAGCGCCAGATGCAACTGCCCCCAGCTTGTCGCAGCGAGCATGAGAGGCGCGCCGTCCTCGATCGCAATGCGTTCGGCTGACTTCTCGCCCGTGCGTATTTCCATGTCGCGTTTGGGCTGCTGTGGCTGGCGGCCCTCGTGCCGCGCAACGTCTCTAACCACACATCCATCCTTGTCGACCTTGTAGCGGCCGTGGTCCTCACGTCGCCATCCCTGCCTGTCCTCGATGCGCGCGACAGCGCGATGGGCCGCTTCGATATCGAAGCCGCGATTGGGTTTGACGACCTTCAGGGTCACCGGATGTACACGGTTGACCGCGATATGCAGGTGCACATTGGCCGTGTCCACATGCAGTCCGTACATTGCCTGGTGCTCGTCGAGGCCAAGCTCGTGCAGAAAAATATCGACCGCTTCCTCGACCTGGTGCGCGTTGGGCTGCTCGCCTTCCTGCCAGCTCAGGACATAGTGATTGATGGTGTCGCGGCTGCGCACCGCTTCCTGCGACAGGGCTAGCATTTCAGAGCGCTGCGAATGATAGTCGCTGGAGATAAAACCGCGCGCGCCGGCATACAGGCATTTCTCGGCCGCGTTGTCCTTCTCAGGCGCACGGATGTAGTCCACCAGGCGCCCAACACGGGCTTCCTTTGACGCGGACTTCTTCGGGTTCTTAACCTTTTTGACGATCATGGCTCAGGCGATCCAGGTAAGCCTTCAAGGCGATCAGCGCGGCTGCCGTCTCGCGGCTGTATCGCCCCTCGCTAGCGTTATGGATATGCTTAATCAGGCCACCTAGTCGCCGCAGCTCCTTGATCATCACCATGTCAGCGTTCGCGATGATCGGGCGGCCGAAGAAGCGGCGCCGGATAAGCTCGGACATGCTGAGCGCTGCCAGGTCAGCATCCTCGGCCAGCCTCGCTTTTTCGGCCTGCGTCAGGCGTATGTTCACGACGGCGTCAAGGGGGTCTTCTCCACGAACAGCGAAGGGCATGATGTTCTCCGGTCTCTAGCAAACCAAGGAAGGGGACGCGCAGCGTGTCGGGGTCAAGGGGCCTGCCCCTTGCAGGATGAGCCGGCCGTGAGAAGCGAAGCGCCGAATGACTGGCGTCCCTTGGCAGAAGCATGCGCAGCATGCGTATGACAAGGGCCATCCTGTATCCCTATCTAGCACCTCCTTAGCCTATAGCTCTGCGGCTTCGGCAAACTGATCTGTCACAAAACTGACAGCACCGGGAGTGCTACCGTTGAGGGCAGTCAGCAAGGAGCCACACGATGAAATACACGACCGAACAGCTTGAGGCGATAGCTGTAAAACTGCGCGACCTGCCGCCTGCAGCGAAGCGCATCCAAGAACACAGCAAGAAGGAAGCGGTTGCTCTGCTGGCACGCGAAATCACAGCATTGCAAAAGCGCGGCTACACGCTGGTCCAGATCGCGGAGAGCCTGCGCGGTGAAGGTCTGGACATTGCCACGCCCACACTCAAAGCCTACATCCTCAGCACGAAGTCAAAGCGCAAGGTTTCCGCTCCAGCAGTAAAGTCGGCACCAGCGAAAAAAGGCATTGAGAGCAAGCCGTCACCTGTCGGCTTCGCTGTTTCAACCGATACCGACGACATCTAGGAGACCAGCATGGCGAAACAGATCTATCTCATCGGTGGCAGCAAGGGCGGCGTCGGCAAGTCTCTGGTGTCGATGGCGACAATCGACTATCTATCACGTCAGGACGAAGCGGTGCTGCTGATTGATGCCGATACCAGCAATCCCGACGTATGGAAAACCTACAAGGAATCCATCGGCGCTCACCTCATCGATCTGGACGAGGCGGACGGTTGGATCGAGCTAGTGAACTTGTGCGATGCCAATCCCGACAGCGTCGTCATCGTCAACAGCGCGGCGCGCAACAATGCCGGCGTCAGGGCATATGGCAAGACACTCAACGATACCTTGCCCGAACTGAAGCGGAAATTGATTACGCTGTGGGTGATCAACCGCCAGCGCGACAGCCTCGAACTCCTCAAGGAGTATATGGACGCCATCGCGGATACGGCTGTCCACGTCGTGCGTAACAGCTACTTCGGGGAGGAGAAAAAGTTCGAGCTCTACAATAGCTCAAACCTCAGAACGCTGGTCGAGAGTCGCGGAGGATTGTCGCTAACCTTCCCTGACCTGGCAGACCGGGTCAGTGATGACCTGTACAGTAAACGTATGAGCATAGAAAAGGCTTCCGTCGAACTACCTTTGGGCAATCGTGCCGAACTTTCTCGTTGGCGCTATGAAGTCAGCAAGGTGATCGAGCAAGTTTGCCATGAATGACATCGGCGATTCGTTTGCTCGACTCCTGGGCCGACAAGCATCGGATCGCGAGCGCCAACAGCTCTACCGTATCCGCGACGAGCTCGGGATTAAGAACAATGACGCACTGTGGATGGTGCTCGTCGCGCTCCAATATCACCAAGCGATGTTTGACAAGCATCCCGAACTGATCAAGAACTACGCGGGCGAGATTCTCAAGGATATTCGTGCCACAGCCGATAAGGCGATGTCCGCATCTGCGGCCGAGGCCAAAGCAGCGCTTGCCGATGCTGTCGCCGCAACAGCGAACGATGTCGCTCGCATGACGACGATCAGAATGACGGTGACACAGATCGGAATGGTTGCAATCGCCTGCTGTGCGGTAGTAGGCACGTATACATTACTTCTGCATGGCAAAGCCTTTGATGCCGGATACGGCAGTGGATACGGCGCAGCATATACGCAAGCGAAAGACGAGAAGGCTGCCGCCGCGTGGGCCAACACGCCTCAAGGAAAAGCTGCGTACCGGCTCGCACTAGCCGGCGATCTCGATGGACTCGTACAGTGCAACCGGCCTGGCTGGATTGAACAAAAGGGTGTGTGCTTCGTGCAGCCAGCGCCGGATAGAAGAACTTATGGCTGGCGGCTTAAATAAGCGCTGTGGCAGTAGTGAACGGACTGTATCCCGTGCGTCCCGAGCCGGACGCGCTGGAGGAGCGCCGTGATGGGCAGGGTTCGCCCTTCAGATTCGTTTCCGTCCCACAGAACTGTGGATATTCCACCTTGATAATGTCGCGAATTTCCTGCGGAGTGATGGGCCTTGCCGCTTTGCGAATGGTCTCGTAGATAGCCTCTGATTTCTTCATGTGCACCAATCCCATTACTTGGCGAGGCTTGCGGCCCTGGACCACAGCGTATCGGCGTGGTCGACCCAGTCGTCGACCGCCTCGGTTCCGCCGCCGGCACCGTGGGACATTTGCCAAGTCGTCGCCCTTGGCGAGGTGCCAAACGCGGCACCTGCGCAAATGGAAGTGTGTTCGTGCGGTGCGACGCTCTGGAGGCCATAAAAATGACGCAGGCACGGATGAGACTTGAACTCCTCAATTTTATCAATCGGGAGGACGGCGACAAGCAGCGTGTGCGAGCCGCCGCATTCAGAGTGATTGCAGGGGAAAGTAACACGAAAATCAGGCGACCAATCATCCACCGGGGCCGGATTCACGCGCCATTCCCATTCGGCCAGGTCGAAAAAAGCCGCCCATTGCGCCTCCAATTTTGTCTTGAATTGCAATCCATCGTATATCGCTGTCATAGACGGCTTTCGTTGATAGTTGAGGTGGCGGAGCTGAAATGGGACTCAAGGCTGCAGCTCATGGTCGCCTTCTTCCGCTGCCAGTGTGGCAGCGGCTTTTGCTTACTTGTGCCAATTGTATCCCTGCGCCCTCGCCGACAATACGGAGAACGAGTCCTCTTCCGTTTCTTCGTCATGTTCAATCAGGTTGGCGCCTGGGAATCGGATGAGGAAAATAGTCATATCGAACTGATCGGATAGGATTGCTGACTCCTCAGCCTCCATGCTTGAATGCCAGACCCCTGGACCAACGCGTGTCGTGTAATTGCTAGAACCGAGCAAAGTGGTAATGCGCTCCTGTGATTCTTGTGGAACTTCCGTTCCCGCCGAGAAGTAGATTCGGTGCCTGCGGGCGGACTGGGTGGGATAGGACCAGCAAATGAAACCGTCACGCGCAACCACTACGATAGCGGCCTCTTCGGTAAATTCTATCCACTTCAAAGCGGTCGCGGTAAAGGATGTATCGTAGCGATTCGCGCAGTGCCCAATCAAGTCGAGAGTGACTCGATGGCCGGCGATTTGAGCCTTGAAGTCAGGGATGGGCATCAGCAAATAGGACGAAAACTGATTCGCTTCCGCTTCCAATTTTTTGGACGCCGCCGAGTCGTAGTCCAGCATTTCGCCCTGGCCGCATCGAAAAATATCTTGCTTGCCCCGATGGAGTACGTAATGCCCTAATTCGTGGCCCAATGTGAAATTGATGCGGCCACGGGACGCGACTGTAGGGTTATAGGCGATGCACCAATCATTCTTGGTTTTGCGTTTCATCAGCATGCCATCGATGCCGTCGATTTCGTGTTCTTTGATGAGACCGATAGGGGCATCAAAACCGTGTCTGGTGGCCTCGGGGGCCAGCAGTTTGACATCCACAGGAAGGCTTTGCCCGGCTTGCAACCAGAACTTGGCCATGTGAATGCCCCAGGCCGATGGCGTGCTTGGTTTAGTCATCCTCTTCCATCATCCTGAGAAATCTGTCCAGCTCGGCGCGCTTCTTGTCGTCGAGTTGGCCAATACGTCGGAAAAAGACCTCGTCCACGTCCGAATTGGCCTGTGCGGTCTTGTCATTGTTCAAAAGATAATCAACGGAAACTTGAAGCACAGCGGCGATCTTGGCGATCTTGTCTGCAGATGGTCTGACCGCCGGGCCGTTTTCCAAATTCCAGATATAGCTCTTACTGGAATCAGTTCTATCCGCGAGCTGTTCCAAGGTGAGTCTTTGGCGTCGCCGTTCCTCGTAAATCTTGGTTCCTAGTGGGGTTGGCATAGTGGCTCTCCTTCGTAAAACAAAGTTCAGAGTACAGGTACAGAAAGTTCTTGACAAGGGTATTCTGTGGGTAGATACTTAAAGTACCTGCACAGAGAACTTCTTTGTTAGGAAACCAACTTTTATAAAGGTTATACCCATGAAATCTCCAATTGGAACTACTGCCCGTACGGGCGAAAAATGCCCCGAAAGCGGCGTATGGGCCGTAGTTGGCACCCCGAGCACCACGGCGCCAATCGCAAAGCACAACACGATGCCACCTTATTCGGGAAAAGCTGTGACTTGGCGTCTCTCGCAACACGCGTGATCGTGTCGTTCCATCCTTGGATGTCGAAATTTGATGCCAGGGATGTTTTTCTTGTTGTGAATGCAAGGCTGCCGACGGATTGGCAGCCTTCTTTTTTGGAAGTCCAGAAATTAATTCGGCCGGGCCCCGTCGCCGATAGACGGGCCGACAACGTCGAACTGCAAGTCGTCAGCCTTCCCAAACGAGCGTAGGCATTTCATTCCCGAACAAGTACATGCCTGGGGATGGGCGCATTGGGCTTTGAACAAACACCAGCGATCCCAGCTCCAGGTCGTCATTCTTGATCCGGTCCGAGGCCAATTCGTCCCAGCGCTGCGACAGATCGCGGTAGGTGCCGGCCGCGATCTTTTTCACGCCGTACCAAATGTAAAGCTCGTTCCAGCTAATGTAAGTGCAGCCATCAGTAAGAATTTTTTCCAGGCGGGCCGTTAGTGCATCATCATGTCTCTTGTCCATTTAATTCCCCTTGTTGTTTTGCCAGGACCATCCCGACCAGTTCTTGTTTCGCCACTGAAACAATACGTCCAGAATAATCTAAATTTTTTGTTTTGAAAAGAAATTTCTTTTTATTTGGGCTATTTGTTTTGAGATGTACATACAGCAAATTTTCTCGTGAACTAATCGGTGCGATTTCCTGACTCATTTTAGGGGTAGAATGACCATCCTGGCGTCAAAACTAAGGGTATCGTGAACTAATCCATTCCTTATTCGAACTGTCGAATTTCTTAGTAACTTATTGATTATAATAATAAAAATCGCAAAATTTTTATGAGGCGGACTGGAACCCTTTCTAGAAACCGGCCTGAGAACTCCGTAATATGCGAATTCCAGATAGTCACAAATAAGGAACTCGCAATATGAACGCGCTAACTAAGTTGTTTGAACTCGTAGTAGCTATTAAGGAGCCGCAGACTCAGTTGTTCATTGCGCTCCTGGTAGTGGCGGCCGTAGCCGGCCTGGCGGTGTACGCCGCGATCCTCGCCATCCGGCGCAGCGAGCGTCCATGAAGCGCCCGGCCTACGCTAAGATCCCCTCGTTTTGGGTAAGACCGCCGAAGCTGGCGGCTTATGCCGTGGACGCGATGGTGTTGACCCCCAGCTTGGGCCTAGCCCCTGTGGGAATCCCCGAGGGCTTTGTCGAAGTTGATGGCGATCCCGAGCCGTATGCGCTCTACGCAAAAGGCGGGCTGGCCATGCTGCAGTGGCGCCAGCACAAAGGCGCATCGACGGCCGCGCTCCTGCTGCTGTTCGCGCTGGCGATCATCTCCAACCGGGCACAGCGCCGTGATGGACTGCGCAAGGATGAAATGATCGCGGCCACCTACGAGCAGATTCAGGCGATGGTGCCGCTGTCGCGCAAGTTGATCGCCGATGGCCTGCAACTGCTGCAGATGGTCGGCGCGATCCGCCCGGTTCGTGAAGGGCGCCGGAATCTGTACGCCTTGATCGGCATTAATGAAGGCGGCAAGTGGTGCCAGTTGCCGCAGCAGCACTTGCACAACACTCACAGCTACCTGCACCGGCTGCAGGTGTTCGTGGACCAGATACGCCGGCCGACATCGCTGCACGCGCTCAAGCTATACATGCTGCTCTTGACCTTGCGGGAGAACCACGCCAATTTCGCCGCGATCAGCTACGAAAAAATCATGAGGTATACCTTGATGCGGCGCGAGGAAGTGAGCGTAGCAATCCAGTTACTGGTGGCGGCGCAGCTATGCCGACTGCTGAGCGATGAAGAGTTGCCGCGCCGTCCCGACGATCCGAAGCACAACCGCTATTACATCTGTGGTCTGGTCGCTTCCTGACGTTCTCGAAAACGGTCGTTTCCGAGAATGCCAGTAGCTGCCGGGATTTGCTATGAACGTCCGGGCAATCGAATTCTCGAAACACTTTCTCAAATCGTCTTTCTCAGATACAGTGCTGCGGTCGAGTTTTGAGAATAGGGGGGGACGAAAATGCTCATCGGTTATGCGCGGGTGTCCACCGCCGACCAGAACCTGGCGATGCAGACGGATGCACTGACCCAGGCGGGGTGCGAACGAATTTTCACCGACAAAGCTAGCGGTACCCTGGCGGATCGCGCCGGCTTGACTGAGGCGCTGGCCTTCGCTCGCGAGGGAGATAGCTTGGTCGTGTGGAAGCTCGACCGCCTCGGCCGCTCGATGAAAGGCTTGGTCGATCTGGCGGCAGCGCTCGAAGGGCGCAAGATCGACCTGCGTTCACTGACAGACGGGATTGACACCAGGGGAGCGGCGGGGCGGTTCTTCTTCAACGTGATGGCCGCGCTGGCCGTTATGGAGCGCGAATTGATCCTCGAGCGGACCAATGCCGGCCTGGCTGCTGCGCGACTGGCTGGCAAGGTCGGTGGGCGCCGGCCGGCGATGACGCCCGCAAAGCTCGAAGCAGCGCGAAAAATGCTTGATGCCGGGCAGGCTCCGAAGGAGGTGGCCAGCGTCGTCGGAGTGTCGCTGGCAACGCTTTACCGCCACCTGCCTGCCGGCGAACGGCAGGCTGACCTCGTAATCACCAGGTAATACCTTTTCAATCAACCTCACTATAGGAAAAGCGACATGACCTTAACCGAAGAAGTCGATCTTCCACCAGGGCAGAAACTGGTACATAAAAGCAGCAGGGCGAGAGGCTCGCTGCAGAATATCGATATTGATGAGTACGACATCGTTGATGAAAACGATCAGCTCGTAGGGCATGTGACGGTGACGGAACACATGTCGATTAAGGCTCCGTTCGCCACGTCGCGGAAAATTGAGCGGTCCACCGTTTAACGAAAAGAGGCAGGCGATGAATCGAACCGAACGGCGAACTTGTGAAAAGGCGCTCGCAAAATTGATGAAAGCGGTGCCTGATGAATGCATGGTGTGTGGGAAAGACTTTGCCCATAACAACAAGACCTTTGGCGGAATGACCTACCAGAAGAAGACTGTCTTGACTGGCGAGTGTTGCGTACAAACGCTTGAGGCCGTGCTTGGCCAAGGGATCTATTTGACGCGAGGTGTGGACGGCATGCTGGCAGCGAAGAAAGCAGGGAATACCGGAAATAAGAAGGCTGCATCCGCCACGGACGTTGACAATGCTGTTGGCGCGCTCCACGAGCATTTTACGAAGCTGGACAACTTCTCGGATTCGATACGCCGTCAAGGCGGCCTTACGTCACCCCCGATGAACATATCCGTCGCCGACAATCCTTGGAAGTCAGACGACGCGGCGTGGTTCGCAAGCCATCCTAAGCGCTCGCATCGTTTGAGGCCGCTGTTCGAAGGAGAGGCCGCTACGTTGCCGGCTGGCATCAAGACGGTAATCATTCCTGAGAACCATCGGCTAGAAATACTTGTCAGGCAAGTCCAAGTCGGTGCGCGGATACGTGTCATTTTCGTTCGGAATGCAGAATTTCCAATTCCTGACTCCGAAGAAATTATTCACGCAATGTTCGATGTGGTCTCCCAGCCAGGCAAGCAAGGGAAGGCGATCAGCCCTGATGAAATCGCCGCGCTAGCACGCAAGTACGGTGGTGATCGTTCCGAGGCGTCACATTGATTTGCACAGTTAGACGGTAATGGTAACTAGATTTGAATTCAAAGAAAGCGAACGTGGCATCGAAAAAACCGAAGGCTAAAGCTGCGGCTGCCAAGGCGCCAAAAGTCACATATGTCTATTCCAAGATCGCCGAGCCGTACCCGAAGACGTTGCATAGGCTCTGGAATAAGGGGCTGATAATCGACAACAGGGGAGATGCGGAGAGCGCCTTGAAAACCATCGGCTACTACCGCCTGCTGATTTACATGCGGCACTTCCAAAGTAACGCGGCGCCCCGGAATTTCCTCCCCCGGTCAAAATTTAGCTCCATCGTCGCGCTCTACAATTTCGACCGGGAGATTCGGCTGCTGACACTGAATGCAATCGAAAAACTGGAAGTGGCTTTGCGCACGGCGATCATCAATCCGCTTGCCGAACTCCATACCGCGCATTGGTATCTCGACTCGTCGCACTTTGACGACGATATTAAATTCCACGGCGTGATGGGCAAGATCATCCAGGGCGCGGGCGTCAAGAAGGGTCTGGCATTGACGCACTATTTCGACAAGTACCACTCGCCTGTGTTGCCTCCGATCTGGCTGGTCTGCGAGAAGCTGACCTTCGGCGCCCTGTCCCGTTTCTTCGAGGCGTTGCGCATCGACCGCCGCAAGATTGTCGCCCGGTACATCTGGTCGTATCCGGAGCATCTACTTGTATCCTGGTTCCACGCCCTAGCCCATTTGCGCAATATTTGCGCGCATCAAGACCGGCTATGGAACAACCCAATTACGGCGTTTTCGCCCGAGGCGCATAAGGCTTACAGTATTGACTTCACCGCTCCGACAAGCTTTTACAGCCGCGCTGTCGTGATACAGCTCCTGATGCGGGAGCTGGGCCTGAATGGCTGGTGGCGCGACAGCTTGCTCGTCTTGTTGGCGTCCTGCACTCATGTGGACCAGCGTTTACACCTTGGCTTTCCGAAGGGCTGGGAAACTCGGCCGGCATGGGCTTGACAAGGGGCGCGGCGCTTGACAAGTCGTGACAACCTATTTACCATTGTGAATGACAACGCTGGGAACGCCTCTCGTAGAAGCGAAACATCCTTAGCTAAAAGGCGCGAAAGCGCCTTTTTCATTTTTTGCGGCTGACTTAGCAGATCCACCTCGTACGCATAAATTTCACCTGGACCACTGGGCCAGGTTTCTTTCCCCGTAGGATTCCTTTTTCGCACTTCTATACGCTTGCTGCTGCGCTTTCCCCTTCTGAGTGCGGTAGGTCTCGTCGGCTCATGCCGAATTCCTGATCGACGCCACTGACGTTTAGAAGCCCAGTCATGGTGGACTTATCTGTGCGAGAAGACAAGCGAAGCGGGTATGTCACCGTCGAAAAACGGAAAGTAGACGTCCATCAGCATGCCTTCCTTGCCGGCGAAGATTCCAACAACTTCGTGGCATCGTTCCATCTTGACTTCCTGCGCGATGCGTTTCAACGGCGGCCGCGTAAGCGCTATAATGAAAGGTTTCCTCAACTGTTTCAGTGGGGCGACAATTCTGCATTGAAACGATTGAATTTTGTCATCGTACGGGGTATACACGATGATGTTGGCAATCGCTTAACCAAATTAAGGCACGAAATGTTGGGTTCGCAAACACATTCGGCGACTCGAATGTTTCGCATGACTAGATCTATGGACAGTTCTCAACTCGCCGCTGCGGCAAAGCTGTTTTCGTCGTCAGTCGTGCAGGAGATGGCGCGTACTGGAAGATCGCCGCTTTTCTCCCGTTTGGCAGCAGAGTCTACATTGACTGACATGATGTCCGAAGACGATTGTGTCGGGCGATTCTTTGACGTGGCTTTCAACCTCTTGAAGAGAAAAGCATACAGGTACGAGTACGCCTATAAGTCCGCTATTACCCATAAGGTCTTGTTAGGGGTGCACTCACTGCGAACCGCTTCTATGCTGACGGAATTTAGGATTGGGCCTTGCAAGGCTGACTTGGCGATCCTGAACGGTACCTCGACAGTATACGAAATAAAGTCTGAGCGAGACAATCTTGACCGTCTGTCGAACCAGGTATTTAACTATCGAAAAGTGTTCGCAAAGGTCAATATCATTACCGGCGAAAATCACTTGGAAGCTATTAGGGAACTGGTGCCAGAGGAGGTTGGCATTTTGCTGCTTAATGATAGATTTCAAATTTCTATGATTCGTGACGCCTTGAACTGCCCCGACAAAATCAATCCGGAGACTGTCTTCGAGTCAATACACCGCAGTGAGGCAGTCGAGATCTTGGCTCGCCTTGGCGTCACGGTTCCAGATGTGCCTAATACGAGGTTTCATGCTGCAATGCTTGAAATATTCGGAAAATTGCCACCTGTGCAATTGCACGAGTGTATGATTGCCGTATTGAAAGTAACAAGAAGTCTGCTTCCGTTGTCTACGCTCGTTGACGCTTTGCCAAGATCCTTGCAAGCGGCAGCATTTTCGACACCTTTGCACCGCCGCGATCATCATAGATTGTTGAGTGCAATGGAAACCCCCTTATCGGAGGCCCTCACCTGGGCTTAACAACGCATGTACTATCCATACTTTCGCGGCAAGCAATTTGATTTAATTACACTTCGCGAATGTGCAGGATTGATGGCGGAGGCTGGCTTCGTACCGATCGTTGAACCGGTAAAGGAGTCGCTGAGTGGATTGATGCGTAGTATCGATGCGATAAATGCCGCTGGGGGCGAGATGATATTGATCGTTAATCCCACAAATGGCGAGCATACCAGCAACTTCGACGCGCTAAACAATCTCGTGGTCGTTGAGCTGAAGGACCATGCCAATATTTCACCGGGGATGCTCTTGTCGCAAAATACCGCCATTGCGGAAGTTTCAGCGCTATGTGCACTGCATCCTGGGCGCCTTGTCACGCTTATTCACTCAGGCTTTTCCGGTGCGAAAGCTTTATCTGAGCATTTGACAGCAACTGGTGCAAACGTCCGCCATGTCTTCATCGACGAGCAGTGCGGCTTGTCGTATACCAAACACTTCAAGAATGCAAAGCGTATTTTGGTGCGCAACGGTTTTCAACGCCGAGCAAATCGAGAGCATCCGGTAATAGAAAAATTTTCAGAGTTACATGCGACGTTTGAAGAGTTGGGCATGGATGGATTTGGAGACTTCTTGATTGTAGGTGATGAGTTTTCGGTCTCGGGCGGGCCAGCCTACGCTGTTGCGATTCACCTGACTTGTATTGATCCCGAACATGACGACGTGATGCTGATGCATCATTTCAAATCGATCCGGTACGACACGCCAACCGACCCCGCCGGGAAATTTGCGGAAGCCGTGCAAAAGTTAGTGGACGAAGTCAATCGTCCAGGTACGCTTATTTTGCGTACTAATGCAGTAGAAGAATTCTGCGGGTTGCATGCGAGCGGCCATTTTCCCGGCTTGGGATATGTGAAGAAACTTTCGATGAATCATCACATCGAGACGCTGGCAGCATATTTCATGAATGCGGAATGAGCGTTCCCCGCCATTGTTGCGCGAACTGTATCGATGACCTCCACCTGCGTCGGCAGTTGATCCCTGCGCTTTCAAAGGTTGTAGGTGATTGCTCCTACTGTGGCTCTGCTAATGTGTCATTGGTGGCCCCACTTGAGCTGCGAGAACATTTTGAGTTGGTGATCGGCGTCTATACGCCTGACGCAAACGGAAAGACGCTTGTCGAATGGCTGAAGGAAGACTGGGCAATGTTCGGTCACGCGCGCATGGATGTCGCGCATGCAAAAGAGTTGTTGGCCGATATCCTTGATGACGGCGATATTGTCAGGGGGCTTTTTATCGCGACGCTCCAAAGCAAATCTGAAGCACTTGTGCACTGGGAGCAGCTTCGTACGGAGCTCATGCACACTAACCGCTTTTTTCCGACGACAGCCATAGATCTGCGGCGGTTGGAGCGATTGCTGCCATTCCTCTTGCTGGATGAGGAGGATATTCCGAAGACTTGGTATCGCGCTCGCATTCAGTCGGCACAGGATGCGTTTCCTCTGAACGAAATGGGATCACCGCCTAAACATCTGGCTTCGCACGGTCGGGCTAATCCAGCTGGAATTCCCTACCTCTACTTGGCGTCCAAAGATATCACGGCAATTTCTGAGGTTCGTCCACACACAGGTGATTGGGTATCCGTCGCACGGTTCAACATCCCTGATGGGCTTAAAATTGTGGATCTTCGGCATCCACGCCGGACTGTTTCCCCTTTCATTTTGCCGGACGAAAACGAAGTTGCTTTGCTGCGTGGCGATATCGAATTCTTAGAGCGACTCGGGGAGGAGTTGACTCGACCCATCCTGCAGAAATCAGCGGCGTTTGATTACATTCCAAGTCAATATCTTTGTGAATTCGCGAAAAAATGCGGGTTCAATGGTGTGATGTATCGCAGCTCCGTTGACGGCGGCGTTAACGTGGCACTCTTTGAACCGGGTCAAGCTACCGTTGTTGATGTCGTTGCTCATCACGTGTTACGCGTCGTAGTCGAAATCTAGCGACGTTAACTATTTCAGTTTTTTTGCAAGGTCTTCTGCGCGTAGGTGAGTGTACCGTTTCAACATGTCGAGGGTCTTGTGGCCGGTGATCGCAGCAACCTCCATCACATTTAGACCTTTTTCGAATAGCCGGCTCGTCGCCTCATGGCGAAGATCATGAAAGCGCAAATTCGCTACGTTCGCCCGGTGCGGTTCGCAACTCCGTTCAAACGCCTGGCTCATCGATTCAGCTCGTAACGCAAATATAGGGCCTTCCGAGCGGACATGGAGCGACTGTAGCGCAGCGATCGCGTTACTGGAGAGCGGCACATAGCGCGGAGTGTCTGTTTTGGTCTTTGGAAGGTAGGCAATTCTCCGCTGCAGGTCCACGTGCTCCCAGGCCAGGGAAGCGATCTCATTCCGACGCATGGCGGTTTCGATGGCGATAGTGACCGCCGCGCGTAGCTCCGCCGACACTGAAGCCGTTAATATTCTTTGAAGCTCGTCCTCGGTGACCCTCCGATCTCGACCGGGTGGTTTTTTCGGCTTTCTGACGAGTGAGGTGGGCAGCGCGTTGGGAAGTGCGATCCCCCAATCCATCGTCGCGGTCTTGAGCACTCGATTCAGCAGATTGAGCTCATGGACAACCGTCTGCGGGCTCACAACCCGGAGGCGCTGGTCGCGAAACCGGGCGATCTGGGCCGAGGTCAGGCTCGCCAGGCGGTAATTCCCGAAAACATGGTCGAGAGTTTTCAGACGCGAACGGTCCGCCGCACGGCCGCGTTTGCTCGGTAGAACCTCGTTGTCGTAGCGCTCAAGTAAATCACAAATCAGCGTTGCTTCAGACTCACTTCGGGAGACGAAGACGCTGCGAATCATTTCGGCCTCGATCACGGTAGCCCAGTCAAGGGCATCTTTTTCTGAGCCAAACGTTTTCGTCTGCGTCGGATAGCCGGGTTTCCGTATCTGAGCTTGCCACTGGCCTGGGCCTCGTTTTCTTATACTGGCCATGATGCGAAAGTACATTTAAAGTCAAAATCGCAACTGTGGCAAAACTGTGGCAAAACGCTCTGATTTGCGTCAACCTACTAGGCGAACTCGCGTTTTTTATTGGGCCTCCGAAGCCAAGGGTCGTGGGTTCGATCCCCGCCAGCCGCACCACTCATTCGCATCATCACTCCCAGCATATGACTCTTGGCGGTCACGCTGGCTGGACGTTCCGCGCGCCGCGCAGCAGCGGACAACCGCGCGCTGCCCCATCGGCCGCAGTGATACCATCATCTTCCGTCAAGATTGCCTTGCACATCTGCGGCAGGTCTCGGGCCGACCAATCGGGAGACTATCATGATGCACGACTTCTTGACCAATAACCGCGATGAGCTCACACAGCGCTGTCGCCTGAAGGTCAGCCTGCGCGCAGGCCGTTCGGCATCAGCGGAGCAATTGCGGGATGGTGTTCCGCTGTTTCTCGACCAATTGATCCGCACGCTGCAAATCGAGCAGACCAGCAGGCCGATGGATAGCCGCGCCGTATCCGGTCCTGCCGGCGGCGCACCGGCGCTGTCCGAGGTCAGCGTTTCGGCAGCGCAGCACGGCAAGGATTTATTGGGTCTGGGTCTGACCGTCGATCAAGTGGTGCACGACTATGGCGACTTGTGCCAGGCAATCACCGACCTGGCCGTCGAACGGGACGTACCGTTTCAGGTTGATGAGTTCCGTACCCTTAATCGCTGCCTGGACAATGCCATTTCCGATGCGGTCACCGAGTTCAGCTTTCAGAAGGATGCGATCGCTGCCGAAGCCAGTGCGATCGCGTCCAATCAGCGAATGGGATTTTTCGCGCACGAATTGCGCAATCTCCTGGGCACGGCATCGCTGGCATTTTCTGCCAGTAAGGCCGGCAATCTCAATTTGAACGGAGCCACTGGTGCGATCCTCGGGCGCAGTCTGACCGGGCTGGAAAAGCTGATCGCCAGCTCGCTGGAAGAAGTCATCACGATCAATCAGTTCGCTGGCGTGCTCGGCGCGTTTTCGCTGGCCGATTTCATCGCCGAACTGGCCTCGTCCGCCGCCCTGTCTGCCACGATGCACGGCTGCAGTTTGCGCGTGCTGCCGGTGGACGAAACGCTGGCATTGCTTGGGGCGCGCGAAGCACTCCTCGCCGCCGTGGCCAACGTGCTGCAAAATGCATTCAAGTTCACCCATCCGGGAACCGAAGTGCTGCTCACCGCGTATTCGTCAGGTGAGCATATTCTCATCGAGGTGGCCGATCACTGTGGCGGCCTGGGCGAAGGTGTGGCCGAAACGATGTTCCTGCCGTTTTCCCAGGCCGGCGTCAACCGTACCGGCATCGGCCTCGGGCTGACCATTGCCAGGCAAAGTGCCTTCGCCAGCGGTGGTGCGCTGACCGTGCGCGATGTGCCGGGTGAGGGCTGCGTGTTTACATTCAGCTTGCCACGCCATCAGCTTGGGAACTGAGCTGCGCCCGGCGAAGTCATGTCAGTGGTGCGGCGGGGGTATCTTGCCTTCGAATGCGACCGAGGCGGCATCGACTGCGAGGTTGATCAACCCCGTCCGGGTGGCGTCGCCACTGTCGAAATGCCCCATTGCCAGACGGACGGCACGATCGAGGCGCTGGCGCCGATCGTCCGTGTCCAGATGGGCGATCCGGTACTCGACGGAGGCACCGTCGCTGTGCGGGCCCCACGCAATGATGACCGACACGTTGCCCTCGCCGGGGGTGGCATGGACCAGGCAGGGGCCGTGTACTTTGGTCGTCCAGTCGAATAGCATGGGTGTCCTTTACAGTTGGTCCACCCTAGCACAGCGGCGCAAACGGCGGCGCCACCCTGACCGCCGCGGCGGGACGTGGTTCGCCGCTAGCGCCCGGCTGCAGCAGAAAGACAACACACGCTTGACCCGCTGACATGTCAATCTGCTGCAGCCG
>Ga0209023_10002322_pt1 | contig 24050 bp, 21 predicted proteins | sample LakOneMetagenome_FD_187468 | JGI IMG/M metagenome (GOLD analysis project Ga0209023, IMG submission 187468) | Freshwater and sediment microbial communities from Lake Erie, Canada (SPAdes) (version 2) | ecosystem: Environmental > Aquatic > Freshwater > Lentic | place: Lake Erie, Canada... | reverse complement strand
ACAAAATGTGGTATTTCCGCTATCGGCGTCGGCCATGAAGATGCTTGGCCTGATCGGCGGAATGAGCTGGGAAAGCTCGGCGCAGTATTACCGGCTGATCAACGAGGGCGTGCGCGACGCGCGTGGGCCGACGACTTCTGCCAAATGCCTGCTGTGGTCGTTCGACTTCTCCGAAATCGAGGCGTTGCAGCATTCCGGAGACTGGGCTGGGCTCGAAGCGCAGATGATCGAAGCCGGACGGCGGCTGGCCGGGGCGGGGGCTGAGGCGCTGGTGATCTGCACCAACACCATGCACCTGATGGCCGATGCGGTGGAGGCGGCGGCCGGGGTGCCCTTGCTGCACATTGCCGATCCGACCGGCGCGGCGGTCAAGGCCGCCGGGATCGGAACGGTCGGCCTGCTGGGCACGGCCTTCACGATGGAGCGCGGTTTCTACAAGGACCGGCTGGCGTCGCGCCACGGGCTTGAAGCGCTGATCCCCGAAGCCGAGGACCGCGCGCTGGTTCACCGGGTGATTTACGAGGAACTGGTTGCCGGGGTGGTGCGCGGAGAATCACGCGAAGCCTATCGCGGTGTCATTCAGCGGCTGATCGAACGCGGGGCCGAGGGGGTGATCCTGGGCTGCACCGAGATCATGCTGCTGCTGGGCCAAAGCGACAGCGCAGTGCCACTGTTCGACACCACCAGCCTCCACGCTGCGGCGGCGGTGGAACTCGCACTCGGCTGATCCGGGCGATTTGCCGCACAAAGATTTCGTTTGGGCGCGGCGGTGAATTTCTTTGTAGGGCGGGCGTAGCATTAACTCTATTCGTTTGGTCGAGAATCGATCGAAGGAGCGCGACCGGCCATGGACTTTGCCCATTTCGACCTAGCAGCCCTGCTGCCGTTTATCGCGGTGGGCTTTGCCGCGCAGCTGGTTGACGGCGCATTGGGCATGGCATTCGGCGTGATCTCCAACACCCTGCTGGTTGCCGTGATGGGCGTGCCGCCCGCGCTCGCCTCGCAGCGGGTTCACATCGTCGAGTGCTTCACCACCGCAACCTCCGGGATCAGTCACCTGATCCACGGCAATGTCGACAAACGGCTGTTCTTCCGGCTGCTGCTGCCCGGCATGATCGGCGGGGTGCTTGGGGCCTATGTGCTATCCAACCTCGATGCTGCGGTCGTGAAGCCATTCGTATTGCTCTACCTGTCGGGCATCGGCCTCTACCTGCTGGCGCGCGGGATCTTCTGGCCGCCCAAGATCCGGGAAGCGAAGCTGATCGAGCCGCTCGGCCTGTTCGGCGGGTTCCTCGATGCCGCGGGCGGCGGTGGCTGGGGGCCGGTGGTCACCTCCAACCTCCTGATCCAGGGCGCCGATCCCCGCAAGGTGGTGGGCACGGTCAACGCGGTGGAATTCTTCCTCACGATCACCGTTTCGGCGGCCTTCATCTGGCACCTGGGCTTTGCTGACCTCGCGGGCGCAACTCTGGGCCTGCTGATCGGCGGGCTGCTCGCCGCGCCGATCGGGGCCTGGGCGGCCAAACACTTCAACCCCAAGACCATGCTGATCCTGGTCGGAGTGGTGCTGACCTTGACCAGCCTTTACGGGGTTTATCGGGCCTGGGGCTAACCGATTGCCGCTGCAATCGCGAGCAGGCGCCGGGCTTGTTCAAGGTGGAGCAGCTCGGCCATCTTGCCCTCAACCCGGATCGCGCCTTTACCCGCGTTTTCGGGCAGTGCGAAGGCAGCGACCACGGCCTTAGCCCAGGCCACCTCAGCCGCGCCGGGGGTGAAGACTGCGTTGCAGGGTTCGACCTGGTCGGGATGGATCAGGCACTTGCCGTCGAAGCCGAATTCCAGCCCCTGTTCGCATTCGGCGCGGACCACGTCCATGTCGCGGAATTCATTGCTGACCCCGTCGAACACCAGCAGGCCATGCGCGCGGGCGGCGCAGACGGTTTGCGTCAGGATCGGCAGGAACGGCGCACGGCCCGGTTTCAGCTGGGCACGCATTTCCTTGGCAAAGTCGTTGGTGCCCATTGCGAAAGCCGCCAGCCGGGTTGAGCCGGCCAGCGCCGCAACCTCGTCTAACCGGGGCATCAGGGCGCAAGTTTCAACCATGATCCACAGCCGCGTGTGCGCCGGAGCAGCGGCAATCGCCGCGTCATAGGCGCGGACATCGTCTGCGGTGCTGACCTTGGGAACCAGAATCGCGTCGGGCCCGGCAGCGGCGACTGCAGCAAGGTCGGCTTCGGCCCATTCGGTCCCGAAAGCATTGACCCGGATCACCACCTCGCGGCGACCGAACCCGCCCTCGGCGATCGCGGCCACGGCGGCTTCGCGTGCTTCTGGCTTGGTCTCGGGCGCGACCGCGTCTTCGAGGTCGAGTACCAATACATCAGCGTCCAGTGTGCGCGCCTTTGCCACGGCCTTGGCGTTTGAGGCCGGGAGGTAGAGGACCGAGCGGCGCGGCCGGATCATCCGGTCACACCTGCCGCCGCCAGCACCGCCAGGGTCAGCACGTCAGGCGCAATCGCGGTCATCGGGGCGATCTGGACCGGCTTTTCCATCCCCAGCAGCATCGGCCCGATCGTCGCCTGCCCGCCCAGCTCGCGCAGCAGCTTGGCCGAGATATTGGCCGATTGCAGACCCGGCATGATCAGCACGTTGGCCGGGGCCGACAGGCGGCAGAATGGATAGTTGGCCATGACCGTGGGGTTAAGCGCGGCATCGGGGGCCAATTCGCCCTCATACTCGAACCCGGGCTGCTCGGCATCGAGGATCGCCACTGCCTCGCGGATCGAATCGAGCCAGCGTCCCGGCGGGTTGCCGAAGGTCGAGTAGGACAGGAACGCAACGCGCGGTTCGTGGCCCAGGCGGCGCGCCACCGCGGCGGTTTCCTTGGCGATCACCGCCAGGTCCTGCGCGCTCGGACGTTCGTTCACGGTCGTGTCGGCCATGAAGGTGGTGAAGTTCTTGCCGATCATCAGGTGGATGCCGAAGGGCAGGCGGCCTTCATGCGGATCGAGCACCTGGCGCACTTCGCGCATGGTCTGGGCAAAAGTGCGGGTCATGCCGGTGACCATCGCATCGCCGATCCCCAGCTTGAGCAGCAATGAGGCAAAGACGTTGCGGTCCTGGTTGACCATCCGCTTGACGTCGCGTTCCATGAACCCGCGCCGCTGGAGCCGCTCATAGAGCAGTTCGACCATCGCCGGGACATGGCTGCTGATCGCCGAATTCTCGATCTGGTAGGCGTCGGGATTGCCCACCCCAAGTTCGGCCAGCTTGGCTTTCACTGCCTCGGTCCGGCCAACCAGGATTGGCTCGCCATAGCCGAAATCGTGATACTGAATCGCGGCGCGCAGCACGATTTCGTTTTCGGCCTCGGCAAAGATCATCCGCTTGGGATTGGCCTTGACCGTCTCATAGACCTGGGTGAGCACCGAAGTGGTCGGGTTGAGCCGCGCTTTCAGGCTGTGGCGATAGGCGTCGAAATCTTCGATTGGCTTGCCCGCAACCCCGGTATCCATCGCCGCCTTGGCGACTGCCGAAGAAACCACCTCCATCAGCCGCGGATCGAACGGGGCGGGGATGATGTAGTCTGGCCCGAACTGGTATTTCTGGCCATAGGCCGCCGCGACTTCTTCGGGCACCGTTTCGCGCGCCAGCTCGGCGATCGCATTGGCGGCCGCGATCTTCATCTCTTCGTTGATCGCGGTCGCCCGCACGTCGAGCGCGCCGCGGAAGATGAAAGGGAAGCCCAGCACATTGTTGACCTGGTTGGGATAGTCGCTGCGCCCGGTGGCGATGATCGCATCGGGGCGGACCGCCTTGGCATCGGGCGGAGTTATTTCCGGATCCGGGTTGGCCATCGCGAAGATGATCGGCTGCGGTGCCATTTCGGCGACCATGTCCTGCGTGATCGCGCCCGCGGCGGACAGCCCCAGGACAATATCCGCGCCCTTCATGGCTTCCTTGAGGGTGCGGTTCTGGGTCTGGATCGCGTGGGCTGACTTGAACTGGTCCACCCCCTCGCGCCCGACATAGATCACGCCCTTGGTATCGCAGACGGTGACGTTTTCATGCCGCACGCCCATCGACTTGATCAGCGCCGTGCAGGCCAGCGCTGAGGCGCCCGCGCCGTTGACCACCACCTTGACGTCCTTGAACGCGCGACCAGTCAGGAAGCAGGCGTTGACGAGGCCCGCCGCAGCAATGATCGCGGTGCCGTGCTGGTCATCGTGCATCACCGGGATCTTCATGCGCTCGCGCAGCGCCTGCTCGATCACGAAGCATTCGGGGGCCTTGATGTCTTCAAGGTTGATGCCGCCAAAGGTCGGCTCCATCAGCGCGACCGCCTCGATGAAGGCATCGGGGTCTTCGGTGGCGAGCTCGATATCGATCGAATCGACGTCGGCGAAGCGCTTGAACAGCACCGCCTTGCCTTCCATCACCGGCTTGGAGGCCAGCGCACCGAGGTTGCCCATGCCAAGGATGGCGGTGCCGTTGGAGATGACGGCGACCAGATTGCCCTTGGCGGTATATTCATAGGCATCGGCCGGATTATCGGCGATTGCCTGGACCGGAACCGCGACGCCGGGCGAATAGGCCAGGCTCAGGTCGCGCTGGGTCGCCATCGGTTTGGAGGCGATGATCTCGATCTTACCGGGGCGGATCGTCTTGTGATAGAACAGCGCTTCGCGTTCGGTGAAACGGACGTTGCTTTCGTCGGACATGGTATCTCCTGGAATCAGCCCTGCCCTAACCCAGCAAAGGGCGACGCGATAGGGGAAAGCTGCGTAGTTCGGCCTTCGCGAATCGGGCGATAAAGCGCTATCGCTGGCCGATGCACGGTTCGCCCGCCCCCACGCCGATGATGGCGCAATACCTAGCGCTCAAGGCCGAGGCCGGGGATAGTCTGCTGTTCTACCGGATGGGCGACTTTTTCGAGCTGTTCTTCGACGACGCCAAGCTGGCCGCGCAAGTACTCGACATCGCCCTGACTAGCCGGGGCGAGCACCAGGGCGTGCCGATCCCGATGTGCGGGGTGCCGGCGCATTCGGCGGAAGGCTATCTGGCGCGGCTGATCAAGGCCGGCTGCCGGGTCGCCATCGCCGACCAGACCGAAACGCCCGAAGAAGCCAAGCGGCGCGGCGGTTCCAAGGCGCTGGTGGCGCGCGATATCGTCCGTTTCGTGACCGCTGGCACACTGACCGAAGAGGCGCTGCTCGAACCGCGCCGGGCCAATGTGCTCGCTGCAGTCTGCGAAGTGCGGGGGACCTATGGGATCGCCGCCTGCGACATCTCGACCGGGCGGATGGAGCTGGAGGAATGTGCCGCAGACCGGCTGGGCGCGGCATTGGCGCGGCTGGGGGCGAGCGAGTTGGTGGCGCCCGAGGGCAGCGAACAGGCCGATGCAATCCCGCGTCCCGCGCGCGACTTTTCCAGCGATGCGGGTGAAGCGCGGCTGAAAGCGCTGCACGAGGTTGCGACGCTCGACGGGTTCGGCATGTTCACCCGGCCGATGCTGGCGGCTGCCGGGGGACTGATTGCCTATCTCGACCACGTCGGGCGGGGCAGCCTGCCCTTGCTGTTGCCGCCGGTCGCACGCGCGGGCGAGGCGCACCTGGCGATGGACGAGGCGACCCGTTCCAGCCTTGAGATCCTGACCTCAAGCCAGGGCGGACGGCGCGGCAGCCTGATCGAGGCGGTCGATCGCTGTGTCACGGGGGCCGGCGCGCGCCAGCTCGCCGACGATCTCTCCGCACCACTGACCGATGCGCGCGAGATTGAGGCGCGATTGGCCTTGGTCGCCTGGCTCCATGCCGATCCCTTGCTGCGCGGTGACTTGCGCTCGGTGATGCGCGCGATCCCCGATCTGGGCCGGGCGCTGGGCCGGGTGGTCGCTGGGCGCGGTAGCCCGCGCGATCTGGGGCAACTGCGCGACGGGCTGACCGAAGCGCGGCGGATCCACGATTTCCTCAAGGGCCGGAGCGAGCGACCGGAGCTGCTGGAGGCGCTGCTTCCGGCGCTGACCGGGCACGGTGCGCTGACCGACCTTTACACGCGAGCACTGGTCCCAACCCCGCCAACCGAACGCAGCCAGGGCGGCTTCATCGCTGAGGGCTACGACGCCGCATTGGACGAATTGCGCCGCATTTCGGGCGATGCCCGCCGCGCGATCGCCGCGCTGGAGGCCAAGTACCGCACCGAAACCGGGATCGCCGCGCTCAAGATCCGTCACAACGGGGTGCTGGGCTACTTCGTCGAGGCCCCGGCCAAGCACGGCGACGCGCTGATGGCCCCTGACAGCGGCTTCACGCACCGCCAGACGATGGCTGGGGCGGTACGCTTCAACGCGCTGGCGCTGCACGAAGAGGCAAGTCGCATCGCCCAGGCTGGGGGGCATGCGCTGGCGGCTGAAGAAGCGCATTTCGAAGACCTCAGCGCGCGCGCTGTCGAGGCTCGCCACGCCATTGCCGCAACTGCTGCAGCGCTGGCCCGGCTCGATGTGGCTGCAGGCCAGGCTGAACGCGCTGCCGAAGGCGGTTGGTGTCTGCCTGAGGTGAGCGGCGATGCCGTGCTGGAAATTTCCGGCGGGCGGCATCCGGTGGTCGAGGCGGCGCTGGCGGCCAAGGGCGAGCGGTTCGTCGCCAATGATTGCCGCCTTTCGCCGGAGGACCGGCTGTGGCTGGTCGGCGGGCCCAACATGGGCGGCAAATCGACCTTCTTGCGGCAGAACGCGCTGATTGTGCTGCTGGCCCAGGCGGGCGGTTTCGTTCCCGCCGAGCGGGCGCGAATTGGCCTCGTCGATCGCCTGTTCAGCCGGGTTGGCGCTTCGGACAACCTCGCCCGCGGGCGCTCGACCTTCATGGTCGAAATGGTTGAGACTGCGGCTATCCTTGCCCAGGCCACCGATCGCTCGTTCGTGATCCTTGACGAGGTCGGGCGCGGAACCTCGACTTATGACGGGCTCGCGCTGGCCTGGGCAGTGGTCGAAGCGGTCCACGGGGTCAACCAGTGCCGCTGCCTGTTCGCCACACACTACCACGAACTCGCGCGGCTGGCTGAAAGCTGCGACGCGCTCTCGCTCCACCATGTCCGCGCGCGCGAATGGCAGGGTGATTTGGTCCTGCTGCACGAGCTGACCGAAGGTCCGGCCGACCGCTCCTACGGTCTTGCCGTGGCCAAGCTGGCAGGAGTGCCAGCGCCAGTGGTCTCGCGCGCCAAGGCGGTGCTTGACCGGCTGGAAAAGGGCCGCGCCGAAACCGGCGGGATCGCCGCCGGGCTGGGCGATCTGCCGCTGTTCGCGGCGGCGGTGGAGAGCCAGGAAGAAGTGGTCGATCACTTGCGCCTTCGGCTCGAAGCACTCGATGTCGATGCCTTGAGCCCGCGCGAGGCGCTCGATCTGCTTTATGAGCTGAAACGCGAGGCGGGAAAGCTTCCTTAACCCTCTCGGCGTATTTTTCGGGCATGTTTGGTTTTGGCACCAAGATGAACCAGGTCTTCAGAAGCCGCTGGAAAGCGGTGACTTGGTCGCTTGGTATCCTGCTGACGGCCTACTGCACCGTCCCGATGGCGGACGCAGCGCGCCAGCACGAGGCGGACAAGGCGGCTCATGCCAAGGTGGCGCACAAGTCGCCATGGGCCAAGGGTTGAAGGGGTAGCGAGATGGGTGAACTCATTCCGGACCGCATGAAATACATGTTTCTAGGCCTTGTCGGTCTGGCGGCTATTGGTGGTGCGCTGTTGATGAACCGGGAAACCGCCCCTGCAGAGCCACCGGTGACGGTCAAGGCTCCCGAGCCGGTTGCCTCCGCGCAGGTATCCCCAACCGCGGCGGTCGATCCCGACGCCGAATCATCGCCGTCCCCCGCCCCGGCCGCTGCAGCGCCGGGCGAAGCCAAGGCAGAGGGCGCCGAAGGCCCGCTCCAGGACGATGGCTGGGCGAAGTCCGAGACAGAGTAAGCGGGACTAGCCAAGCGCTTCGAAAGCCCGGGCCAGGATAGCCTCCTTGCTCCAGCGCTCGGCAGCGCGCGCGTTTGCACACTTGCCCAGTCTCGCGCGTACCTCAGGGCTGTCGGCAAGCATTGCGATGGCCTCTGCCAGCGCAGCAGCATCACCCGGAGCCGACACGACACCGCATCCCTCGACTTCGGCATAGAGCCCGGTTCCCGGCTCGGTCGTTGCCACAACTGGTCGGCCCGAAGCGAGCATGTTGGTGAGCTTCGAAGGCAGAACCAGATCGGCTGCTCCGGCGATCTGCGGCAACAAATGCAGGTCAGCCAAGGTCAGCATCGCGCCCATTCGCTCAGCCGGCTGCAGGTCGTGCAACTGGACATTGTCGAGGCCCGCCGCGAGCCTTTCCAGCTCGGCCCGATTGGGGCCCTCGCCGCAGATCACGAACATGATGTCGCTGCGATACTGGAGCAACCGGGCGGCTTCGACCAGGATCTCGATCCCTTGCTTGCGGGCGATATTGCCCGAATAGAGCGCAACCTTGCGGTCTCCTAAGCCCCATTCGCGGCGAAGTGCCTCGGCTCCGACGGGATCGGAGGCAAAGCGTGCATCTGACCAGTTGCGCATTTCAAAAACGCGCTCTGCAGAGACTCCCTTGTCGCGCAACCTGGCGCACATCTGCGGGCTGATCGTCGACACGCTGTCGCCAAGGCGCAGCAGGCGCGCCTCCAGCCAGCGCGCGAACCGCGCCACAATGCCGCGTTGGTCCATCAATCCGGTGGCGAGTGCAGCCTCGACCTCAAAGTCCTGCACATGAATCCACAACCGCGCCCCAGCGACTTTTGCAGCGAGCCAGGCGGTGACCATGCTGAGCAGCGCCGGGGCCAGGACCACGACCAGTTCGGGCCGGCGCTCGCGGGGCCGCAGCGCGGCGCGCAGCGCAAATGGCAAGGCGGACAGGGCGAAGCTGGCCAGATGGATGATCCGCTTGAGCCCGCCGGGCTCTGCCGGGACATAGATCGGGCAGCGCACCAGCGTGACTCCGCCTTCATTGCTGTGTTTCCAGCCGCCTCCGGCATAGGCCGGCCAGGTCCGCCACTGTGGGTAATAGGGTTTGGCGACGATCGCTTGTACCTCTGCTCCGGCAGCGACCAGCGCTTCAGCCAGGCCCTGGGTGTAGGGGCCGATCCCGACCGGTTCGGGGGCATAGTTGATCCCCACGATCAGCACGCGCCGCCCTTTCACTGGTCAAGCCATTTGCTCAAGGCGGCGAGCTGGCGCGACTGACGGCGGACGTCGCTGCGTGCGAGCTGGCTGGCGCTGCGCCAGGCGCGCGAGACCGCCCAGCCAAGCGCACCCCCTTCTCTGCTCATGTCGCGGGTGACTTCGGCCTCGCCCGTGGCCGAGCGGCGACCGAGCGCGCGCTGGGCGAGCTGCCCGGCGCCGCCCTTGAGCGTGGCGGCGGCAAGCTGCGCGCTCTTGCGGGTGTCGAGCTCCTGCAGCAGCAGATCAGGCGCGGTTTCGAGCAGATCCGCTGGGGTTGGATCTCCCGCAAATTCGATACCCGCACACCCGCGCCATTCCTGAACCAGCTCAAGTACCAACCGTGCGCCAGCCTGCCAGTGTCCGGCCTGCGCCTCGGCCCAGAACCCAGGCCAGTCGATTGTCGCAGTGCGGAGCAGGAAATCGATGTCGCTAAGCAGCAGAGGCCCGCAATCGAGCCGGTGCGAATAGACTGCATGGACCACTAGGTGCGCCAGCGTGTCCTGTGGAGCGAGCATTCGGATGCCATCAGCATCAACTGCGGCCCGTGCCCGGATCGCTGCTTCATCGGCGCCCGGGCTGGCGTGATCGAGCCGCCCGGCGGGCTCCCACAGGTGGTGGTGCAGCTCGACCAGGACCCCGCGCGGCGACATCAGCACCGGCATGTGCTTTTCGAGCCGGAGGGTGTCCTCAAGCGACATTTCAGGCGGCTCAGCCGCTACATAGCCGCCCCCAAGCAGCACATCATAGGCACTCAACACGCACTCAGCTGACACCCAGATGTCTACATCGCGCATCGGGCGCTGCGCCGGTTCGGGATAGGCGTATCGGGTCAGCCAAGACCCCTTGAGTGCGATCGGCTCGTACCCTTCTTGCTCAAGACAGGCGCAGCATTCTTCCAGCGTCGCCCGGGTCGCCAGGGCCTGCATCGCCGAAAGGCGATGGGCCGCCCGCCAGCCGTCGCGGATCGCATTCGGGATCGCTTCGTCATTCCCGCGTTCGGCATGCAGAAGGGGCTGCAACCGGTGGAGCGCGGCCAGCCGGTCGAGCATCTGCCATTGTTCGGGATCAAGCCGCGCCGCCGCGCCTTTGCCCAGCAGCGCCAGCAGGCTACGCCGCAGCGCGGGCAAGTCCATTGGTCGGACTCAGTTGCTCTTCTTGGGGACGGTGAAGGTGCCGCTGACGCGTCCACCGCCCGAAGTACTGCCCGGCGTGCCGAGCGCCGAAGAGCCACCGCCGACATTGCCGTCGATCGAGGAAATCCCGGTGTTGAGATCGATCACCAGCCGTCCGCCGCGCATCAGATCGTTGCCGCGTTTCAGCACCACACCGCCGGCCATGGTGATGATTCGCCGGTCAAAATCATAGACCGCCACTTCGCCGCTGGCCGACTGATTGTCCTTGGTCACCGTTACCCCGCCGGTGGCATCAAGGCGGTGAATTTTGAGGCCGCCGCTATCCGAAGTGAAAGCCAGGGTGGTGCGCTCAGCGCGAACTGTCAGCCCGCCCTGGCTGATCACCACATTGCCGGACAGCGAGGCGCGATCCTGCCGGCCCAGCAATTCGAAATGATCGCCAGCGTAGCTGACCGGGGCATTGCTGTCGTGTCCGCCAAAGACCTGCGCCTGGCCGGGAGCCAGCGTCAGCAACAGAGTCGTGCCGATCGCGAAACCGCCCATTGCCGAACGCAGCATGGTGCGGTGCAGCGGGGTCTTGGTCGAAACACTCATCGCGGCATCCTCAACGCGTGTTGCTGAAACTGGCCGTGCACATTCCCGTCGAGGGTCAGCACTCGGCTATCAAGGTCGGCGCTTAGCCGCTCGGCGCTGAAAGTGCCAGCCGGGATCGCTCCGCTGACCCCGCCACTGCCCGTGGCGCGGCGGGTCTTGAGATTGATGGCAATGTTTTGCGCAGTCATCCTGTAGCCATCGGCCGCGGTGAGGTTGACAGGGCCATTGCTGCTAACTTGCTCGGTCTCAAAATTGTAGGCACCGCTGAGCGCGGTCAGTTCGGCCGGGCCGTCGCTTAGCAGAATCCGCGCGGCCAGCCGGTCAAGCCGGACCACCGGTTCCTTGACCGACACTTGTACAGCATTGCCGGCGGTTACTGTGAAAGGCCTGCCCTGATTGTCCTCGCCGCGGTACATCGCGTCGGCCACCCGCACGCGCTCCTTGGTCATCGCCACCTTGGTCCGGTCGAGCAGGAAACTGATCTCGCCGCGCGAAAACAGAGGGCCGACCACCATCGCCGCAGTGACCACGCCCACCAGCCCGGGCAGCACCACCGCAAGGAATTTCACCTTGCGGTCGTGCGAGCCGCCAGGTGTCGCCCAGTGCTGGCGCTTGTCGCGGATCAGGTCGGCCTGCTGGCTCATGATTCGTGGCTAAAGATGTCCTTGTCGGCCCAGCCCATCAGGTCGAGCCGCGCCCGGTGCGGGAGGTAATCGAATGCCGCCTGTGCCGCTTCGCTGCGGTTTTCGCGAGCCAGACGGTCGACCAGGATTGCGTGCATCGCGTGAAGATAGCGCACGTCGCTGGCGGCATATTCTCGCTGCGCTTCGCTGAGTTCCGCCCCGCCCCAGTCGCTCGACTGTTGCTGCTTGGACAGCTCCTTGCCCAGCAGTTCCCGCACGAGGTCCTTCAGGCCATGCCGGTCGGTATAGGTCCGCACCAGCTTGCTGGCGATCTTGGTGCAGAACACCGGCGCGGCCACGACGCCCATGTAATGTTCGATCGCGGCGAGATCGAACCGGGCAAAGTGATAGAGCTTCACCCGCGCCGGGTCGGCCAGCACCGCTTTCAGGTTGGGCGCGTCATAGCTTGAGCCGGGGCCGAACCGCACCAGATGCTCATCCCCGCCGCCGTCCGAAATCTGGACCAGACACAGCCGGTCGCGCGGGGTCATCAGCCCCATCGTTTCGGTATCGACCGCCAGCGGCCCGGGTCCCAGCACATCAGCGGGGAGATCTTCTTCGTGGAGATAGACTGCCATATCGGCAGAGTGCTTAGGCTGATTGGTGCGGGGTGAAAAGCCCTGCTTGACCGTCAACCGTCATGCCGAACTTGTTTGAACTGCGTTCGTCTTTGACTCCAGCATCCATTTCGCCCCACTCAAGGATCTGGATTTGGGGCACGATGGACCCTGAAACGAGTTCAGGGTGACGAGATTTGTGACGATGGCAGGCAATGACGCAATCCCCGAAAGCTGGCGCAGCATACTGGATCCGGTGCTGGCCAGCCCCAAATCGCGCGCGCTGGGCGGCTTCCTCAAGGCCGAAGAAGCCGCCGGCAAGGCGATCTACCCGCCGCGCGGCACACGGCTGGCGGCGCTTGAGCTGACCCCGCTCGATGCGGTCAAGGTCGTGATCCTGGGGCAGGACCCCTACCATGGCCCGGGGCAAGCCCATGGCCTGAGCTTTTCGGTGCAGGACGGGGTCCGCGTGCCGCCCAGCCTGGTCAACATCTACAAGGAACTGGAAAGCGATCTGGGCCTGCCGCGTGCGCAAAATGGCAATCTGACCAACTGGGCACGGCAAGGCGTACTGCTGCTCAACGCCGCACTGACGGTCGAGGAGGCCAAGCCCGCCTCGCACCAGGGCAGGGGCTGGGAGGAGATTACCGACGCGGTGGTCGCCGCAGTCGCCGCCAAGGCCAAGCCTTGCGTGTTCCTGCTGTGGGGCAGCCATGCCCGCAAGAAGGCGCTGAGTGTGCCGGGGCTGATGAACAGCCACCACCTGGTGCTCACCGCCCCGCATCCCAGTCCGCTTTCGGCGCATTCCGGGTTCCTGGGTTGCAAGCACTTCAGCCAGACCAACGCTTTCCTTGAAGCCAAAGGGCGCGGGGGAGTAGACTGGGCGCTCTGACCTTGGCACAGTCGTGACCATGGCACTAGATCTCCCCCTGACCGACATTGCAGCCATGCTGCGCGATGCCCTTGGCCGCTACCTGGCCGACAACCCCAAGCCGGGCTGGCAGGGGCTGGCGCAGGACCTTGGCCTGATGGGCATCGGCGTGCCCGAAGCCAGCGGCGGAACCGGCGGCGGCGCAATCGAGCGCGCGGTGGTGGCCGAAGCGCTGGGGCCCGCGCTGGCCGGATCGGACTGGCTCTCGCACTCTGTCGCAGCCAGTCTGCTGGCGCGGCTGGCCCCCGATCATACGCTGCTGGGCGATCTGGCCACGGGTGAGCAGCGGATCGCGCTGGCGCTGGGCGATGGCCCGGCTGCTTTCGCGCAAGTCGCAGGCGGAGCCGAGGCCAACTGGCTGCTGGCAGTGACGCCTGCTGGGGTGCGGCTGGTGCCCGCCGACACCTGCGAACGCCGCACGCGCGTGATGTTCGACACGACGACCACGGCCGATGTAACCGTTCCCGCCGGAGCCGGGGATGCGTTGGCCGAAGGCGGCGAGGCCTATGCCTGGGCCAGTAAGGCCACGCTGACCGGACGATGCGCCGAATGCGCCGGGCTGATGGCGCGGATGCATGCCGATACCGCCGCCTACCTCAACCAGCGCGAGCAATTCGGCCAGCCGATCGCCCGTTTTCAGGTGCTTCGCCACCGCATGTCCGACATGCACATGGCCTTGCTCAAGGCTGGCGCACTGACCGAGCGCGCGGTGTTGTCGGAAGTTTCACCGAATTGGGATCACGCGGTCAGCGCCGCAGTGGTCGAAACGATCGACGCGGTCCGTTACGTCGGCGAAAACGCGGTCCAGCTGCACGGCGGGATGGGCGTGACCGAGGAACTCGACCTCGGCGGCCAGTTCAAGCGCGGGCTGACGATCATCGCCGGGTTCGGGCCAAGGACCGCGCACCTGGCGCGGCATGCGGAGACGGTGGGGTAGCCAAACACCCGCACCACTCCACCTGGCTCCGTTCGCATCGAGCGAAGTCGAGATGCCGCGCGCTGTGTCTCGACTTCGCTCGACACGAAAGGGTTAAGGGTATTACCCCAATGAAACCCGCGCAATCAGATCCCGCTGGATCTCGTTCGAGCCGGCATAGATCGTTGCAGCGCGGCCGTTGAGGTAGCGCGGGACGGCGGTGGCGAGACGGTCGCTCGACTGGCCGTCGGGAATGCACCAGCCCTCAGGCCCGGCGACATCGCATTCGAGCACGGCGATCCGCTGCTGGGCCTCGGTGCCCTGAACCTTGAGCACCGAGGCATAAAGCGCGGCCTCGGCCCCGCTGGCCCCGATCGACTTCATTTCGATCGCCTCAAGTGCCTCGACCGTCACCATCTCGCGCCGGATGCGGTCCTGCAGCACCGGATCGTCGCCCGCGTCTTCGCTTAGTCGGCCCAGCGCCGCGAACAGCGTGGGGGCATAGCGTCCGCCGCGCTCATAGGTGAGGAGGTACTTGGCCACCGACCAGCCATCGTTTTCCTCGCCCAGCCGGTTGGCAATCGGCACCCGGACATTGTCAAAGAACACCTGGTTGAGTTCATGCTCGCCCGCCAGGCTGATGATTGGATCGACATTCAGCCCCGGGGTCGCCATGTCGATCAGCACGAAACTGATCCCGGCCTGCGGCTTGCCTTCGGTGCTGGTGCGCACCAGCGCGAACATCCAGTTGGCGTGGTGAGCGTGGGTGGTCCAGATCTTCGAGCCGTTGAGGACGTAATGGTCGCCCTCGCGTGTCGCCTTGAGTTTCAGGCTGGCAAGGTCCGATCCCGAACCCGGTTCGGAAAAGCCCTGGCACCAGTAATGCTCGCCGTTCAGTATCCGCGGCAGGAAGAAGTCCTTCTGTTCCTGCGTGCCGTAATGCATCAGCACCGGCGCAACCATCTTGACCCCCTGCGGCAGCAGATTGGGGGTGCCCGCGCGGGCGCATTCGGCGGCAAAGACATACTTCTGCAGCGGGGTCCAGCCGGGACCGCCGTACTCCACCGGCCAGTCGATCGCCCCCCAGCCGCGCGCGGTCAGTGCCTGCTGCCATTGGACCGCGTGCTGCGGTTCGGAGAACACCGAAGTCGCTCGGCGACCGGCGCGGGCCAATTCGGGGGTCAAGGCTTCGGCGAGGAAGGCGCGCACTTCGGCGCGGAAGGATTCGAGATCGGTCATAGGACCAGAATGGCAGGTCAGCCGCGCTTGGCAAGCCGCTGCAGCATTGCATCCGCCATCCTCGCGCCAAACTCGGCCCCCTGCAACGGATAAAGATAAGGCTCGATCACTTCGGCCTCGATCACTGCCAGTTCACCGCTGGCGAGGCGAACCATGTCGATCCGGGCATAGAGCGGGGCTTGCGCAAAGGGCAACATCGCCATCACGCCTGCGGCTGCCGCGCGATCGGCGGGGGTAGGTTCGACTGCGATTTCGATCCCGCCGTAGAGCGACTGGATCCGGTAGTCGCCTCCGGTCGCCTGCTTGACCAGAGCGTGGCTGAACTGGCCATCGACGAAGATGAAGCTGTGCTCACCCTCGCTCTGGATCGCGGAGAGGAACGGCTGGATCATCGCTGGCTGGTCAATCCGCCAGTCGACAGGAGGGGGGCTGCTTTGGCTGAAGCTGTCTTGCCCGATCGCACCCGCGCCGACCCGGCGTTTCACCACCACCCGGTCGCAGCCGAAATGATCGAAGGCGGCGAGCACATCGGCAGGGCCGGCGCTTTCGGGCCAGACCGTGGGAATCGACACTGCGCCTCGCTCTTCCAGTTGCTTGAGGTAGAGCTTGTCCGAATTCCAGCGGATCACCTGGGCCGGATTGGCAACCACCACGCCCACCGCTTCCAGGGCTTCCAGCCGAGCCAGGAACTCGTCTTTGGCTTCGGTATAGTCCCAGGGAGTGCCGAGGTAGGCCAGGTCGAAGCGGGTCAGTTCCTCCAGCGGCGCGCGCCAGTCGATCCCGACCAGTTCGGCGCGGGTTCCTAGGCCAGAAGCGATCGCATCGAACAGCAGGTCGTGTTCGAACGCATCGGGTCGACGGGTAGGCGAGCCGGGCAGGGTATCGGGGCAGGCGAGGAAAGCGATTCTTGGCAAGGGTCTAAAGCTCCGCGCGGGTGCTACTCTGGGCCGGGCAGAGCCGGTCCTGCAACGCTTGGCGCACCCATTGCCGCGCGGGTCCCGGGGGGCAATCGCGCCGCCACAAGGCGTGGAAGCGATAGTCCACGTTGGCGGCTTCGGGCAAGGCCAGCCGCACCAGCCGTCCGGCGGCAAGATCGGCGGCGACGGCATGGACCGGCATGTTGCCCCAGCCGATCCCTTCGAGCAACAGCGCGTGCTTGGCGCCAAGATCGGCCAGCCGCCAGGTGCGCGCGCCGAGCACAGAGAATTCGCGGCCCTCGGTCAGCGGCGAACGGTCGGACAGGACCAGCTGCAAGTGCTGGCGGGCCAGGCCCGGGGGAATCGGATCGATCCGCGCCAGGGCGTGATCGGGGGCTACCACCGGCACCAGCTCGGTCGCGCCGATCGCTGCGCGTTCCAGTTCCGGGGAATCGCTGGCAACCGGCCCGGCCACGCCCAGGTCGGCCCGGCCATCCAGCACCAACGCCGTGACCCCGCCCAGCGCCTCGACCTGCAGGCGCAAGTCAACCGTGGGATAGGCCTGGGTAAAATCCTTGAGTAGCGCCGCTAGTACAGCAGGCGGATACATCACGTCGATCGCCAGGGTCAGTTCGGCCTCGAGCCCCTGGTGATGGTCGCGCGCCTTGGCCAGCAGTGCGTCCATATCGCCGGCCACCGTGCGGGCCGCAGCGAGCAGGGCATGGCCCGCCGCGGTCAATTGCGGGCGGCGTGATCCTTCGCGCTCGAATAGGGTCAGCGCGAGCTGGGCCTCCAACTGCGCCACACCGTAGCTGACCGCCGAGATCGCCCGTCCCAGCCGCTTGGCGGCGCCGTGAAAGCTGCCCGCATCGACTACTGCCAGGAAGATACGGATGTGGTCGATCGAAGGCTGGCCGAGGATCATGTTCGAATATCCTGAACATTTGAACCGAATTTATCGCAGTTTCACGATCAGACAACAAGGCCTATCTCACCCCCAACAGGAGACACGCCATGATCGAACTTCGCCCCTTTGCCTCGCTCGGCGCCGCCAACCACGGCTGGCTTGATGCGCACCACCATTTCTCGTTCGGAAACTATTACGATCCCGCCCGGATGCAGTGGGGTGCCCTGCGTGTCTGGAATGACGACCTGATTGCGGCGCAGAGTGGCTTTCCCCCGCACCCGCACCAGGACATGGAAATCGTCACTTACGTCCGCACCGGCGCGATCTCGCACCGCGACAGCCTGGGCAACGAAGGCCGCACCGTAGCAGGCGATGTTCAGGTGATGAGCGCCGGGACCGGGATCCAGCATGCCGAATTCAACCTGGAGGACCAGGAAACCACGCTGTTCCAGATCTGGATCCTGCCCGACAGCCGCGGCCATGCGCCCAGCTGGGGCGCCCGGCCATTCCCGAAGGACAATCGCCACGGGCAGTTCGTGACGCTGGCTTCGGGCCTGCCCGGCGATGTGGAGGCGCTGCCGATCCATGCCCGGGCTCGGGTCGCAGGGGCCTTTGTGAAGGCCGGCGAGACCGTGCGCTACGAAACCAGTGCCGATCGCCATCTCTACCTGGTCCCGGCCAGTGGCCGCGTGCGGATCGGCCAGGTCGAAGCCCAGGCCCGCGACGGCGTGGCAATCACCGGAGAAACTGCAATCGAAGTCACCGCGCTGGAAGACAGCGAACTGGTGCTGGTCGACGCGGCCTGAATTCCTACCACCCAAGACACCACTGAACGAAAAGGATACCACCGAAATGACCGATACCCAGACCAACCCCGTTTCGAACGATGCCCTGGCACTGCTGGCCCGCGTGCTGCTGGCTACGATCTTTGTGCTGAGTGGCGCGGCAAAGCTGGCCGATCCGGCCGGCACCGCAGCCTATGTCGCTTCGGTCGGCCTGCCCGCGCCGCAGATCGCCGCCTGGGGCGCAGCCCTGCTTGAGGCGCTGGGCGGCCTGGCTTTGCTGACCGGGTACCGGGCCCGCCCGGCGGCCCTGGCGCTGGCGGCGTTCAGCGTGGTCGCGGCGCTGTTCTTTCACAACAATTTCGCCGACCAGAACCAGATGATCCATTTCATGAAGAACCTCGCGATTGCCGGCGGCTTGCTGCAGCTGGCGATCACCGACCCGGGCCGCTTCGCCCTGGCGCGCTGAAAAAACTGACCTTCCTGCGGCAAGGCCGGTCTCAGTCTTGAGGCTGGCCTTGCTGCGTGGCACACTCGCGCGATGGCGCGTCTGATCCTGATCTATGGTGCGGTGCTGGCAGTGCTGGCCCTATTGGCCGAGGGGCTGGAGCTTGGCCATGCGTTGAATGCAATTCCAACCAGCCTGTTCGTGCCAGGCGTTGCACTGCTGTTCGCTGGCCTTGGCATCTGGCTCGGCACCCGGCTGGTCCCGCGCCCGCGTGGGCCCGGTTTTGTCCGCAACGACAAGGCGCTGGCGGCGCTGGGGATCAGCCCGCGCGAATGCGAAGTGCTCGAACTGCTGGCCGAAGGCGCCTCGAACAAGCTGATCGCCCGGCGGCTCGATATATCACCCAACACGGTCAAGACCCACGCCGCACGGCTGTTCGAAAAGCTCGAGGCACAGAGCCGCACCCAGGCGGTGCGCAAGGCGCGCGAGCTCGATCTGTTGCCGTAAATTGGGGTGAGCAGGCCGAAATCACCCTTATGGGCGATAGGATCGGCCCATCGCCCGCGCTAGCCCCGGCTATCCAAACACAAGGGGAGACTGACAATGCAACGCTTGATTCTGGTATACGGAACGATCGCCGGAACGATCGAACTCGCCCTGCTGGCCCTGGCCATTGGCCTTGGCACGCATGGCGGCGCGCTGGGCATGGCGATCGGCTACCTGTCGATGCTGATCGCGATGTCCATGGTCTTCGTGGGCGTCAAACGGTTCCGCGATGAGGTGCAGGGCGGGGTGATCAAGTTCGGCAAGGCCGTGGCTGTAGGGCTGGGGATCGCTGGTGTGGCCTGCCTGTTCTATGTGCTGGGTTGGGAAGTCTATATGTGGGCGACCGACTATACCTTCGCTGCCAACTATGCGGCCAGTCAGCTGGCGAACATGCAGGCGGCCGGAGCCTCGGCGGCAGAGCTCGCCAAGTTCAAGGCTGACATGGCAGGCTTTGCCGAAATGTACGCCGATCCGGTTTCGCGGATGCTGATGACCTTGATGGAAATTGCGCCCGTCGCGCTGCTGGTTCCGCTGATCTCTGCCGCACTGCTGCGCAATCCGCGTTTCATGCCGGCCAGGGCCTAACCGCCCCACTTCGCTCGACACGAACGGACCAGGGGGAGTTGGTGCCAGGGGAATTACCGTGGCAGCTCGCTCACTCCCATCAGCATCTCGTCAACCGCGCGGGCCGCCTGGCGGCCTTCGCGGATCGCCCAGACCACCAGGGACTGGCCGCGGCGCATGTCGCCGCAGACGTAGATCTTGGGGTCGCTGGTGCGATAGCTGAACACATCGGCAAAGACATTGCCGCGCGCGTCGAGATCGACCTTGGCCTGATCGAGCAGGCCCTGCTTCTTGGGTCCGGTGAAACCCATCGCCAGCAGGATCAGGTCGGCCTGGAGCGTGAACTCGCTGCCCGCGATCTCCTGCATCTGGCCGCCCACCCATTCGACCCTAACGCATTCGAGCCCGGTGACCTGGCTGTTCTTGCCGACCACCCGCTTGGTCAGGATCGCCCAGTCGCGCTCGCAGCCTTCCTGGTGGCTTGTCGAGGTGCGCAGTTTCATCGGCCAGTCGGGCCAGGTCAGCGCCTTGTCTTCCTTTTCAGGCGGCTTGGGCATGATCTCGATCTGGGTGACCGAGGCCGCGCCCTGGCGGATCGAGGTGCCGACACAGTCACTGCCGGTATCGCCGCCGCCGATCACCACCACGTGCTTGCCGGTGGCGGTCAGCGAGCCGCGCGGTGCGGCGCGGACTTCGTCGTCGCCGGCATTGCGCTTGTTCTGCTGGGTCAGGAATTCCATTGCGAAGCGCACGCCCGGCAGCTCGAACCCGGGGATCAGCAGCGGGCGCGGCTCTTCGGCCCCGCCCGACAGCACGATCGCGTCGAAGTTCTCCTTCAGGCTGGCGACCGAGACCGTCACGCCGACTTCGGTCGAAGTGCGGAATTCGACGCCTTCGGCCATCATCTGCACCAGCCGCTGCTGGATGAAATGCTTGTCGAGCTTGAAATCGGGGATGCCATAGCGCAGCAGGCCGCCCACGCGGTCGTTCTTTTCGAACAGCACCACCGAATGCCCGGCGCGGGCAAGCTGCTGGGCGCAGGCCATGCCGGCCGGTCCCGAGCCGACCACAGCCACGCTCTTGCCGGTGTGGCGGGTGGGGATCTGCGGCTGGATCCAGCCTTCTTCCCAGCCCTTGTCGACAATCGCGCATTCGATCGATTTGATCGTCACCGGCTGGTCGGTGATGTTCAGCGTGCAGCTGGCCTCACACGGTGCGGGGCAGATCCGTCCCGTGAATTCGGGGAAATTGTTGGTCGAATGCAGCACGTCGAGCGCCGCCCGCCAGTCCCCTTCATAGACCAGGTGGTTCCAGTCCGGGATGATGTTGTTCACCGGACAGCCGTTGTGACAATAGGGGATCCCGCAATTCATGCAGCGGCTCGCCTGCGCCTGCAGCGCGGGCGCTTCGTGCGGGATCACGAATTCGTGATAATGGTGCACGCGCTCCTTGGGATCGGCATAGGTCCGATCCTGGCGGTCTAGCTCGAGAAAGCCGGTTTCCTTGCCCATGTCAAATTCCTGAAAGCATTGTGCCCCCCTCCCCGGCGGGGAGGGGTTGGGGGTGGGGGAGCGAGGCAAAGCCGAGCGTCACCGCTGGCGTGGAACCCCCATCCCAACCCTGCCCCAACGGGGAAGGGCTTTTGAGGCCCGATGTGAACTGCTGGATCATTCCGCAGCTACCGTAGCGGCTTCAAGCCGCTCGGCCTCGAGTTGTTGCAGTGCCTTCGCATAGTCGCGCGGCATCACCTTGACCACTTTGCCCAGCGTCCCGGCCCAGTCGTCAAGCAGCGCCCGGGCACGCTCCGATCCGGTGTGGAGGTGGTGGCGTTCGAGCAGGATCTTGAGACGCTCGGCATCGTGGCGCAGCATGTCGCCCATTCCCGGGTTGCTGGCGCTGACAGCGCGCTGCTGCGGACGACCGGCGCCGTCGTCCTCGTCGCGCTCGGGCGAAATCGGCAGCAAGTCGACCTGGGTCAGGTTGCACAGATCGGCAAAGCGCCCGCCCTCGTCAAAGACATAGGCGATCCCGCCCGACATCCCTGCTGCAAAATTGCGCCCGGTCTTGCCGAGCAAAAGGACCACCCCGCCGGTCATATATTCGCAGCCATGATCGCCGCAGCCTTCGACCACCGCAACCGCGCCCGAATTGCGCACCGCAAAGCGCTCGCCGGCAACGCCGTTGAAGAAGGCTTCGCCCGCGATCGCGCCATAGAGCACGGTGTTGCCGACAATGATGTTCTGGGTCGCCTCGCGCTCGACATGCGGCGGCTGGCGCACGATCACCCGCCCGCCCGACAGCCCCTTGCCGACATAGTCGTTGGCATCGCCGGTCAGGTCGAGCGTCACGCCGTGGGCCAGCCAGGCGCCAAAGCTTTGCCCGGCCACCCCGGTCAGCTTGATCTTGATGGTGTTGTCGGGAAGCCCGGCATGACCATAGCGCCGGGCCACTTCGCCCGAAAGCATCGCGCCGACCGTGCGGTTGACGTTGATCACCTTGCGCTCGATCAGCACTGGCGATTGCTTGTCCAGCGCATCGGCGGCGGCAGCGATCAGTTCGTTGTCCATCGCCTTGTCAAGGGCGTGGTCCTGGGTGCCTGACCAGCCGAGCGAGGGGCCCTCGCCCAGCGGGGCCTGATAGAGGATGCGGGCCAGATCGATGCCCTTGGCCTTCCAGTGATGGACCGCCTTGCGGCTGTCGAGCCGGTCGACCCGCCCGACCATTTCGGCCACGGTGCGAAAGCCCATCTCGGCCATGATCGCGCGCAGTTCTTCGGCGACGAAGAAGAAGTAGTTGATCACATGCTCCGGCTGGCCAGTGAAGCGCGCGCGCAGCACCGGGTCCTGTGTGGCCACGCCGACCGGACAGGTGTTGAGGTGGCACTTGCGCATCATGATGCAGCCCGCCGCGATCAAGGGCGCGGTGGCAAAGCCATACTCGTCCGCGCCGAGCAGCGCGGCCACGGCGACGTCGCGCCCGGTGCGCAGGCCGCCGTCGGCCTGGACGCAGATCCGGCTGCGCAGGTTGTTGAGCAGCAAGGTCTGCTGGGTTTCGGCGAGGCCGATTTCCCACGGGGACCCCGCATGAGTCAGGCTGGTCAGCGGCGAAGCGCCGGTCCCGCCTTCATAGCCGGAGATCGTGACATGGTCCGCCCGGGCCTTGGACACGCCCGCAGCAACTGTGCCGACGCCGACTTCCGACACCAGTTTGACCGAGATCCGCGCGCCGCCGTTGACGTTCTTGAGGTCGTGGATCAGCTGCGCCAGATCCTCGATCGAATAGATGTCATGGTGCGGCGGCGGGCTGATCAAGCCCACACCCGGGGTCGAATGGCGGGTCGCGCCGATGGTCTTGTCAACCTTGTGGCCGGGCAGCTGGCCGCCTTCGCCGGGCTTGGCGCCCTGAGCCATCTTGATCTGGATGTCGTCGGCATTGACCAGGTATTCGGTGGTGACGCCAAACCGACCAGAGGCGACCTGCTTGATCGCGCTGCGCAGGTTGCGGCCATCGGCGGTCGGCTTGAACCGCGCCGGGTCCTCGCCGCCTTCGCCGGTGTTCGACTTGCCGCCGATCGTGTTCATTGCCTGGGCCAGCGTGGTGTGCGCTTCCCATGAGATCGAGCCATAGCTCATCGCCCCGGTGGCGAAACGCTTGACGATCTCGCTGGCCGGTTCGACTTCGCTGATGTCGAGCGGGCGATCAGCCTGCTTCAGCTCCATCAGGCCCCTGATGGTCAGCATCCGGCTCGACTGATCATTGATCGACTGCGCGAAGGCCTTGTACTGCTCGGAACTGTTGCCGCGCACCGCGTGCTGCAGGTTCGCGACATTCTCGGCGGTCCAGGCGTGCTCTTCGCCGCGCAGGCGCAGCCCGTACATCCCGCCGACGTCGAGCATCGTCTTGTAGATCGGGTTGTCGCCATAGGCGGCCTGATGGCGGCGGACGGCTTCTTCGGCCACTTCGCCCAGACCCACGCCCTCGATCGTGGTTGCAGTGCCGGTGAAATAGCGATCGATGAATGCGCTCGACAGGCCGACCGCGTCAAAGATCTGCGCGCCGCAATAGGACTGGTAGGTCGAAATGCCCATCTTGGACATGACCTTCAGGATCCCCTTGCCGACCGCCTTGATGTAGTTCTTCTGCACCGTCTTGGCATCAAGCTTGAGGCCCTTGTGGACCCGGATCTGTTCCAGCGTTTCGAAGGCCACATAAGGATTGATCGCTTCGGCGCCGTAGCCCGCCAGTACGCAAAAGTGATGCACTTCGCGCGCTTCGCCGGTTTCGACCACCAACCCGGTCTGCATGCGCAGGCCTTGGCGAACCAGGTGATGGTGCACCGCCGCGGTTGCCAGCAGCGCCGGCATCGGGATTCGTTCGGGACACTGGGCGCGGTCGGACAGGATCAGGATGTTCTTGTCCTGCAGCACCGCCTCGGTCGCGGCCCAGCACATTTCCTTGAGCGCCATTTCCAGGCCCCCGGCGCCGCTCGCGGCATCCCAGGTGATGTCGATCGTTTCGGTCCGGAAGGCGCCGTCGAGCGCGGCTTCGACCGAGCGGATCTTGGCGACCTCGTCGTTGGTCAGGATCGGCTGGTCGACCTCAAGCCGCTTGTGCGTCCCAGCC
>Ga0209023_10002321_pt1 | contig 24052 bp, 25 predicted proteins | sample LakOneMetagenome_FD_187468 | JGI IMG/M metagenome (GOLD analysis project Ga0209023, IMG submission 187468) | Freshwater and sediment microbial communities from Lake Erie, Canada (SPAdes) (version 2) | ecosystem: Environmental > Aquatic > Freshwater > Lentic | place: Lake Erie, Canada... | reverse complement strand
CCTGTCGAGACCACTCCGCGTAATTCGGGCGTCACTCCGCCGCGGAGCGGATACAGGCCGCTCGTGAACCGGCCGAACCCGACGGTGCTTTTCGCCGCCGACACGTCATCACTGGGCGCGGCGCCGTCGGGATCGAGCCGCGCCTCCCACTCGTGGGCCTGCGCGCGGATCAGGTCCGCGGAGAACGCGATGCCGGCGCCGGGATCTCTTGCCCGAGCAGCCCGCTGGCAGCCGCCGCGGCGCCCGAGATCAGCAGGCCGAGCCGCATGCGCCGTTTCGCTTCGGAACCGGACTTCAGCGTCGTTGACATACCCCCATTATCTCATGAATAGAAGATAAATACGAGTAATACTCACTTATATTGCCGGCATATAGAAGATAGATTCACACAGCGTCCGCTAATCGGCAGGGGGCCGCTTGAGCTCCTCGGCGAGCGCATCCAGCTCTGCGCCGCCGGCCATCAGCTGCGTCATCTCTTCGAGCGTGATCTCGCTCTTGGCGAAGGAACCCAGGCTGGTACCGCGGCGCAACAGCAGGAAGCGGTCGCCCACCGGGTAGGCGTGGTGGGGGTTGTGGGTGATGAAAACCACACCCAGCCCGCGATCCCGCGCCTGCGCGATGTACCGGAGCACCACGGCGGCCTGTTTCACGCCGAGGGCAGCCGTCGGCTCGTCGAGGATGATCGCCTTCGCCCCGAAGTACACCGCACGGGCGATGGCCACCGACTGCCGCTCCCCGCCGGAGAGGGTGCCGATCGGCTGATCCACGTCGCGCAGGTCGATGCCCATCCGGGCCAGCTCGGACAGCGTCGTGTGTCGCATCCGCTTCACGTCGAGGCGGCGGAAGGGCCCGCGCCCGCGCGTCAGCTCAGAACCGAGGAAGAAGTTGCGCCACACCGGCATGAGCGCCACCACGGCCAGGTCCTGGTACACCGTGGCGATTCCCAGCGCGAGGGCTTCGCGCGGACTCGCGAACGTGCGCGGCTCACCGTTGAAGAGCACGCTCCCCTCAGTGGGCGAAAGTTCCCCGGCCAGAATCTTGATCAGGGTCGACTTGCCGGCCCCGTTGTCGCCGAGCACGCAGAGCACTTCGCCCGCTCCCACCATCGCCGACACCTCGCGCAGCGCCACGATCGAGCCATAGGCCTTGCCGACGTCGCGCACCTCGAGCAGGGGCGTCACCGCGGACACCGCGGACACCGCGGCGCTCACGACCGCCCCCCGGCCTGGCGCCGCACATACAGGTTCACCAGCACGGCCAGCAGCAGCATGCCACCGAGGAAGGCCTTCAGCCAGTTGTTGTCCCACTGCGCGAAGACGATGCCCTGCAGGGTCATCCCGTAGATCAGCGCGCCGAGGGCTGCGCCGATAGCGGAGCCATAGCCGCCGGTGAGCAGGCATCCGCCGACAACCGCGCAGATGATGTAAATGAACTCTTGACCGATGCCCGACGTGGCCTGCACGGTCGACACGTCGAAGAGCTGCAGCATGCCCACCAGCCAACCGGCGCCGGCGGTGGTCATGAACAGCCCGGTCTTGACCTTGAGCACGGGCACGCCCAGCTGACGTGCGCTCGCGGGTTGGCCGCCCACAGCGAAGATCCAGTTACCAGGACGGGTGCGCAACAGAATCCATGTAGCAAGGGCTGTCAGCGCAAACCACCATACGACCGCGATCTTGATATCCGCGCCCAGCAGCGGGAACGACGACCCGAAGTACACCTTGACCTGGGAGAAGCCGGACACGGTGCCCATCCCCTGGATGGCGACGGTGCCGGTGATCAACTTCGTCACGGCGAGGTTGACGCCCTGCAGGATGAAGAAGGTGGCCAGGGTCACGATGAAGCTGGGCAGGCCCGTCTTAACCACGATGATCGCGTTTCCGGCACCGATCGTGAGGGCGACTGCGAGGGCAATGCCCATCGCGAGCCAAATATTAACCGCCCACTGGGTGGTGAGCACGCCGACGATCAATCCGGTGGTTCCGGTCATGGCGCCCGCCGAGAGGTCGAATTCTCCGCCGATCATCAGCAGGGCGACAGCCACGGCCATGATCCCGAACAACGAAGCCGAGTAGAGCCATGTCGACACTCCGGCCGGCGTCAGGAAGACCGGGGCGATGGCGGAGAAGAACACGAAGATCAACAGGGCTGCGGCCGCCGCGCCCATTTCGGGCCGTCGAAGCACCGTGCGGAACGCACTGCCAGCCTTCACTGCGTCATCACGCAGTCGCGGCGCAGTGAGGGTCACCGGGTGCCAGTGGCCGCGAACTTGGCGACCTGGGCGACGTTGTCCTTCGTGATGTACGCCGGTCCGGAGTACACCGGCTGCCCGCCGCCGACCACGTCGCCGTTGCGCTTCTGAAGGGTGAGGAACACCACCGGCAGGTAGCCCTGGGAATACGGCTGCTGGTCGACCGCGAACAGGATCTTTCCATCTTCGATGAGCTTCGTCACGTCGGCGGACACGTCGAAGGTCGCCAGCGACGCCGTGCTCGCGGCTTCGGTGATCGACTGGGCGGCAGCCACACCGACTGCCGGGTTCAGCGTGAGCACGCCGTCGATCGACGGGTCGGCCAGGAGCTTGCTCTTGATCGTGTTCTGGGCATCCGCCACATTGGCGATGTCAACCTGCACGGTGGAGAGGGTGCCTCCCAGCGTGTCTGCCGCACCGCGGCATCGTTCTTCCAGTCCGGCGTTCCCCGCCTCATGGATGACGCAGATGACGTTCTTCACGCCGGCCTTGGCCAGCTGTTCCCCTGCGCCCTGCCCGGCGATGAACTCGCTCTGGCCCACGTGGGTCTGGGCGCCGAAGTCCTTCGATTCCTCGAGACCGGAGTTGATGGTGATCACGGGAATCCCGGCCGCGATAGCCCGCTCCACCGCATCCTTGATGCCGGCCGGGTTCGCCATCGACACGATGAGGCCGTCCGGCTTGGCAGCTACGGCGGCGTCGATGAGCTGGCTCTGCTTCACCGGGTCGCCATCGCCCTGGTACGTGACCGTGGTGCCCAGATCAGTGCCCGCCTGTTCCGCGCCGCTCTTCACGACATCCCAAAAGGAATCTCCCGGGGTGCCGTGCGTGACCACGGCGATGGTGGCTGAACCGGCGGATGCGGCGGGCGGCGTGCCAGTGCTCACGCAACCGGTCAGCACCAAGGGGATGGCGATGAGCGCTGCGAGCCAGCTTCTGTTCTTCTTCATGTTCTGCAACCTTCGTTCCATCAATTCTGGCCTGTCCGGGACGAATTCCTTTCACAGGCACCGGAATTCACATCGGGCAGGGCCCCGAAGCCCGTGGAATCACGGTGAAAATCCTCTGGTGCGCCGACATCCGCCGCGGTATATTGGACGCGAAAAGCGATAGTCAGTGCCCACGTTCGGGGGGATAGGGACAGCCTGGCGCAGACGTCGCTGAAGGGAATGCCGGCTACGTCGCGTTCAGCAGGGTGGCCGTCTGGCCGGTGTTTCGCTTGGATAAGGAAATACTCGCCAGAGGAGGCGTTTGCAATGCTGAAAGAACTGAAAACGGTATTACCCGCGGCAGATCTGCGTCGTGCACGCAGGTTTTACCACGACGCGCTCGATCTGGATCCCGACGAGGTGCTTGACGGCTTACTCGTGTACAAGGGACCCGGGTCCGGTTTTGAGATCTACGAGACCGAGAACGCAGGTACGGCCAAGAACACCCAGATGAGTTTCATCACCGACGATCTGGCTACCGAGATCGTGCGCCTGCGCGCACGCGGTGTCGTGTTCGAGGACTACGACGTCCCCGGCATGAAGACCGTCGACAGCGTCGCCACAACGGATGAGATGAAGTCCGCCTGGTTCCGCGACACCGAGGGCAACTTCATTTGCATCACGGAGTTCCTTTCCTGACTCACTGATGTTCTGACTCACAGGTGTTCCGGCACACAGGGATGCCGTCGGGTACTGCGCCCGGCGGCATCCCTGTGCCCAAGCCCGACCCTCGAGACAGCGGCACTGATCGAATCGGCACTGCTGTCCGCGCCTCCGTGGTGGCATGAACTCTAGGCGAATTGACCCGCGAATTGACCCGATGAGTCGCGAGGTCTTGATCCAGGTGAAGGTCAGGGCCGGAGCCGGGCCCGGTGCCTAGTAATCAGCGCCGTCGGGCCGACCCGGTGCGGAGCGGGCGGACTGCAGCAACGCAAAGTTCACCAGCAGGAACATGTCCAGGCGGTCGGCGCGCTTCTCGGCGTATCCGGGCTCGCTCGGGTCGATGGCCAGTGCGATCAAGCGTGCCGACACCGCATCACGAATCTCGTCACTTGCCGAGCCCTGCGCCCGTTCCACCAGGAGTGCCACCTGTTTGTCATCGGCCGCCTCGGCGTCGAGGGCGAGGGTGAGTCTCTTGTGCACGCGGTTGCGCAGGGTGAAGTGGGTGATGTCGCCGCGCTGGTCCTCGGTGAGGTCGAAACCCCAGCGCCCCTTGCCGATCTCCTTTTTCAAGCGATTCACCCGGCGGGCATATTCTTCGTTCTGACGGGCCAGCAGGTGCAATTCATTCCGCGTCGTTGCGGCGTACCGAGCCGGATCGAAGTCCACGTGCTCCCGCAGCGCGCCGATGATGATGTCGTTCTTCACGGCCATCCGCACGGCAGACAGGGCGATGAGAAAGCCTTCATCGACGATGCGATCAATCGGAACCGCGTCCGCAGCCAGAACCACGTCTTCTACCTCGATGACGGCCTTCCGCCCCGAACGAACCCGAACCATTGCACCACCACTTCCTCGTGTAGGTCTGATTTTACCGCCCCCGCGGGCAGTGCCGTCGACGCGAGTGAGGTCGAGTGAAGCATTCCGAGTAACGTTGGACCGGGCGAGCTGGCGGCACATGGGTACCGCAGCGAGTCCAGAACGGGCGGCGGCGGCGCCTCACGGCGCCCTGCAACAAGCCAAGCGACAAACCCAGCGACATCGGCATGAACCAGATGCCTCGATTCAGGAAAATCATGGCCATCACGAACAGATCCACTCCAGCCACCCGCTACATCGCCGAACCCTCCGTTATGACAGCGCTGCGCACACCACGGCTGCTCACCCGCGAGGTGCTTGCGGGTCTTGTCGTAGCGATGGCGCTCATCCCCGAGGCGATCGCCTTCTCCATCATCGCGGGCGTCGACCCGCGAGTGGGACTGTTCTCCTCCTTCGTGATGGCTGTGACCATTGCCTTCGTGGGCGGTCGGCCCGCCATGATCACCGCCGCGACCGGTGCCGTTGCCTTGGTGATCGCACCGGTGGCCCGGGACTATGGCATGGACTATTTCATCGCCACCGTCATCCTCGCCGGAGTGTTCCAGATCGTCCTGAGCCTCATCGGTGTCGCCAGACTGATGCGTTTCATTCCCCGCAGCGTGATGATCGGTTTTGTGAACGCCCTCGCGATCCTCATCTTCAGCGCACAACTCCCCCAGTTACTGGGCGTTCCCTTCATGGTCTACCCGCTCGTGGCCGCCGGACTCATCATCATGATCGTGATGCCGCGCATCACCAAGGTGATTCCGGCGCCGTTGGTCGCCATTGTTGTCATCACCGCCGCGACTGTTCTGATCGCCATCACCGTGCCCACCATCGGCGACCAGGGCGAACTCCCGCAGAGCCTGCCCGAGCTGTTCCTCCCGAACATTCCGCTGAGCTGGGACACGTTCACGATCATCGCCCCCTACGCGCTCGGCATGGCCCTCGTGGGCATCCTCGAGTCGTTGATGACCGCGAAGTTCGTCGACGAGATCACCGACACGCACTCCAATAAGACCCGCGAGACCTGGGGCCAGGGCGTGGCCAACGTGATGTCAGGCCTGTTCGGCGGCATGGGCGGATGCGCCATGATCGGCCAGACCATGATCAACGTGAAGGCCTCCGGCGCTCGCACGCGCATCTCCACGTTCCTCGCCGGCATCTTCCTGCTGGTGCTCGTGCTCGGGCTCGGGGACGTGCTCGCCGTCGTGCCGATGGCAGCCCTGGTGGCCGTGATGATCATCGTGTCGTACCTCACGTTCGATTGGCACAGCATTCGCTTGTCCACCCTGAAGCGGATGCCGAAGAGCGAGACGACCGTCATGGTCGTCACCGTGCTCGTGATCGTGCTTACCCACAACCTCGCGATCGGCGTGGTCGTGGGCGTGATCGTGGCCATGGTGGCGTTCGCCCGCCGCGTAGCCCACCTCGCTTCGGTGGACCGAACCGTCGACCTCAACGGGCCGGTGCCCAGCGCCTATTACACGGTGACCGGCGCGCTGTTCTTCGCCTCGAGCAACGACCTGATGACCCAGTTCGAGTATGCGAGCGACCCCGATCGCGTGGTCATCGACATGTCGAACTCACACATTTGGGACGCCTCCACGGTGGCGACCCTCGACGCCATCACCTACAAGTACGAGCGTCACGGTAAGCGCGTCGTGATCGAGGGCCTCAACGAAGCCAGCCACAACCTGCACGCGCGCCTCGCCGGAAATCTCGGTGCCGATCACTGAGATCCCCTCTCACCCGAAAAGCCTGCGTTGCCCGGGGGAGGGGACGCAGGCTCTTGCGGAGCTGAGTGCTCAGCTCCCGAGGGAGCCCACCGTCACGAGTGTTGTGTAAGTCTTCCCGTCGCGAATGTAGATGGCGGTGGCCTGTGCGCCGGCGGCGAGGGCGCGCACCTGGGCGGTGAGGTCTTTCGCGTCGGTGATCGGGTATCCGCCGAGGTTCGTCACGATGTCGCCCGCCTGCAGACCGGCCGCGGCGGCGCCGCCACCTGCGGTGACCTCATTGATGAGGGCTCCGACGGAACCGGTCGTGGAGTCCTTGACGCTCGCGCCCAGCAGCCCGTGCGTGGCCGTGCCGGTGGCGATGATCTCGTTGGATACCCGCTTCGCAAGATCCGCGGGGATCGAGAATCCCACCCCGATACTGCCGGACGCGGAGGTCGAACCGGACGACGAGCCGGCACTGGCGATCGCGACGTTGATGCCGATGAGCTCGCCCTTGGCATTCAGCAAGGCTCCCCCCGAGTTGCCGGGGTTGATCGCTGCGTCGGTCTGGATCACCGGCAGCGAGATGCTCTTCGTGGCCGCCCGGGCGGACTGCGTGCCGGGGAGGTCGAAGTTGAAATACGGGCTGGATCCGCTGCCCGGGTCGGGAGCGGTCTGGTCCCCCGCACTCGGGGCGGCGGAAGACGCGATGGAGATGCTGCGGTTGAGTGCACTGACGATTCCTGTTGTCACGGTGCCCGGCAGGTCGAGCGGGGCACCGATCGCGATCACCTGCTCTCCGACGTTGAGCTTGTTCGAGTCGGCCCAGGTAATCGGAGCCAGTCCCTTCGCATCGGTGAGCTTGATGACGGCAAGGTCGCACGTGGGGTCGGTACCGATCAGGGTGGCTGCGTAGATCTTTCCGTCACTGGCAGTGACCTGAATCTTCGCATCGGCAACGGCGCCTTCAAGGGTTACCACGTGGGTGTTCGTGAGTATGTAGCCGTCTGAGGTGAGGATCACGCCGGAGCCGGTTCCGCCCTGGGTGCCACTCCTGACGTTGATCGTGACGACGCTGGGAGAGGCCTTGGCGGCGGCAGTACTGACCGTGCTGGGAGTCGAGGTGGTGTTGACCACGACGCTGCCGGTCACTCCGGAGCTTTGCACGGAAGCGACCGGCGTGCCGTTGTTTCCGCCGCCCATGAGGGCCGCGACGCCGGCGCCGGAGACACCGCCGATCAGCGCTCCGATGGCAAGCGTTGCCACGAGCGCTGTGTTGCGGCGTCGATGGCTCGGATTGGGTGTGGAGGGCCCGAATGCGGAGTTGTTCGGCAGCGATCCGTAGCCAGCGAAGGCCAGCGGTTCAGTGGCCTCCGTGGCGTCGACGCCGGAAGGCTGAAGGGGGGAGATACCGGGGGTGGAATCGCTATCGGTCATCGGGTGCTCCTTTCCGAGCAGGATCAGAATGCCGTGATCGACTGTAGACGCGATGTGCGAAGCCTATGAGAAAACAATGATGTGAGTGTGAGAGTGCAGCGCTCCCTCCGTGAGGCACGTCCAGCGGCATCCTGAGGCTCACACGCACGCGGCACTGGCATCTTCCCCGTCAGTTCAGGATGTTCACGGCACGGGAAATCACCAGCGCCAGCAAGATGAATCCTGTCAACCCCTGGTAGCCCATCAAGAGCTTCGCCCGCACGGTGAGCGGCATGACATCAGTGGGACTGAAAGCCATCATGTTCGTCAAAGAGATGTAGGCGTAGTCGAAGTAGCCGGGTCGCCATTCCTCGCCTCCTGGTGCTCCATCGTGCTGAGGAAACCGGAAATCGACCGTCGTTGTCGACCACAGAGCGAGGTCCCGGCGCGCCACCGGCCCCGAGCGATCGAGTTCCCAATAGACGAGCGAAAAAGCGATGACATTCGTGACCCAGACTTGTGCGGCGGTGAGCAGAACATCCGGACCGCTGACATGACCGTACAGCAGCTGATCGATGGTGAAAACCACGGTCACCTGGTTCGCCAGAGTCAGTAAGGTGGCCAGCCCGATCGACAGCCAGCGTGACCAGGTCGTCTCCCGGGATAGCCGACGAGGGTTGAGGATCGTCAGCGGAATCACCAGGAGCACGCCCAGCGAGGGAACCACCCACGACGGCAGGAGTTGAACCCTCTCGGGTATGAGCAGATAGAGCGCAAGACTGACGGCAACTGCGGCAAGAACAGGCCATCGGTGTTCGTGTCGGATGAGGGGTTCCGTCGCATCAGTCACATCAGGAGTGGAGGTCACATCAGGAGTGTAGGTCACGGCGGGATCCGGGCACGCCGCTGCCGGAGGCGCTGGGGTGTGATTCCCCGCCCTCGCCGTTCAGGTCACTAGTTGCGAAGATGGCCGGGCGATACGGGCCCGCGGACTGCCGCTCCAATCGGCTCCTCAAGCGCGGATGCCGCCAGCAGCGCATCCCAGGCGAAGGTGGCGAGCCAGTGCGACGACATGAAATCCGGGGTGAGGACGGCGTCGAGTCCGGCGCGGAGCAGCGGCATCCGGGCTGCCTGCAGCACGGCGACCGTGGGCTTCGATTCCTCCGCACCCCGGAGCGCCTCGAGGATACGCGCCAGCTGTCCGGCACGGGAGAGGTTCAGCCCGTGCAGGTGCACAAGGTAACCGTCGGTTTCGTCACTGACTCGAAACGGTCTGACGATTCCCGACCCGGCCGTCAGCCCGGGCAAGAACGCGGCGAACCACGCCGCGAATTCGCCCGGGCTGAGCACCCGGCGCAGCAGATCGGCTTCGCTGAGTCCGGCCGAGAGGAAGTCCTGGCCGCTCATCTCCCAGTCGCCGGGCCAGTCGGTATCCGCCTGGAACCAGCCCCGAGCTGCGATCTCACAGGCTGCGGCAGCGTCCGTTCGGCCCAGGGCGCGAAAGGCATCGAGCATCAGGCCGAGGCCGAATGCCGTATTGGTGTGCAGTCCGTGGCGGACCGGCCATCCGGCCTTCTCAACCCAGGACAGGAAGAGCTCGGACACGACGTCGACGAGGGGATCCAGGGCGGATCCCCACTCACGAATCTCGGCATCGCTCGACGCCGCGCAGGTTGCCGCGAGGCGAACGAGCCACGCCCAGCCGTAAGGTCGTTCCCAGCTCGGATTGGCTAGCAGGTACGCGCCCTCGACGCGCAGCTTGTCCGCTGCGAGGTTGCCGCCGATAGCCTGGCGCAGGGCCGCATCCCGCTCAGCATCGAGGCCGTGCTCGAGCAGCATGACTCCCAGGGCATGCATGTGCACGCAGGAATGCCAGTCGAAGGACGTGTGGAAGGCCGGATGAAGCTGTTCGGGCGTGGGGAGGTCATCCGCGGATCGGGTGGTGTGCTGCGCCGAGTGTGGAAACGGCCGGGCCAGGTTGTCCAGCACGACATCGGCGTATCGCGGGGCCAGCTGCGCCAGCAACGGTGAGGCATCGAGAATGGTCGGTGCGTGCGGCATTGTGCTCCAGTTCATTGTGCGGTCTGCGATGGGCAGGACTTCGCGGCGCTACAGGACCACCGTGACGCGGGACAGGGGAATCTTCTCGCCGGCCTCGACGGCGAAGGGCAGCCGATTCTCCGCCGGCGGCAGCGGACAGGTCGCATAGTCCGTGTACGCGCACGGCAGGTTCACCGCACGGGTGAAATCCAGGGTCGTTCGCCCGTCCGCCTCGGGGGCAGCGACCGTCAGCGCACGGTTCGCGGCGTAGGTGGTGACGCCGCTCGTGGCATCCGTGAAGAGCACGAGCAGGCTGCCCGGGGCATAACCGTTGAACGCCGTCAGCCGGAAGGTTTCACCGGCGCGGTCGAATTCGAGTTCACCCGGCGCGGTGTACACGTGGTGCAACCCCTCGACCGCAGCGCCGACCGTGACTTCGCGCGGCTGGTCGAAGGGCAGGAAACGTGCCGCCACGCACCAGCCCGGATCCGGCCGATACGTCGGCGTTCCCGAATAGGCGGCTCTGAACGCTGTGTCCGGGTGTCGGGGCCGAACGATCAGCTGCCCGCCGCGCCGGGCAATTTCAATGACCGCGTCGCCGGCGTGCGCGTTCACCCCCGCACGCTCGGCGATCACGCCGAACGAATGCCGTCCCGTCAGCTCGACACCGCCGAGGCTGAGCTGCTCGCCGGCCAAGAGGTCAACGACAGGCCCGTCCGCACCCACGGACCAAGCGCCGGGGGCGTCGGCGAAGCGCTCCGGCGCGCTGGCCAGGAAGTGCAGGCCCGTGATGGCGAGGAAGCCGTCGGGAGCCGCCCGCTGGGTCTCCTGCCCCGCATGCCAGTCTTCCCACGTCGAGGTGAAGTCTGCGAGCTCCCGGGCCGGTGCGATCCTGTCTGTACTCATAGCTTCGAGGCTACAGTTTGCGACTGGGCAGAGCTGAAATGATGCCCACATCGGGGAATTCCGGTCCCAGGTTCAGGATCATTGGCTACTGTTCTGACAAGTCGGCCACTCAGGGTTGGCTTTCCCAACCGTGAAGGATGCCTCCATGACCGTGCTCGAAGAAGTCCTGTCCGCCAACGCCGCCTATGCCGACGCGTTCGGTGACAAGCACGAACTCGCCATGCCGCCGGCGCGCAGCTTCGCCATCCTCACGTGCATGGACGCACGCCTCGACCCGGCCAAGTACGCCGGATTGAGCGAAGGCGATGCGCACGTCATCCGCAACGCCGGCGGGCGCGCATCCGACGACGCCATCCGCTCGCTCGTCATCTCCTACAAGCTGCTGGGAACCAAGGAGTGGTTCGTCATCCACCACACCAACTGCGGGATGCAATTCTTCACCTCCGAAAGCATCCGGGGTTTGTTGGCCAACAGCCTGGAGGCAGCCGCCCTGGGCGAGGAGGGGTTCTACGACGTGGGCACTGATGGCGGCTCCACCGAAGCGAACTATATTGAGTGGCTGACCATCTCGGACCAGGCAGCGAGCGTGCTGGAAGACGTGCAGCGAATCAAGAATCACCCTCTCGTGCCCGAGGGGATTCCGATCTACGGCTACATCTACGACGTTGCAACCGGCCGCCTCGTGGAGGTGCCCGCCGCCACAGCCGTCGGCGCGGCGCGGCAGCTCGCGGCGAGCTCTGCGTCCCTGGGATAGATTTAACCCAGGAGTCTTAGCGGAAGGATGAATGTGGTGGAGGAACGATTGCGGCATACCCAGGGGCAGACCGACGGCCAGACTGACGGCGGTACTCACCTGGCGACGCCGGCGCCCGTTGAATTAGTAGTGCTGCTCTCCGAGGACGGCACGCCGACCGGCACCGCAGACAAGGCTTTCGTTCACGGCCTCGACACCCGTCTTCACCTTGCCTTCTCCTGCCACGTCTTCGACGAGGACGGGCGCATCCTGGTGACCCGGCGAGCCCTGAGCAAGAAGGCTTGGCCTGGTGTGTGGACCAACTCGTTCTGCGGCCACCCCGGGCCCGACGAGGCGATGACGGATGCGGTGACGCGCCGAGCGGAGCACGAGCTGGGGATCGAGATCGATGCCCTGAGCGTGGCACTGCCTGATTTTCGCTACCGTGCGGTGGACGCCGCCGGAATCGTGGAGAACGAAATCTGCCCGGTCTTCACCGCCACCACGTCGTCGCACATCAATCCCCGCGCCGACGAAGTCATGGAGTGGCGGTGGGCAGATCGAGCCGAGCTGATCACGGCCGTGACGGCCACCCCGTGGGCGTTCAGCCCATGGCTGACGCTCCAGTTGCCCCTGCTCTACCCGAGCAGCTAGCCGAGCCGGTCCGGCCCTGAGGCAGGGCCGGACCGGCTCGGAAAACTAGCGAATCTCGGTGAGGTAGGTGGTGTAGCCGGCGCCGCGCATGGCGGCGAGAATCGGCTCGGCACCACCGGGCTCGGCAACGGCGATCATGGCGCCGCCGCCGCCACCGCCGGTCAGCTTCGCCCCGAGGGCGCCGGCCCGCCGGGCGATCGCGACGAGGTCCTCGATCTCCGGGCTCGACACCTGCAGCGCATTGAGCAAGCCCTGGTTGATGTTCATCAGCTCACCCAGCTGGGCGATGTCGCCGCGTCGGAGGGCGTCGACGCCGGCCAGGGCCAAGCCGTCGATCTGGCGGAAAAGCGAGTCATAGAGCGTCGGATTGCGCTGCCAGGCTGTGCGCACCAATCCCACGGTGTGCGAGGTGAGTGCGTGCACACCGGTGAGGCCGATGATGATCGGAATCGGGTGGGGGGTGACGATCTCACTGAATTCCGGCGCGCCGGCATCCGTTTTTCGAAACAGGATCGGTCGGCCGAACGTTGCAACGGTGTTGTCGATGCCCGAGGGCGTGCCATGAACGATTTGTTCGCACTCGAAGGCGAGGTTCGACACGTCAGCATCGCTGACCCGGATACCGAAGGAATCCGCGACCGAGCGGATCACGGCCACGGCGAAGGCGGCCGAAGCACCCAGTCCGCTTGCCCGGGGCAAGTCGGAGAAGACGTCCACGCGCAACCCGGCCGCGGGCACGCCCAAACGCTGCGTGATCAAATCCGCCACCCGATGGGAGATGTCCTCTCGGAGGGGCTCCCGCACCGAGCCGTCAACGTCCCGGTCGGCGATGACGGGCTCGCTCGTCGGCCACCCCCTGGTCACCTCCGCCCGAACGGACAAGCCGATCGGCGCCGCAATCGCGTGGTGACCGTAGACGACGGAATGCTCGCCCAGCAGGATGATCTTGCCGAAGCCCAGGTGGGCGCCGCGCACGGCGACCGGGGCGGCCACGGCAGACGGGGCCACCGGGGCCTGGACCGGCGCGAACGCGACGGCTGTGTCGATGGACTCCATGATCTGATGCGCCTTCCAGACTTTGATCTCTCCGTCGGCGAGGAGTCTTTCGACGACGTCGTCGAACCGGGCTCCGCGGGCGCCGGCGGCAACCGCCACCGCGCGCGCATGCAGCCGCATATGGCCGTGTTGGATTCCGTTGGTGGACAGCGCCTTGAGCGCGGCCAAATTCTGGGCGAGACCGACCGCCCCCATCACCTGGGCCAGTTCGCGGGCCGAGCTGATGCCGAGAATGGTGTGGGCCAGCCGAACGGCCGGATTCGACTCCACCTGACCGCCGACCGTACCCACCTTCAGCGGCATGATCAGTTCGCCGACGAGGGCTCCGGAGTCAGAGGCGCTCCACGTGGTCAGGGGGGCGTAACGTTCGCCGCGCGCGGCATAGGCATGGGCGGCGGCTTCGATCGCCCGCCAGTCGTTGCCCGTCGCCAGTGCCACGGCGTCGATGCCGTTCATGATGCCCTTGTTGTGCGTGGTCGCCCGGTAGGTGTCCATCGCCGCGAATTCGTTGGCGAGCACGATGCCGTCGCGCACCCGCTCGCCGGAGAAGTCACCGGTACCCAGCAGTTCATGGGGGATGACGGCGCGGGCCCGCACCAGGGCCCGGTCCGTGAGGTTGGAGAGAATGCGCAGGAACACCCTGCCCGCGGTTATTTCCTCGACCAGCGGAGCGATACGTTCGCACATCGAGTTGACGAGGTTTGCGCCCATCGCATCACGCGTATCCACGACCAGATGCACGACCAGCAATTCACCGTTGTGCGCTGTGGTCCCCCGGAGGAACACCTCCACGGCAAGCGCACCTCCGCCGCGCGCCACCATATTAGGGTGTCCGCTGTTGGCCAGCTGTAGAATCTCATCTGTGCGGGCGAGCAGGGCCGACCGCGCCCTGTCAGGTGCGGCAAGGTCCACGACCTGGATCTGCCCGATGAGCATGGGCTCGTCCGCGACGCTGGTGAATCCGCCGGTCTGCCGCACGAGTCGCGCGGTGGAACTCACCGCCGCGATGATGGACGGTTCCTCGACGACCATCGGGACGAGGTAGTCGAGGTCGTTGATCTGGAAGTTCAGGCCCAGCCCCATCGGCATCGAAAAAACGCCGATCACATTCTCGATCAGCCGGTCGGCGGTCTCCACATCGAGGGAATACGTTCCAGCGCGCAGTGCGGCGTAGTCATTCTCATCCAACACCCCGCGTTCGTGCAGGAGTTGCAGTCGCTTGTCGACCGACAGTTGATAGAACCCGGGAATACGGGACCGACTCATGATGTGGGATCTTCCTGAAGTCCGGCGGCGAGGAAGCCGAGCGGAACAACCAGGGCTCCGGCCCGGGTGAGTGCCGCGGATAGTCGTTCGGTGGGTTCACCGCGGTGGCTGAAGGCCAGGCCGACGTCCCCGCCGCCGGCTCCGGATGTCTTGAACGCGCCGCCTTCACGTTTGGACAATTCGTGCAGCTCGCGGTGATGCTCGCTCACGATTCCGACCTGGGCGTTGGCGTCAAGTTGACTGAGCGCGCTGAAGTAGCCGTTGGCCAGGCTCAGGAAATCATCGGGATCCGTTAGTGCCGCCACGGCGCGTTCGGCAAGGGCGGACAGGCGGGCGATATCCGCCCGGTGCCGGGTGGGATTCTCGGCGGCGTAGTCGGCGACGCCCGCCACCAGCCGGGTCGTCAACGAGCCCTCGCCGGTGACGACGGCCATTATGTTCAACTCCTCCGGCCAGTGCAGAGGCACCGGGACAAGCCCCTGGCTGTATCCGATCAGCCCGCCGTACACGCTCGCGGCCACGTCGCCGCCGCTGCCGACTCCCCCTTGCGCATGTCGATGAGCGGCGTCGGCACGGCGGAACAGCGACTCCCGGCCCTGGTCCAGTCCTACTGCGGTGCCCAGCGCGGCGGTCAGCGCGGCCGCGACGGCTGCACTTGAGCCCAGCCCCAGCTTGTGTCCGCCGAGGGAGAAGGAGCCGCTGTCGATGGAGATCGCGAGCGGCCGGGGCCGCAGCGACGCCGCACTGAGCACAGCCTCGCGCACCGCGTCGAAAATTCGAAGGCTGGAACGTATTCGGGGATCGAGCCGGCTCGGCAACTCGCCATCGGGGCCGAGAATCAGATTCTCGAGCCCTAAGTTGGGTGCGTTCAGCTGCCAGGAGCCGGAGGCCGAATCCTCGACGCTCACCTCGACGCGGCGATCGACGGCCGTCAGCAGCGCTGGAGCGCCGCTCAGCACCGCATACTCACCGAGCAGGAAGAGCTTTCCGGGCGCGGAAGTTCTTATTGTCACCGCTGTCACTCCAGCCGATGCGCGCCCGGGCCGAGGGCGCTGCCACGCACGTCCAGCACTCCGGGAACGGTCGCGAGGGCCTCCTGCACGCGTGCGGCGTCGGCGGGCAGAGAGAGCACCTTGACCTGCGGGCCGGCATCGATGGTGAAGTAGGCCGCCACGCCCTGGTCACGCAGGCCGCGAACCGCGTGCATGGCGGCAACGGTAGCAGCATTCCAGTAGATGAGGGCGGGCCGAGTGGAGAGCATCAGCGCGTGCAGCTTCAGGCAGTTGTACTCGGAGAGCTCACCGAGCCGGGCAAAATCACGGGCCGCAATGGCGGCACGCATCTCGACGAGGTCTTCGCCGGCGGAGTCGAGCCATGCCGAGTAGAACGGTGACGTGGCCGCGCTCCCGACCATGCCGACGGTGGAATTGATCGACTTCTGACCACGCTCGGTGATGGCCACGGCGACCGAGAGCGGCCAATCAGCGGGGCTGAGCAGCTGCTCAGCAAACGAGTCCGAGCCATCCGTGGCGATGCCGGCGTGCATTTCGGCAAATCCGCCGAAGATCGACCGTGCCGCCGAACCGGAACCGTGCCGCGCCAAAATCGACAATTCGCGGTCGGTGAGCGCGAGACCGCCGGCGCCTGCCGCGGCCATCACAAGGGCAGCGAACCCTGACGCCGAGGAGGCCAGTCCGGCACCGGTCGGAAAGTTGTTCGTCGAGGACACGATTGCCCGCTGGCCATGGCCGGCCCGTTCGCGCACCAGATCGAGCACTCGGCTGACCCGGGTGGCGTCGCCACGCCCACCGTCGAGCCACAGTTCGTCGTCGGCCAAATCGCTGCGAAACGTCACTCGGGTGTCGGTGTGCAGCGCGTCCAGGGTCACCGATATCGAGCCGACGGCCGGAGTATTCAACGCGGCGTCGCGCTTGCCCCAGTACTTGACCAAGGCGATATTGCTGTGCGCGCGGGCCACGGCGGTGGTGCCACCGCCGAAGTATTCATCCACAGTGGTGCTCCGATCCAATTCCCTCGATTTTAGCTGGTGCTTTGCCAGACACTTCCCACACCGATGGTTGAATAATAAGTATGTGTGTGTTGCGAGACCCGATCGGGTTGGGCCGACCGCAAAAAAAATCTGAAATGGATACTGTTGACGCCTGGAATTAGCGGACTCTCCCTGTACGTCCCGCCGTACCGTGTACAACTGCAAGCGTGGTGCGAGTGGAACGACCAGCCCTGGACAAAGGTCCAGCAGGTCGTCGGTCGCAGCTTCAGGATGCGTGGGCCGGGGCAGAGCATGTACACCCTCGCCGCCAACGCGGTCTGGCGGCTCATTCGGGACTACGACATCGACCCGACGCAGGTCGGCTTGCTGGCCCTGGGCACCGAATCGAGCACCGACAATTCTGCGGGCGCGGTCATTGTCAAGGGCATGGTCAACGAAGCCCTTCGCGCCCACGGGATGCCCGAAATAGCGCGCGACTGCGAAGTGCCCGAATTCAAGCACGCCTGCCTCGGCGGCGTGTACGGCGTCAAGGCGGCCCTGCGCTATTTGGCCACCGACGGGGCCGGACGCCAGGCCATTGTCGTCTCCGCCGACATCGCGGAATACGAGCTCGAGGGGACAGGCGAGCCCACCCAAGGTGCCGGCGCAGTCGCCATGCTTCTGGAGAGCGATCCTCGCCTGCTTGAAGTAGACCTGGCCGGCTCCGGCAGCGACTCAAGCTACCGGGTGGCTGACTTCCGTAAGCCGTTCGCCCGTTTCCGCAACCAGCCACAGCGCGACGACGGCCAGGTGCAGGATCTGCCGGTGTTCAACGGACGTTACTCCACAAGCTGCTACATCGACGCAACCCATCACGCCATGGCTGCCATGCTGCGCAAGCGCGCCACCGGTCGCAGCATCGACTATTTCCACACGGTCGATGCCGTCTTCATGCATCGCCCCTATCAGCAGATGCCACCCACCGGCTGGGTGATGGCCTACCTCTTCGCGCTGGCCGACGACGAGGAGTCGGGCCAGGACCAACTGCGCGCGTACTGTTCCGAGGCCGGCATCGACGCGAGCCTGCTGCTGTCCGAACTGCGCAATCCTGCCCCCTTCCCGACAGACGCGTCCGACCCCAGCCGATTCACAGTCGAGGCTTTCCCCCTGAGCCGCCGCCTGCGCCAGTACCTGCGCGGCACCGAACTCTGGACGACCCTCGTGCAGGACAAGCTCGAGCTGGGCTCTGAGGCCATGCGCGACCTAGGAAATGTGTATACAGCTGCGCTGCCGGCGTGGCTTGCCGCCGGCCTGCAGCAGGCCCGAGCCGAGGGCCGGGACCTTGCCGAACAGGCATGGCTGGCCGTGGGCTATGGCAGTGGAGACGGTGCCGAGGCCCTGCCGATGCGCGTCGTGCAGGGCTGGCAGGAAGCTGCCGCCCTGATCAACTTCGACAGCGCGCTTGCCAACCCGGTAGACCTGACCCAGGCGCAGTATCTCGCCATGCATCGCGGAGACCTCAGCGAGATCACGGCCGTGACCGCTCACGATGAGTTCGTGATCGACCACGTCGGCACAGCGACAGGGTCGGACTTCTCGGACGAGGGAATCGAGTATTACCGCTACGTTCCGCTGGCCTAGTTTGGGGCTCGCACCGGAACCAGAGAAGGGATTCACGTCGCCACAGCGAAAAGACGGCGACTACCGTCAGGGAATGGCGCCCTCGTTGAATTTCACGAGGCGCGACTGCAATTCCCAGTAGGAGGTTGCGACCGGCACGGGCTGGCTGTCGCGGAGGGCATGTGCAACCGTGACGACAGCATCCACTGCTGCCCGGTACGGCAGGGAGCCGGAGCTGACGCGGCTGACCCCTAGCTTCCCCAGCTCACCCACGGTCAGTGCGGGATGCGCGAGTACATTGACCGGCAGCCCGACCCGGTCAGTGATGCTCCGAATATCCTCCGGAGCGGCAAGGCCCGGTACGAAGATGCCGTCGGCCCCGGCGTGGGCATAGGCGAGGGCACGAAGCACAACGGCTTCGACCGTGGCCTCTTGTCCAAACCACAAGTTGTCCACCCGGGCGTTGACGAACACGTTCGGGGTGCGCCGTTTCACTGCGGCGACCTTGGCGGCGAAGGCGACTGGATCCACCAGGTGCCCGGCTCTGCTGTCTTCGATGTTGACCCCGGCCGCGCCTAGCGTTGCCAATTCGACCACAGTTTGCGCTACCTCGTCGGGGTCATCGGACCAGCCATCCTCGATGTCGGCTGTCACGTGAATAGGCAGTCGACACAGTTGCGCCACCAGCTGGACAGTTGCTGCCTGGCTGGCGCGGTCACCGTCGGGCAGACCGGCGCTGGCCGCAATGCCAAAACTCGTGGTGCCGATGGCAGTGAAGCCTGCCGTGGCAAGTGCCAAAGCAGAGCCGACATCCCAGGCATTGACGATCAAAAGTGGTGTCTGCGAATAGTGGAGGTCCCGAAAAGTGGGCATCGTCGTTCCAATCCAGTGCCAAGCGAAGAGTCGGATTTGACGGCAGCTTACTCGCTATCGGGTGCCGGCCAGCGGGTAGTGGCGGGATGAGGCGAGCTCCACACTGCGCAATCGCTGTGTGGCGAAACAGACGACCGGTGGAGCTGGACGGCGTTGGCCACCGTTTCCTCCTCCGCCTGGCGGCCACGATCATTCACACCGCGGCTGACACACACAGGCGGCCACCGGCTCCCCCTCAGCCTGTCCCCCTACGCTGGAGCGGCAGGCCGAGGAATTCATTCCGCCGGCTCAAATCGAGGGCGAGAAGACTGATGGAATCCCTGACGAGTCACACCGACTACGGCGCCGTGAGCCTGAACGAGTCCGGGGTCAACCCCGACCCGATGGTCGAGTTCGACGTATGGCTGGCTGCCGCGGAGCAGGCCGGGCTCTACGAGCCCAATGCCATGGTGCTCAGCACCATCGATCCGGATGGCCGGCCGAGCAGTCGAACCGTGCTGCTCAAGGGCCTCGACGGTAGCGGCTTCGAATTCGTCACCAACTACGCGTCCCGCAAAGGCCGGGCGTTGAGCGTCAACCCTGACGTCACGCTGCTGTTCCCCTGGTATGCCATGCAGCGCCAGGTGATCGTCTACGGCACGGCAAGCCCCACGGCTCCCGCCACCAGCGACGCCTATTTCGCACACCGGCCGAGGGCGTCGCGCGTCGCCGCGATCGCCAGCGACCAGTCGCGGCCCATCGCGAGCCGCGCCCAGATCGAAGAGCAGGTGCGCCGGGTGGAAGAGCGCTATCCGGACGACACGGACATTCCCCGGCCGGACGACTGGGGCGGGTTCCGTGTGATTCCGCGTGCGATCGAGTTCTGGCAGGGCCGCACGTCCCGGCTACACGACCGCCTGCGGTTCACAGCCGCTGACGCGGGCGGTTGGACTATGGAGCGGCTCCAGCCTTAACCGCGGCCCGCGACGACCATTCCCCAAGCGACGAAGCGTTCGTCCAAGGCTATGATTCCACCGACGACCTTGGCCTTTCGGGTCGTGCCGCAAGGCAACTTTCGTCATCGGGCTTGGCAGCTGCTACAACCTCTCCCGGTCGGGCCAGGAGCATGAGAGTTCGACGGTGTCCAGATCTCCCGACAAGAAGTGGCCGCACATTGCGCAACGCGCCCTGACAGTAGGGGCCATCTAGAGCCGGCTTGCGACGATAACCATGTTGTCCGTCGACGGGCTCCCATTGGGGCGTTCGAGACAAGTGATCACAACAAGCCGGCCTGGTGTGTCAGCCCAGACATCGGCGTCGGTGGCCAAGCCCCCCTTGAGAATCGTCCGCCATCCGGTCACGCGATAGGACACTCCGGCGACATCGATTGTCGAACCATCAGGAACTGCCGACGTTCCCTCTCGAATGTTGGTGAGATAGTTTCCCGGAGCGACACCTCCCCCGCGCACCGAATGCATCACCACGAACACTGTTCCCTCAGCGCTTTGACTCAGCGGCACTCCCCTATTGGTAATCCAGTAGGCAGAGGTAAATCCTGGCGGGGTGATCTGTCCATCCCTCGCGCTCAACGACTTAAGCGGCACGTCCAGCCCAACCGCCGGCACCGAAAATTGCCCACCCGTCAGCGGAGGCTCAATGGGGTCGGGCACAGGGACAGCGGTTGCCGCCGGTGTTGGCACGGCCGGTGATGGAGAGGGGGACGTCGGCTCGCGGGTCGGAGACGGTGTGATGACCGGGTCCTGCTCGACAGTCTTGCCGTCCATAGTCTGCGCCGCCGATGCACTGTGCGTTGACGTGTCAAATGGACTGTGGAACGAGGCAATCCCCGCTATCCCGGCAACGGCCAGGCACGCAGCAGAAGCGGCACCCAACAAGACCACAGGGATGGTGGGGCGTTCGCCCCGCCATCCCTTCAGCCTGGTGAAACGCAACGAACCGTGGACCTTATGCGCTCTGGCGCTGGCGACGGTACAGCACGATCGCAAAGACCGCGACCACCACACCGACCAGCCCGGCACCACCGGCGATCACCGGTGTCATGGAGTCGCTCGGCTGAACCACCCCACCCGTGTTGACTGCTGCGCCGGGAGCACCGAGACCAGTGATGGTCTGCACCACCAGGCCGAGCGTGTTCGGGACGGCGGTCGCCGACCCGATCGCATACACGATGGTCTCAGTGCCGGCGGTAAGCGTCAGGGACGCCGGGCCGATGACGACTGTCGACGTGCCTGCGAGGACGACATCTGCAGAGATAGTTCCCGGGGCAAGCTCTGCTGCAGCTTGCTGCCCATTGACGAGGCAGGAAAGGCCACGGTCCCGTTGGCGCGCACATCAACGGCAGGCGCCGCTGCGGTGTGCCGTACAACGAGGCGAGCCTTACCCCCAGGGATCTGGCTGACATCATTCACAAATGCGGTGAGGACAGGCGCGCCTGCACCGTTGAGATTCGCGATGAGGGAAACATTCGCGTTTGCGGTGAGGGTTTCGGAGGCGTTGAGCACCGGGCTGACTTTTGATCCGGCGGCGAAGATCGTCACCTGGTGAGCTCCCGGCGCGAGTGCGATCGGCGCAGTGACAGTACCGGGCTGGAAGTTCGCCAGCGCCGGTGCACCTGCCGCCGTGGGGTCGTCAACGTACACGTCGACGGGAGTGTTCGGAATTCCGTGCACCACGGTTACCATGGCGTCGCCCGGTGCAGCGTTGGCGGCGATAACGCCAAAAGCCAACGAGGAGCCGGCGATCATAAAGCCAGAGAGGAGAACTGCGGCCAGGCGTGCGACATGGCGCATGCGTGGCGATTGCTCTTTTTCATAATTCATGATGACCCACTTCAGTCAGGTCGATGAGCACTAGATGCCATCGAATGAATTCGGATTTATGGGTGTCTCACGGCCGAAACGTACCCGGAACTGAATTAAGTTACAACCCTCCAATCGGGGTGAGGCTGCGTCAGAGGGAAGCCTTGAAGGACCTGCTGTTTCATAGTTGACGAAAGATGATTTTCAGAATAGACATTAGATTGTTGAACTGGCGTTACTCGGCTTTCTGTTGACCGGCCCTTGTGATGATGAGCGGCCGCAAGTCATTCTGAATTCAGAGTGAGAAACCCTCAATACGATTTATCCGAACCTGAAAGACGGAACGCACATGGCTATCAGCCTCACCGATCTCGAGCTCTCGACTCTCGACAGCCTGATCACCCCCGTCGACCCTAGCGACGACTGGGTCGTCACGGACGGCGGATCAGCTATCGGTTGCGACATCGCGGGTATGCGTGAAGAGCTTGCAGGAGTTCCTGTAGAGCACCGATCGGCACAGACGTTGGAGGCACTTCGGGCCTACCAAGCCCGCACGAGTGCTGCCCGATCGAAATGATTCGAACCTGCCTCGTAAGCTCAAATCATCAACACGTGCCTGCTCTCAGAATCGGCGAAGGATCCCGATACGACTTCGTCCGCCAAGTCGCTCACGTGACGAACACTCTGCCGACCGATTTGTTCTGAGGAACACCACATGATGATTGATATTGCAGGCTACGTCTTCGGCGTTATTGGAATCGTTGTTTTCTCTGTCTGGTTTTTACTGACGATCGCATTCCAGAAAAATAATCGTCTCAGCAGGCTAACGACACGCTTTGACCGGTTCAGACTCGTCCCGAAATGGTCATTCTTCACCCCAGATCCCGGTGCGAGCAACTATCACTTTGTTTATCGCAGTCGCGACGATGAAACAAGCGTCAGCCCCTGGTTGGAGTTGAATTTATCGCCCAGAGGAGTTCTCTATCCCCTGTGGAACCCTCGAAGACGATACCGAGAGGGGATGATCGAATTGTTTCACCTGGTGGCACTATTCAGTATCAACTGCTCTGCAGAGCGGCTTCAGTTCACCGCGCCGTACATAATCTTGCTTGACGTTGCGCGGAAGCAACTCGGACGTTCGTTGTCTTCGAAGGCGTTCTACCAGTTTGCTGTGGTTGAAACACGCGGTGCAACTGGAGCTTCCGTGCCACTCGTTCGTTTTTTCTCGCTGACTCACCCGGTGTCATAAGCCATGTTGACAATCGAAAGCGCCGCGCGAATCACAGCCGTCATCGTGGGCATAGGCATTCTTCAAGGTTCTTTACAATTGTTTCTGAGTTTGAAGGAATTCGGCTCGAGCGGGCTGTTTGACTGGAACAGCAGACAACTTCGCGCGCGGTCACACGGTCGGCCACGCAGATGGATGGTCGGTCACAGCGGTGCCCTGTGGCTACGTGGCGTTGTGATCGCTCGAATCATCTGTTCCATAGCGCTGATCGCTCCATTTCAAAGCAACCTGCTGTATGCCAGTTACGCGGCGATCATTCTGCTCTCAAGCCTTTTCCTGGCCTATCAAATTCACTACGGCAGAGATGGCTCCAATCAAATATCGTTCATCATCCTTGCCGGCTTGGCCTTCACTTTCTTGCTGCCAACGTCGAGTCCTTTTCAAGCGGTGGGTTTGTATTTCATCGCGGCGCAGGCTGTGCTGGCATATTTTGCTGCGGGAATATCGAAAGTATCCAATGCACAGTGGCGTCAAGGATCGGCACTGCAAAGCATTCTCAACACCGCGACTTATGGCCAGTCCACGGCCGCTGCCGTACTTGGCAGACGACCTTGGCTGGGAGGCTTCGTCGGATGGTCCGTCATCGGCGTGGAGATTATTTTTCCCGTAGCGCTTGTGGCCCCTCCCGGCGTGCTGGTTGCGCTGCTTATCACCGGAGCCATGCTTCATCTCGGAACAACCGTGCTGATCGGCCTCGACACCTTCTTTTGGGCCTTCACCGCGACATTTCCGGCAATTATCCTGGTGCACGGGGTTCTGCTCGCCGGATAGATCAGCCTTGAAGTGCTTCCGAAGCCTGCTTGGCGGCGGACCTTGGTTGCGTTCGCCGCTGTGACCTACGATGAGCCCGTTGCTGGACGTGGCGTAGCGAACGTCAGGCCGCCTTGGAGACGGCGCTCGGCAACGAGAAGCGGGTGTGGTCCGGGCTCTCGCTCC